>Ga0111538_10008786_pt1 | contig 13524 bp, 7 predicted proteins | sample SoiMethybrSBSTD1_FD_79669 | JGI IMG/M metagenome (GOLD analysis project Ga0111538, IMG submission 79669) | Bulk soil microbial communities from a Populus tree surrounding site in Tennessee, USA - Soil MetaG P. TD hybrid SBSTD1 (version 2)... | ecosystem: Environmental > Terrestrial > Soil > Tree...
CCAGCGCCTTCAGCTGCGCCGTCGCGCGCGCGTGGTCCGAACGCGCCTTGCGCAGGTCGCCCTCCGACTGCGCGACCTCCTTCTCCGCCACCGCGCCCTCGGCTGCAGCTTGTGGACGCGCTCGGTCGCCTTCTCCGACACGCTCAGGTCCGACAGGGCTTTCTGCGCGTCCGCCTGGATCTGGCCGACGCTGGGCGACGACAGCTGCAGCAGCGGCTGTCCCGCGCGCACGCGATCACCTGCCTTCACCAGGATCGTGATCGCGCGCCCGTCGATCGGCGACGCCACCCGCTGCGTGTGGTCCTCGTCGAAGCTCACCCGTCCCGGCAGCGAGATCGACGTCGCGCCCGAGACTTCCTGCACCGTCTCGATCTTGATGAAGTCGTGCGGCGCATGATTCGGGTCGTAGCGGATGAAGTCATGCGGCTTCTCGCCCGCGCCACCGCCTTCGGTCTCGCCGTGGCTCTTGGAGCAGCCGGCGGCGAACGCCGCCAGCGACAGCGCCACCATGACGGCGGCGAACGCGACCTGGGATCTGGGACTGACGGTCATGGTTCTCCTACGGCGTGCGCGACGTCGACCGTCGCCTGGCGAAGGTCATAGAGCGCGCGCAGGTACTGGGCCTGCGTGTCGAGATACGTCCGTTGCGCCTCGAGCAGCTCGATCAGCGAGATCGCGCCCGCCCGATACGACTTCTCGGCGACCCGCAGCGCCGTCTCGGCGCGCGAGAGCATCCCGCCCTTGTCGCTGGTCCCGGTCGGCGTCCCGGGTACGTCCGCGCCGGTCAGACGCTCGAACACCGCCAGCAGCGTCGCGGCCCGGGTCCCGCGGCGCACCGCCTCGGCGACGTCCCGCGCGACGGCGATGCGCAGCCGCTCGCCGTCGTTGTCCGCCCGGCGCTGGTCGAGCCGCGCGCGCCCGATGTTGGCCTGGTTGCGATCGAACAGCGGCAGCGGCAGGGAGAGGATCAGGCCGAGCGTGTTCGGGTTGTCGCCCGACGTCGTGAAGGCGCTGTGCGTGTAGGCCGCTCCCAGCGTGATGTCAGGCAGCGCATCGCGCTCGGCCGAGGCGACCTGGGCGTCGGCCTGAATGCGCGCCGCGCCCGCCGCGCGCAGGTCGGGGCGCCGCTCCAGCGCGCGGGCCGTCAGCCCGGCCAGGTCGAAGCCGGGCCGCGCGGCCGCGTCGGCCGGGGCGGCCAGCGCCGGCGGCAGCTGGCCCACCGGGAGCCCGAGCAGCGCCGCCAGCCGGCTGCGCGCGACATCGAGCTGCATCTCGGCGTCGATGACCGCGTTCTGGTATCGCAGGCCTTCGAGCTCGATCTTGCGCAGGTCTGCCTCCGAGATGTCGCCCGCCTTGAAGCGCGCCTGCGAGATCTTGATCGTCTGCGCGTAACGGTCCGCGAACTCCCGGGCCATCTGCCGTTCTTCCTGCTCGCGCACCGCCTCGGCGAAGCCGGAGCGGACGCCGTAGACGATCTCGCGCAGCGCGTCCTCCGTCAGCAGCCGGCGCCGCTCGACGCCCTTTTCCGCCGCGCGGATGTGCGCGCTGCGCTTCATCCAGACGTCGACGATCTCGCTCACGCCGATCGTCTGCACCGGTTGATCGGCGAAGCTCGACGTCGGCACCGGATTTTGCAGATTTGCCGTTCCGAGCAGCAGGTTCCCGATCGCGTAGCCCAGGGTCGGATTCGGATACAGGCGCGCCGCGACGACATCCAGCTCGCTCCCCTCGATCTCCAGCCGCGCCGCGATCACGTCGCGGTTCCGCTGCAACGCCACCGCGACCGCCTGCTCGGCGGTCAGGCCGGCGGCCAGCGCGGGCGCCGCGGCGCACACGATCCCGCCCGCCAGCAGGACGCCGGCGGCACGACGAAGCCGGGCCGCCCCTGTCAGCCTTTTCATGGTTCCTCCGGCGTCACGGGATGCCGTCTGCGCCAGCGACTGAACCAGCGTTCCGCCAGCAGATAGGTCGTGGGCAGCAGGAACATGGTGAGCAGCGTGGCGGGCAGCAAGCCCCCGACGATCACGATCGCGAACGGACGCTGCGTATCCGACCCGATGCTGTGCGACAGCGCCGCCGGCAGCAGGCCGATCGACGCGGGCAGCGCGGTCATCAGCACGGGCCGCAAGCGGCTCGCGACCGCGCGCAGCACGGTCTCCGGTGTCGCGTTCGGGTTGGCGCCCGCCCGCCGCATGTAGGTCACGATCAGCACCCCGTTCATCACCGACACGCCGAACAGGGTGATGAACCCGACCGCCGACGACACCGACAGCTCGGTCCCGGTCAGGTACAGCGCGAACACGCCGCCCACGGTCGCGAACGGCACGTCCAGCAGGACCACCAGCGCCGGCAGCGCCGAGCGGAAGGTCATGTACAGCAGGAAGAAGATCACGATCACCGAGATCGGCACGACGAAGGCGAGCCGCTTCATCGCGCGCTGCTGATTCTCGAACTCGCCGCCCCAGGTCAGGTGGTAGCCCTCGGGCAGCTGCACGGCCGCGGCGACCCGCGCCTGGGCCTCGGCGACGAAGCTGCCCATGTCGCGCTTCTCGATGTTGCACTTGAGGGCGAGGAACCGCTGCCCCTGCTCGCGGTTGATCTGCGTGCGCCCGCTGTCCAGGTGCAGCCGGGCCAGCGCCGCCAGCTGCAGCCGCGCGTGCTCCGTCGGGATCTCCAGCCGCCCGACCGACGCCGGATCGCCCTCGTCCGCGATCGGCGTCTTGATGCGCACGCCGACCCGGCGCTCGCCCTCCCACATCGCCGTCGCCAGCTTGCCGCCGTACCCGCTCTCGATCGCGTCCTGGACGTCGCGCACCGATACGCCGTAGCGCGACGCCGCCTCGCGATCGACGTCGGCGACGATGTGCTGCGCGCTGCCCGACCGGTAGATGTCGACGTCGCGCGCGCCGCGCGTCCCGACGATGATCGCCTTCACCTGGTCCAGCTTCTGGTGCATCAGGCCCAGATCGGTGCCGTAGATCTTGACGACGACCTGGCCGCGGATGCCGGAGATCGATTCCTCGACGCGGTCCTTGATCGGCTGGCTGAAGTTGTAGTCGACGCCCGGCCGATCCAGCGTGGCCCGCATCGCCTCGACGATCTCGTCTTTCGTCCGCTTGTGCCCGCGCGGACCCACCTTGGGCCAGTCGCTGTCCGGCTTCATGACCACGAACGTCTCGGACTGGTTTGGCGCCTCGTCGTCGGTGCCGTCCTCGGGATGCCCCTGCTCGGAGAGCACGTCCTTCACCTCGGGAAACTTCAGCAGCGCCAGCCGCATGTCGCGCAGCACCTCCGTGCCCCGCTCCAGCGACACGGCGCTGGGCATCGTGACCGTGATGTGGATGTCGCCCTCGTTCATGGGCGGCAGGAACTCCGACCCGAGCCGCGGGACCAGCATCGCCGCGCCGCCGATCACGACCGCCGCCGCCAGCGCGACGACCACCGGGCGGCGCACGGTCAGGCGCAGCCCGCCCAGGTAGCGGTCCTGCAGCCAGGTCAGGAACGGCGGATGCTTCTCGTGAACGTTGGGCCAGCGCTTCAGCAGCGCCGCCGTCAGCGCCGGGACCGTCGTGAGCGTGAACAGCAGCGCCCCCGCCAGCGCGAACGCATACGTCAGCGCGACGGGACGGAAGATGCGCCCCTCCACGCGCTCGAGCGTGAAGATCGGCAGCATCGCGGCGCCGATGATCGCCATCGAGAACAGCGTCGGGCGGATCACCTCCTTGGCGGATTCGGCCACGACGTGGGGGACGCTCTCCGGGGGCGGCTTCTCGAGCGCCAGGTGCCGGTAGGCGTTCTCCACCAGGATGACGGCCCCCTCCAGCAGGATGCCGAAGTCGATCGCCCCCATGGACAATAGATTTGCCGGCACGCCCGCGTAGTGCAGGCCCACGAACGCCGTCAGCAGCGCCAGCGGCATGACGACCGACACCGCCAGCGAGCCGATCAGCGCGCGCAGGAACATCCAGACCACGATGCTCACCAGCACGATCCCCTCGATCATGTTGTGCGACACGGTGGTCAGCGTCGTGTCGACCAGGCGGGTGCGGTCGTAGAACGGCACGATGCGCATGCCGGGCGGCAGCTGCTCCGCGTTGATGCGCGCGACCGCCTCGTGCAGCCCGCGCAGCACCTCCTTCGGGTTCTCCCCGCGCCGCAGCAGCACCGTCCCCTCGACGGAGTCGATCGCCCCAGCGCGCGCGACCGCCCCGCGGCGCGGGGTGTACGCCTCGACCACCTGCGCGAGGTGGCGCACCAGCACGGGCGTCCCGCCCGTCGCCTTCACCACGGTGTTGCCGATGTCGGCGGGCGAGCGCAGGTAGCCGCGGCCGCGTACCACCAGCTCCGATTCGCCCAGCTGCAGGTAACCGCCCGACGTCGCGCCGTTCGACGCCGCGACCGCGTCGATGACGTCCTTCAGGCCGAGCCCCGCGTTGCGCAGCCGGGCCGGGTCCGCGAGCACGTGGTACTCCTTCTGAAAGCCGCCGAAGCTGACCACGTCCGCCACCCCGGGCGCGCGCATCAGGTTCTTCGACACCACCCAGTCCTGCCAGCTGCGCAGCTCGCTGGGCGAGTGCCGGTCGCTCTCCAGCGTGTACTGGTAGACCTGCCCGACCGGCGTGTCGTTCGGCCCCAGGTGCGGCGACAGGCCCTCCGGCACCTCGGCGTCGCCCAGCCGTTCGGAAACTTGTTGCCGCGCCCAGTAGATATCGACGTCGTCCTCGAACGTCAGGATCACCTGCGACAGCCCGAACGACGTGATCGACCGCTGGATGAGCACGCGCGGCGTCCCGGTCAGCGCCCGCTCGACCGGAATCGTCACCTGCTTCTCGATCTCCTCCGCCGCCTGGCCGGGGTAGAGGGTGATCACCATGACCTGGACGTTCGTGACGTCCGGGAACGCCTCGATCTTCAGCTTGCCGAACGTGACGACGCCGAACGCCGCCAGGAAGACGGTCGCGGCGAGCGTTATCGCGCGTCGGTGAACGGCGAAGTCGATGAGGCGATCGAGCACGGGGGGGCCGAGCGAACGGGAATCGTCACCCGCTCAATCTGCACCCGCCGTGCCCGACCGGGTCCACGTTAAGTCGCGGACTTACACGGACTTGCGTGCCAGCCCTGAAAGAAACTTATAGCCCGACTGAAAGGAACTTTAGGGCGTCGCGGCGCCGGCGCCGGTGTTCGTGAGCTCCCAGAGCCGGTTGGCCGGGATCGCCGCCCCCGCCGCGTTCGTCGTCGGGACCGAGCTGTAGGGTCGGCTGGTGGTCGAGGCGTTCGTCCACGGGGCCGCCACGGAGATGTGCGCGCCGAGCACCGAGTTTCGAATCACGGCCTGGCCGTTCGGATAGCCGCCGGTGTTGCCGGTGGCGTTGCCGGGCAAGGGATACGTCGCCCCGCCCGAGGCCTGACCTTCGTCCCAGGCGCGCCCGAGGAAGACGGTGCCCGCGTTGGGCACGCCGTCCGACGTGAACATGCTGTTGATGATCAGCAGGCCGTACGCGTTGCGAAAGTCGGTGCTGGGCGAAACGATGTAACCGCCGCTCGTCGCCCCGCGGCGCGCGCCCAGGTACTTGATCTCGCAATTGTCGAGCACGAACGTCGCGCGTCCGAAGATGAAGTCGGTGTCGCCCTCGACGTAGCAGTTCTTGAAGTAGACGCGCTGGACGGTGTCGACGTTGCCGGTCTTCACATACAGCGTGTCCTGGTTGCCGAGCACGCGGACGTTCTCGTAGATCTGCTTGTCCTGCTGGGTCATCAGCGCGACCGCCTGGATGTTGCTGGTCCCGGCCTCCACGTAGTCGTTCGAGAAGGTGAGGTTCTTCGCCTGGAAGTCGCGCGCGTAGATCGCGACCGTGGCGCTGCCCGAGGTGCCGTAGGTGCCGGTGCCGAGGGTGGGCGGGGTGCTGTTGGCGCAGGTGTTCCACGGCGGGTCGGACGGCGGCGGGTCGGTGTAGACCTTGCCGGCATAGCCGTTGTTCACGATGATCGTCGTGGCAGCGTCCGTGCCGTAGAGCGTGATCGGCGGCGTGTTCATCCTGTGGCAGATCGTCTCGCGGTACGTCCCCGGTTCGACCTTGATATAGACGCGAGCGGTGCCGCCCACGCCGACCGCGGCGGTCAAGGCCGCCTGCACGGTCGTGTGCGTGCCGCCCGTCGCCGCCACCGTGAACATCGGCGTGAAGGTCGCCACGTCACCGACGCCCGCGGTCGGATCCCAGTTGTCGGTGGTCAGGCCGCTGCCGGGGATGATGCCGGCCTTCTCGAAGTACTTGAGGATCGTGTAGTCGGTCCCCGCCGTCAGCTGCGGCCGCGTCGCCGAGCCGGTGATCGGTGGGTTGGGGGCCGGCGTGCCGACCGGCGGCGCGCCACCGGTGCCACCCGCGCTGCCGCCGGTCCCGCCGCCCGTCCCGGCCGTGCTGCCGCCCGTCGCGCCGCCCGCTCCGGCTGTGCTGCCCCCCGTTGCGCCGCCCGTGCCGGCCGTGCTGCCGCCCGTCGCGCCACCGGTCCCGGCTGTGCTGCCGCCCGTCGCGCCGCCCGTACCGGCTGTGCTGCCACCGGTCGCGCCGCCGGTGCCCGCCGCGCTGCCGCCAGTTCCCGCCGCGCTGCCGCCGGTGCCCGCCGCGCCGCCACCGGTGCCCGCCGCGCCGCCGCCCGTGCCGGCCGCGCCGCCGCCGGTGCCGCCGCGTCCGGCCGTCCCCCCGCCGGTGCCGGCCGTGCCCGTCCCACCACCACCATCACTACACCCCCAGGCACCGAGAGCCAGAGCGAGGACCGGAACGACCAGACCAGCAGGAGAGATTTTGCGCATGGGCCCTAAGTGTCGCGAGGCGGCGAAAACGGTACGAGTTTCGACTACAAAAACGTTTCCACGTGACCTGGTTCGCGTTCCGCGCGTCGCCGAAGCTCGACAGTGGCCGGTGGCCGGCGTCATTCGACCCGCGGCCGGCGCGCTGGTACGCTCGACCCCCTTGAGCAACGCGCGTCGATGCTCGTGGACGGGCGCGCTGGCGTTGCTGGCGGTGGGCGCCTGCCTCCCGCCGCTGGACAAGTCGCCGCCCGCCTCGAGCCGCGCGCAGCGCCCGGAGCGATCGCCGCGGCGTGCGCCAGCCGATCGGCCGTCGGCCCCGGCGCTGGCGCACCCGCGCCTGCAAGAGACGGTGTTGCCGAGCGGGCTCCGCGTCCTGCTCGACGAGGATCCCCACGCTACCGTGGCGGGGGCGGTCAGCGTCGTCGCGGGAGGTTCCACCGCCGACCCGCCGGGCGCCGATGGGCTCGCGCACCTGGTCGAGCACCTCGTCTACCGCGCCGTCGATTCCACCCCGCCCGCGGCGGCGGGAGCGGCCGACGGCAAGCGCAATCTCACCCGGCGGGATGCGCTCACCCGTCACGCGGTGGTGGCGATGAACGCGCACACCACGCCCGACTGCCTGTTCTTCTACGAGTTCGCGCCCCCGTCGCGCCTCGAGGACCTGCTCGGGCTGGCGATCGCGCGGCTGGCCGATCCGCTGGTCGGCGTGAGTGAAGAGGCGTTCGCGCTCGAACGCCGGATCGTCGGAAACGAATCGCGGTTTCGCGAGGACACGCGCCGGACCGCCTGGGCCGCGAACGAGCTGTATCCGATCCTGTTCCCGTCGCCCCACCCCTACGCGCGCCCGACGGGGGGGACCGAGGACAGCCGGCGAAGGCTCACGCTCGACCAGGCGCGCGGCTACGCCGCGAAGACGTTTCGCCCCGAGCGCATGACGCTGCTGGTGTCGACGCCGCCCGGCGCGATCTCCCTGGCGGCGATCGCGGCCAAGCTGCCGCCCGCGCTGCGTGGGGACGCCGCGCACCCCCTGGCCCGTCCGGCGCGGGCGAAGCCGGTGCCGGAGCCGCCGAATCCGCGGGCGCCCGCGGCCAAGGTCGAACGCCGGGTGTCTCCCCTGCCGACGCCGGAGCTCTGGATCGCCTGGCCGCTGCCGGGCGGCTACAGCGCGAGCGGGCCGGCCGAAGAACTCCTGTCTCGTTGGGCGCAGGAGGACGTCGCGTCGGAGCAGGTCCTTCAGGAGGAGCCGAGCATCCGGCACATCGCGGTGACGGTGCAGCCCGGCCTGACCGCCAGCGTGCTGTTCGTTCGCGCGCTGCTCGCCGACGGGGCGGACCCGGACCGGGTCGCACGCGTGCTGATTGCGCGCGTGGCCAGCATCTGGGCGCGCGAGCCCGCCCAGCAGCCGATGTTCGAGCAGCTCAAGAGCATCTACGACACGTACCAGGCGCTGGATCAACCGCCGCAACTTCCGCGGGCGATCGAGGAAGCGATGCAGGCCGGACTGGGCGAGCGCCCGCAACCGATGGCGGAGGCCGCCAGCGCGCTGCAAGCGGTGCCGAGCACGGCGGTCGCGGAGCTGGCATACCGCCACCTGACCCGCGAGCGAGCCCGCGCCGTGATGTTCACGCCGGCGGCGCCGTCAGCCGGCGCGCAGCGTGCGAGCGTGGTGTCACGCGCCGCGGCCCCCGACGCGACCGCGCGCGAGCTGCTCCCGGGCGCCGGGCGCTGGAATGCGGGCGAGCTGGTGGGCCTGTTGCCTCCCGCCGAGACGGTGGTCAGCAAGAAGCTGCCCACGGGGCTGACTGTCGTGACCGTCCAGCGCGCGGCGGCCGCCACGGTCGCCTGGCTCGTGTTTCGCGGCGGGACCTCGAACGCGGACCCTCCCCTGTTGGCCGAGCTGGCCACGCGCGTCCGGCCCGACGCGCAGAGGGCGACCAAGCTGCGCATGCTGGTTGGCCGCGGCGCGACGCGCGACATGTCGTTCGACACGGTGGAGTTTCTGCCCGACCAGCTTCCGGAGGCGCTGACGTTGCTGTTCGCGAAGGCGACGGCCCCGGTCACGGACTGGCCGTCGAAGGAAGGCATGGCACGCCTTCTCGCGCCTACGCTGGCCGCGGATGACCCTGCGTCGCGAAAGGCGGACCGTGACTTCTGGCGCGCGTTGTTCGGCGATCACCCGCACGCGCGCGTCGTCAGCGCCGAGGACGTCGACAAGCTCACGCGCTCCGACGTCGACGCCTGGCTGGGGCGTGTCCACATCGTGCGCAACGCGGTGCTGGTCGTGGTCGGCGCCCTGGATCACAACGAGGTCGAGCGCGCCGCGACGGTGCTCGCGCGCCAGCTCAAGGCGCCGGCCTGGATCGCCGATCAGGCCGAACCGCCCGCGCCCACACCCCGCGCGGGCACCGGCACCGCCACCTCCGTCGCTCCGATCACCGTCGTCAATAGCCGCCCCGGAACGCTGACCGAGATCCGCCTCGGCTGCTTGCTGCCCGCGATGGCCGCCGCGGATCGGAACAGCTACGAACTGCTCGCGGAGGCGATGGAGGCGCGCCTCGACGCGGCCCTGCGCATCGACGACGGTGACAGCTACGGCGCCAGTGTCGGGTTCGACGGGTTCCGGGGCGGGACCACGTTTCTCGTCGCGTCCTCCCACGTGAGCCAGGAGACGCTGGCGCGATCGCTCGCCGCCCTCCGCAGCAACTGGCAGCGCTGGTCGCGCGAAGGGTTCGACGCGGGCGAGTTCAACATCGCACGCTGGCGCTACGCCGGCGGTCTCGCCCTGCGCCAGGGCAGCGGGCACGCGCTCGCGTACCAGCTGGCCCGCACCTGGATCCGCGAGCCCGCCGCCGTCGCCGCCGCGGCCGCCACACGCGACGTCGGCGGCCTGCGCGTCGAGCGGGTCAACGAGCTGTTCGCGACGTGCAAGGCCAACGCGGTGCTGGGGCTCACGGGGAACGAGGCGGCGATTCGGCGGGCGCTGGCCGAGGCGTGGCCGGGTCTGGCCGCGAAGCGATGAGGGCGAGGCGCACGAGCGACGCCATCGCCGCGTGCCGCAGGAACGCGTCGCTCGGATAGTAGCGCGCGTCGTGGAAGGTCAGCAGGTTGCGCAACGGGACGTCGAGTCCCGCCGGCTCGCCCATCGCCGCCAGCGATGCGGCGTGAAATTTATCATCGGGGCTGCCGTTCACCAGGTAGTTGAGCAGCGTGGCCTGCGCGTCGGGGGCGCGCTGGATCGTCTTGACGATGATTCGCGTGCGCGCGTCGCCGCGCGCCACCAGCCGATCGAGCCGGTCGCGCGGAAATCCCTGCCGGACCGCGAGGCCAAACGCGATGTGCGGGCGGAGGCCGGCGAAGCGGACGTACCAGTTGCCGAGGATGTCGCCCGCCTGCTCGCCCGGGATGCGCAACGCGGCGTCGACCACGTAGTGCGCCTCGACCTCGGCGGCGTTGCCGAAGCGCTCCATCATGCGCTTGAGCAGGGGCAGATCCTCGGCGAGCGACATCTTGGCGAGCCGCGCGAGCAGCGGCGCGGGGTACAGCACGTCCTGATACTGGGCCGCTTCGGATTGCGGGGTCAGGCGCGCCACCACCATCGCCCGCGAGAGGCCCGGCGCCTCATCGAGCGCCTCGATGACCATCTCGAACAGCCGTTCATTACCCTTCTGGCGGCCCACCACGATCAGCGCCTCGATCGTCGCTGGATCGAGCGTCTTCTCGTGGCCGATGTCCCTCAGCACGGCCGCCGCGAAGTAGCGCGCGCGCCGTTCCATCCGCGTGTCGGCGAGGATGCGCACGAACGATGCCTGATTGATATCCGGCCGCGCCGACAGGGGTAACCACTGGATCAGCGACGCCGGCAAGACGCAGGTCGACGTGGCGCACGAAGCGACGGCCGCGGTCAGGGTGGTGAGATGTTCGGGCACGCCGTGACGGATGAGCGAGAACGCCAGGACCAGCTTGACGCGCGCATCGGATTCGGCGGCGAGGCGCGCCTCGAGCAGCGGCCGGGTCTCCTCCGAAGGGGCCAGCCCCAGGATCGCGGCGGCGTTGGCGCGCACCTCCGGACGTTTGTTGTCCAGGGCGGCGATCATCGCCGGGCGTTGAGCCGGGAATCCAAGCACCACCCCGCTGCAGAGGCCGGGCTCGAAGTGGCTGACCGCGGCGAACACCGCGTCGGCCTGCAACGCCCCGACCGGTGTCCACGCGAGGTAGTACGCCGATGATCGATCGTCGCGCCGCCTCCGAAAATCGTCGCGCAGCCGATTGCGATAGGCATCGACCAGCGCTGGATAGTGGGTGACCTCGGCCGCGGGCACGGCGTTCGGACGCAGCTCGGCGAGCACGTCGCGCAGGGATTCGCGATCGATCGGGCTGGTCTTGCCGAGGCCGGTGAGCTGCTCCTGCAGGGCCGTCTCGACCTCGTCGCGGCCGCGGATGCGGGCCTGGATGACCTCCAGCTCGTCGACGAAATCGAGCCCCGCGAAGCCCTTGATCTCGGCGATCACCAGCTTCTCGTAGTCGGCCTCCCGAACGCCCGGCGGCAGGGTGGCGAAGCCGGCCGTCCCCGCCGAGCCCGCCAGCAGCGCCTCCTGATGGTAGCGATAGGTGGCGATCGACAGCCACAGTCCCGCGTCGGCGAGCCGTCGCGCGCGAAGCTCCTGGACCGCGACCAGCGCGATCTGCTCGGGCGGAACGTGCCCCTGGCGCAGCTCGGGCTGCCGGAGCTCGCCCGCCACGTGCGCCGCGAGAGCGCTGGTTTCGAGGGACACATCGACGGGCGCGGGCTGCACATGCATCGCCCATGTCGGCACCCCGGCGGTCGCCATGCACGCGGGAACGGCAGCGGAGAGCACGACCACCCCGGCCAACGACCGCAGCGTGGGCAGCGTGGGACGGCTGAACGGACCGCGCCCCCCTCGCTCGCCGGCGCTCAGCACGCCCGCATGATAACCCGCCGTCCGGGACTTCGATCCATCTCAGCCGAGGCCGTAGTCGGCGATCTTCTTCGCGATGGTCGGGTAGGACACGCCGAGCAGGCGGGCGACCTGGGTGCGGTTCCCACCCGCGAACTCCAGCAGCCGCGCGATGTAGGCGCGCTCGAGCGCCTCCAGATCCGGCGGCCGCCCAGAGACGTCCAGGTCGGCGGCGAAGAAGTGCCCGCCGCCCGGCAGCGCGCGCGACGGTCCCGACAGCACGATGCAGCCGGGATCGATCGCCGCGCCGGTCGACAGGATGACGGCGCGCTCGATCACGTTGCGCAGCTCCCTCACGTTACCGGGGTAGTCGTACGCCGCCAGCAGCCGCTCCGTCTCGGGCGCGAACCGGACCACCGGCTTCTTCATCCGCGTCGCGAACCGCGCCAGGAAGTGGCGCGCCAGCGGCAGGATGTCCTCGCGCCGATCGCGCAGCGGCGGCACCCGGATGTGAAACACGTCCAGCCGGTGATAGAGGTCCAGGCGAAAGCGGCCGCGCTGGACCTCGTCGGCCAGCTCCTTGTTGGTCGCCGCGACGACGCGGACATCGACCGACAGATCGCGCGTGCCGCCCAGCCGCCGGAAGGTCATCTCCTCGAGCACGCGCAGCAGCTTCGCCTGCGTCGCGACCGGCATCTCGCCGACCTCGTCGAGGAACAAGGTCCCGCCGTCCGCCTCCTCGAACAGCCCGCGCTTCTGCGCCTTGGCGTCGGTGAACGCGCCGCGCTCGTGGCCGAACAGCTCGCTCTCCAGCAGGCTCTCCGGGACGGTCGCGCAGTTGATCTCCACGAACGCGCCGTCGCACCGCCGCGGCGTGCGCCGCGCGATGAGATCCGCGATCAGCTCCTTGCCGGTCCCCGATTCGCCCTGGATCAGGACCGTCGTGTCGGTCGCCTCGGCGACCTTGTCGACCATGTCGATCACCTTCTGCATCGCCGCCGACGGACCGGCGACGAAGTCACCCATCGCCGCCTGCGCCCGGCCCGTCAGCTGGCGCACCTGCGCGCGCAGCCGCTTGGCCTCCAGCGCCTTGCGCATCGTCACGACCAGGTCGGGCAGCTGCAGCGGCTTGGACAGGTAGTCGAACGCGCCCAGCTTCAGCGCCTGCACGGCGCTGCTGACGTCCGCGTACGCCGTGGCGATCACGATCAGCGAATCCAGGCCGCGCTCACGCGCCTCGCGCGCCATCACCTCCAGCACCGCGATCCCGTCGGTGTCGGGCAGGTGGCGGTCCAGGATCACCAGATCGAACGGCTCGCGTTGCCAGGCGGCCAGCCCCGCCGCCCCGGTCGCCTGGCTGGTGACGGCGAAGCCCTCGGCCGCCAGCGCCTCCTCGGCGACGATGCGGAACGTCTTCTCGTCGTCGATCACCAGCACGGTCGGCTTCATGCGCGCGGCGCCTCCGGCGCCTTCTCGCCCGCCGCGTCGGCCGGCTCCAGCGGAAGCCGCAGGCGGAAAAGCGCTCCGCCCAGCGCCGCCGACGTGTCGGCCTCGATGCGGCCGCCGTGCGCCTCCATGAAGCGGTGAGAGGTCGGCAGCCCCAGCCCGGTCCCGTTCGGCTTGGTGGTGAAAAACGGCTCGAACAGATGCGCGCGCGCCTCCGCGGACAGGCCCGGACCGTCGTCGGCGACCTCGATGATCGCCTCGCTGTCGGACAGGCGCAGCGTGACCTCGACGTGTTTGCCGGCCTCGATCGCGTTCTTCACCAGGTTCACCACCACACCCTGGACCTTGTGCCCG
>Ga0111538_10008787_pt1 | contig 13524 bp, 7 predicted proteins | sample SoiMethybrSBSTD1_FD_79669 | JGI IMG/M metagenome (GOLD analysis project Ga0111538, IMG submission 79669) | Bulk soil microbial communities from a Populus tree surrounding site in Tennessee, USA - Soil MetaG P. TD hybrid SBSTD1 (version 2)... | ecosystem: Environmental > Terrestrial > Soil > Tree...
CGGCTCGCCGGCGCTGGCCTGGCGATACAGCTCGATGGCTTCCGCGGTGCGGCCAACGGCCTTCAACTCGATGCCGAGGTTATAGCGCGCGCGATCCTGCGGCCGGCGGGCGAGTACCGTTTCCCAGATGCCGATCGGGTTTCGATATTCGGCGTTGCGCGCGATCGTGAGCGCGCCGAGGGCGAGCGTGAGCACGGCAACCCCGCTGATGGCGTGCGCTCTTCCGAGAGTTGGCGTCCACCGCGCGGCCGCCCACCGCACCCCCAGCGACAGCAGAACGACGATGGCGGCGAGCGGCAAATGCATGCGCCGTTCGGCCGCGACCTCCGTGGCGATCGGCACGACGGTCGACGTCGGCGCCAGGATGACGAAGAACCAGGTGCCGAGGAACGCCAGCGGCGGCCGCACGCGCCACATGACGAGCGTCAGCCCGAGCAGCGCCAACACGACGAGGCCGTACGGTAGTGCGGTCGTAAACGCGATCGGGACAGTGCGTCCGTAGTCCAGCACCAGCGGGTGAGGCCAGACGGCGAGCTTCAAGTAGGTGACGATCATCACCGCCTGGTTCAGGAGGTACGCCCAGGGGCCGACGCCGCTCTCCAGCCCGGCGCTGCGGAAGCGTGGAAACCTGAAGATCGAGGCGACGAGCACGAGCCAGGTAGCCGCCAGACCGAGATACAGCGTTGGCCGGGCGGTCAGTGCCTTGGGTATCGAACGGCTTTCGAAGGCGAGGTCGTAGAACAGCACCATCAGCGGTGCCGTCACCATCGATTCCTTGCTGCCCATCCCGAGCGCGCACGCCACGATCGCGACGACGGTCCAGAGCTGCGGACGCCGTTCGGGCCCCATGACGCGCACCGACGCGTACATCGTGAGGAAGTAGAACAGGCCCATGGTCGACTCGGTCCGCTGGACCACATAGCCGACCACCTCGGTCTGCAGCGGATGAATCAGCCAGACGAGCGCACAGCAGAAGGCCGTCAAATCGGCCTTGTCGGCGGCGTCGCCGGCGAACCGCCTGAACGCCCGCCGAAGGATGCCGAAGAGCAGCAGTGAAGACGTCAGCAGGATCGCGACATTGCCCACACGGAATGCCGTCGGCGACAAGCCATTCCACGCGTAGCTGAGCGCCAGGCTCAGGCTCACGATCGGCCGGCCGGCGACGGCACTCTGCACCGGCGCCGTCATCGCGCTGCTCAGGGGCCAAAGGTTGACGATGTGCCGATTGTTGACGATCGCATCCGCATCGTCGAAGACGAAGGGTGCGCCGAGACCGTTGACGTAGGCCAGCGCACCCAGAATGACGAGCAGCAACGCGTAGGGCGTGAACGGCAGCCTGCCGGGTTGGGCAATGGCGGGCGCCGATTCACGCGCGCGGCGTCGCGACTTGCGTGCCATCAAGAACTGGTGCGGCCGACCGCCGTCCGCAGGTCCGCCAACGTCGCCGTCCCCGGACCGTGCAGCGGGGCGATCTGTCGCACGTTGAGCTTCAATCGCTCGATGTTGTCGTACAGGTTGACGGCGAACGGGCTCGGCGCCGCCGCCGCCGGCGCGTTCGGCGCGGGCGCCGCGTAGGCGTCGACCTGCGCGAGAATCCGTTCCGCCGGGAGGTAAACCATGGCGTAGGCGTCGTTGTGACCGCTGCCGGCGATTGCGTACACCTCGACGACGCGGCGGCCGTCGGTGAGGACGTACTTGTCGGTGAAGGTTTCGAAGTTCGCCGTGGCTTTCGCACGCGCCAGCCGATCGGGATTGAGCGTGCGCGGCGCCGCCCAGACCTGTTCGTAGTACGGCCGATTCATCGCGTGGGTCACGACCGTCGCGCCCTCGGCGACGTACGTACGCAGCCCGCCCGAGTGATCGAAGTGCACGTGAGTGTTGACGATGTAGCGAATCGGCTTGTTCGGGATCGTCTCCTTGGCCTTCGCGATCACCGCCTCGGAACGCGCCTCGTTCTGCGGCGCCTCGACGATGATGATGTGATCCCGCTGATCGATGGCCAGGCTGTGATGGCTTCCGCCCTTCAGGTAGTACACGCCGTTGGCCAGCTTCTCGACCTCAACCGTGACTGCCGGTGGCTTGAAATCGCGGACCGCCGCCGGTACCCCGATGTCGACGGTGGCGTTGGCCGTCACGCCGGAGACCGTGATGTCCAGTACGGGATAGCCGCCCTGCGTGCGCACGATGCGCCCCGGAAAGAGCACGCCGCCGAAATCACGGTAATCGGAGTAGGTGATCTCGACCGCGGTGTCGCCGGTGACGGTGTTGTCAATCCAGGTCTGGACGCGCTCGACCTGGCTGCTGGCGTTGATGCGGCCAACGTAGCGGTATTTGCCGTCCATCGTGAACGAGACTTCCGAGCCGCCTTCGACCGGCTGCGACGTGGCGTTGTTGGCGTTCGCCGCCCGCAGGAATCCGTGCGGCGTCGTCCAGATCTCCATCGCCCGCTCCTCGGCCGTCTCCGGCTGCGGTTGAGGCGAACTGGACACCAGGTTCCATGAATAGCGGCCGTTGACGATCTGGACCGGACGCTGTTCGACGGGAGCCGGCCGGACCCGCCCGGACTCGACGACCTGCTTGCGGGTCATCTGCACGCGGGCGATGCTGGTTTCGTAGTTGATGCTCGCCTGAAAGCTGGTCACGTCGAACGGGGGCCAGGGCAGCGTCGGGTTCGGTGCCTGCCCGAACTGGAACCATTTGCCGGTTCCCGTGTACTCGATCGATTGCATCTCGTTCGCACCGAGAACGCGCGTGGCGGCAGCCAGGGTGCCTGTCTCCTCCGGAGCGCAGGCGGCGAGGGACGTCAGGACCGCGACGAGGAGAGCACAGAACGTGCGCGTGCGCATGGTCCACCTCACTGATAAAGAATTGCGTGACGAGTCGTCGGATTTGGACTGATTCTCGCGGGGGCTACACGCGAAGTCAACGTGCTTCGGGCGACGTCAACGTCATGATCCGGTGTGACCGAACCCACCGCCGGCACGGGCGGTCGGGGGGAGCGTCTCGGCCTCTTCCCAGGCCACTGCGACAACGGGTCCGACCACCATCTGCGCGATGCGCATGCCGCGCTGAATGACGAATGGCTCGACGCCGTGATTGATGAGCAGGACCTTGACCTCACCGCGGTAATCGGCGTCGATCGTCCCGGGAGCGTTGAGCACCGTCACGCCGTGACGGCTCGCCAGACCGGATCGAGGCCGCACCTGCGCTTCGTAGCCGGGCGGCAGCGCCATCGCGAATCCGCAGGGGATGAGCTCGAAGCGTCCGGGCGGAATCGTCACCGGCTCGCGCACCGCCGCCGGCAGGTCGAGGCCAGCGGCCGCGACCGACGCATACTCCGGCAACGGCAGATCCGCGGATGCCAGACGCTGAATGGGAATGCGCACGCTCGTCATGCCGGGGATCGTATCGCAGGCGCCCGCAGGCTCTCGCGATAGCTATCTCGGCACGGCGACGAACGCCGTCCGCACGCGCGCGTTCCCCGCATCGTCGACGCAGGTGACGCTGATGGTGTAGACACGGCCGTTGCCCTTGGGCGAGCGTTCGGCTCGCAGCTGCAGGCGGTGGCCGTCGATGATCTCCCAGTCCGAAGGGACATCGCCGCCGCTCGTCCCTGATTCGGGCTCGTTGCTGCGGACGCTCAGCGTGCAGGTGACGTTCGAATCACATGTGTCCTCGGCGAGATACAGCACCGAGACCGGAACCATTTTGTGATTGACCGGTACCAGGATCGCCGGCAGCGCCACTGCCAGGGTCATGGTCGGTGCCTGCGTGTCGGCCACGACCACCGTCCTCGTGACGCTCGTCGACATGACGCCGTTGCTCACCGAATACGTCAACGTGTAGGTTCCTGGTGTCTTTGTGTCGACCTCTCCGCTTCTCTGAATCTGCGCGGTCAAGTCGCCGAGGTCGTCGTCTCGGGCGGTGGCACCCGGATCGACGAACGCGGTGCAGCACTCGACCGTCATCGGGTTCGGTCCGTTCAACGTGATCACCGGCGTGTTGAAGAACGCGAAATACGCGATCGGCATGTCGTGATCGGAAATCCGTTCCGGGCGGCTCGCGTCGTTGCGCAGCGACTCGGGAAAATCGGCGTCGTTGCGAGCGTAGTGAATGCGGCTGAACCGCGACAGCATCGCGTCGTTCACCAGGATCTGGTCGAGCACCTGCGCGTTCCCGTCGAAAGAGAACGAATAGCGTTCGGCCGCCGGCAGGCGATCGATGAGGTTCGTGAGGTCCGGGTTCACCAGATCCGGACTGGCGACGGTCACCTGGTCGGCCGGTGTCGGCGTCCCCTTGATGGTGCCGATCACATCGACGTACCCATCGTTGAACGGGAAGGCGTTGTAATCGCCGACCGAGACGATGCGCTCGCCGGGGTTCGCCGTCTGGCGTGCTTGTATCAGGTTCGCCAGGTACTCGGCCTGTGCGGCCCGCTTGGCACGAATGCGCCCGCCGTCGTCGCCGTCCACACCGGAAAGCGAACGGAGATGGTTGACGATGACCGTGACAGGCTGAGACGCTCCAGGTGGTCCGAGGACGCTCGCTCGGACGATGAGCGGCGGCCGGTCGTTCAGAAGATCGACCGAACCATCGGTGGGATCGACAAACGTCGTCGTCAATCCTTCCTGCGTCACGTCCGTGACGGTGACCCGTGACTGCTTGATGAGGAAGCCCGAATCGATGCCGCCGATATCGTTGCCCTCGACGAGGTAGCCCGTGTACTGCGGGTCGGCGCCACCGGCGGCGATCGTGTCGGCGTTGACCCGGGCCGCCAGAGCCTGCAGCGTCGCGAGATTCTCCATTTCCTCCACGCCGATGATGTCGGGCGACCGCATCACCTGCCGTATCGCCAGCGACGCCTTCCGCAGCCGCGTCTCGAAGGCGGCCGGGGTGAGGACCGCGTCATCCACCGCGGGATCGTCGGTCGTGTCGAAGAACCGCTCGGTGTTGAACGACGCCACGGTGAACTCGTTTGCGCTCGGCTCGGGCGCCGGAATGGCGCCGCCTACGCCGGAAACCACCGGCAGAGTGCCTGGTTCAGGCAGCACCATGTAGGAACGGAACGCAAAATCGAGCGGACCGACCAGATTGCTGACGAGTGCGCCGGCGGTCACTTCGAGACGAGCCGAGCCAACCAGACCGTCTGAATCGACGCGCAGGCGTTCCGGGTTGCCGTCGAACCGTGGCACGCAGCAAGGAGCGCCGGGCGGCAGAGGGCTGAGCTGTTCGATGCCAGGCTCGCGCAGCGGCCGCGGCACGCCGTCGATCACGCCATAAAAGATACCGGTCGATGTCGAGGTCGCTGAGATCTCGTTGATGACGCCGGCCGTGGGCGCGATGACCCGCAAGGCATCGACTCGCACCCGCATGCCTTCGAATCGCTCCAGCTGCTCGAGAGGACCGGTCGGATTCGTGTTCGCAGCGGTCAACGTCACCGTTGCCGGCAGTGGGTTCAGGGTCGAGATCAAACGGACCGCGACCGCCGGAGTGCTGCCACCGCCGATTTCAGTGATCGGCGGACTGCTGGGATCGGCGGATGGAATGAATTCAGTGACCGTGCCGCTGACGCGGACCAGGTTGCCGGACGCCGCCGTTGCCGGCGGCACCCCGCCGGTGAAGACAAAGAGACCCTCCGACGTCTCCGGCAGTGCATCCGCTTCCACGTCGGGCGCCTGGATGAAGAAGCCGTTTGTCTTGAGGCCTGTGACGACGCCGCTGGTCGTCACGAACTGAGCGAGCCGTGGCGAAGCCGCGCCTGGACCCTGCACATCGTGGATTGGAGTGGCCGGCGCCTCGATTGCCAGGCTGATCGTCGTAGAGCTCTGCCGCAAGAGTGCATCGGCGACGGTGGCAGGGATGACGACGGGCCCTGGCGCCGCCGCGGCGACGAGCGTCTGAAGAGAGAAGACGTTGTCGTTCGCCAATGCATCCCCATTCAAGCCGTCGTCGAGCAAGGCCTGCGCCGGTGCGCCGCCGATGGCCGACAGGTTTGCCGTGACGCTGATTCCGCCGGCGGTTGGAAACTGTCCGGGCGTGACCGTGACCGTCAAAAGAATCGATTCGCCTGACGTCGCCGATGCCGGGGTGACGAGGCCGACGCCAGTCGGCGGTGAGCCCGCGGCGCTGTGCGGGTTCGGCGCGGCGATCGTGAAGTCGGCGGCGTTGTTGTTCGTGTCGGTAAACGGTGAGCCCACGCGGATGGCGGCGGTGGTGTTCGTGAGAACCGGAGTGGGCAATGTCTCTGCGCAATTTGCGCTGCCATAGCCGACGAAATCGACGATTGCTGTGGCTGGACAGGTGCCGCTCAACAGCGTCGTGCTGCTCACGAGGGCGACCTTGCCCGATCCAGCCGCCATCGGGATCGTGCCCACCGCATCTGGCGTGGGCAGGTTCAGCGTGCCGCCAGCCCCTTCAGCCTCCTGGACAAGATAGAAGCGCCCTGGAGCCACGGTGCCGGTGAGATCTGTCTTCTGCCACGTGGCGCCGGTCGACGAGGCGTACTGCACCGACCAACCAGCGAGATTCACCGGCGTCGTCCCGACGTTGAACAGCTCGATGAAGTCGTTGCGATAGGCGGCGCCGCTGTTCCCGCCGCCGCCATACACCTGGCTGATGACCATCGTCGAGCTCGGCGGTACGGCACCCTGGACCGTCACCGGAATGGCTCCGCTCGTCGCGCGCGTCTGGGCGTCCGCGATGGTCACCGGCAGCAGTTTGCCGCCGGCCGTCGTCCCGGCGGCGACGATGACCTCGCGGGAGAAGACGTTGTCAGCAGCTGTCACGTCGCCGTTGGTGGCGTCATCGACGAGGGGCTGAGACATCGGACCACCGACGGAGGTCAGATCGGCGGTGACCGTCAGGCCCGTGCTGGCGGGGCCGGCGCCTGGCACCACTGCTACCGTCAAAAGCGTCGAGGCCAGCGCTGGCAGTAAGGCAGGGCTGGCCGCGGCCGTGCCGAGAGGGGCGCGCCCGATCGTCAGATTTCCGGGCCGCGCCGAGCCGATCGAGAAGTCGGTGAGGTTGTTGTCGGTGTCGACCTCGTTTCCGAGTGCGTCGCGATTGCGAAATGCGGCGACCGCATTGCCGGGCGCGCCGGTTGGCGCTGTCTCCGAACAGTTGGCCGTCGAACCAAAGCCCACCAAATCGATCACCCCGGTGGACGGGCACGCGCTAGACAGGGCGATCGTCGTGTTGACGAGCGCCACTTTGCCCGCGCCAGCGGCCATCGCGATCGTGCCGGTCGCGTCAGGGGCCGGAAGGTTCGCCGTCCCTCCAGTTCCGGCAGATTCCTGGATGAGGTAATAGCGGCCCGGCGGGATCGTCCCACTCAAGGGGGTCACTTGCCACGCGGCTAACATCGCCGACCCGTACTGAACCGACCAACCCGTCACGTCGATTGGTGTCGTGCCGCGGTTGTACAGCTCAATGAAGTCGTTGCGGTAAATCGACCCGGTATTGCCTCCTCCGCCGTACACCTGACTGATCACGATGCTGTCCGACACGCCGCGAAGCGTGACCGCTGCCATGCCAACGAGACTCGCGCCGAGCGCAGTCCAGACAACCTTGCGCGCCAGAGCGACGCGGTAGCCGCATGACATTGGAGCCTCCTGTGGGGACCGGGTGTGCCGGACCATCCTATAGCGACTCGTTTCGCCGCGGTACATCGTTCGTGTGACTTCGGTGGAACGTGCTAACGTGGGCTTCGGGCTCTCGGCTTCGGACTTCAGGGGCTGTGGGCTTCGGTGCGTAAGACCTAAGACCTAAGACTTAAGACTTAAGACCTGAGAGAGACCCATGAATCGCCTATCAACGTCCGGCATCATCCTTACTGCCGCCCTCGTGTCCGGCGGCGTGTCGCGCGCGCAGACTGCACCCGTTTCCGTCACGGTCTACAAGAGTCCGACGTGTGGCTGCTGCAGCAAGTGGATCGAGCACATGCGGAGCCAGGGCTTCGCGGTGAAGTCCATGGACGTCGACGACATCACCAGTGTCAAGACCGCCTACGGCGTCCCGCCGGAGTCGGCCTCCTGCCACACCACGCTCGTGGGCGGATACGTTGTTGAAGGCCACGTCCCGGCCGACAGCATCAAGCGGCTGCTGCGTGAGAAGCCGAAGGTCGCAGGAATCGCCGCGCCGGGCATGCCCGTGGGATCGCCGGGCATGGAAGTTCCGAGCGGCCAGGTCGAACACTACGACATCGTCAGCTTCGTCAAAGGCGGCAAGACGGCGGTGTTCGAGAAGAAATAGGCTTCAGGCGGTCCGGAAGCCTGGAGCCAGGGGTCTGAAGCCTGAGCGTTTCTGAAGTCTGGAGTCCGAAGCCCGAAGCCTGATAGATTCCGCAGCGCGTTGGCAGCGCCTCTCCTTTCCCGCGATCGCATCGTCGCTCCACCGGACTACAACCGCTGGCTCGTGCCGCCGGCGGCCCTGGCCATTCATCTTTCAATCGGCATGGCGTACGGCTTCAGCGTGTTCTGGCTGCCGTTGAGCCGGGCTATCGGCATCACGCAATCCGCGCCGGGCGACTGGAGCGTCAGCACCCTCGGGTGGATGTATACGCTGTTCTTCGTCGTGCTCGGATCGTCGGCGGCCGTGTTCGGACCGTGGGTCGAGCGCGAGGGGCCGCGCAAGGCGGGAGTGGTCGCGGCGTGCTGCTGGGGGGGCAGCTTTTTCCTCTCGGCCCTCGGCATTTACCTTCACCAGATCTGGCTGCTCTGGATTGGTTCTGGGGTGATCGGCGGGTGTGGTCTCGGGCTCGGCTACATCTCTCCGGTCTCCACCCTGATCAAATGGTTCCCCGATCGGCGGGGCATGGCGACCGGGCTGGCGATTATGGGATTCGGCGGCGGGGCGATGATCGGCACGCCGCTCGCGGATCTGCTGATGCGGCGGTTCGCGACGCCGCAGTCGGTCGGCGTCTGGGAAACGTTTCTCATCCTCGGCGTGCTCTACTTCACCGCGATGATGGCGGGTGCCTTCGGCTATCGCGTGCCGCCCCCGGGCTGGATGCCGCCCACCTCCTCCGGTGTGGCGCAGCAGGCGCCCCGTGGCCGCCACGTGCCCGTGGCCCGGGCATGGCGCACACCGCAGTTCTGGCTGCTCTGGGCCGTCCTCTGTCTGAACGTCAGCGCCGGCATCGGCATCCTCGGCATCGCCTCGCCGATGGTTCAGGAGATCTTTCGCGGTCGCGTCACGGCGTCGGCCGCGGCGGGCTTCGCCGGATTGCTCAGCCTCTTCAACATCGCCGGGCGAATCTTCTGGGCGAGCTTGTCGGATGTGATCGGCCGGCGCGCGACGTACGGCGTCTTCTTTGCGCTTGGCACGCTCCTCTACGCATCGGCGCCATTTGCCGGATCATCCGGCGGCCTCGTGCTCTTCGTCGTCATCTTCTGTGTAGCGCTGACGATGTATGGCGGCGGATTCGCGGCGATTCCGGCCTATCTCGCCGACCTGTTCGGCGCGGTCCACGTCAGTGCGATTCACGGCCGGCTGCTGACGGCATGGTCGACGGCCGGCATCCTGGGCCCGGTGCTCGTGAACTACATCCGCGAGTTCCAGATTGGCCGCGGCGTTGCGCCGGGACAAGCGTACACGATCACGATGTACGTGCTGGCTTCGCTGCTGGTGCTCGGGTTCTTCTGTAACCTCGCGGTGAGACCGGTCCCGCACACACTATTTATCGAGCCAACTGATGCGCCGGCGGCGGGCGCGCGACCGACGGGACCGTCGGCCCTGCCCGCATCGTCCAGTCGGCGCGACGCTCGGCCAGCCCGATGGGGTCTCGTGGCGGCGGCCTGGCTCGCTGTCACCATCCCGCTCGTCTGGGGCGTGTGGCGGACGCTGGCTCTCGCGCGGCAGATGATCGGGTGAGCACATATAATCCCGGGCGGAGGACAGGCATGACCAGGCTGCTGGGTTTGGCGCTCGGATTCGTGATGGCCGCGCAAGGCCAAGTGCTCGCGCAGTCGAAAACATGGACGCTCGAGGATCTCTTCCGGCGCAACGTCGGCACCCAGGAGCAGCAGAGGTCCGCCTTCCCGCCCCACAAGGTCATCGACAACATCTGGTACGTGGGCACCGAGAGTCTCGCGTCGTTTCTCGTCACCACGCCGCAGGGCCACATCCTGATCAACAGCTCGTACGAGGCCAACGTGCCGGTGATACTCGGCTCGGTGGAAAAACTCGGATTCAAAACGAGCGACATCAAGATCATCCTCGGCAGTCATGCGCACGGCGATCACATGGAAGGCGACGCCGAGTTGAAGCGCCTCACCGGGGCCCAGGTCATGGCCATGGCCGAGGACGTGCCTGCGCTCCAGCGCATGATGCCGGGCGGCAAGCCGCATCCGATCGATCGCGTCCTCCACGACGGCGACACGGTCACCCTGGGAACGGCCACGCTCGTCGCGCGGCTGACGCCCGGCCATACCAAAGGCTGTACGACGTGGACCATGAAGGCTACCGAGAACGGCCGCACCTACGATGTCGTCATCATCGGCAGCGTCGGCGTGAATCCGGGCTTCGTGCTCGTCGACAACAAGGACAACCCCGGCATCGCCGACGAATACATCCGCGCCTTCAAGGTGCTGCGATCGCTGCCGTGCGACGTCCCGCTCGCCTCGCACCCGGCGATGTACAACCTGGCAGAGAAGTTCAAGAAGCTTGGCGCCAACCCCAATCCGTTCATCGATCCGGCGGGTTACAAGGCCGAGCTCGATACCGTCGAGACCGTGTTCACGCGAACCCTCGATGAGCAACGAAAGGCGGCGATGAAGTAGCGATGGCTCGACTCGAGATACGCGGCAATCTGGCGAACGACTACGCGGACGTGTTCACGGCGGAAGCCGTGGACGCCCTCGAAGCACTCGCTCATCTGGATGACGATCGCAAAGCGTTGATGGCGGCACGCATCGTGCGGCGGCGCGATCGGGCACAAGCCAAGCAGCGGATCGCCTTCCTCGATCCTGACACGACCATTGGCCGCACCAGCATCACCGTCGCGCAGGCGCGAGCCGGTGACTTCGTCGGCAGCGAGATTCCGCCCGATTTGCGCCGCCAGTGGATTCAAGGAACCGGTCCGGCGGCCAAGCGCGATGGTTCGGTCGAGCGCAGCATCCGCAACGTCGCTCATGCGCTGCTGTCGGGCGCCGACGGCTGGATGTTCGACGGGGAAGACGCGCTCGGACAGCTGTCGAGCATGTCGCTGGACAACCAGCGGAATCTGAAGCTGGCCTTCCGCGGCGATCCCATGTTCCTCCGCGTGGCGAAGGAAGTGGCGGCTGAAATCAACAAATGGGCCGAAGGCTTCTTCGGCCGCCCGGTCATCAGCGACTGGGAGGCGCAGCTTCGTTTCACTACGCGGATCTTCCGGGCGCGAGGCCTCCACCTCGACGACCGGCAGGTGCGGCGTCGTGATGGCCACGGATTCTCCGCATCCATCGTCGACACGGTCTTGTACGTCGTCAACAACGCCGCGCAGCTTCAGCGCGATGGATCGTCGATCGTCCTCTATCTACCGAAGATCCAGACGGCGGAGGAGGCCGCGTTGTGGAACGACATCCTCAATGTGCTCGAAGGACAGCTCGGGCTGCCGAGTGGCGCGATCAAGGCGTACGTCCTCGTCGAGCAGTTGGAGGCCTGCTTCCAGCTGATGGAAATCCGCGCGGCGCTCGGCCGCCACTTCATCGGCTTCAACACCGGCCGGTGGGATTACATCAACAGCGTCGCCGACGCGATGGCCTGGGATGCGACGTTCGTTCAGCCGAACATCGACGCGATCACCATGACGTTCGGCTACATGCGGAACTACGAGGATCGCGTGCGTCGCGCCGTGAACACGCCGGACCGTCTCGGCCAGTACGCGCTCTGGCAGGGCGGGATGGAGCCCAACATTCCGGTTGGCTCAGACAACGGCGTGACGGCCGGCATGGCGCGGGCGGTGGCCGGCGCCGAACGCGAGCAGCGCGAGGGTGCCAGCGGCAAATGGGTGGCGCACTGGAAGATGGTGCACATCGTTCGTCCGGTGTGGGAGCGCGTCGGGCAGGACAACCAGATCGGCCGGAAGTTTCCGCCGTTGACGCACTCGCAGGCGGATGCTGACGGTCTGACGTTCTGCGACCCTGCGCCTCGAACCGTACGCGGTGCCCGCGATCTGTTGAGCGTCGGCCTGCAGTACGGCAACGCTTTTGGTCAGGGAATGCAGGCGGCCGCGTTGAAGCCGGCCGATTTCTTCGGCAACGACGACGTGCTGTACCTCATGGAAGACATGGCGACCGGCGAGATTCGGCTGAGCATTCTCTGGGAGTGGATGCACAAACAGGCGGCGTTCACCGCCGACGATCCAGGTGGCGTCAAAGCCGGCGATACGCTGACGCCCGAGCTGTTCACCAAACTGCTGACCGAGGAGTACGCAAAACTGCGCGCCGCCAGCAATCGCGACGTCCACGACGACTCGAAGGACACGACGCTGCCGATTGCCCGGGAGATCGTCGACGTCTACGTGAGGGATTCGGTCAAGCTGCCGTGGTACATCGACCTCCTGAACATCACGCTCGGGACCTGGAAGCTGGACAAAGCGAAATCACGCATCGGGCTCCTCGCCGAGTCGTTCCGGAAGGACGGCACCAGGGTCACGGAGAATCTGGACTGGGAGTGAAATCGGGCTCTGGTCTTTAGGCTTTGGGCTCTGGGCACCTTCTGGCCAGCTGTACCCGTCGCCTTCGCTCGGCGCTCAGCACCAAACGGTGTATGTAGCTGGTTAGGAAAGGTACCTGGAGCCTGAAGCCCGAAGCCTGAAGCCCATTTAGGTCCGCACTTCCGTGCAAATCTGTCCCCGCAGATAGCGGCCTCGCCGCCCGTTACGCCGATAACCTGGACGTGAAGCGTGCGGGCGTCATCATTTATTGGAAGCGTGTCGTTTTCAGTGCGGCCTTGTTCTGGTTCTGGTATTTGACTCCGGTCGTCGCCAGCCACATGGAGCAGGCGCACACTCTCGCGCCGCTGGCGTCCCTACTGGGACAATAAGCGGCTTTCACACGAGCGGAAGCTCGGCCGCTCGACATCGCATTCGGCGATTGCGTGGCCTGAGCTCGTTTGTCAACATTGGATTCCCCGGCGACGTCATCCACATGAACTCGAGTTTCCGGACCGACTCCCCGTTGCCGGCAGTCTCCGCGTACCGTGTGCTCGTTGTCGACGACAACCTCGACGGCGCCACGACGTTGTCGATGTTGCTCGAGTTCTCGGGCTATCAGGTTCGCTCGGCCTATGATGGTCTGGCGGCGCTCAAGGCCGTGGACGAGTTTCACCCTCATGCCAGCGTGCTGGACATCGGGTTACCGGGCCTCGACGGCTACGAGGTCGCCCGGCGCCGCCGCGGCAATCAGTCCGATGTCGTGCTCATCGCGCTGACCGGTTACGGACAAGAGTCGGACCGTGAGCGCTCCCGCAAGGCCGGGTTCGATCACCACTTCGTGAAGCCCACCGATCCGCGCACGCTGTGCGACGTGCTCCATCGCAGCGTGA
>Ga0111538_10008788_pt1 | contig 13523 bp, 8 predicted proteins | sample SoiMethybrSBSTD1_FD_79669 | JGI IMG/M metagenome (GOLD analysis project Ga0111538, IMG submission 79669) | Bulk soil microbial communities from a Populus tree surrounding site in Tennessee, USA - Soil MetaG P. TD hybrid SBSTD1 (version 2)... | ecosystem: Environmental > Terrestrial > Soil > Tree...
AGCCGGGCCGGGCACGGGATCAGAGGGTCCGTGCGGACGCGGCGCCGTGAAGTTCATCGTGGGCGGAATGAGGTCGCGCTCCATGGCCGCGATGGTGACGATCGCCTCGAGCACGCCGGCCGCGCCCTGCGCGTGACCGAGCGCTCCCTTGGTCGAGCTCACCGGCACGTGCGCCGCGTTAGGACCGAGCGCGCGGCTGATGCCGAGCCACTCCGCGGAATCGTTAGCCTCCGTGCCCGAGCCGTGCGCGTTGACGTAGCCGACCGTCGCGGCGTCGGCGTCCGCGTCGGCCAGGGCGGCGCGGATCGCGCGCTCGATGCCTGCGCCCTTGGGATCGGGCGACGTCTCGTGCCACGCGTCCGCCGAGAGTCCGTAGCCGGAGAGAACAGCGCGCACGCGCGCACCGCGAGCACGAGCGTGCCCCGCGCGCTCGAGCACGACGAACCCCGCGCCCTCACCGAGCGTCGTCCCCGACGGGGTGCTGAATGGGGCGCATCGCGTCCGACTCAGCACGCCGAGCGCGTGGAAGCCGGCGAACACCTCGGGCGTGAGCACGTCCGCGCCCCCTGCGAGCACGACGTCGGCCGTGTCCATGGCGAGCAGGTCGCGCGCAATTCCCAATGCGCCTGTGGAGGATGAGCAGGCCGTGGACACCGTCAGACACGGGCCGTTGATGCCGATGGCGTCCGCCACCGCTTCTCCCAGTGAATGCAGAGGGCGCGCGCGATCCGTGAGTCCCGTGCCGAATACCAGCGCCACGCGCACCGCGCCTGCGTCAGAGTCGCCCAGTCCGGCGTCGGCGAGTGCCTCACGCGCCGCGCGCACCGCGAAGTCCTGGCAGAGCTGCTCCGTCAGCGCTAGCGAAGACGGGGCCTCGCACGCAGCGCTCGCGACGATGGCGCCGGTGTGCACGGCGAAGGCGTCGGTCGGAAAGCGGCCGATCGTCGTGATCCCGCACCGCCCCTCGGCGACGGCGGACCAGAGCGCACCGCAGTCCTCGCCGAGCGCGCAGACCGCCCCGAGTCCGGTGATCACGATGTCCCGCGGCGCGCAGTCCGTGCTCATTTCTCGGGCTGCGCTGCCGTGGTTGGCTGCGGCTTCGGCTCGGACGTCATTGAGCCTACCAGCAGGATGATGAGCCCGACCAGCACCATGATCACACCCACGGTCATCACGAACACGCCGGGCATCGCACCGGCCGCTACCACGCCGCCCCCCACGGCAGTAGTCAGGAGGCCGATGCCCATGGTCTTCATGCCTCGGCTGATGCGCTTCTGACGCAGGGAACGCTCATCGCCTTTCCAGAACACCTCCTCGCCAATGCGGGCCGCGAGGTGGCGCTGGCGTGCCTCGGCCTCGACGTCGGTGTCGGCGACCTTCTCGATCTTGTCCATGTACTCGCTCACGAGGAGCGACGGCGGCTGGTGAGCGAGCCGCCACGTCACGTGCTGAAGCATCTCGCGCAGCTGTGCGCGCCGAGGGGCCGAGACGCCAGTGCGGCCGGCCTCTGCGTCGAGCGAATCGATCACGCGTTGAATGGTGCCGGGCGCCCGGAGCGCGGACTGGACGCGCCCGAGATCCTCCTCGGTGCGCGACTCGATGAACGCGGTCATGCCGTCCGCGGCCTCGTCGAACAGCGGCATCGCATTCCACATGCGGTCCTGTATTCCCGGGTGGAGCTGCGACGGGATCGGCAGATCACCGAGCATCCCGGTGAGGAACACCGCCTGGAGCGACGTGCGGGCCAGCGCATCGGTTGCGGCCCGGTCGCCGTGGAACGACGTCACGCCGGCTGTGGGCGACCAGCCGCCGATCCGCGCGAGTCCCTGGTCCACGCGGGTTAGGTACTCCTCCATGTCTGGCGGCGGGAGAAGCGGCGGGACCTCGGCGGGCATCGGGGGCGCGGCGCCGAGCGGCTTCGCAGCGAGACCGGCGGCAGTCGTGGCGAACGCGGCGACGAAATTGCGGCGCTTCATGGAAGCTCCTGTGTTGGAAGGAAGTGCGCGTACGACGTCCCGCCGCGATACATCGCGTCAGCGACCACGGCCGAGAATATGGCGGCCAGGATCGGGGTGCCCTACGTAGCGTGACGTAGTCGCCCTACCAGCAGCGGCGACGTGGGGGAGGAAGGTGTTCCTGACGTCGCGGGCCTGGCGGGCCGGAGCCGACCAGGCGACCGCGACGACCATCTACACACCGGACCAGGTCGCGCCCGCCTCGGTGACCAGCGCGATCAGACTGTCGGTGGTCCGCAAGTCGTCAGGCCCTGCACCGTCGGTGACGCGTTCGACAGCGATTCGGTAACTACCCTCACGCGTCATGGCCTGGCGAAGAGATGGAGGCACTCCGGGGTTACAGGAGCCTCGTGAGCTCGCCACGGCGTCTGAGCGAATCGGGACGGTCGGGCGGCAGTGCGCGGAACCACGCGTCGAACAGGCGTGATGGTACGCAAACGCTGGCGTTAGCCGAGATAGAAGAACGGGCGCCGCAACATTGAGATGGCGGCCGCTCTCCCTATCGGGCGTATCCTCGGCCCGAAGCCGGGTGCGCGGCCACGGGGCTGGGGGTCAAGGTTCTCAGTGCGGTAACGCTCTGACCGAGGGGCCGGCTTCAACAACGTCAAGCCGCTTGCGCCGAGGTGTTATTCTGAAGTCCTGAACCCGGTGTCATTCCGAGCGGAGGCCGCAGGCCGGAGGCGAGGAATCGCCGTCGTCCCGACCGAGGGATCCCTCTACCGGGATGAGTGCGATTCCTCGCCTTCGCGCCTTCGGCGCTTCGCTCGGAATGACACGCCATGTATTGCATTAGCGTCCCCTCGCCTCCGCCTCCCGCCGTATGTCGTCGCCGCAGATCGTCACCACCGTCGCCCGCGAGCTGTCGCTCTCCCCGCAGCAGGTCGCGCACACCCTCACGCTCTTCGCCGAGGGGAATACCCTCCCCTTCATTGCCCGCTACCGTAAGGAGGCGACGCTCGGCCTCGACGAAGTCCAGCTCCGCGACGTCCGCGACCGCGCGCAATACCTCACGGAGCTCGACGAGCGTCGCGCGGCGATTCTCAAGAGCATCGAGGACCAGGGGAAGCTCGACGACGCACTCCGCACCGCGATCGACTCGGCCGAGACCAAGCAGGCCCTCGAGGACCTCTACCTCCCCTACAAGCCCAAGCGACGCACCCGCGCCACCATCGCCCGCGAGCGCGGGCTCGAGCCGCTGTCCGAGCTGCTGTGGGGACGCGCGACGACCGACGCCGCCCTGGAGCAGGCGGCCCACAACTATATAGATGCAGAGAAGGGCGTCCCCGACGCCGCGGCCGCCCTCGCCGGCGCCCGCGACATCCTCGCCGAGCGCATCGCCGAGGACGCCGCGCTCCGGGGGCGCGTGCGTGACCTGACGCGCACGTTCGGCACCCTCCGCTCCCGCGCCATCACCGGCAAGGAGAAGGAAGTCTCGAAGTTCCAGGATTACTACGACTTCGCCCAGAAGCTCACCGAGATCCCGTCGCACCGCGTGCTGGCCATCCGCCGCGGCGAAGCCGAAGGGTTCCTGCTGTCCTCGATCGATGCGCCCGCGGAGCGCATCGCCGCGCTGCTCGACCAGGAGCTCGTGCGCGGTCACACCGCGCCGGTGCAGATGCACCTCGTCGTCGAGGACGCCTACCGCCGCCTCCTCACGCCCGCCGTCGACCTCGACCTTCGCCTCGAGCTCAAGACACGCGCCGACGAGGAGGCGATCGCAATCTTCGGCCAGAACCTCGAGCAGCTCCTTCTCGCCTCGCCCGCGGGCGAGCGTATGACGATCGGGCTCGACCCCGGCTTCCGCACCGGCGTCAAGGTCGCCGTCGTGTCGCGCACCGGCGCGGTCGTCGCCACCGACACCGCCTATCTCCACCAGTCCGACCGGTTCGCCACCTCGCTCCTCGCGCTCGTCGCGCGCTTCACGCCGGAGCTCATCGCCATCGGCAACGGGACGGCGTCGCGCGAGACGGAGACGCTCGTACGCGACACGCTCCGCGAGCACGGCCTAACGAGTCCACAAGTGGTCGTCGTGAGCGAGGCCGGCGCGTCCGTCTACTCCGCCTCCGACGTCGCGCGCGAGGAGCTCCCCGACCTCGACGTCTCGCTCCGCGGCGCGGTGTCCATCGCACGGCGCCTCCAGGATCCGCTGGCCGAGCTGGTGAAGATCGACCCCAAGGCGATCGGTGTCGGGCAGTATCAGCACGACGTGAATCAGCATCACCTCAAGAAGCGCCTCGACGAGATCGTCGAGAGCTGTGTGAACCGCGTCGGCGTCGAGGTCAACACGGCGTCAGTCTCCCTGCTCTCCTACGTCGCCGGTATCGGGCCCACACTCGCCGCCAACATCGTGCGCACGCGCGATACGGCCGGCGGCTTCCGCTCCCGGCGCGACCTCACCGACGTCCCTCGGCTCGGCGCCAAGGCGTTCGAGCAGGCGGCGGGCTTCCTCCGCGTGCGCGGCGGCGCGCATCCGCTCGATGCGACGGCGGTGCACCCGGAGCGCTACGCGCTCGTGGAGCGTATCGCACGCGACCTCGAGGTCCCGTTAGGCGAGCTGCTGCAGAACGAGGCGGCGGTCGAGCGCATCGACGTCGCCCGCTACGTCGCCGACGGCGTCGGCCTGCCGACGCTGCAGGACATCCTCTTGGAGCTTCGTCGTCCGGGCCGGGATCCGCGCGAGCACTTCGTGCCGCCGGCGTTCCGCGACGATGTCACATCGCCCAGGGACCTCTCCGAAGGGATGGTCCTCGAGGGCGTCGTGACGAACATCGTCGCGTTCGGCGCGTTCGTGGACATCGGCGTCCACCAGGACGGGCTCGTGCACGTGTCGCAGCTCGCCGATCGCTTCGTGCGCGACCCTAACGACATCGTGAAGGTCGGGCAGAAGGTGAAGGTCACGGTGGTGGCGGTCGACCTGGAGCGGAATCGAATCGCGCTCACCATGAAAAGCGCGCCAGCCGCCGAGCGGCGCGGCCGGGACGACGACACGAAGGCGGCGGCGCGGGACGCGCGACGTGAGAAGGCCAAGCCGGCGGCGCCGGCCGTGCCGAAGCCCGGGACCATCGCACCGAACGGGATGCGGTTCCGGTGACTCTTGTCATCAGCTGGCCGTCGCGTCCGGACCCTCCTGCACATGTCTGAGCCACGCCCCGAAGAACGGGTCCTCCAGTCTGTAGCGCGGCGACGCGTCGGTCTCGTCCGCTCGGATGATCCCCTTGTCATCGAGAACGCCGAGCGTCTTGTGCATCGTCGCCGCCGCCACGCCATGGCGCCGCAGCACGTCGGCCGAGGTGAGGCTTCGCCCACCCTCGAGAATCACCGCCTTCAGCACCTTCTTCTGCGGCATCGTTAGGCTCGTCCAGAGCTGCGCGTAGGCCGGATGCTCCTGCGCGATGATCGTCGTCAACGCTCGCTCGACCACGTCCACGGTGAGCGGGGCGTCCGGCTCGACGCGCAGCAGCTCCCAGGCCACGTAGGCCACACGCTGGACGTTGTACGGGACATCCTCCGAGACATCGAGCAGCCGCACCAGCGCTCCTTCATCCGCCGGGTGCCTGTAGGCCTCGAAGCCGCGGCGCAGAAATGCGAGAAAATCCGGGCGCGGAATCGCACCCAGGAAATGACGCTCGCCGAGTTTCCAGAACGCGCGCCCCGGATCACCGGTCATGTCCGCGAGGAGGCGCGTCTTCGAGCCGGCAAACACGTACGCCACATGGCGGTGCTTCTGTACTGTCGCGCGAAGCTGCTTCTCGGCGGTCTCGCCATGGTCGGCGATGAGTTGTTGGAATTCGTCGATGATTACCGCGACAGGTCCGCTTGCTTCCGCAGCCATTGCCTCGATGCCGTCGAGCACCTTGCTCAGTGTCGGGAGCTCAGCAGCACGCTCCGTCGCGCCGATGGTCACCGACAGTTTTTGCTCGGCGATGTCGTACTGCACCTCCGGGCGCAACGTGCCAAATACTCGGCGCAGGGTATCGCCGACTCGGTCGATCGGACCAGCGAGCTTGCGCGCCGCACCCGTCAGCAGCGCCTGGGCGAGCAGCGCGGTCCTCTCGTACGCTTCGGCGTCGTAGCGCAGCACGACCGCCCCTCGCGCCGATACGCGGTGCTCGACGGCGCTGAGAATGGACGTCTTCCCGAAGCGCCGAGGGCCCATGAGGAAGAACTTCCCCCGGTTGACGATGGCGCGCTCCACCAGGTCGAGCTCCTGTTCGCGGTCGACCAGCTCACTCTCGTTCAACTCGCGCCCGAACTCGAACGGGTTGCGGACGTCGCGAAGGTTGGTCAGGCGGCCAGTCATCGTCGGGCTAAGTTGGGTTCGCTCAATGACATCGGCATTCACTGAAAGTAATTTACTTTTTGTGAATTGCTTTCGCCATAGGAGGTTTGATAAGGACGGCGCCCTGCTCGTCCTGTTCAAGGCATTCACCGACCCGTGGGACATCGGCGGGGTCGAAGTCGCCCTCGGCGACGTTAACGGCGACCTCTGGCCGGACATCATCGCCGGCGAGGGTCCGGCGCATTTCGCCCGCACTACAGTCGCCTCCGGCGACTTCCGCGATGGCGTTCGCGTTGGTGCCGGCGACAAGAATGGCGACGGCCGGGACGAGGTCTACATGTGCACCGGCCCGAGCACCGTTTACACGCACTACGAGATCTTTGAGTACAACCCGACCGCGCCGAACCTCCGCGGCCTGATCATGAACGAAGGCCTGGGCTGGGTCACGGGCAAGAACACGTACAACGGGTGCCGTGTCGCGGGTGGTGATCTCGACGGCGACGGCAAGGACGAGCTGCTGGCCCTCTTCGAGGGGCCGTCGAACGCACTCCTGATCCGCAACCAGTACGGTGGCAAACACGTTCGCTGGAACGCACTCGGCGGCGGCTACACCGGCCAGATCTCCATCGCCGCGGCCGACGTGAACGGCGACAAGAGAGCCGAGGTGTTCCTCGGGCGCCTAACGGGACTGGACAAGGTGCCGCCGGTGTTCATGTACGACGGCGCGAAGGTCATGGCCAGCAGCGTGCTCCCGACGCCCGCGATCACTTACCCGATCACGGACAGCATCTACAACACCGGCATCTACGTCGCGGCGCACGATTTGAGCCTCGACGGAATTTCCCGAGCTGATGGCGAAGCTGTCGACGACGGGTGGGTACTCGATGTACGTCGCGCGGAAGGGGCCGACGTTCACGTCGCTGTGGATGAACACCTTCGAGCCGCCGGGCACGCTGCCGAGCGGTGGCCCGATCGGCTGATCGGCCCGGGCTGAGCATCCTTGCACTCGCTGGAACTCATTCACGTTAGGTGGCGGGGCCGGAGCGCCGACCTGGGCGACGCCTCGCCACCACTCACGTCCCACTGAACGTGCACTACCGGCTGCATAACGCGGTGAACTCCGCCTCGGTTCCCCGGTTCAGCGTGACACGCGTATCGCGCCCCGTGTCGGGATCGTCGCTGCTCGAGATCGCCGACTTCCCGCGCCGCAGATGGAGCGAGACATCGAGCGTGATGGAGTCTTTCCCACCCCATTGGCCTTTCATGTGACTGGGGGCGAGACCGTCCGCCGCCAGGCTGTCGACGCGCGGATGCATCGACAGACGGAAGTGCGATCCATCCGTCGGGCCCTCGGGCTTTCCGTCCATCTCGAATTCCTGAGGGCGGCCGGGACGCGGGCAGACGAGGACGCGACCGATGAGCCAGGTCATGCGCGGAGTGCGGAACACCGGCGTGCGTCGCCGCCGATGATAGTCGAGCGGCGCGAGTCGCATCTCGATGAGCATCCCGAGGCGCTTGCCGCTGCCGGTGACGACGGGGCCAACCCAGGTGCCGGCGAGGGTGGACGTGCCGCGGGTTTCGTATCCCCAGGGGAAGCGGCGTCGGTCGATCTGGTCGCCGGCGAAATCGAGCCCGAAGACGAAGAGGCCGATGACTACGATCACGAGGATCCAGGAGAAGCAGCCGCCTTTGCGCTTCATGTCGGGCTCCGTTCATTTGTCGTCATTGCTCTGAGCCGGATATAACACGTAGATGCCAAACAGGCGATTCAAACGCTGCCCCGTCGAAGAGTGCCCTCTTGAGCGAGCCGTCCACGCGCGCAACTTTCCGATCAGCGGCTGCTCGGGCTTCGAGAAGCCGAAGGTCCACCGCACCGCGATCGCGTCCCGGAGTCGCGCCGAAGGTGCAGCTCACCTCGGTCATGTTGGGCCACAGTTCCCCGTACGCGAGCACGACGGTGGCGAAATACTTCTTCCGCTTCGTGTCGTCGTCGTCTCGCATGATGAATTCGCCGGAACCGAGCGCGATGCCACTCATCTTGAGCTGGCGCTTGATGCTGAAGCCCACATCGGAATACACCTGATAGTAGAACGTCCAGCCACCGGCGTCGCGCCGGCCTATCACGACCGCGTTAGGCGGTGAGGCACGATTCCGCAGCGCCTGAATCGCTTCGTCGGTCGGGACGCACAAGTACCGGTAGTGCCCGAACTTCGTGCTTTCCCGGCGTGGTCTTGGCCAGATGACCAACGGCTCGATCGCCAGCATCCTTCATGGACGTGTTGTAGTTCTTGTGCCTGCCCGACGTCGATGACATTGCTGCGTGGCCCGCACGAGGACGCGTCGCTCCCCGCCTCAGGCAACCGAACGCTCCCCTCAGCGGCCGTTCGCTTGCGCGTTTCGAGCGGCCGAGCGTATCGTGGTCACATGAGGGACGCGTCGGCGCTCCGCAGCATGACCGTCGAGGAGTACTTCCGCTTCGAGGAGGACTCCCCGATCAGGCACGAGTACGTGGCGGGAGAAGTCTACGCCATGTCTGGCGCGACGGTGCGGCACAACCTCATCGCCGGCACGATTTTCACGCAGCTGTTCGCGGCGGCGGACGTCGGGCCCTGCCGGGTGTTCATGAACGCCATGCGGGTCGAGGTCGCCGGCGACCGGTATTACTACCCGGATGTCGCGGTCATCTGCTCACCGATCGCCGAGCTCGACGTCGTCGCCCGCGGTCCGTGCGTGGTGGTGGAGGTCACCTCGCCGAGCACGGCGCGAATCGACCGCGGTGAGAAGCTCGAGGCCTATCGGCGCATTCCAACACTCCGCGCATACCTGGTCGTGGACCATCGACGGCGCCGTGTCGAGCGACACTGGCGTGACGCGCCGAGCGATGAGTGGGTACGCGAGGAGATTGCAGGCGAGTCGGAGGTGGCAGTCACGGTCCCCTGCCTCGACGTGAGCCTCACGCTCGATGCGATCTATCGGCGCGTCGAGCTGCCAGCCGTGGGAGAGCCGGACGCGACCGAGTACGACTTGGCGGAGCAAGACGGATAGCACTCGCCTGCGTCGTTAGACCCGGATCCTCGCGACGGACGCGGTGCTCGTAGCCGGCCACCAGTGACGCCGGCAAGATCCCTCGTCGCCTCCGGCTCCTCGGGATGACAAGGTCGAGTGGCTCGATTCCTCGGTGGGCTGCGCCTGAAGAAAGGCAGCACCCAACAACAACCGAGGAACAGCCAGATGCATACAGTAGCTTCGCGGGCGGGCCGCTGGCCGCTCGCACTCACCCTCCTGGGTCTCATCGCGCTCGGCGCCTGTGCCGACGACCCTGTCGCGCCCAAGATCCCATCGAAACCCAACCTCTCGGCGTCTGCCAGCGATGACTTCGTCGAGCTGACGGTCACGAACGCGAGCGGCGGTCTCGAGATCGGGTCGCTCCGGTCGGAAGTCAACCAGATCAGGTCGGGTGGCGGCGCGATCCACTTCGATCCGAGCCTGGACGGTGCCACGATCACGCTCGACGCGCCGCTCAACTCCGACGGCCCTCTGTACATTGTCGGACCGGCCAAGGGCATCACCCTGAGCGGGAACGACCAGCACCGCATCATCGATGGCACCGCGCCAATCAGCGCAAAGAACGTCACGTTCACGAAAGGATACGGCGACTACGCGTCGGCCATCCGGGCCTCGTCGGTGTACCTGGACAACAGCACGGTGCGGGACAATCGCGGCCCGGGCTCCGCGATCCGCGCCCAGTATGTCCTCTCCCTCATCAACAGCACCGTCAGCCGCAACGTGGTCGGTGCCGCGGCGGTCGAATACAGAGAGAGTGCGCAGGTGTTCATCGACAACAGCACCATCGCGTACAACGCGCCCGGCGCGGGGCTCGGGGTGTTCGGCTACCCGACGTATGCGTTGCGGGTGACGTTGAACAACTCGATCATCTCGAACAACGGGAGCCCGCAGCTGAACTGCTCGAGCTTCTTCAACTTCTATTACGAGGGGACGAACATCTCGAACGACTGGAGCTGCGGTGAGGTCGGCATCGTGGTCACCGATCCGAAACTCATGCCGCTCGCCAACAACGGTGGGCCGAACCTGACGCACGCCATCCCGCATACGAGCCCGGCCTTCAACGCCGGCGTGGGCTGCTCTGTGCAGACGGACCAGCGCTACGTTCCGCGCGACGCGAAGTGCGACGTTGGTGCGTTCGAGTTCAACGACTTCACGAAGGTCACGATCACGATCGATCCGAGCACGAAGGTGAACGCGACCACGGGGAAGGCGCTGCTCACCGGTACGATCCAGTGCACGCGCAACGACGCGTTCCGTCTGGCGCTCGAGCTTCATCAGGATCAGAAGGTGAACGGCCAGGTGATCGATGTGCACTCGGCGAGTGACATTCCGGTCACGTGCACCACGACCGCCACGGCGTGGAGCACGAGCATGGGGCTGTCGAACGGGGAGGTGTTCAAGATTGGCGCTGCCAGGGCCACGGCGCAGACCTTGAGCACGCCGGAATGGGTGACGCCGGCCGGTGCTGCGGGCGCGGTCAAGATCTCCTTTACGCGGAAGTAGGGTCCTGACGCTTTCGTCGCTCGTTAGGTCGACCAGTCATTCCGAGCGGAGGAGGCCCGGGCCTTGTCATTCCGAGCGTAGCGCGCAGCGCCAGCCCTTGTCATTCCGAGCGGAGCGCGCAGCGCCGGCCCTTGTCATTCCGAGCGGAGCGCGCAGCGCGGAGGCGAGGAATCGCAGTCGTCCCGGCCGAGAGGCCCCTCTACCGGGACGACGGCGATTCCTCGCCTCCGGCCCTTCGGGCCTCCGCTCGGAATGACAAGGCCATCGTTAGCAGTCTCAGCCATCGCGGTGCCCCCCGGGCGTGGCGCGCGCCCGATGGGACGGGCCGATGGTCTGGCGCCGCCAGCGCCGCGAACGCTTGATTAAGCGTCCGGCCGCAGCCATGCACTACGGCGACAGCCACCCTCGGCCCCCACCCCCATGTCACGCCTTCGCTCGTCAACTCTCGCGACCGTGACGCTCTGCATGTCCGCGGTCTGCGCCACCGCGCAGGGACCCGTCGCTCGCGACACGGTCGTGCCACCCACCACGGACCCGACGTACCGGCTTCCGCTCAAGCCGTCGCGGATCGTGCGCTTCACCGTCGACGAAGGCACGTGGATGTCGGTCGACGTCTCGCCCGACGGACGCACGATCGTCTTCGACCTCCTCGGCGACCTCTACACCCTCCCGATCGCCGGAGGCAACGCCACACGGCTCATGGGTGGGATGGCGCTCGACGTCCAGCCGCGGTTCTCGCCCGACGGAAAGCAGATCGCGTTCGTCTCCGACCGAACGGGCAACGACCAGATCTGGGTGGCAGATGTCGATGGGAAGAACCCACGCCAGATCACCCGAAGCGACAACGCGCGGCCGATCCAGCCGATCTGGACGCCGGACGGGCAATACCTCGTCGCGAACGGGACCATGTACCACAAGGATGGCGGCACGGGCGTGCGCCTCATTCCCGTTCCGCCGCCGCCGCCGGGCGGCGGCGGAGGCCCGGGCGGAGGCGGCCTAACGACTGGCGCCCACACGTTCACACCCGACGGCCGCTACCTGTATTACACGGTACCGCAACCCGGCCAGGGAGGTGGTCAGCTGCCCGCCCAGGAAGCGCTCGCGCGCTATCAGATCGGGATGCTCGACCGCAACACGGGGCAGGCCGCGGTCCGCACGCGCGAGTACGGCGGCGCGTTCAAGCCCATGGTCTCGCCCGACGGGAAGTATCTCGCCTACGCGACGCGCTACGATACGAAGACGGCACTGCGACTGCGCGACCTCGCCACCGGCGACGAGCGCTGGCTGATTCCGGACTTCCAGCACGACGCGGAAGAGCGGAATTCGGTGATGGGCATCCTGCCTAACGCCGCGTTCACGCCGGATGCGAGTGCGCTGATCACGTCGAACAAGGGAAAGCTGTGGCGCATCGCGGTTCCGAGCGGACAGGCGACGCCGATTCCCTTCTCGGCCGATGTCCAGCTCGAGCTCGGAACGCTCTCGAAGTTCGAGTACACGATCCCTGATTCGTTCACCGTCAGACAGATTCGCGACGCCGTTCCGTCTCCCGATGGGAAGCGCCTGGCGTTCACGGCACTGGATCAGCTGTACCTCATGGACTTGCCCTGCGGCGCCGCCATCGACGGTTCCGGCGGCACTGGAGACGGCGGGAACAGGTCGGCCCGCGGCGCCTGCACACCGCGACGCGTCACGCAGAGCGCCATCGGGATCGTCGAGCACTCGCCGGCCTGGTCGCCCGACGGCCGGTACCTGGCGTTCGGCACGTGGGACGACGTCAAGGGCGGCCACATTTACCGCGTCGCCTCGGCCGGTGGCAAGGTGGATCAGCTCACGACGATCGCCGCCCTGTACCAGGAGCTCGCGTACACGCCATCGGGCACTAGGATCGTCTTCGTTCGCGCGACGCGCCGAGCGCGTCAGTCGTTCATCGATCACCTCTCGCGTCCGACGGAGGGCGGCTCCGACCTCGCGTGGATACCGGCCAACGGCGGACCGGTACAGGCGATCACGATGCTCGACGACGCACTGTCGGGCGCAGTGCGGATCGTCAGGCCTCACTTCACGAAGGCCGACAGCAACCGAGTCTTCTACAACGCGAACAATTCGGTGCGATCGGTCCGATTCGACGGAACGGACCGTCGCACGGTGGTGAGCGCGCCGGGCACCACGATCGTCTCGCCGAGCGGTGACCGCGCGGCGAACTTCGGAGCGGTGGGCAGCTGGTCGGTCCACCTGTTCACGCTACCGGCTACGGGGAGCGAGTCGCTGAGCGTGAGCATCGGACGGCCGACCTCGCAGGTGCCGGTGCGACTGGTGTCGCGAACCGGCGGAGAGTTCGGCGGCTGGACGACCGACGGTAAGGCGTTCTACTACTCGTTAGGTCACTCGTTCTTCCGCTACGACCTCGCCACGGGCGACTCGCTCACGCGCGCTGCGGAAGCGCGACGCCCGGTCGTGGACAGCGCTCGCGCGGCCGTGGACACCGCGGCCCGGGCACGACCGCCGGCGTACCAGCCGGCGCGTACGGACGTCGAGATCCGCGTCGCCCGCGACAAACCCAGCGGAACGGTCGTTCTGCGGGGTGCCAGGATCATCACGATGAAGGGCAACGAGGTGATCCCGTCCGGCGACATCGTCGTCGTCGACAACCGCATCACGGC
>Ga0111538_10008789_pt1 | contig 13523 bp, 8 predicted proteins | sample SoiMethybrSBSTD1_FD_79669 | JGI IMG/M metagenome (GOLD analysis project Ga0111538, IMG submission 79669) | Bulk soil microbial communities from a Populus tree surrounding site in Tennessee, USA - Soil MetaG P. TD hybrid SBSTD1 (version 2)... | ecosystem: Environmental > Terrestrial > Soil > Tree...
GCCGCCGTGAATCCCGCCGTCCTCTCGCTGCTCGCACTCGTCGTCGCGCTCGGCCTGTCGATGACGTCGCGCATCAATGTCGGGTGGCTGGGGCTGGCGTTCGCGTGGGTGATCGGCGTCTACGGCGCGGGCATGCGGCCGGACGCGGTGATGAGCGGCTTTCCGGTCACGCTCTTCCTCACCCTGACCGGCGTCACGCTGCTGTTCTCTCTCGCGGAGACGAACGGCAGTCTCCAGGCGCTCGCGAATCGCGCCATGCGTCCGGCGCGCGGCCGCGCGCGACTGATTCCAGTGCTGCTCTTCGCGATCGCGTGCGCCTTGTCGTCCGTCGGACCGGGTGCGGTCTCGACCGTCGCCTTGCTCGCGCCCCTGGCGACCGTCATCGGGGCACAGGCGGGATTGCCTCCGCTCCTCGTCGCACTCATGGTCGCCAACGGCGCCAACGCCGGCAACTTGTCGCCATTTTCGGCCGTCGGCGTGATTGCCAGCAGCGCGATGGCCAAGGCCGGCCTTACCGGTTTCGAGGGACGCGTGTGGTTGGCGAACTTCGCGGCGCACGTGCTGGTCGCGGCCATCGCATACGGCGCGTTTCTCTGGATCGGCCGGCGCCACGCGAGCGCCGCCGCTCCTGTGGCACACACACCGGGTCCGACGCTCGATCCGTTGTCCGCGCCGCAGCGGCTGACGCTGCTGCTCATCGCCGCCTGGATCGCCGGGGTCGTCGCGCTCAACCTGCACCTGGGGCTGTCGGCGTTTGGCGTGGCGGTGATCATTCTCCTGACGACCCGCACCGACGAGTCCGCGGCGGTCAAGCGGATGCCGTGGGGCATCATCATGATGGTCTCGGGCGTATCCGTGTTGATCGGCCTGCTCGAAAAGACCGGCGGGATGGATCTCTTCACCAACCTCCTCGCGCGTGCCGCGTCGCCGGCGACCTTGAACGGCGTGATCGCGTTCGTCACGGGCGCCATCTCGACCTACAGCAGCACCTCCGGGGTCGTCCTGCCGACATTCCTGCCGACGTCGGCCACGCTCGTCGAGCGGGTCGGAGGCGGGGATCCGCTCGCGGTCGCGCTCTCGATTGCCGTCGGTTCGCATCTCGTCGACGTCTCGCCGCTGTCGACGATTGGCGCGCTCTGCGTGGCCGCGGTTGCGGATGCGACGGCGGCGCGGACGCTGTTTCGCGCGATGCTCCTCTGGGGCCTGGCGATGACGGTGGTCGGCGCCCTGTTCTGCGCGCTCTTCGCGCCGCTGTTCGCGAGCCGCTGAGAATCTCGCGGAGATCCGGCGGCAGGCGGAGCGTCGAGCCGTTACCGGCGGATGACGCTGAGGATGTTCGAGAAGTCGTCCGTCCACAGCGGAGTGTCCGCCGCGGGGTGCGGGACTTTCCAGCGTGGATCGAGGTTCAGGCTCCCGAAATCGCCGGCTTCGCGCGCCACGAGGAACCACTCGGACGGGAACTTCCCGGCCGCCCACGATCCGGCATCGGGAGGTTCGCGCTGCCACAAGGCGGCAAGCCCCGCGTCCGCTGTGAGGCGCGAGAGCACGTCCTCGAACGAAAGGTGCCAGTTCGAGATGTTGAAGGCGATGACACCGCCCGGGGCGAGCTTCGACACGTAGAGCGCGAGCGCTTCCTTCGTCAGCAGGTGCATGGGCACGGCATCCGAGCTGAACGCATCGAGCATGATCACTCCGTACGCGTTGGCGCCGGCGGCCGCCAATGACAGCCGGCCGTCGCCGGTGATGACTGCGCAGGCGTCGCCGCACGTCCGCAGGTAGGTGAAATATGCGTCGTTGCGGGCAATCTGCTCCACGACGGGATCGATCTCGTAAAACGTCCACTGCTGCCGGGCGGTGCGATAGCTGGCGAGGGTGCCGACGCCGAGACCCAGCACCGCGACGCGCGGCGTGGCTGACGCAGCTGGTACCGAGGCGAACATCTGGCCCACCGGCCCGGATCGGTGGAAGTAGCTGACCGGCTCCTGACTGCGCGCCGGATCGAGGTGCTGCATTCCATGCAGCGTCGTCCCGTGAAAGATGAAACGGAAGCCTCGACCTTCATCGACTCGGACGCGATTCACGCCGAAGAACGTGCGCTTGGCATACACCACGTCGCCGAACGGGCTGCGGGTGAGCGCGCCCGCGAGCAGGATCAATGAGATGCAGGACGCGAAGCGGACCGGGAAGTGCTTCTGGCGCAGCGTGATCACCGCCGGAATCGCCGCTCCGAGCAGGATGTACCGCGACAGCGATCCGAACTGGTTGTTGACGAGGATCGACGCCCCGACCGCGGCGCCGATGCCCAGCGGAACGGCGACGTCCGCAATCGCGGGGCGGCGCAGCGGCCACGATCCGGCGCGCAGGAGACAGGCGGCGACCAGCACCAGCGGATACTCGAGAATGCTGTCGAAGATGACCGGAGCGATCAACGCATTGAACAGACCACCGACCATCCCGCCCAGCGCAATCCAGAAATAGAACTCCGTCAAATGCTGCGGCGCCGGACGATCCGACGCCAGCTCCCCATGGCAGGTGATCGCAATGACGAGGAACACGCCGAGGTGAATCGGGATGACTATGGCCAGCGGACTCGCCATCTCGGCGATCAGCATCAGCGCCAGCAGAATCACGGAGACCGGCATGAGCCGCGACGCGATGTCGCGAAGGCGGCCCGTGGAGGCGCCGAACGCGATCACGAAGGTGAGCAGGTAGAGTCCGAGGGGCAGCACCCACAGCAGCGGGACCGATGCGACGTCGGTCGAGATGTAGTTGGTTACGGCGAGCAGCAGGCTCGACGGCACCGCCGACAGGGCTGTCCAGCGCAGGCGGCGGCCCCGGGCAATCGTGCCGGACGAGACGACCGCGTCGACACCAGTCGCGGCGGCCGCCGGCGGCCGGCGCCAGACGATGAGGCCGCAGGTCATCGTGAGGAGCACGAGCATCACGTAGCCCGCGGTCCACAGCGCCGCCTGCTGCTGAAGGCGCAGCGCCGGTTCGACGGCGAGTGGATACGCCATCAAGGCGATGAAGCTGCCCAGATTGCTGGCGGCATACAGGAAGTACGGATCGGCCGCCGCGCCGTCATCGGTGGCCGAGAACCACTTCTGAAGCACCGCCGCGCTGGTCGACAATACGAAGAACGGCAGTCCGATTGACGCGAACAGCGTGCCGAGCAGCCAGAGCGTCGGATTGGCCGTCGCGCCGGTTGGCGGCACATGGCGCACCGCGATTGGCAGCACGGCGAGCGGCAGCAGCAACAGCAGGCAATGGACGACGACGTGGCGGCGGGTGCCCAGATATTTGGTCGCGCCGTGCGCGTAACCGTAGCCCGCGAGCAGCATCACCTGGAAGAACACGAGACACGTGTTCCAGACGGCCGGCGCGCCGCCAAGGACCGGCAGCAGAATGCGCGCGATCATCGGCTCGACCAGGAACATCAGGAACGCGCTCACGAACAGCGTGGCCGTGAACAGCGGGACCAGCGCGCCCGCTCGGAGATTCGCCCGTGGGGCGATCGTGGCCGTCAGCGACGACCGGGTGCCGGTCAGCGTTTCGCCCATGACCCCGGCCGACTACCAAGAAACAGGCCAGAAAATGCGGAATCCTTCGCGAGGATTTGGCCGCACAACGGACCTCCCGCGCGTTCCGAGGCCGGCGCGCGCCGACAGAATTCGGATCGGAATACGAATTTGTTGGCGGTGCTACCATTGGGAGCCACCGCAAGCACCAACCAACTGAATGGTCCAACTGCGTAAGCTGCTGGCAGGTCTCGGTCTGGGCGTCCTGGCCGCGCTGCTCGTGCTCGGCATTGCCGCCTCGGGCGATCTGCTCGATCGGCTCGAGCTCACCACCTACGACTGGCGGATGCGGCTGGCGGCGGATCCCACGTCGGTCAACAAGGACATCGTCCTCCTCGAGATCAACGACCTCAGCATCCGCGAGCTGCAGAACGGATATCGCATGCGCTGGCCGTGGCCGCGCGTCGCGATCGGGCTCGCGATCGATTTCCTGCATCGCGGCGGCGCCAAGGTCATCGCGGTGGACGTGTCGTTCACGGAGCACGATCAGGTCCTGAAGTACAGCTTCGACGATCCCAACGACGAGTGGAGCGGCAGGCAGAGCGACGGCGCACTCGCGTCGTGGGTCAAGGAAGCGGGCAACGTCGTCATGCTCGCGGACGCCGTGTACGAAGGGGTCGCCGACGCGAAGGTGAGAGACGTCAACGCGTCGAACTGGAGTGGATCGCCATACCGCTCGGGGTCCATCGCCGAGCCACGCCCGCTGGTGCTCGCGCCATACCAGGAGCTCGCCGATGCCTCGGCGGCGCTCGGGCACAATTTCCTGACGACGGATGACGATGGACCGGCACGGCGCATCTCGCCGTTCATCGTCAGCGATGGGAAGGAACTGCCGTCACTCGGCGTCGCGGCCGCGCTGCGCTCTGCGAACGTGGCACCGTCCGATGTGTCGGTCGACGGCCACTTCCTGCGTCTCGGGACCGTGCGCGTGCCGCTGGTCCGCCGCCGGATCAACGATCGTGATCAGTGGTCCATGCTGATCAACTACCGTGCGCCGGCACTCGTGCGCAACGAAAAGGGGGAGATGCGGAGCCCGTATCCTTCGTACGAGTTCCGAGAGATCTTTGCCGCCGAGCAGGAGATCCAGAAGCAGCTCAAACCGCGGCTCGATCCATCGGTCTTCAAGAACAAGGTCGTATTCATCGGGCTGACGGCGTCCGGCCTGCTCGATGTGTTCCGTACCCCGATGTCGACGGCAGGCTCCGGGGTGATCCCCGGAATCCAGCTTCACGCCAGCATTACGGACAGCATTCTCGCCGGGCGCTTCATCCGTCCCGCGTCGGCGGGCTCGCGGGTCGCGTCGGTGGCGGTGACGGCGCTTGCGATCGGACTGCTCGCCGCGTTCCTGCCGTTCTCGGCGGCGGCCGGCGCGTCACTGGCGATCCTGGGCGGATGGACGCTGTTCGCGATCGCCGCGTTCAAGGGCGGCCAGTGGCTGAACCTCGTGCAGCCGGTCGCCGCCGGCGGCCTGGCGCTGTTCTTCGGAACGGCGTACCGCTACTTCATCGAAGGGCGCGAGAAGCGCAAGGTCGCGAAGCTGTTTGGACGCTACGTCTCGAGGGATGTCTACGCCCAGTTGATGTCGCATCCCGAGCGGGCGGAGCTTGGCGGGGCCCGGCGTGACATGACGGTGCTGTTCTCGGACATCCGCGGCTTCACGTCGGTCACGGAGCGGGGGGATCCCGAGGCGCTGGTCGGGCAGTTGAACGAATACTTCTCCCGCATGGTGGAGATCGTGTTCCGCAACAAGGGAACGGTCGATAAGTTCGTCGGCGACATGGTCATGGCCCTGTTCTCGGCGCCGCTCGACGATCCGGGGCACGCGGAAAACGGCGTGAGGACCGCGATCGAAATGGTCCGCGAGCTGGGGGAATTGAACAGGGCGTGGGCGGCGCGCGGCATGACCCAGCTCGATATCGGCATCGGGGTCAATTCCGGGGAGATGATCGCCGGAAACATCGGGTCGTCGTCGATCATGAGCTACACGGTGATCGGCGACAACGTGAACCTGGGGGCCCGGCTGGAGTCGCTGAACAAGGAATACAAGTGCCGCATTATCATCAGTGACGCGACCCGCACCCGGCTGACCGGCCAGTACGACCTCCGCCCGCTCGGCGGCGTCGTCGTCAAAGGCAAGAGCAAAGCCGTGGAGATATTCGAAGTGAAGGTTCCGGCTCCCCTTGTAGAGGTACAGACCACATGAAGGCAACAGCAATCGTGCTCGCGGCGGCGTTCGTGGCCGGCACCGCGAGCCCGTCCGCGGCGCAACTTGGCGGACTGGGAAAACTCAAGACCATGGGTGACAAGGCCGTCGATGCGAAGAACAAGCTCGACGATCTGAGTTTCAGCGAAGAAGAAGAGCGTCAGCTGGGCGAAGGCGTCAGCCTGCAGTTGCGCAACCGTTTCGGCGTGATGCAGGACGAGAAGGTGACGAAGTACGTGACCCTCGTCGGCACGCTGCTCGGACAGGCCAGCAGCAGGCCGAAACTCGGTTGGAAGTTCATCGTCCTCGACACCGACGGCGTGAATGCCTTTGCCGCGCCAGGCGGCTACGTGCACATCACCCGCGGCCTGCTCGGACTGATGAAGAACGAAGCGGAGCTGGCGGGCGTGCTCGGTCACGAGCTGACGCACATCACCGCGAAGCACACGATCCGTGCGATTCAGAAGTCGAAGAGCGTGTCACTGAGCGCGGATGCCACAGGAAGCGCCAGCGGTGGCGGCCTGCGCGGCCAGTTGATCGAGAAGGCGATCGAGGCCTCCTACAAAACGATCCTCGAAGGAGGCTACAACCGCGAGGACGAGCGGGAGTCCGACGAGGTTGGCGCAAAGCTCGCCAATACCATCGGCTACGCCCCGAACGGCATCGCGGAGGTGTTGAAGAAGATCCAGGCGCGCAACGGATCGCGCCAGGATCGCAACGGGATGTTCGCCTCGCACCCGGCAACCAAGGAGCGCATCTCCAACAACGAGAAGCTGATCAAGTCCGAGAAACTGAATGCCACGGCGACTGCGGACGCACGTTACAAGCAGAACATCACCTTCGACGCCAAGCCGATCACCGAAGTTGCAACGTCCGAAGAGGGCGCCGCGGGGCTCGCAGCCGGCGACAAGAAGAAGGAAGAAGAAAAGAAACCCGAGGAAAAGAAGAAGGGCGGCTCCGGCCTGAGCGCCATCACTGGCGGCAAACAGCAGGCGTCGACCCAGCAGGCCTCATCCGCAGGCGCCCGCGGCGGCGTGCCCGACCGCGACGCGACGGGCGGCCCGAACAAGAACGCGCTGAACGTCAAGGTGAGCGCGGCCGAACTCGACGCGTTCAAGAAGGGAATCGCCTGACGGCGCTGCATACCAGCCACCTCCTCCTGGGCATCACGGCGCTCGCCGTGGTGCTCGGGTTGACGAGCATCACCGCGAACCGCCTGATCAGGCGCAAGCTGCGGCTGTCGCTGATCCTGCTCGTCATCTACATCGCCGTCGACGCTTCCGAGGCGCTGTACGGATTCTCCGACGGCATGCTCGAGCAGGTCCGCGCCTTCGCGCGGCTCTCGCTCGCCGCCGCCCTGATCAACGCCGTTGTCGTCCTCCTGATCAACCCGATTCGCGAAGACCGCGTTCCCGATCGCTTCCCGACGATCCTGCAGGACGCCATCGTCATCGCCCTCGTGCTGCTGGCCTCCAGCTTCCTCAGCCAGCAGCTGGTGACGACGTCGGCGGTGAGCGCGGTGGTGATCGGGTTCGCGTTGCAGGACACGCTGGGCAACGCGTTCGCCGGCCTGGCGATTCAGAGCGAAAAGCCATTCAACGTCGGCCACTGGGTCAGGGTCGGCGACTTCGAGGGGCGCGTCACGGAAGTGACCTGGCGCGCGACGAAGCTGCGGACCAAGCAGGGGAACCTCGCGATCCTGCCGAACAACATCGTCGCCAAGGAAGCGATCATCAATTTCTCGGAGCCCGCGGCGCCGCTGCGCCTCGAGGTCGAAGTCGGCGCGTCCTACATGGTGCCGCCCAACAAGGTCAAGGCCGCGATGATGGAGGCGCTGCGGCATTCGTCGCGCGTGCTCGCGGCACCGTCGCCCGACATCGTGCTGGTGGCGTTCGATGCCTCGGCCGTCACCTACCGCGCGCGCTTCTGGATCGACGACTTCGCCGCGGACGAAGTGTCACGCGACGAGGTGCGCACGGCGATTTTCTATGCCTTCCAGCGGCACGACATCGAGATTCCGTATCCGATCCAGGTCCAGTACGAGCGGTCGTTCGACTCGCCGGACCCGGGGACGAAGCTGGCAGAGCAGGAGCGCCTGCTCGGGGGCGTCGATCTGCTCGCGTCGCTTCCGCCGGAAGCGCGGACGCAGATCGCGATGTCGGCGCCGCTGGCCGTGTACGGCAGCGGCGAGACGATCGTGCGGCAGGGCGATCAGGGTCAGTCGATGTTCGTCGTCGTCGGCGGGGAAGTCCGTGTCGTGCTCGAGCCGAAGCGCAACGAGGTGGCGCGGATTCAGCGCGGCGGATACTTCGGCGAGATGTCGCTGCTGACCGGGGATCCGCGGACGGCGACCGTGCTTGCCGCGGGTGACGTGGCGGTCGTGGAGATCGGCGCCGACCTCTTCCGCCGCGTGATCGCGGCGCACCCTGAAGCCATCGAGAAGATCGGGATGGCCGTCATGATGCGCCGCGCGGAACTCGATCAGATTCGGTCGGCGACCGCGGAAACCGCTACCGTCGAAACGGGCACGCTGCTCGCGCGGATGAAGCGATTCCTGAGACTGGCTTAGCGCCTTCCTCCAAAAGCCCGGTTGTAGCCGTCCTGGAAGCCGCGGCGATACTCGATCCGGTAGGCGTCCTTCGATCCATACACCCCGTCGTAATCGTGATCGCCGCTTCGGTACCAGCTGTGGCGCGTCACATCAGGGTTGCGACGCTTCTCGATGTCCTCGAGCCCTTTGCGATAGCCGTCGCTGGCGCCGTTCTGGAACGCGCCGTAGCCGGCGTTGCGGCCATTCCCGTAACCGTACCCGTTCCCGTTCCCGTTTCCGTTTCCGTTTCCGTTTCCGTACCCGTATCCGTTCCCGTTTCCGTTCCCGTAGCCCCAGCCGTTGTTGCCGTAGCGGCCGTTGCCGTTTCCGTTGCCGGGATAGTTACCGCGTGCATCGCGCGGGCCGTAATACCCGTCGCGATAGCCCTGCGCGAAGCCGCCGCGATAATCGTCCCGGTAGCGTTCGCGATCGCCGTACGAACGGTTGTAGCCGTTGTCGGCGTCGCGATAGTCGCGCTCGATGCGCTCGTTGAACACTTTGCGATCGCGCACGGCCTGCTCGCCGCGCTTGACGCCGTCGCGATAGCCGTTGTCGTACGCGGCGCGCCGCGCATCCTGGTACGGCGCTCGCCAGTCATCGCCCGAATACGCGGGCGGCGCACCGAACCATCTGTTGGTCTGGGCCGCTGCCGGCGCTGCACCGAGCAGCACCAGGGCCGCCGATAACATCAGGAACCTGTTCGTGGTCGTCATGGGGTTCGCTCCTTGGCTCGATGACGGTTCGAGCAAGAAGCAGTCCCGGCCGCGGACGTGAAAATCAGGCGGGAAATACGCGGGTTTTTGCCGATCGTGATCTGCCGTGGACAGCTACTGCGACCAGATGAGGACACGCGAGCCGTTGCTGTCCTTCTGGTCGAGGATCAGCGTCGGACCGAACTTCTCCAGATCCTCGACGGTCAGCCTCAGCTTCGCCAGGTCGACGTTGCCGCCGCCAACGTCGAACCGCGAGCCGCCGCCTTTCAAGCGTAGCAGCCAGAACGGAAGTTCGACGCGGACGACCTTCTCGTCGTCCGAATCGAACGCGAGGATGGTCAGCGTCTGCGGACGCTGGGTGCCGGCCGGGCGATCGGTGTTCGCGTGAAGGAAATTGCCGTGCTCGTCGAGCTCGATGAGCGGTTTCTGATTGGGGAAGCGGGCGCGGATCGTCTGGAAGTCAGCGGAGGCGACGGCGGTCGTGGTGCTCTGGACGTTGACGTGCGACTTGACGAACCAGAGGCCCGCCGCCGCCATCGCGATCACACCAAGGATCCCGAAGACGACGATGCCGACGACGATCCAGACCCACGGTTTGATTTTGCCGGCCATCAACACCCCATGCGGGGCGTGAGCCGCCCCGCGCTACCGGATCTTACGCGCTTCCTCCACACAGATCGGGTCGTTGCCCTGGCGGCAGATGGTCGCCGCCTGCGCCGCCTCCCGCTGTGCCCCGGCATTGTCGCCCTTCCGCGCGGCCAGCCGCGCCATTTCGAGGTGCGTCCGGCCCTGCACCCACGTCGCCGCGTCCGCCCCTTGCGCCTGACGAAGGTCCGCCAGCGCCTCTTCGTCCCGCCGCAGCAGCACGCGGGCGGCGCCGCGTTTGTAGTGCCAGAGCGCGGCCTCGCCGGGAATCTTCGCACGACTGTCGCGCGCGAAGATTGCCAGCCCTTCACTCAAGAGCGTTTCCGCCTCCGCGGGCTTGCCGCCCCGCGTCGCCGTCGCGCCCGCCTCGAGCAGCACCAGCCGGTTGCGAGGATAGCGTTTGCGGAGGTTTCCGAGCACCCGCATTGCATCGTCGTATCGCCGCTCCCGGTTGTACAGCAATACGAGAGCGAACTCGGCGTCCGTTCGATTCTCGCCGCCGGCGGTCGCCGTTTCCTCGATGAGATGCAGCCCCTTTTCCTTGCCGCCGCCGAAACCGGCGACGTAGGCCATCCAGCGCATCGGGAAGGACAGGGTCGAGACGAGATAGCGGTAGGTGCCGACGATGAGCCCCGCTTCGCGACGGTTTGGATCGAGCTCGAGCACCTGTTCCTGCGCGTCGTAGCTGCGCCGCGCGGCGCTGAACCCGGCCCTGAGGCGGCCTTCGACCGATGCCATGTAAGTCGCCTGCAATCCGACCGCGGCGCCGAGATCGAACTGCGCCTGCGGGTCACGCGGCGACGCCGCCACGCGTTTCTCGGCCAGCTCGATGGCCTTGCCCACGGCGCGTTTGAACTCGGCGTCGAGCTCCGAGGCCGGGTTCTTCATGTCCACGGACGCCTTCGTGAAGCTGCCGAGGTAGTGATCGACGGTGACCGCCCCCTTCTGAAAGAGGATCAGCAGCCAGACGGCGGAGGCGAGCGCGCGGTGATTCGCCGATTCGTTCGGATCGGTGGCGACCGCCTGTCGCAGCAGCCGGATCGCTTCCTCGTGATCGAGGTTGTAGACGAGATCGGACGCGCGCTGGCGCAGTTCGCGCGAGGACTGGGCGGCGCCGACGGACGGGGCCGCGAGGATCGAGAGCAGCACCGCGGCGATGATCCTCATGAGGCACCTTCCCCGGAGATAAGGCGTCGAGTCGCCGCCGGCCGGCTCACGCGGCTACAGGACGAAGCCGCGTCCCAGTCCCCGCTCCGACGCTCGCTCGAACGCCAGATGCGCGGCGGCGACGTCTTCGACCGCCATCCCGAGTGACTTGAAGACCGTGATCTCGGCCGCGCTCTGCCGCCCCGCGACCCGCCCCCCGAACACATCGCCGAGCTCGCCGGCGATATGGGACCCGTCGATCGCCCCTTCCTTGATCGGGATGACGAGGTCGCCGGCCTCCGCGAGCGCGCCGGTCCGCGAGTCCACGAAGACCCGCGCGTCGCGGACGACGGCGGTGTCCATCTCGCGCTGGTCGGGACGGCAGGCGCCGACGGCGCAGATGTGCGCGCCGTCGCCGACCCACGCGCGGCGCAGCACCGGTTCGCGGGACGCGGTCACGAGCGCAATCACGTCAGCGCCCGCTACCGCCGCTTCGACCGATGCCGCCGCGACGAGACGGCCCCGCACGTGCGCCGGCGCCTCGTGCAGCAGCGCTGTCACGCGGCCGGCGTGGCGTCCCCACACCCGGATCTCCTCGAACGCGCGCACGCGCGTGAGCGCGTCGAAATGGCTGCGCGCCTGGACGCCCGATCCGACGATGGCCAGGACGCGTGCGTCGTCGCGCGCGAGATGCTTCGCAGACGCCGCCGATACCGCCGCGGTCCGCGCCTCCGTGATGTAACGGCCGTCGAGGATCGCGGTCAGCGCGCCGGTGTCGGGATCGTGCAGGACTATCGTCGCGAGATGCGACGGCAGTCCGCGCTCGGTATTCGCGTGATAGACCGTGACGAGCTTGGTCCCCAGCGCCGCGGGACGCCCGATGAACGCCGGCATCACGCCGTAGAACGCGCCGTGCCCCACGTCGACGATGTTCCTGAGCGGCTGGCGGACGGCGCCCGACGAGAACTGATCCAGCGCGATTTCCATCGCGCCGATCAAATCGTCCATCGACAGAACGGCGCGAACGTCTTTTTCCGACAGCAGAACCGGCATCTACCAGCCGGCGGCCATGCCGTCTTTACGTGGATCCGATCCCGCCATCAGCACGCGCGTCCTCGGATCGATCAGGATTCCCTGGAAGCCGCCGAACACGCCTGGCGTGGTGATCAACTTGTGCCCGCGCGACGTGAGTCCGTCGCGCGCTTCCTTGCTGAACGCCGACTCCAGCGCGAGACCGGCGCGGCTGTGGCGGAAACGGGCTGCTTCTCCCGCGTCCTGGATGTTCATCCCGAACTCGACGAGATTCAGCAGCACCTGGACGTGACCCTGCGCCTGCATGTCGCCGCCCATCACGCCGAACGACACCCACGGCAGGCCGTCCTTCATCACCATCGCCGGCACCAGCGTGTGGAACGGGCGCTTGCCGGGCGCGAGCGTGTTGGGATGCCCCTCGTCGAGGGTGAACAGATTGGCGCGGTTGTGCAGGACGATGCCAGTGTTGCCGGCGACGATGCCGGATCCGAAGGTCTCGTAGATCGACTGAATCAGCGAGATGACGTTCCCCTCGGAATCGGCCGCGGTCATGTAGATCGTGTCGCCGCGCCCGGTGGGTTCCGCGCCGCCGCTCGGCGTCGTCCGTCCGTCGATCGATAGCGGTTTGTAGTCGGCCGCCGCCTTGTCGCGATTGATCTCCTTGCGCCGCTCCGCCGCGTACTCCTTCGACAGCATCTGCTGCACCGCCTTCGCCGGCGTCGTCGACGGATCGCCGATCCAGGCGCCGCGGTCCGCGAATGCAATTTTCTTGGCTTCGACGAGCAGGTGCAGGTATTCCGCCGAGTTATGGCCCAGCGACTTCAGGTCGAAGCCCTCGAGAATGTTCAGCGTCTCGAGCGCGGCGATTCCTTGTGTGTTCGGCGGCAGCTCGAGCACCTGGTAGCCGCGATACGTCGTCGACAGCGGCTCGACCCAGTCGGCGTGGTGATCGGCGAGATCCTTTGCCGTCAGGAGTCCCTTGCGCCGCTGCATGTCGTCGGCAATCGCCTTCGCGATTGAGCCCTTGTAGAACGCGTCGCGTCCTTCCTTCGCGATCACCTCGAGCGTCGCGGCGAGCGCCGGATTCTTCATCACGTCGCCCGGCGCCGGCGCTTTGCCGTTGGTGAGGAAGGTGGCGGCGGCGAAGGAGTCCTTCGCGAGCAGAGACTCGACGCTCTTCCACTGGTCGGAGATGATCTCGCTGACCGCGTAGCCTTCGCGCGCGTAGCGAATGGCCGGCTCGAGCGCCTGCGCCAGCGTCCGCGTGCCGTGCTTCGACAGCAGTTCGTTCCAGCCGTCGACGACGCCGGGAACGCTGACGGCGAGTTCGCCGCGGAGCGGGATGTCGTTGAGGCCGCGCCGTTTGAATTCGGCGACCGTGGCGGCGGCCGGGGCGCGTCCGCTCGCGTTGAGGCCGTGAATCTTCTTGTCCTTCGCGCTGTAGACGATCGCGAACAGATCGCCGCCGACGCCGTTCATGGTCGGCTCCACGACCGACAGCACGGCGGCGGCGGTGACGGCCGCGTCGATCGCGTTGCCGCCCGACTGGAGCACGCGGAGTCCCGCGGCCGTCGCCAGCGGCTGGCTCGTCGCGATGGCCCCGTTGCGCGCGAGTA
>Ga0111538_10008790_pt1 | contig 13522 bp, 12 predicted proteins | sample SoiMethybrSBSTD1_FD_79669 | JGI IMG/M metagenome (GOLD analysis project Ga0111538, IMG submission 79669) | Bulk soil microbial communities from a Populus tree surrounding site in Tennessee, USA - Soil MetaG P. TD hybrid SBSTD1 (version 2)... | ecosystem: Environmental > Terrestrial > Soil >...
ATGCCGCCAACACTTTTGATGACAAAGGGTGGCTAACGATTGGACTATCCGGACACCAGCCAGGCGTCGGCGAAACTTATATATCCACTGGTAGTCTGTATTTGTGCACAACGGCATTTCTTCCCCTGGGTCTGCCCCCGACGGATGAGTTTTGGTCGGCCGATCCCATGGAGTGGACAAGTGTAAAAGCATTTAGCGGAAAAGCTTTTCCCATCGATAAGGCGATCTAATTGGAGCGAGCCAAAATCTCACGCAGCCATTTGATGAAAACGGGCGATATGTCGGTAGCGCCGGTTTTTAACCCGGCGCGGCCATAGTGAGATGGAGTCGCCACAAGACCATTAAATCGAGCTTCTTTGTTTATTGGCGCGAAACAGATGCACTTTTTTAAAACATACATTTCTGCATCGAGCGTTCTTGGATAGCTTACTTCCCCAGCAATTTCAATCCATTCGTAATGAGCTTTTCTAAATGAGGCTGGTGCTGTCGTTTCTTTTCAAGGTAAGTCTGGATTTCTTTACCATGTTGTTGATATGCCGGATGGCACTGGAGTATTTCCAAAATCTCCAACGACAAAAGCCAGTCATCCGGAAAATCCTGGATTAAATTTTCCCATAGAGAGGGTAGGCCTTGTACCAGTTCTCCATCGCGGCGTGCCTGTCTTACAATGCCGTATAGCTCCTGAAGCTTTAGTGCTTCCCCGTCATAAGTAATCTTGTGCATCTTTTCGTGTGGCACCATTACCGTAGGTTCAAAAGCTTCCACATCGGCGGGACCTGCAAAGGCTGAGATGATTTTTTCTCCTACAGCCATGGAGTAGGAAGGTGATACAAGTATGATATTACCGCCAAGTTGTAGCGTGGCATGTTGGAATTCTATCACAATGACCTTGCCTGACCGGCGTATGATTTCTATGACCTGGCCTTCAACCACGATACCATGTTCAAAATTCAGTAAGGCAGACTTTCCCACTTCAATGCCAATGTTAGCGAGATCTTCGTCTGTCTGGTCCTCGATTGCAATGGATGACGAAACAAGTCTGCCGACAGGTGACGAAAAACCATTGGGAAAATGTTCTTTGGGATAATCGCCCAACTCGGTATTGTTTACGGATAATGCCGTCGGTCCCTCAGTTTGAATGAAAATAGACTGTCCATCGGCTTCGATTACCTTTATAAAAGTTCCGGTGACCTGCAGGCCGGAGCTGTACACAATGGTGCTGGTATGTTGTGAGTCAATGGCTTTCCTAACACCTTCCAGGCCACCCGTTGTCCAGGCCATCAGCTTTTTGAATTCTTCCAGGACGGAAGTGAGATGTTCAAAATCAGGCGTGACAAACAACTGCGGCTGTGGCTTAGTGATGTCGTAATTGTAATGCATTGCGCCCAGCGTGTAGGGGAGCTTCTTCACTTTATCATTCAGGCAGCTCATACCTTCACCAATTGAAGAGAGCAATCCAGCACCATATAATTTGAAGTTATTTAACGTACCGATCAATCCGTACTCCACCGTCCACCAATGTAGATTTCGGATGAGCGCCATCTCAGAAGGAGTGCCCATGTTGCTTTGTATCTTTTCAATGATACGCTCTGCCTCATGAACTTCGCCTTGTTTTGTGTTCGGATCTTCTTTGATGATTGACAGATGTCGGATAGCTTCGTAGAGCTCTACATCTTTTTTGGAGGAAAAGGCCTTGCTTCCAGCCTCGCCAATGTCTTTGAGGTAAGCGGCAAATTCAGGCATGGCAAGGATGGGCGCATGGCCGGCGGATTCGTGTATGATATCGGGTGCTGGCGTGTATTCAATGTGCTCGAGGGTACGGATGTCGGCAGCAATAACCAGTACGTTGTATTTTGTGAATTCCATGAATGCTCCCGGTGGAATAAATCCATCTACTGATACTGCGGCCCACCCGATGGCTTTCAAGATGCGGTTCATGCCGTACATCGTGGGGATATGTTCTATTTCCACACCGGCAAGCTGCAATCCCTTAACGTATGATTCGTGCGCAACCTTCTGGAGGTGATGATAATTCTGGCGCATGACGTAGCGCCACACCGCCTGGTCTACAGGCGTATATTCGTTGTAGGGCTGATCGACAACAAACTGTAACAGATGCTTCGGAAGCTTTTTAGTTACTTCGTTTAACTCCATGGTTCCGTTTGGTAAATTGCGCTCAATAAAAGAAGCCACGCTTTTTTCAATTCTCCATTTGTCAGAAAAATCTGAGCTTGCTTATGAATCGAGGTGAGGCGGTCTTCTCCGTTTCCTTGAATAATGAGTTTGTAATTAAAGTTTTGTGCAAAGGTTTTTACTTCCTCCGGCGTAGGCATCTTGTCAATGTTGGCCAGACGCCCGAGGTTGTTGCCCGTCAATACCGGGCTGTTCCGGATCTCTAGTGGCAAAAGGTCGATGCCAATTCCCACTGGTACACCGGGCTTCGGAATTTCCAAAATACTTTCTCCATTCGCGCGGCAATAATAATTTTCGCCCATACGCGCTACGTTGTCAATCTTCCAGGGATCGACTTTTCCTTTATCGTTAAAAATAAAGTCCTGTGCATGGATGAGAATCACTTCGCAGATTGCCAGATTCCCGGCTCCACCATCTGTTCCAAGGCTCTTAATTTCCAAAACCTTGCATTCAAAGGACACAGGAGATTCTTTCACGCGTGGTGGTTTCACCTTCTCAGATTTGATCTCCGTCAGCCCTGCTTTCACGAATTCATTTACACCTTTCGGGAATTCGGAACTTGCCAGGGACACTTGCTCTACCATCGAATAACTTACTGTGTTAATTACGACTTCTCTCGTCTCTATTATATTTTCTAACGTATGTTTTGTAGTGTTATCCCGTTGCCGGCGCGATGGAGAAAATACCAGCACAGGTGGACGTGTACTAAAGATATTAAAGAAGCTGAAGGGGCTCAGGTTTACATGACCTTCGTTGTCCATAGTACTGGCAAGGGCAATCGGTCTTGGAGCGACCGCGCCTAGAAGGAGGTCGTGAAGATCTTTTTGATTGGGTGCTGTTTTCGGATCTATTGTCATTCTCTTTAAAAAAAATGGTAATCAGTAATCGGTAAACAGTAATCGGTCAGGTAGGCTAGCTTGTCACACTCGGTTCGGTATCCGTGATGCTTAGAACAGACTCCGCACACCACCTTGATTACCGATTGCTGAATACCGATTACCTCTTACAATTTACTTTTTACTACTTACGACTTACCTATTTACCCCCGTGAACTTTCCCCTTCACTTCTCCGAAGCCCACACGCTTGCCGTCCTTGACTGCAAACCCCTTCATAATTACCGTATCACCATCTAGAAGGAATTTTCGGGTTGTGCCATCAAAGCTCAAAGGCTCCAGGCCATTGCGCGTTTGTTCAAGCAGACACCCTGCATTGTCGCGGGCAGGCCCACTGATTGTTCCGGAGGCCATGATATCTCCAATACACACATTGCATCCGTTCACGGTATGATGGGCTAACTGCTGACAGACATTCCAGTACAGGTATTTGAAGTTCGTCCGGCTGATGCGCGTCGCTTGCGCACCTTCGGGCTGAAGTTCAATTTCCAACTCGATGTCATAGCTTTCGTCGCCTTCAAACTTGAGATAAGGTAGTACAGGAACGTCTTGTTCCGGTCCCTTGGTTTTATAAGGATATAGTGCTTCCGTTGTAACGATCCAGGGAGATATGGAGGACATAAAATTCTTTCCCTGAAAAGGGCCCAGCGGAACATATTCCCAGCTTTGAATATCACGTGCAGACCAGTCATTGAATAGCGCAAATCCAAAAATATATTCTTCAGCTTTTTTAATCGAAATTGCTTCACCCAGTTTGGAATTTTTTCCGATAACAAAGCTCAACTCCAGTTCATAGTCCAGTGCTTGCGTGGGCCCAAAAGTCGGCATCGCGTCATCCTTGTTTTTTTTGAATTGTCCATGAGGCCGGACCAGTGGCGTGCCTGAGACGGCGATCGACGATGCTCGCCCGTGATAGGCTACTGGCAAATGTTTCCAATTGGGAAGCAATGCATTATTTGGATCCCGGAACAAGGCGCCCACATTCGTTGCGTGTTCTTTACTCGAATAAAAATCAGTATAGTCACCGACTTTGACGGGTAACATCATGGTAACTTGATCTTGCTTATAAAATACAAAAGGATGTAGGTCGCGCTCGCGTTGAAGTTCCTGGCTGTCTTCAGAAAACAATTCGATCAGCCTGTCCCTGACCTTGTTTGTATTTTCTTTTCCCAGCGCTATGAATGCATTCAGGTTTTGCTGACGGAAAATGAGTGGAGAAACACCGGTTGAATTGAAATATCCCTGATCTGCCAATGCCACAAGGTCCACGACATAATTTCCTATGGCGGTGCAACAACGCGGAGGAACACTGGTGGTCTTGAATACGCCAAAGGGAATGTTGTAAATACTAAAGTCGCAATCGGCTGGTATATCGATCCAGGAGGTAACCGATTGTCTTGCCTTGGTGCCCGCGTAGTCCACAGAGAATTTTTTTATAATGTACCCCTTATTTCCTGCTCACGCTCAATAGCTTCGAACAGTGCTTTAAAATTCCCCTTACCAAATGATTTCGCACCTTTCCGTTGAATTATTTCAAAAAATAAAGTTGGACGATCTTCTACAGGCTTGGTGAAGATCTGCAGCAAATACCCTTCTTCATCGCGGTCTACCAATATATTTAGATCACGCAGGGGCTGGAGGTCTTCATCGATCTTGCCTACACGTTGTAAAAGGTCATCATAATACGTGGAAGGGATGCTGAGAAATTCGACGCCCCGGCTTCGTAATTCAGTAACGGTATGGATGATACTGTCCGTGGCGATGGCGATGTGTTGTACACCGGCGCCTTGGTAAAAATCCAGGTACTCATCTATCTGAGATCGTTTCTTTCCTTCCGCCGGTTCGTTAATGGGAAACTTAATGTATTCGTTTTTATTTGATACAACTTTAGACATCAATGCCGTATATTCTGTAGAAATATCGTTATCGTCGAAGGTGATCAGCAATTTAAATCCCATTACATCTTCATAGAATTTCACCCACTTGTTCATGTCTCCTAATGCTACATTGCCAACACAATGGTCAACATATTTCAATCCGATGGGTGTTGTTTCAAACGGACTTTCGGCATGAACATATCCGGGTAGAAAGGGCCCTGAATAATTTTTCCTTTCAACGAAAGTGTGAATGGTATCACCATAGGTGTGAATGGATGATGTCACCACTTCACCGAATTCATCGCGCAATTTTTTTGGTCCGGCTATACCGATAGCGCCACGGCTGGTTGTTTCTGCGTACGCCATAGCGGCGTCATCAACCCACAAAGCCAGAACTTTTACCCCGTCGCCATGGCGGTGTACGTGTTCTGCTATTGCGCCCTTGTGACTCAATGCGGTAGTGAGCACCAACCGGATTTTTCCCTGCTGCAAAACATAAGAAGCTAATTCGCGCTGGCCTGTCTCTGGCCCGGAATACGCAACCAATTCAAATCCAAAGGCGTGTTGATAATAATGTGCAGATTGTTTCGCATTTCCCACATAGAGTTCAATGTAGTCTGTTCCCAAGAGTGGAAGAAAATCATCGACTGCCTGTTTATGGATATCCTTTAGTGTTGATGTCTTTGGTGTCATTGTTTATCTATTTGATTTAACCGCAAAGGCGCAGAGACGCAAAGAAACAAGAATATATTTTAGATATTACTTTGCGCCTTAGCGTCTTTGCGGTTAATAAATCTATTAATGCTCTAGCCAGGATTTAAAATATTTGCCATCATCTATCTTCATACCCGATTCCGTTACCATCAGGGGATGAAAAGTATCCACCATCACCGCGAGTTCCTTTGTCTCAGTTTTTCCGATACTACGCTCCATGGCACCAGGGTGTGGACCGTGCGGGATACCGCCCGGATGAAGTGTAATATGCCCCTGTGACACGTCATTGCGGCTCATAAAATCTCCGTCGACATAATAGATCACTTCATCTGAATCGATATTGCTGTGATTGTATGGCGCTGGAATGGACCGCGGATGGTAATCATATAGCCTCGGACAAAATGAGCAGACGACGAAGTTATGACCTTCGAAAGTCTGGTGAACAGGAGGGGGCTGATGCACTCTTCCTGTGATCGGCTCAAAGTTGTGTATGGAAAATCCGTAAGGATAATTAAATCCATCCCATCCCACGACATCAAAAGGATGCGTGGCGTAGACGTAGTGATAGAGATTATGCTGTTTTTTTATCTTGATGAGAAAATCACCTTGTTCATCATGCGTCTCTAAGTCGGTTGGAAGAATCAGATCGCGCTCACAATAAGGGGCATGTTCCAGGAGTTGTCCGAATTCGTTCCGGTATCGCTTCGGCGTGTAGATTGGGCTAAACGATTCAACATAAAGCAGCCGGTTATCAGCATTGTCAAAGTGAATCTGATAAATCATACCCCGAGGAATGATGAGATAATCACCATACTTAAAATTTATCGTTCCCAACAGCGTCTTAAGTTTTCCGGACCCTTTGTGAATGAAGATCAATTCATCGGCGGAAGCATTTTTATAGAAATAGTCTGTCATGGATTTTCCGGGCGCGATGACGCCGATGTGAACATCACTGTTGACAAGCAACGGCGTCCTGCTTTCCAAAAAGTCATCTTGGGGTGCAACATCAAATCCGATTAGCTTTCTGCTAAATAAACTTTTTTGTTGCGCTATTTTTGGCGTCAAGTCGATCACTTCTTTTACCTGTTTTACTTCCGTCGGCCGATGGGTATGGTAGAGAAGCGAGGCCATGCCATGGAAACCTTCTGTCCCAAACAGTTGCTCATAGTAATATCCGCCGCCATTTGGCTTTTCAAAAATCGTGTGCCGTTTAGCCGGCTTTTTTCCTAAAGAATGATAGACAGGCATAGCGTTTTTTTACGGGTATACTCCCCTTATTAATTAACAAAGATACTACTGCAAACGTTTTAATAGAAGCAAAAAAGGCCATTTGTTAGTTTTCGAAACTTGGCGACGCAACCCCCCTGAGGTCATCGCCTGCCACGAAAACGAAAAAAGGCCTTGCGCCAGAACGCAGTTTGGATGATATCCAAACTGTAACAAAATACAGCGTCAATCGTCTTCTGGCCGTTCTGTACTCTGAGCGAGCAGTCCTAAAACGCTAACTTTATATAATGAAAGCAGTTGTGTGCACTCGCTACGGATCACCCGATGTCATCCAACTTCGTGACGTTCCACAACCCGTTCCAAAAGCTAACGAAGTTTTGATCAAAATCCATGCAGCTACTGTCACCGCCGGCGATTGTGAAATACGCAGATTCAATATTCCAATCTTATTCTGGATTTTACTGCGAATCATTTTAGGGATCACGAAACCGAGAAGGGGAATATTTGGGCAGGAATATGCAGGAGAGATTGAAGCGGTCGGGAACAAGGTGACCCGGTTCAAAAAAGGCGACACTGTATTTGGGCCCACCACGATACGCCTGGGCGCGTATGCCCAATATCTATCAATCCCTGAATCTTATCCCAACTTGTTCATGCTGGAGAAAATGTCGTATGAAATGGCGGCAACCATTCCAACCGGAGGAATTAATGGACTTCATTTTATAAAGCAATCAAATATCAAAGCAGGTGAAAGGGTGTTGATCAACGGCGCCGGTGGAAGTATCGGAACGTATGCCCTTCAATTTGCCAAGTCACAGGGCGCTGCTGTAACGTGCGTCGATAGCATTAACAAATTGCCAATGCTCCGCGAACTGGGCGCCGATCATGTGATCGACTATGCACAAGGAGATTTCACCAGAAATGGCAAGACCTATGATGTGATCATCGACATCATTGGCAAAAGTTCATTCTCGCGTAGCGTTAAATCACTCAATCCGAACGGCCGCTATGTGTTGGGTAATCCCACCGTTACAGCAATGCTGCGTGGATTTCTGACCTCTTTGATAAGCGATAGGAAAGTTATTTCGAAATTTGCCGGATATCATAAGGAAGCTTTCGAGTTCATCAGAAGTCAAATCGAGGAAGGAAAATTAAAACCCGTTATCGATAAGCGTTTCTCGTTGGAACGCGTTGCTGACGCACATCGCTATGTAGAAGCCGGGTTGAAAGCTGGTAATGTGGTACTAATCGTTGACCACCGTCAGTAGCGAAAACGATCTCCTCGATCCAGCGGCCTTCGCGAATTTTCCTTTGCGCGCTTGCGTGAAATGAATTTTGACTTGTATCATGTAGCATCGCCAATCACCGCAATGTTTATTTCTTTAATATTGTAAAGTTTTAGAATATAATCGTATGGCTTATCCCAGAAGGAAGTTTTTACAACAATCATTAGCGGCTTCTGCAGCGGGTATGCTTTCACCTTTAAACGCTGTCATGGCTATGGAACAAAATGAAGCCAAGTTTATCCTAGATCAAAAGGCTCAGCGAAAAAAATTATTTTCGTTGCTCGGGGACCTACCCGCAGGTTATTCCCCGAAACTCCCAAAACTATTGAAAAAGGAGCAACATGATGGCTATACGCTGGAGTATCTGGATTTTGATTTTAATGGTCTGGAACGTGTTCCGGGTACTTTGCTCGTGCCCGATAATATAAAAGCGAAAGCTCCCTGCATGTTGTATTGTCATGCTCATTTCGGGACTTACGACATTGGTAAGGATGAATTGTTAAACGGTCGTTCAGTGATGCCGGCTTATGCACCGGTATATGCACAAAAAGGAATCCTTACCCTTGCCATTGACAGTTGGTGTTTTGGTGAGCGGAAGGTCAACACCGAAATGGACGCCTTTAAAAAAATGCTTTGGGAGGGACGAACGTTGTTTGGGATGATGCTCTTTGATGAAATGAAAGCGCTTGACTATTTGTTATCGCGACAGGAAGCTGATCCAAGTCGCGTAGGGGTTTTCGGACTTTCTATGGGTGCTACAAAAGCCTGGTGGCTCGCAGCCCTGGATACACGTATTACCACTTGCCTTGACTTGTGTTGCATGACGGATTTTGATGAGCTAATGAAAGCCAATAACTTAAAGGGCCATGGTATTTATTACTATGTTCCCTCATTGTTGAAACATTTTGAAACAAAAACGATTAATGAATTAATAGTACCCCGACCTCATGTGAGCCTCAACGGCCGCCTTGATGATCTTACTCCACCCAAGGGGGTTGAGAAAGTTCGTGATTATTTATTACCGATCTACGCAAAAGCAGGAAAGGCGGAAGATTGCAGGATCGAACTTTTTGATTGTCCACACGAGGAGTTACCAGAGATGCGGCAGATTATTTTGAGTTGGTTGGATAAGTACTTGGTAAAAAGTTAGTTCAAGTGCATCTTTATAACAGTATTCACAATTATAAAAATGGAAACTTCATTTGTACCAGTGCAGTATGTTTATCGGGAAATTATAGAAGAAGAAATTGCGAAACGTACGAGCGGAAAAATTTTTTATTTCAACAGCGACCAGGTGGTGGATTCTATCGAAGGAAGGATCATCAAAATGGAAGAAGTTAACAGCAAAGGATTATTCATAACGCTGGATCCCGAAGCCCATCTCAGGATAGACAGGATCATCACCCTATTTGGAAAACCCGGGGCTGCTTTTGATGAATATGATGCTTATGCAAATCAATGTCTGTCGTGTACAGGCGGATATGATCTTTGACAACGGTGCGCATATTGCAGTACCTCCGACGACCCGCTTCGTTCAGCTACCGGAGATCCCCCAAGTTCAGTATGAGGTAAATGATGCTACCGATAATGCCCCGGCGTTTATAAATTTCAGGATGTTTGTCTTTGTTTCTCTTGATCCAGTTAGCACCCATTACAATTAGCGAGGTCAAAACAATAGTAAGCGTTAACGTGAGGAGGAATTCTGTCTGACCCATATTTTTTTGTTGTAGAATTTGGATTTAAGATACGGAATTTTCCACCATGGACCAAAGCTATACCCCAATAAAACTGGCCGACTTACCAGGCAATTTCGCCTTACTTTTTTCAGGTAATCCTTCGAAGGATGCATCTCGTAAGTCCTAACCAGCAGGTAGTCAAATTCATTTTCACGCAATAAAACACGTAGGTACTTTCGATGCATTATCTGCCATATGAAAACGTCCCATCTTTCTGTTTTATATTTTTTGTTGTTTCTCGCGATATTAATCTTGTGCACGAAAGAAAAAAAACGGACGCAATATCACGAAAGTGCCTTGAGCAACGACTTGTAGGTCTCACACAAAAGCTCACGAGTTTGGAAGCGACCGATAGTTTGGACGGCGGCCTTGAATACAGGAAAGACAAAGTTCCACCACTGAAGGGTGATTCGCGACAGCCTTACGCAGTCTCACTTAACAAAATAATAATACCGGACTGGGAACAAATAAATTAATGGTTGGTTAATTTTTTAAATGACAGTAAAATAAATCATCATGGCAAATCAAACAAAAAAACAGAAGAGCAAATCCGTGAAAGCTGTTCCGGAAGGCATGCACACGGTGACCCCATTCCTGGTAGTGGATGGAGCGAATGAGTTGATTCGGTTTATCGAACAGTCCTTTGATGGAAAGGTGACCTCGATAATGAAAACCAAGGAGGGCAGGGTCATGCATGCTGGTGTGCAAATCGGAGATTCACAAATCATGGTCACCGACTCGACAGAAAAATATCCGGCGGGCAGCACGCGGTTATACTTGTATGTCGATGACGTTGACGCAACCTACAACAATGCCATTAAAGCAAAAGGCACTTCGCTACGCGAGCCCACCGATGAATTTTATGGTGATCGCTCATCTGGAGTAAAAGATGCATGGGGAAATGAATGGTGGATTGCTACCCACGTCGAGGACGTGGACGACGAAGAAATGGAGAAACGGGCGAAAGAATTCAGCGCCGGCGCGCCTGCTTAGCACGTGATCGTTTAAATCATTCTAAAAAAAGCCATCAAAAACGATGGCTTTTTTTAGGGGCAATCATGCTACTAGATTTTTCGCACCTTTATAGTTAGAGTTTCGCGAGGATTATGAACCAACAGTTGTTTCACTTCATCATCCGTAAATCCTTCCTTCTTTAAAGCGGGAATAAATTTTTCAAAAATAGCAGTGTAGCCACGAAACGCGCCGCCACCGGGTTCGCCTACCCAATACCAACCGGCATCTTGTGAAATCAGGGTTTGATTTAGGAATCCATTTTCTTTCATGAACTTCACACATGCAACGTGTTGTATGATGTTCTCCGGCTCCGATCCATTGATGCCGTCAAACTCAATCCATGCGCCCATATTCGCGGCTTGCAGATAAATTTGGTTATCTTTTTCATTCTGTGCGTGGACCCAGCGAAATGCGCTGCCGTGAACGCCTGCTTTTTTGAGAATAGCAAGTTCTTGCAATGCTGCTTCGCCGTTTCCAGTGTGCGCGGAAATACTTAATCCAGTTTGTAAATGCGTGATCGCAACAGCCGTTAAAACTTTTTCACATACCGGTAAAAGGGGGCCTTCATCTACTGACGTCTTAATCAGTCCCGGGTAAACGCCGGTTCCTTCAATGCCATTTTTGTATTCGTCGATCCAACGCGCAGCGAGTTGCTCCGCAGTTTCTGTATAAGCATGCGGCGGCAAAAATTTTTGTTTTACCGCGCAATAATACCCGGTGGTGGTGAAGATGTTCAGTCCACTCGCCTTTGCACACTGTCGTAAAACCCTGGGATCTCTTCCTAAGTAAACGGGAGTACAATCGATCAACGTCCGACACCCTGCTTTCTTCAACGCGAGAAGATAGGGAAGTGCTTTCTCCACAACCTTGTCAAGCTGATAGCGGTGCGCGCCCGTTTCGGCTGCCCCGATAAAATCAGCCATAACATGTTCGTGAATCAGCGTGATTCCCAATTCGTCTGGTTTGATGGGACCAAGCACACTCATCAGTGAGTATTCTCTTTCTTTAGCTAAAACAGTAGGCAGGATTATCATGGAACTTGCCAGCAGCGATGCATTCCGTAGGAATTTTCTTCTGTACATAATGGTTATTTTTCTCTCGGTATTTTCGAAGATAAAATGTTTACGAAAATGAAAAATCGGTTCAGCCTATGCATCGCTTTTTGACAGACCGACGACGTAAATATCATGCCCAACGCCAATGGTAGTTGAAATTATGCCATTGGTGCAATAGATAGGCGCAGTCGGAAAATTCAAAGGTTTACTATTAATTGGAATAAAAAATGCAGTTTACCGCGGAGCCACGAGGGCGCGAAGAAAGTGCGACGATCAGTTGTAGCACTTCTCTTTTCTCTGTGCCTCAGAGCCTTCGTGGTTCAATTAAATTTATTAAATTTCGGTTTCCTTAATCCCTATGTTAGGCCTATATACTCCCGTCTTCCTGCTTCAGGCATTTTGTGTTTATCATGCGTATCGGAATAATGTAGAACAACGTTGGTATTGGCTCATTTTATTTTTTCCCTTATTTGGTTGTATCATCTACCTGGTGCAAAATTTTAATAGTGCATCGACCATTAGGAGCTTGGAAGAGAATGTAAAGGCTGCTGTGATCAGCAATTACAAAATTGAACAGCTGGAAAAGGCCTTGCGCTTTAGTGACAGCGTCACTAATAAAATCAACCTTGCTGATGAATACGTCGATATTGCTCGTTATGATGACGCAATTCCACTATATGAAAGTTGTTTGCAGGGATTTATGAGTGAAGATCCTGCGTTGAACATGAAATTGTTGAATGCACATTTTATGAAAGGTGATTATGACGCGGCTGTCCAATACGGAAACAATCTTAAGTCTGAAAAGACATTCAAAAATTCTGAAGTAAGGGTGCCCTATGCCTGGTCAGTCTATCAAACCGGCCAGGCTGACTTGGCTGAAACTATTTTTGCTGATATGGATAAATCATTTTCAAATTATTATCACCGGCTGGAATATTGTAAGTTCCTTCTCAAGATCGAAAAAATGGAATTGGCAAAAGAAAAGCTTTCTGACCTTATCGAAGAGTTCGACCATGTTAAGGGTCCGGAACGGAAATTAAATAGGGACACTTTTCGACAGATCAGAGATTTATATGCGAGTCACGTCCAAGCGTGAGGAGTAAACAAGGTCGTAGGAACGGCGTTCGCTTGCCATTAGACCAACAAGCACCCGAAGGTTTCTAAAGATATGACATGAAAAAAATATTGCTTGCCCTCGTATTTGTGATAACCAGTCTGTGGATAATTGGCTGTGGTAAAGTAACGGAACAGAGTACCGTACTTCCCCGCGTTGCCATCGCCGGCCTTGCTATTGAGTCCAGTACATTTTCACCGGCGCTTACGCATGAAGAAGCTTTTCATGCAAGGGTAGGTGATACCATTCTCACTTCCTATGAATTCCTCGCGCGCGATTCCGCCGATTATAAGCGAGCGCAATGGTTTCCGATTCTCATAGGACGTTCCTTGCCCGGAGGCATTGTTACAAGGGAGGCTTATGAGTCGCTCATGACTAAAATGTTGGACGGACTAAAGAAAAACCTTCCTTA
>Ga0111538_10008791_pt1 | contig 13522 bp, 9 predicted proteins | sample SoiMethybrSBSTD1_FD_79669 | JGI IMG/M metagenome (GOLD analysis project Ga0111538, IMG submission 79669) | Bulk soil microbial communities from a Populus tree surrounding site in Tennessee, USA - Soil MetaG P. TD hybrid SBSTD1 (version 2)... | ecosystem: Environmental > Terrestrial > Soil > Tree...
AGCGCACGCAGGAGCTCCCTCTGCGCAGCCGGTCCGTCCCAGTCGTACACGAGATGGATGTATCCCAGCGCGGCATGGGCTTCGGCGACTGATTCATCCAGGCGCAGCGCCGTTTCTGCTGCGCGCTTTGCTTTCGGCATCGCTTCCCGCGGGTCCACATAGAAGCCGGCGAGCTCCGTGTACGCTTGAGCCAGCCCAGCATAGGCCAACGCCATATCGGGATCTTTCGCGATCGCGACATTGAAGTGCTGAATGGCTGTGCGTAATCCTTCTTCTGTGGTTTTGGCGGCGTGGTGACGACCCAGAAGCACCTGGCGATGGACTTCCGGATCCACCGGCCGCACGCTCATCAGGCCCGCCCGCTGCTGGAGCGTTGTATCGACGTGGCTCGTAACCATTCGCGCCAGCTCATTCTGCAGGGCCACCACGTCACCCGCCTGGCGCTCGAAACGCTGCGTCCAGATAAGTTCTCCTGTGACTCCCCTGACGAGTTTGGCAGTGATGACTACCTTCTCGCTCCCGCGGACGACCGAACCTTCAACGATCGCGTCGACCTGCAATTCGCGTGCAATGGTGGGCACCGGCTTCCTCGATTTTCGGTAGTGCATCACCGACGTCGGCGAGATCACGCGGAGTCCGCCAATCCTGGCGAGGTCGAAAATGAGTTGCTCCGTCATGCCGTCCGCGAAGTATTCCTGGTCCGAGTCCGCTGACGCATTCTCGAATGGCAGTACGGCAACGGCCCGAATCGGGCTCGAAGCAGTCCTCGTCGACGACCGCTGGAGTCCACCCGCAAGGATCCAGACGGCAAATCCCGCGAGCGATGCGATCAGGATGGCGGTCACCCCTGTCCACATCCGGACTGCGCTTGAAACCTGTTTCTTGGCCGCTGCCTGGGTGCGCGCCTGACCGATCGATTCGAGTATGTCTTTCAGCTCACGAATGACGTCGGTCGCCGTCTGACATCGCTCGCTCGCGTTCTTGGCGAGGCACCGCCGCACGAAGTCGTCGATGGCCGGAGGCAGGAGCGGCTGAAGAGACCGGACCGACGGGGGTTCGTGCTCGAGAATGGCCGCGCGCACACTGGCCGCGCTGTCCCCGTCGAACGCTCGCCTTCCGGTCAGCATCTCGAACACGACTGCTCCGAACGAAAACAGATCGCTCCGGGCATCCACTTCGCGACCGGCGACTTGTTCGGGCGACATGTACCGGAGTGTCCCCAGAATGGTGCCGTCCGTCGTGACAGCCCCATCGTCCCCGTCGGGTTGCTCGAGCCCCTTGTGGCCGGCGATGGCCCGACTCGCACGATCGCGCCCCACCTCGGCTTCTTGAGGGCTCAGCGCAGCCTGCCGGAATTTCGCGAGACCGAAATCGAGCAGCTTGCTACCGCCCGTCGTCAGCATGATATTGGCGGGCTTCAGATCCCGATGGACGAGTCCGTGGCTGTGCGCGTGCTCGAGCGCGCTGGCGATCTCGAGCGAGTACGTAAACGCCTCGTCCAACGGCAGCGGGCCATTCGCGAGTCGCGCGGCGAGCGTGCGACCCTCGAGGTACTCCATGACCAGGAAGTCGACGTCGCCCTCGCGTCCGACGTCGTGCAGCGTGCAAATGTTTGGATGCGTGAGTGCAGCAGCTGCCCTCGCCTCGCGCGCGAACCGAGCGCGCATCTGTTCATCGAGCGCCAGGCCGAGCGGAGGAACTTTGATCGCGACCTGCCGATTGAGACGGGTGTCAGTGGCGCGAAAGACTTGTCCCATTCCGCCGGCACCGACGACGCATTCGATGCGGTAAGGACCGAGCACGCCGCACGTGCCGACATCGTAACCGTCATCGAGGAGCGGTGCGGCCGTTGCCCAGACAGACCGATCGAGGACGACTGTTGCGGCCTTCTGGCGGAGCAGGGACTGAACCTCGCACCGCAGCGATTCGTCGCCCGCACACGCCTCGGACACAAAGGCGTCCCGCGCGGACTCATCATGGTCGAGCGCCAAATCAAGGATTCTGGCGACGTGCTGCCAGCGCTCGGGAGTCAAGGGTGACCTTTGTTTCTCGCCAACCAGAGTGCACGATGTGGCTTCGCGCGTCGGTCCGTGCGCCCGAAGGCGGAAGCCTACACGCACATCTGAAAGGGTGCAAGCAGCTTGGAAGCAGAGGAAGGTCGCCGTTGAGGTGTCGGGACGCTGGAGGTCGACCACGGTGGATCGGTCTACACTGTCGGAGTGACGCGGTTCGACCCCGCCGACATCACGGGCCTGCTGAAGGCGTGGGGCCAAGGGGACCAGGAAGCGCTGAAGCAGCTGACGCCGTTGGTCTATGCTCAGCTGCGAGCGCAGGCACGACGGTACATGCGTCACGAGCGTTCCGGCGCGGCGCTGCAGAGCACGGCGCTCGTACACGAGGTCTATCTACGTCTGATCAACGCGGAGGCCGTCGACTGCCGCGACCGCGTTCACTTCTTTGCGCTGTCGGCACAGCTCATGCGGCGCATTCTCGTCGACGCCGCCCGTCGACGGGCGGCGTCCAAGCGAGGCGGGAGGGCTCTGCGGGTCGAGCACGCATCAGCAGTTGACATGGATCAGATTCCCACCGCGAACTCGGATGCTGCGGCGTCGCTCTGCGCACTCGATGACGCCCTTAAGAGCCTTCACCAGATCGATCCCCGCCGCGCAAAAGTGATCGAACTGCGGTTCTTTGGGGGCCTGGGCGTCGACGAGACGGCTGAGGTGCTTCAGGTCTCGGCGCAGACCGTGATGCGGGACTGGAGGTTGGCAAGAGCGTGGCTCGCGCGCGAGCTAAGCGGTGATCGCCCGTCGCACGCCTGAGATCCCGCGACTCCGAGGCGCGATACTTCCTGAGAGACCTGCCGAGTGTCGTCGATCCTTTCACTGGCTCGGGCAAGCTGCGTTTGCCGGGCACGATGCCTACTCAGGAAAGCGACGTTGCGCGTGCCGGCAGAGTGTCCTGGATGTCCGGATCGATCATCGATTCCACGTCCTCGCCGAGCAGTTCTCGACAGCGCTCGATTGAAACGTGCTTCCTGCTCGGCCGCCCGGAACAGTTTCGTACCGAGCCCACGGTGGCGTGCGACTCGTCCACCAGAATTGGCGCACCTCACAGGTACCGCCCCAGGTGTTCCCGCTGATCCCCGCCACGATGCGGCCGCGTTCGCGCACAAAGAACGCGAGCAGTTCGCCGTCGGCGATACCGGTGGCGCTCGAATTGAACTCGGAGATCCGATCTTCCAGGTACTGCACGTCGTCTGGAGTCGGGTCGACGGGAACCAGCGTAACTTCACTCACTCGCTCCCCATTAACGGCTGCCGCAGCGCTGTTATTCGTCGGGAGCTGAACAGTTTGCTCTCAGGGAGAGCGGTCGCCCTCACTTGCGCGACCGATCTCGCTTCTCAAGGAGGACGTGAGTGAACGTCCATTCGCCGATTGCCCGTCCTGCCTGCAGCCCATCCAGATTTGAAAACGCGAAGTGAATCCCTCCGTAGAGCCGGCTGAGCGCCGCCTCGTCGGCAGCGGCGGAAAAGCTCATGAACGTTCGACGGACTCCCGGCAGGAAATCGGATCCAGTCGTGAAGATGACGTCATCGGACCCATAGAACATGGCCAGCACCACAGACGCCGCGCCACTGAAGGTGCTGTGGCCAGACACATAATCCGGGAACGGCGGCGTCACCAGGAAGGGCGTCCATGTCGCGTCGACCTCTGTCGCGGGGTTTCCGTCGACGTCGGCATTGCGAATCGCGGTGACCGGACGCCAGTTGTGAAAGAAGTACTTCGCATCCCAGGCACAGATCGCCGCATCTGCCATGGCAATGTTGATCAACGAAAACAAGCGCGCGTTCTGATCGATGCCCTGGCCGGACCGCGCAACGAGGCCCTGGGCGATCCTGTTCCAGTGTCCCGGGGGCGTTTCCGTGCCCGCCCCGTCAGCCCAGAACGCCGCAATGACATCCTGCTCGGGCGTTCGCATCGATCCCATGGCCGCACCCAACGTTTTGACCTGGTTATATGCGACCGCATATTCAACGCTGGTCAACGCCGGCGGGCCCGACGACCGGAAGAAGGAACTCGTCGGCATCGCGAAGGGCTCGACATAGCCCCACTGAGGCAGCGCGTACGGCGCGAAGGCCGGCAACGTCGGTTGCCATGAGCCAATGCCATCGTAGGCAGGCGGCGACACCAGCGCGTCTGAGTTATCAGTACTGCGCCACGCGAGGATCGCGTCAGCCACGATCACGCCCCACGCCAGTCCCGCCTCCCGCTGTGGCCCCGCCGGGAGACCGGCAAGGGTCGTCGCGTGGAGCGTGTCGAAGATGGATACGCGGTCTGGGAACAGCACGCTCAGCACTTTGCGAGCGGCGGCGCTCGCCGAAGCCTCCTTCGAGCCGCTGCGCGGAACTGCAGACGCCACCCGATACGGCTCGTGCGTGCGGCTGATGCCATTCACGGCGTCGTAGATGGCGGCGTGCATAATCGCCAGGACCCGAGATGCGATCGGCGGAGGCGTCCGGTTGACGCGGATCGCCTCGAGCGCCGCGTTGTTCCAGTCAGTGACCACATCCGCGTAAGTGGCCCCCGGCACACCCAGTATGGCAACGAACAGAAGCAGGTACCGTGCTGTTCTCATGAGTCTTCGCACCCGGCAGAGAGAAGCGCGTGGCCTGTCATGACGCCGCGTTATTGGTTATTGATGGACGGACAGCTGAAACGTCACGCACTCGCCCACCTCATCCGGAATATCTTCCGGACCATCGGCAATGCCATCCGCGCCCAGGAAAATCTCACATCCGCCGGTGAACGACGACAACTGTGATTTCAGGGTCCTTCCCGGCACGGCGGGTCCATGGCTGTGCAAGGCGAAGAGGATCTCGGCAGTGAAAGGATCGATGAGCCCGACCGCGGTTCCGCCAATCTCTGCCAGGCCCGATCCCGACGTGTCCCCGACCGCGAGATGGCCGCCGAAGTTGCCATCCCCGGTGGCTCCAATCACGTGCCCGGCGCCGTGCAGGAAGTCACCCTGCGCTGCGGGATTCGGCATGTCGGCGAACGTGCATGGGCTGGTGGCGCACGCAGCTGGATTGTTGAACACCACGACCCAGAGGGTCACGGCCTGACCCGGAACCAGACCCGTCGTCTGATACGTGAAACTGATTCCGGACGTTGTACGCACCAACATCGAGCTGCCGACGACGTCGGATAACCAGGTGACCGGGCTCACCGTGACCCGCGCAGGACCGCTGCCCTGGACACCTGTCTGCCCACTCAGGATCGTGAAGACGATAACAGCGGACAGGGTAATCGCTCGCGCAAAGGGACCGGTTTGGATCTGGTGTGCCATGAGTTCCTCTCCTGTGTCTTGGGTTGGCGGTCGTGCTACGTAAACTGGGCGCCGTCCTTCCAGCACACGCGTAAAGACTCGACAAACCGGCTCATCGCGAGCCGGCGGTGTAGACTGGCACCGTTCGGCGGTCCATAGATGAGCTCTCCGGGGGAAGTGACACGGCTGCTGATCGCCTGGAATGAAGGAAATCCTGGGGCGCAGAACGCGCTCATGGACGTCGTTTACTCGGAACTGAAGCGGCTGGCCAAGGCCTACCTTCGCCGCGAATACACCAATCAATCGTTTTCAGCGACCGCCCTGGTCCACGAGGCCTACTTCAAGCTTGTCGATCAGCACGGCGTCAACTGGCGCAACCGGAGTCACTTCTTCGGAATCGCGGCGCAGGCGATGCGGCGCATTCTCGTGGATCGAGCGCGGGCGGCAGGCGCGGCGAAGCGAGGAGCCAGGGAGACTGCACTGCTCGCCACCCCGGAGCCGGGGGCGAGACAGGACCCCTTCGACCTCGATGTCCTGGCACTCGACGCCGCGCTCTCGCGGCTGCAAACGCTCGAGCCCCGATGGGCTCGACTCGTCGAACTGCGGTTCTTTGCCGGTCTGTCGGTCGAGGAAACGGCTGCCGTTGTCGGAATCTCTCCTGCCACCGTAAAGCGCGACTGGCAACTGGCTCGCGCCTGGCTGTACCGGGAGTTGCGCGGGGAATCGACGGACGATTCCTGAGGTGGCCACTAGAGGGAGCCGGCAGAGTCTGTGCCTGGAAACGTCAAGGGACCCCATGCCACACCCCGATCGCTGGGAACGCGTACGTACACTCCTCGAGGCGCTCATCGACCGGCCCGTGAACGATCGGCCAAAGTTCCTCGCCTCCGCCTGTGCGAACGAGCCAGATATCCGCCGCGAAGTCGAATCACTCCTGAATGCCCACGACGCGGCCGCGGGATTTCTAGAGCCGGAGCGACGACCACTGTCACGAACGGGAACGCCCATCGAAGCCGATTCGCCGGGACTCCAGCCCGGAACGCGGCTGGGTGCCTTCGAGGTCCTCGCGCCGCTTGGCTTTGGAGGCATGGGGCAGGTCTATCGCGCCAGGGACACGCGGCTCGATCGCAACGTGGCTCTCAAGGTCCTGGCGCCTGACCTCGCGCGATCCGCCTCCAGCCGCGAGCGCTTCGAGCGCGAAGCGCAGGCCATCTCCAGGCTCACCCATCCTCACATTTGCGTGCTCTATGACGTCGGCTCCATCAGCCTGCCCGGCGAAAGCGAGCGACAGTTCCTCGTGATGGAGCTGGTGCAAGGGGAGACGCTGGGCGCGCGCCTCTCCCGCGGACCACTCCCCATCGATCAAGCGGTGCGACTTGCCATCCAGATTGCTGACGCGCTCGCCGCTGCGCACACCCACGGCATCGTCCATCGCGACCTCAAGCCCGCCAACATCATGCTGACGAAGTCTGGCGTGAAGCTGCTGGACTTTGGGCTGGCGCTCTTCCAGCCGGGGAGCGCGGGTCAACGGCGGGATGCGTCCGGGCCCTCGACGGATATCGGACTCCTTGCGGGCACATTGCCGTATATCTCGCCCGAGCAACTGGAAGGCAGGGAGCCGGATACGCGTGCCGACATGTTCTCGTTCGGCGCCGTGCTGTTCGAGATCGTGACGGGCCGCAGGATGTTCGGCGGCACGACTGACGCAAGTGTCATTCCCGCGATTCTCTCGACGCCCCCGCCCGCCGGACAGATCAAGCCTCCGACGCTCGATTACGTGATCCGGACGTGTGTCGCCAGGGACCCGGAGGATCGCTGGGCAACCATGCACGACGTCCGGCTGCAGCTTCAGTGGATTGGCGAGCAGGGCCTCTCCGCGGTCGGCGAGCCGTCCCCGGTCACAGGGAATCGTCCTCGATGGCAGCGCGCGATCTCGTGGGCGGTGGCGGTCGCGCTGGCGGTGCTCGCGGGGATGGGCATCAGTGATTGGAGACGCTCGGAGATCGCCGTCCGCAATCCCACCCATCGGCTGAGCGTCGACTTGGGGGCAACGGGGACCCTGCCGCTGACCGATGTCCCCATTGCTTTGTCCGCCGATGGCGCATGGTTGGCCTTCGTAGCGCGGACGGGCAAGGACGCCCCCCTGTTGCACGTTCGTCGTCTCGACCAGCTGACGGCCACGCCACTCGGCGGGACTGCTGGCGCGAGCAGTCCGTGCTTCTCGCCCGACGCACAGTGGGTTGCGTTTTTCGCCGACGGAAAGCTGAAAAAAGTGCCCGTGACCGGCGGCGCCGTGTTGCCGCTCGCGGATGCGCCGGAGCCACGCGGCATGTGGTGGGCGGAGGACGACCGGATCGTCTACGCGCCGCACTACCGTGCCGGCCTGATGCGTGTCTCGTCGTTTGGGGGATCGACGGAACAGCTGACGACACTCAGGGATGGCGAAATCTCACATCGCTTCCCCCAGGTACTTCCGGGGGGCGGGGCCGTGCTCTACACGGCGAGCACTGAAGTGAACATCGGGTTGGGATCAACGGTGATGATTCAGCCCCTTCCCTCAGGCCAGCCGCGGCTGGTCCAGGGCGGCGCCTATTTTGGACGCTACGTGCGAAGCGGCCACATTCTGTATGTGCAGAACGACGGGTTGCATGCCGTGCCGTTCGACGCTCGCCGCCTTCAGGTGACCGGGCCGGCCGGACTGACGCTGGATGCCGTCGAATCGGATTCCACCCGGGGAAGTGCGCAACTGACGGTGGCGAGCGTGGGCACGATGGTCTACGTCCGAGGCACGAACAGGTTCGGCCCACGCCCGATGGCGTGGCTGGATCGCGCCGGGACGCTCGCGAGCCTTCGCACCATTCCCGCCGACTGGAGCAACGCGGCATTTTCACCGGATGGCACGAGAGTGGCGATGGACCTGCGAAGCGGCAACGACACCAACATCCACGTCTATGATCTCGAGCGAAATACCTTGACCCCTGTCACGTCTGAACCCACGAATGAAGATTTCCCCGTGTGGACGGCCGATGGCTCACGTCTCGTCTACCGTTCGTTCCGATCCGCCACCGATCCGTCTGGCTATGCAATCATGTGGAAACATGCCGACGGATCCGGCGATGCCCAGGTGCTGGTCCGCAGCGAGATCCCGCTCAGACCTGGATCATGGCATCCGACGCGGAACATCCTCGCGTACGCCGCGACGGCATCAGTCAACAACGACGACCTGATGATCCTGCCTGTCGAGGGTGATGAGGCTGGCGGCTGGCGCGCGGGTACACCGACGCCGTACATCAGGACTTCTGCGCGAGAACGCGCCCCTCAGTTTTCACCCGACGGCAAGTGGCTCGCGTATGCCTCGAACGAGTCAGGCAGGGACGAGATCTACGTGCGCCCGTTTCCGGGGCCAGGTGAGCGGGTGACCGTCTCGAGCGAAGGCGGGGAGAACCCGACATGGTCTCCCGCACGGTCCGAGCTGGTCTTTGCCGCCCCCGCGGGCGACTATCTGAGGGTGCTCATGGTCGCATCCTACAGTCTGTCGAACGCCGGGTTCCGCGTCACGAAGACACACCCCTGGTCGGAGCGGGCCATCAGGGTCCGAGTATTGCTGGGTGACCGCGTCTATGCGCTGCATCCCGACGGCAAACGGGCGGCGATCGCTCCGCTGGCCGAGCAGGAGACGAGCGCGCGCACACGGCTCACAGTGGTCTCGAACCTGTTCGAGCAACTGGGCGCCATCGCGCCTGCGGCACGGTGAACGGCGTCGTTCGGTGCACCTCGCCTTCCCGCCTTGCCTGCGGGGGCAATCGACCTGGTGGGCGAACCGGCTGCGATGCGGTCTCCGCACAGTCCCCAAGTCGGGCAACTCGAGAAACGCGAGGCCCGTGCGGCACGACCAGATGTCGATCGCATCGCGATCGAGCCAAGGGGTTTGCCGACGCGGCGATGAACTGTCGCTTCGGGTCCACATGCTCGCGAACACATCTCCCGCTTGGCAGGACACGGCGAACTGGTCTCGCTCACGCGGCCGTCCAATCGCGTACTGTCCCACGCGAGATCGAAGGGAGGTTGCGTAGCTCTCCGTGTCTTGGTTCGCGGCGTAGCCCTCCGTTATCCCGTGCTGTCCTACAACAGGATCGAACGTCGCTGGCGTAGACCCCAGGTATTCCGTTCAAAATCTGTTGCAGGCCTCGCGCATCGACTTTGCCGGGGTCCGCCATGTTTACTGAGGAGCGACCCGCCCTCGGTCCACTTCCACTCGAGCCGTTTCGCTATTACCGTTTCGGCGTCCGCACCGTGCACCTCGATGGCTGCGTGGAGGTCGAGGCCGCGTACTACGGCACCCCGCCTAGCTGGATCGGACGGCGTGTCGACGTGCAGTGGAACGACCTGTTCGTCCGCCTGCTCGATCCCACGACCGGTCAGCTCCTGCGCGAGCATGTCCGTGCCCCGCGCGGCTGGCATCGGAGCCGCGCGCGGCATCGGTCGGGCGCTCGGAAGAAAGGGTGAATTCTAATTCCTTCTCGCGCGGCAATTCATGCCCCTCTAAAACTTGATCACCAGCGCGGTGCGGATGACCGTATCCAGTTTGTCCTTTCGCGCATCCGCCGAGCCGAGCACGAGCTTCGTGCTTCCCGATGAAAGGGTTCGGTAGCGTTCGTCTCCAGAGCTGGGGATGCCATCCGGGTTCACGAGCTCGACATAAGCCACCACGTCGAGGTCGGACTCGAGTGCCGGCTCGTTCTCGAACAGCCACTGGAGGCTGACCTTGAGCGAGACGCGGCTGTTGACCGAAACGGTCAGCGCGTTCAGCGTGTTGAAGGAATAGTCAGAGGGATCTGCGAAATTGAGGTTTGTCCCGAGATCGCTGTCGAACGTCGTGGCCTCATTGAAGTGCTCGGTGTAATCCCATCCGGCACGCGCGCCGGCAAACCGGCGGTCTTTTTCGGGATCCGGCTCCTCTTCTTCGCGGTCGGTATAGCTGATGCCATAACTGGTCACGAATCGTCGGCGCGGATTGTCTGCCCAGGTATTTCCTATGCCCGCAAAGGCGATGTACCGGTTCAGGATGCCGGCGTCGTCGTTGCGATACCAGCTGAGGCCGGTGTTCCAGAACCATGACGGAGAGATCTTTCTTTCGTAGTCACCGCCGATGAGGTAATTGGCGGCATCCAGCTCGGGCTCGGGCTTGATGAGCGATGTCGTCGGATTGGACGGCGCGCCGCCGACAGGAAACTCCAGTCCGGGAGCGACCAGGAAAAAGCGATCGTCCGACTTGTTTGCCCGAACCACGTTGACCTTGAACTCGACCCGGGCCTCCTTCCACTGGTAACGAAGCTTGTCCGAGAATCCCAGGGTCTGCGATTCCGAGTTCCCGGCGGTCACGACCAGGCTCAGGTCTGAAGTATTGGACCATCCGAGCTTCGGTTCCTCCTTACCCTTGGTCTGAGGGTCCTGCGAATGGACGTCTTCGGGACGGCCGGCAATGACGGCCAGGAGCGACAGGGCCAGGAAGGGGCCACGATGTGAGACACGACAGGGACGCATTTCACCCCCTGTTTCGCCGCGAATTGGTTTCGAATCTGATGGTCGAGGTGCTCATCTCGGGCTCCGACCGACCGTGGCTGCGCGGAGCCGATCACGAAATACCGTGGCCCTCTGACACGTCAGTCGATGACAGACGGAGGCAACCTGAGGTGATTCACTCGTTTAGAACCTGGAGACCGGCGCGGGCACCGACGGCGACGGCAACACGGGGCAACTCCCATTCCAGACAGGTCAGTCGCTCGAAGGTGTCAACCGAAGATTTCACCTTGGGAGTTGGACGTTGGGGAATTGATTTTGAGGAGACTACCCAAGGACCCACATCGTCAGCTCGTGTCCCTTCACCGTGGCGTACATCGGCCGTCTGGCGTGGACGATGAGGCAAACGGGAGTGTGTCGATTGACGTGATCCGCTGCACGACCTGTCTCGATGCAAGCGCCCAGACCGCAACCGGTGCGGGGCGGGACATGCCATCCACTTCCATGTGGGCCGCACCGATGGATTGGCCGTCCGGCGACAGGCGTTGATCACGTCATGCTTCTCTGCCGGCAAATTGCGGGCGATCGACGCCGCCTCGGCGAGGCGATCGCTTCTCGAATCTCGTCGCTCGCTTCAGCGTAGCGACTCGTGTTTGTGCCAGGGCTGGCACCACAGACAGCGGGCGGCGATGAAGACCAGCACCCGGGACATCATCATCGGTCGAGACATAGCTCGAACGCGGGTTTTCGCAGACCCCGACCTGGCCGCTCGCAATCCCGTGCGCTCCTGGGCAACGCAGGAACTCAGATAGCTACCTCTCGAGCCGGGCGGCATGGTCCGATTCTTGACCTGCGCGCCTCGGCTCATTGTTGATCTACTTCTTCGGTGCTTTCCCGGTCACGACGGTATCGGTCGAGATCTCGGTGTGCGGCTCTTCGAGGATCTTCGTCGCTGTCACTTTCATCCCTTGCTTCAGCTCGTGGACCGACGCGGGTTTGCCTTCGACAACGAATCGGAACGAATCGGGCACCTTGTACTCTTTGTTCTCGCCGTTCTCGAGTGTCAGGATCACGTAGTTGCCCTGCGCCCACCAGACGGTGCCGTTGAGGGTGCTCGTCGTGCGGATCGTGACGGGCGTCGTCCTAGTGGTGATCGTCCCAGTGAGGACAGTGCCAGGCTGGAGGTCGCCGACGCTCTTCTTCTGACCGTCCACGATGAACTCACGGCCTGGCTGCACGCTGAACAGGCTCACGTTTCCGAGTGGCTGCATTTTCATGAGCAGCCAGTTGCCCTCTGTCCGCACCACTTCGCCAGTCATCTTCACCGTATCGACCTTGGCTTCGCCTTTGACCTTTTCGGTCTGCGACGTCGCCTGTGCCTGGAGTGATCCGGCGACACCAAGCACAATCAAAGCGGTCCCGATCAGTGACTTAGTACGCATTCTTGATTCTCCTTCGCTGCCGCTGAGTTGGCGGTGCCCTCCGCGAGAACACCGAAACGGCGCAGCCCTCGCCGCGCGGTGGGTTGAGCAGGTTGCACTCGCCGAAGACTTCCCGGGAGCACCTCTTCGCGGTGAGCGACATCCACAGCCGCGACAGCATCAGGCCCGGAGGCACGATGTGTGCCGGAGCTGGTAGCCGCAGAATCGTGCTGTTTCGAGTGGCACGGTTCCGGCGGGTCCTCGCGAGACCCCTACCTGACGGAGCCGCTCCGCAATCCCGTGCGCTCCTGGGCAACGCAGGAACTCGGATAGCTACCTCTTTCTCGAGCCGGCGGCAGCAAGGTCCGATTCCTGACCTGAGCGTCTCGGCTCATTGCTGATCCAGACGTACTTGGGATCGCCGCCACAGGGCCGTATTCTCGTCACTCACGACTTTCGGACCATGCGGACACTTCGCTGGTTTTTCGCGGGTTGAGGTTCGAGTCCCGGCGTGGAGGCGCCGACGGCGTGTTCCTCGTGAAGCAGCGTGTCAATGGGTTGGGCAAGCCGCTCACTCTGACGCGGTCATCGGGGCTGCCGATTCGCTCCACCCTCGATTCGGGTGATGGCGCAGCCCTACTCCCGCGCTTCCAGCCTCACCAGCTTCATTGCTGCACTCGGCGACGCCGTCGAGGGCGAGGCCCGCGCCCGCGGCGTCGTCCCACCGGATCGCCTACCGCTCGAATACGGCAAGCCGGCATGACCTTCCGGTTCCGCACACAGGGCGGCGAGGCGGCCGTTTTGCGTCTGCCTCTGGCGGAGAGAAGACGGCACCTAGCAAGTCCACGTCGTACGACGTCGAACTGCCATAGCGGCATCCTTCACTGTCTCACCCTCCTGACCCGCAGGTCGCCGTTCTCTCATTCCCATCCGCGTCGTTACTGCTAAACGGGCAAATCACCTTTACTTCATTGCCGAGCTGGTGCACTATCTTTCAAGCCCATCTGTAGCGGTTTTATCCGGAAAACTGCACCCGCTGGCTGGGGGGGTCATGAGAGTCGCGATTGCACTGCTGGTTGTCGTGTCGGGCCTCGCGGCCAGCGCAGCTCCCGTTCGTGCCCAGGAGCAGGCGCAGGTTCCGGGACCGTCGATCGAACAGAGGTCTCAGGAGCTTTCCAACTGGCTCAAGGAATACCGTGCGTGGGAGAGGTGGTTTGAACTTTGGGGAAACCGGGTTGCGAGAAACGCCAACG
>Ga0111538_10008792_pt1 | contig 13520 bp, 10 predicted proteins | sample SoiMethybrSBSTD1_FD_79669 | JGI IMG/M metagenome (GOLD analysis project Ga0111538, IMG submission 79669) | Bulk soil microbial communities from a Populus tree surrounding site in Tennessee, USA - Soil MetaG P. TD hybrid SBSTD1 (version 2)... | ecosystem: Environmental > Terrestrial > Soil >...
CACGAAGGCCGCGTCGAGTGCATGCAGCTCGCTCGCAGCTGGCACGTGAGTCGCTGTTGCATCCACGAACCCGGCGGCAGCCGTCACCGCGGAATTGGACACGGCAGGCAGGCAGACCGCGCTAACGAGGAATCGATGCATCATGAGGACGCTCCAACTGCAGGACGCTCACTGCCATGCTAGCAAAGGGTCAAGAGGTTTCCAGGCTGCCGCTCAGCGGAAACACGAACACTTCTACAAGCTGCGGCAAGCCGTCGCACCGAGTAGCAGTTTTTTTGGACCCCGAGCATGAGGGGACCCACCTGCCTGGCGTTCCTTTCTGCGGGACTCAGTCCCGCGTCGTCTGGCTCAGTCGTGCTCGGTCGCGAATCTTGCAACGGACGTCCCGCGAGCGTGACTAACACAATCAGCCTCTTACAACTTGCCGAATTCCCTCTCGCTCCTCTACCCTAACTTCGAACCAGGTGGTCGGGGTTCGAATCGCTCCGGCCGCGCCAAATCACTCAAGGTGTGCCTCTCCTCAGCGGACTTCCTGGCGAGGTTCACACGGTCGCCGCGTGACCGTTGACTCCTGCACTGGTCGCGGGCACGCGCCGCGGCACCCTCATGGGCGGTAGACGTATGCGATCACCACGAGGCGTTGCTGCTGCACTCATCTTGCTGCTAGGTGTGCCGCCGGCCCTCGTTGCTGCGATCGCGTTTGGCGATGGCGCCGAGAACGTCATTCACATGACGCTAGCCGCCAGCTTCCTCCTGCTCGCTTTCGCCGTGTTCGACTTCAGACTCCCGACGTGGATCAATTTGGCGGCGAGCGCCACGACGGGAGCGCTCGCCGCCATCTTCCTCTTGCAGGGCGCGGGCGATCTCACGCATTCGGCCTCGTTGCAACATCTCGCCTACCAGGTTCTGGGGCAGCGCGTCGAGAAGGTGCTGGGCTATGCCTTTCTTTGCTGGTGCGTGGCAATGCTCTTCAGGGATTCGACAGGGAAGACGAAAGCCTTCGGCGTCGTGGTTCTTGTCGCGATCTTCTTCATGGAGATCTACACCATTGTCACGGTGTATCGCGGTGGCGAGGCACCTGGAGTCCTGAAGCTGTTCTATCTTCCGCTCTTCATCTGGCTCCTGCTGGAAGGCAAGCAGCGTCGCGGCGCATCAGTTCTTGTCGATCGATGACGCCAAGCACAAGATCGAAGCGAAGTGGCCAACATCGCACAGTGGACTTGTCCGACCTGCAACACTCTGGTTGCGACGCCCTTCTGCGCGATTTGCGGCGAAAGTCCGCTGCATGTCCGCGAGCTCACCTTGCGCGGCCTGTTCGGGCATATTTTCGAGGCATTCACCAACATCGACAGCCGTTTGGTCCGAAGCTTCCGGTATCTGGTCAGCCGTCCCGGCGTTCTGACCGTCGCGTATCTTGAAGGGCGCCGCAAACCCTACCTGGGACCGGTGCGGCTGTTCCTGATCACCAACGTGTTGTTCTTCGCGGTGGAGTCACTGACCGGCGGCACGATCTTCACCGCCCCGCTCGACTCACATCTGCACACGCAGCCTTGGGACGTTCTTGCGCAACATCTGGTGTCGCAGCGTCTGGAGGCGCTGAACACCACACTGGCGCTGTATGCACCTGGTTTCGATCAAGCTCTGGCCCTCAAAGCACGCTCGCTCATCATATTGATGGCGCTGTGCTTTGCCTTCGCGCCAGCGCTGGTGTTCCTGCGCGGCCGGCTGATCGCCCATGCGGTATTTTCGCTGCACTTCTTTGCGTTTCTCTTGCTACTGCTCTGTGTCGCGACCGCGGTGCCGACCATCGACTCGTTGATCGGCGGCGCCGGCTTGACCTCGCAAAGCCTGGACTACGTCCTGATCGGCATCCTGTTAGCAACCAGCGCGGTGTACTTGTACCTCGCGACGGGAGCTGTCTACGGCGCGCGCGGCATGATGCGGGTGCTGAAGACTGCAGCGCTTACCGCAGCAGTCTTCTTCATACTGCTCGGCTACCGGTTTGTCCTCCTCCTGATCACGCTTTACACCACCTGAGTCGTGGAAATTGGTCTTTCGGGCCCTCCGGCCGCGCCCAATCACTCGTCGATGTGCGCCGCCTACTTCATCGCGTAGCTGACCTGCAGGAAGTAAGTCCGGCCGAGCAGACGATAGGTCGCTGAATCCGTATTCGATTCCCCGAAGAGAAGGAAGGGCGGATCCCGGTCGGTCAGATTGTTGACGCCCGCGCGTAGCACGATGCTACCCCAGCGATAGGACGCGTCGAGATCGTGATAGAGCACTGAAGGGACGTCGCCGCAGAATGGCTCGTCCTCCAGCGTGCGGGCGCAGTCCGCGAACGCGCCTGTCCACTGGAGCGTGTAACCCAAGCTCCACGCGTCTCGCGTCCAGTTCACGCCGCCCAGTCCGCGCCAGTCGGGGAGAGCGGACCCGAAATTCCCCCGACCCAGGCGCTCGATCGACTCGCCGCCCTCGAACACCTGCACGCTGTGCTCGAGCAGATGGGTCACGAGCGCGTGCACGTTGAATTCACCTGCACGCGACGAAAAGGCAACGTGGGCGCCGAGATCGATGCCCTCGACTGTGACGCGCCCGTAGTTGCTGAGCCGCGCGTCGATGCTCCGGATCGAGCCATCGGACAGGCGCTCAATCTTCCCGCAGGCGAGTGCTGACCCCTGCGCAGCGCATTCGCTCAGGATCACCTCCTCACCGGGACTCTCGACGAAGCCATCGAGCCGCGTCTGAAAAGCATCGATGCTCGCCCGCCACGCGATCGCGCCGGCCGAGCGAAACTCGATGCCTGCATCGAGCGAGTAGCCCTCTTCGGGGTCCAGATCTGTATTGCCGCCGGCGTACCGGAGGAACATGGCGTCCTGTGACTGGACGTAGCTGCCTCCAGGAACGCCGTTGGCGGCGCAGTTCGCTTGTTGTTCCGGCGTCGGCGAGTGTCCGCAAGGGTCATGGGGCTGAAACTCCTGTTCGGAGTCTTGCGCCAGGTAGAGCTCGTTGAGCGCCGGCGCACGAAACACTGTTGCGTAATCTGCCCGCACCGCCCAAGCGCGCGACGGCTCCCAGCGCAGGCCTGCATGCCACGTCGAGTGCGTACCGAATGTGCTGAAGTCGGAGACGCGGCCGCCGAGCGCCGTGCCGAGCTTCCCCCAGCCGCTTGACTCAGCAACCAGCGGCAGGCGGACCTCCGCATAGCCTTCCCGAGCCTCAAAAGTGCCACCGCTGATGTCTCCGGCAAGTCCCACACTCACGGTTCCGCCGACGCGCCGCGGATCGTATTGATAGGCGCCCGACTCCCGCCGGAACTCGCCGCCGAACGCCCAAAGGATCTCGCCTGCGGGCGTGCGTCCCCACGGACCTTCCAGGCCGATACTGGCGAGGCGTTGCGAGTTGTATCCCGCGTCGCGCAGCGGCCCGGCCACGTAGTCGACTTGTTCCTGCGTGATCGAGCCTGCTCCGCCGAAGAGATTGATCGGCACGCAACCGTCGATCACCGCGCTCGCGGGCACGATCCCGGTGGCCGGATCGGGCGGTCCGCAAACGATGCGGTCCGACGCATCGTGGCCGGACGGCCCGAGCCCAGTCATCAAGGGCTCGACCAGGGGCAAGCCATTCTCACGCGTGACGGCGTCGGATTCGGAAGCCGCGGCCGACACCTCCCACGTCCACTCCCGCAGGTCGCCGCGAACGCCCGCCAGGGCGCGCCACATTTCTACGCGCTGACTGAAGCTGCGCGTACCCAGTTCGCTGAGGCGGCGTAAAACAAAAGGAACGTCCACGCCGAACGGGTTGTAGTAATTGTTGGCGGGGACGCTGCTCTCGGTCACGAACGGGGCAGGCGCGAGATTTTGTGACGACTCACGGCGGCTGAACAGGCCTTCGAAGAACAACTCGAGGCCGTCGTTCAGCGGCCGATTGCCCAGCAGCCACACCGAGCCGCGCTCGTTCGGCGTCTGCAGATAGGTGTACGGTGCGAAGTTGAACCTTTCATCCGCGTACGGTCGCCAGGCACTTGCTGTCTGGCCGGTGGCGCCAGGCACGCGCGTGTAGAACTCATGCGGCAGCAACAGCGCGTTTCCGTCGGGCACTTCGAAGATACCGTCGGGGATCACTTGCGAGCCCGAGGGCACGCGCGTGCCGTCCGCGCTGGCGACCGCCAGCGGTATTGCCGAGTATTCGCGCGCGCCCGCCGAGACGCCGTTCTGATCCACGTAGTCGACACCGAGCATCCAGCTGCCCTGACCGATGTCGCCACCGATGAGCGCTTGTGCGCGCGTGATGGTGCCATCGCCGCGTTCGGCTTCGGAGCGCTGCAAGCCCAGCTCGACGCCCTTGAAATTCGAGCGCGTGACGACGTTGACGACGCCACCTATGGCGTCGGCGCCGTAGACGGCCGAGGCGCCGGTCGTCAGCACTTCGACGCGATCGACCATCGACAGCGGGAGTGAATCGATATCTACGGAGGCGTCGGCGCCGATGCCGCCGTTGGGCAGCCGTCTGCCATTCAGCAAGGTAACCGTTCGCTGAGGCTCGAGTCCGCGCAAGTCGATTCGGGTCGAGCCATCGGCGAGGGTGTTCCTGTTGGTGTTGGGAGGCGACCCCGTGTTGTAGGGCAGAGTCTGCAGCACCTTGCCCAGCGAATCGTTGCCGCCGTGGCCGAGCTGTTCTTTTGTCAACACGGTCAAGGGTCCGGTGGCTGCGCCGGCCTCACTGCGGATCCGCGAACCGGTTACCACGACGGTATGCAGCGTATCGCTGCCGGCAGAGTCGTCCGCTTGCGCAAACGCGGGTGGGAGCATCACAACCAGCGCGCTGCACGCCTGAAGCGTGCTTCCTCCTGGTCGGCCGCGAGAGTTGCGCATGGACCGATTCCTGGATTGCCGAGTTGTTGATCCCTCAACGCACCTTAGTCTTCCGGCGTCGGCTACTCAAGTCCGTTCCGGCACTTCGCCCTTGCGCCGCATCTGCTCGACCAGCGCACGCTGCTCGACGCGATGCTTTCTCGCTTGTTCCGCCAGCGCCTGGAACCGCGGATCGCTCCGCAAACGCTCGTAGAGCGGATCGAGCTCGGCGGTGTACCACCAACGATAGAACTTGCGCATTTTCAGTGTGATTGCCAGTTCCGCGAGCGCGCGCTCGTCGTCGCCGAGGATCGCGAATGCGGCAGCGCGTTCCCGACAGAACCAGTTCTCAGTCCGGCCGACTGATTCGGCTTCGAGTTGCACGAGGATCGAAGTGGCCAGGTTGCGACCGCGCTGCGTTTCACCGGCGAGCACTAGCGTATGCGCATACACCAATCCGAGGCCGCGGCTCCAGACGCGCGGCCCGGTGCCGGACGTGACTATCGCGTAGCGCGCTTCGAGTTGTTTCAGAACCGGGGCATAGTCGCCTGTCGCGATGGCTTCGTCCCGGAGGGCCTCGGCGCCGGGCGCGACAGGCGCGGTTTCCGTGTCCCGCGCGACACTCCTCGCCAGTTCGGCTGCGCGATGCCGATCGCGTCGATACTGAGCAATCTTGACCTGAGCGGACACTGAGTCCGGCGACTTGCGCAGCACGGCCTGCGCTGCCACCGGGTCATCGACGTCCAGATAGAGCGTCGCGGCGAAGTCGGCGCCTTTGCCCTCAGGGTCGCGCGCCAATGCCTGCTCGATGAGGCGGATCGCTTCCGCGAACTCGCCGCTGTATTCATAGTTGGATTGGGCGAGCTGAATCAGCGCGGGATTAAACCCGGGGTCGATCGTCAGCGCCTCGCGCATCAGACGATCGTGCCCCGCTACGTCGCTGTGAGTCACCATGAGCAGGAAAGCCTCACCCAGGTAAAGATCGGGCGTAAGAGGATCGATCTGGCGCGCGCGCTTGATCATCTCGAACGCTTCGCCCTTGCGATTCTCAACGAACAGAAACTGCGAGAAGTACGCGTACCCGGCGACGTCGCTGGGCGCGAGCGCGAGTCCTTTGCGATACCACCGCTCGGCCTTTACGGGATCCCGAGTGAGCGCGGCGCGCTCGATCCATGCTTCGCCGAGCGCAGGATTCAGTTCCAGCGCTCGATCGAGCGCCATGTTCACCTCCGAGAGCAACGCCGGACTGTGTCCGGTCCCGAGCGCGCCGGCCAGCACCTGTGCCTGCCCCATTGCCAGGTAACCTCGCGCGAAGCTCGGATCGAGGATCGTGGCGCGCCTGAAGAGCTCGACAGCAGCGTTGGCGTCGTCGAGCCGCTCGTTCGACATCAACTGCTGGCCGCGGACGTACAGCTGATGAGCATCCAGATTGATCGCGGCAGGCGGCCTGGCATTGCTCACCGCAGACTCTGCCGGGACGTGCAGTGTGCTTGCGACGCGCTCGACAATCCTTTCACGAAGGGCCGCAGCATCCGTCACGGAACTATCGAACGACGTGGACCACAGCTGCACGCCGGTCGCCGCGTCGACGAGCTCAACCTCAGTACGTATCTGATCGCCAGCGCGCGCGGCGCTTCCGTGCAACAGAAACTGTGCGTTGAGTTTTCGACCGGTCTCACGCGCGTCGAGATGTGCGTCGGCCATGCGTGCCGTAGAGCCGCTTGCGATCACCACTACGCCCTTGAACATCGCCAGCCGGTTGCGGACCAAGTCGGTCACAACGAGCGCCAGCGCTTCATTCGTTTCGCCCGGCGTGGATGCGCGGAAGGGCAGCACGGCAATCGTTCGGCTGTCGAGCGACACAGGCTGGGGCGCTGCCGCAGGCATTTGCGTGGCGGGCGCCGATTCGCGGCGAAGCCCGTAAAGCGTGAGCCCGGCGAGCATCAGCCCTGCTACGCCAACGGCTACATATGCATACGTGCGCCGGGACCTGGGATCTGGCGCTGGTTGCCTCGCCGAAGCCAACGATTCGCTGGTCGAGACCGAAGGCGGGATCGGGGCTGGCTCTGCCGCCAGAGAATCGATTGCGCCGATGAATCGATAACCCCTGCGCGGCACGGTCTCGATGTAGCGGGGGGTCTCGGCTTCATCCTGCAACGCGACCCGCAACTTGCGCACCGCCGAGTTCAACCCCGTGTCGAAGTCGACCACGCCCGTTGGCCATAGACGCGCGATCAATTGCTCGCGTGTCACCAGCTCTCCGGGTCGGCTCAGCAGCTCATCGAGAATCTGCAGCGGCTGATCCTGCAGGCGGATCTTGCGGCCGTCTTTGGCCAGTTCGCCCAGATCAATGCGCAGCACCCAGCCGTCGAAGCTCGTTGTGCGGGGGTTTGACATCGCTCTGGTCGACCAAGTCCGCGTCGGCACTTCGCCTTGCGTCGGTATACCACTATTCAGATCAGTGGGTTGATCGAAGTCAGAGACGGATCAGATACAAACCAGACGCGGACCAGCGCCGGGCCATGGAGCCGCGCAGCCGACGCGTCCAGCTTCACGCCCCGCAAGCCGATGCCGAGCGCAGCTCACAGCCAGCGGTTGGATCGACAGTGAACCCCACTCAACAGGAGATTGCCATGAACACTTTCATCAGCCTCGCCAGCACGCTCGTCCTGGGTCTCGCCGTGAGCGCCGCTTACGCCGATGAAGCGCCGAAGTCGCTGACGGTGCAGTTTGCCGATCTGGATTTGAGCAACGACGCCGGTGCAGCAACGTTGTTCAATCGAATCAAGGGCGCCGCCATCAAGGTGTGCAGCGCACATAGCGGTGGAAAGACGCTTCGAGACAAGCGGCAGCACGCAGCGTGCGTCGAGTTCGCGCTGTTGAACGCGGTGGCACGAGTCGACCGTCCTGAGCTGACCGAATACGTCACCAGCCGGTACTCGATCGAAAAGCAGGCGCCGCTCAAGGTCGCGAACGATCGCTAGGACGTCGTCGGCCCGGCGCTGCGACGTCGGACTGACTACTGAGTGCGGCGGATGTGAGAACGCATCCGCCGCATTGTTTTTCCGTTCGAATCCCTCCGGCGGCGCCAAATCGCGGTTACGGGGGGTTCCGCTCACTGGGTGCGCGGTCGAGCCGTGGCGAGCGCTTCGTCGAGCATCTTGATGAGAGCCTCGCGGTCGAGCGTGTAACGATGGCCTTCATTCAGCTGCACGAGCTGCTCGATCTGCTTGCGCATCGTCTTCTCAACGATGCCCGGCTCTGGCGAGACTACATAGCGGCGCTTTGGACTGGGATCGAAGAGGGCATGCTCGACCGCAACAGCAACCTCGTAGGGCTCCGGTAACTTGCTCACATCGAAATCCGGTCCGAGGGCCTTGGTCACCTTCGCCTTCTCGTCCTCCGCGAGTCGCGCGAGCATGTTGGCGTCGATGTTGCTGCGGTAGTTGCCAGGTTCGACAACGCTGACTCGAACTCCGAGCGGAGCGAGCTGAGCAGCCAGTGAATCCGTGAGCCCCTCGATCGCGTGCTTGCTCATGACGTACGCCGGTATGGCGCGACTGGCGAGGACTCCGGAGATCGAGCCGATGTTTACGATGCGCCCTTGCCCGGCGATGACCAGCGGCTGGAACGCCTTGATCATCATCACCGGGCCGTAGACGTTCACCTTCATGCAAACGTCGAACTCTTCAAGACTCATGTCGGCAATCGTGCCCAACGTCGCGACACCGGCGTTGTTCACCAGTCCATAGAGACCGCGTCCGGCCTTCGAGATCGTTTCCACTGCAGCTGCTATGTCCGCCGGCCACGTGACATCGAGACGCAGAGCCTGCACGTTGCGGATAGCTCCGAGAGCCTTGAGGTCCTCGTCTTTGCGCGCCGTGGCGTAGACGAAATAGCCCTGTGCGGCGAGCCGCTCGGTGATCTTGCGGCCGATGCCGCTGCTTGCTCCGGTGACGAGAACAGCTTTGGAGATGTTCTGTTCGGCAGGCTGTGTAGCGGCGAACGATGGTGCCGCGATCAATGTACCGAGCGCCGTCAGCGCCAAAGCTACCGACACAACGGAACCGTAAAGGCGTGACTGCGCCATGTGACCCGACCTCGAGAGATTAGGTAAAGCTGCGAAGCTTGAGTCTAGAAGCGACGATCGCGGGGACGTAGACCGCTTGCTGCAGCAGGTGGGCTATTCACTGCATCTGCTGGCCGAGGTGACTGACACACTCAACCTTTCGTACGTTGCCGAATCCCCCTCGAATCCCCTACCCTAACCTCGGATCGCGTGGTCGGGGGTTCGAATGCCTCCGGCCGCGCGAACACGAACAACAGTACGAAACGAAATCGTCGTCGGGCATTCCCGGCGCCCGAGTTCCATCGTGACGAATGACCAGGTCGAGCTACGGCCCGACAGTGGTCGCGCTCGAGTTTTGCCATAACGAGGAGAAAAAGGTCCCATGTCTGCCGAACCGACCAACAAGAAGCCCTACGACCGCGAACAGTTCTGGGCTGATCGGTACCGGAACATCGACATCACGAAATCGGGCCACGTCGACTTGCCAGTCGCCTACAACCGGTGGTTGTACCGCCGCAAGAAAGAGCGGCTGCTGAAAGGCCTGAGGAAGGCTGGTTTCAACGAGCGCGGTAGCTCGGTCCTTGAGATTGCAACGGGCACGGGCGTGTACGTGGAGATGTGGAAGCAGCTCAACGTCAAGAAGCTGGTCGGCATCGACATCAGTCAGGCTGCGACCGACGCGCTGCGCACTCGCTTCTCCGAATACGAGTTCCACAAGCGAGACTTGAGCACACCGGATCTGGCCGCCGACGTCGGCAGCGGTTTCGATCTGGTCACCGCCGTGGACATGCTCTATCACATCGTCGATGACCACGAATTTCCGGTGGCGCTCGAAAACCTGGCTGCGACGGTCAAGCCGGGCGGTTATCTCGCCATCCACGATCTGTTCCTGCGTCATGGCGAGCGCGACTTCGGCTACATCAAATGGCGAACGCTCGCGGCCTACCAGGCCGCGCTGGCCAAGGCGGGATTCGAGATCCTGTCGCGCACTCCGACTTTCTTTCTGACGGTGCAAGCCTATGACTTCGACTCGGCGCGCAATGCCGAACGAATGAAATTGCTCTGGGACCGCGTGACCTATCCGCTGATCCGCCGCCTGCCGGATCTGCTGGGCCGTCTGGGCTACTGGTCGGATCGCGTCTTCGGCAAATTCCTGAAGGAAGGACCGTCGTTCGAAATGATGATCTGTCGACGCGTGGCGTAACCGTAGAGTCTTATTCCGGAGTCCAGAACATCTCACGGTAGGTTATTCCCACCGCCGCGACCGGCTGTCCGTCTACGAACTTCGGTCGAAAGCTCGAAGCACGAACTGCATCGAAGATCTCCTTTGCGTATCGGTCGCTCGTATCGCGAGCGAGGATGCGCGCGTCCTGCACCGATCCATCGGCGGCGACGGTGAACGCCACCTCCACGTGATTCTCTTTCGCGCGTTCCGCCGGTACGTCGATCACAATCTGCGGTGTCGGATAGTAGACGCGCACCGGAACGTCCATGTTCGTACTCGCGGAGCTCGGCGTCGCGGGCGTTGTGCGGCTGAGTTGCCAGGCGCGCTGATAGTACGGCAGCGCTTCGCGCGGAAGTTTCTTGATCTGGTACCAGTCGCCCATCTGGATCAGCGTTTCGATAAGCGTCTGCGGCGACGCCTCCGGATCTGCCTCGACGATCCGCAACGCTCTTTTCAATGCCTCCTCGCCTTCCGGATTGAGCGCCACGCGTCCATTCCGCGTCGTCGACGCGATGGGCGCGCCCAGCATCGGACCCAGCGAGCGGCGTACCTTGGACTCCGGATAGCTCTGCTCGCGCATGCGCGTCCGGGCGATGCCTCGCAAGGGCTCGACGATGATCGGCGCGTTCAGGGAATCCGTCGTTCCGACGATGTTGAGCGCCATGTAGTAAGCCATGCGCGCCTGCGCCGACATGCCGACTTCGGCGAACCAGTCCCCCAGCTCGCAGACCGCCGGAATGACCCTGGGGTTTCCTTCGCCATAGGCCTTCTCCGCGGTGCGAACTCTGTAGAGCATGAGATCCTGCGCTTCGGGCAAGCGCTCGACCGCAGTCAGGCTGTCGGCCAGAGCCTTGAGCACGTCTTGCTGACGCAGGTCGAACAACCCGTATTGAGCGCGCGTGATCGTCAGCGCTTGTTGCAGGAGCGGGATAGCTTCTTCGTGATGCCCGGCTTGAGCGAGCGTCTTTGCCGACGCCAGCAGCTCGGAGAGCGTTTGCTCGCCCTCGCCCACGCCCGCGCTGGCGCAGAGGGTGAACACGACCGCAATCGCCGCTAGAGCGGCTCTAATCGCAAATCGATGAGGACGACGGTCCATCGCAACGGCGCCTGAAGTTGACGCTTTTTTATAGGACGATTCTCGGGAGCCGGCAACCGTAGAATCCGGGTGCCGAGCGTCCGTTCAGCCGCTGGCCTCTTGCGGAAGACTCAGGAGTTTTGCTACATGCACGGAAAAGCGTGACAAAGAGCCTGTCTTCAGCATTCCGTCGCCGGATACGCTTCAGGCCTCTTAAGGAAGAAAACAATTATGTCGCTTGGACGTTGGCTGCTGTGCCTTGCGTTCGTTTGGGGAGTTGTCGGCACTGCCTCCGCTGCGGAGACGCAGTTTCGTAAATCACTCAAATTACCCCCCGATGTGGCCGTGCCCAATGACACGGCTCTCGCCGTCTACATTCCGGCGCGCCACCTGGAGCTGCGGTTCTACTCGAAAATTGCCGGAGTATGGGTGGAGCCGGGAGCAGCGCTCGATAGCGCGCGCAGCGAGATTGGCCAGCAACTGTTCACCCGCGTAATGCCGGTCGACTTCAAGGCGGACGGTAGTTACAGCCTGCTGCTCGCGCTCAGCCCGAAATGGTCCATCGACAAAGGAGTGCTGCGACTGGAGATGCGCTACCGAGTGTTGGATGGCGGCGGCAAGGAGTTGCTCTCGGGTCAGGAAGCGGATAGCGGCGGCGTCAACGCTGCCAGCCTGGCAGGTGCCTTTCACGCCGTGGCGCTCAAAGTCGCCAAGCTCGTATTCGCCGATGTGTTGCGAGAGCTGAAACCCAGTGCGGAGAAATTTCCCGCGTCATCGCAACTCGCGGCGATCGACTCTGCAGTGCTGGTCGATCGCAGCGAGCCAGCCAGCACAGGAACAGCTTTCTACATCAACAAGCAAGGTCAGCTGATGACGGCAGCGCACGTGCTCGAAGACTGCCTGGTGGTCGAGGCTCGGCAGGATGCGCAGACATTTGCAGTGAAACGCGTGGCCAGCAGTAACTTGCTGGATCTGGCCATCGTCGAATCGGGACTCCCCACGGACAGAGCGCTGGCACTGCGCAAAGGCCAGCAATTGACGCTGGGCGAATCGGTAACCAACGTCGGCTATCCGCTGCAGGGCATCCTGAGCTCGTCGCCCAATCTCACGCGCGGCAATGTGAGCGCACAAGGCGGACTGAAGGGCTCGGAAGGAATATTTCAGTTCTCCGCCCCTATTCAACCCGGCTCGAGCGGCGGCCCGGTCGTGTCGGACAAGGGTGAGCTGCTGGGCGTGACCGTCGGCACGCTCAACGCTTCCGTGCTGATCGAACGAGGCTTGTTGCCGCAGAACGTCAACTTCGCTCTCGACGCGCGCTACGCCGCGATGTTCATGCGCCAAGCGAACATCGAGTTCAATGAGATCGAGACCAGCGGCCCTGGTGACATGCAAGTAGCGAACGCAGCAGCGTTGGGCGCCGTCGTGCAGCTCAGCTGCTACCAATAGGAATGACACATATGAATACTGCTCTGCGCGTCATTCTCCTCGCAGGCTTGATGCACTCCACGGCGGTGGTGGCCGAGGTCGAGTTGCCGGCGATGAACTATTACAGCTCCATCGCCAGTACCGAACTGTTCACCGCAATCAAAACCCATCCGGCGTTCGCGAGGCTGGACAAGGAGCTCTACGGCAGCGCGCTGCAGGTGCGCGTCACGCACAGTCTGCAACCCACGGCGGGAGGCAAGGCTACGGGTTTCGTGTCCGCAATATTGACCGGCAGTACTCTCGGTCTCATACCCGCGGTGTCGAACAACAACCTGTCGCTGGTCTACGAGATAAAAGTTCACGGCAAGACGGCGGCCACGTTCACTTACCAACGGACGTTCACCCGAGCCTTCAACATCTGGGCGAAGGACGAGACGTACGGACTCGGGAAGGATGGTCTCGAGTGGGCCAAGTCAACGGCAACTCAGTTCGCTGCGGATGCCGCGAACGATCCTCGAGTATTGGAGCTCAAGCGCGAGCACGATTTCTATTTTCCGGCCGCTGCGCCCTGATTCAGCTGCGCGGCGGAAACTCGACCACGAAGCGCAGCCGGCGCAGGAATGCCTCGTCGATGTTGGATCGCAGGTTGGAGGTGAGGATGGCGATGCCGTCGAAGTCCTCGATGCGCTGGAGCAAATAGGACGTTTCGACGTTCGCATAGCGATCATGCGAGTCGTCAACATCCGAACGCTTGCCGAACAGGGCGTCCGCCTCGTCGAACAGCAGCACTGCACCTGACTGCTCGGCATCGTCGAACACGGCGTCGAGGTTCTTCTCGGTCTCGCCGAGGTACTTGTTCACGACCGTCGAGAGGTC
>Ga0111538_10008794_pt1 | contig 13519 bp, 11 predicted proteins | sample SoiMethybrSBSTD1_FD_79669 | JGI IMG/M metagenome (GOLD analysis project Ga0111538, IMG submission 79669) | Bulk soil microbial communities from a Populus tree surrounding site in Tennessee, USA - Soil MetaG P. TD hybrid SBSTD1 (version 2)... | ecosystem: Environmental > Terrestrial > Soil >...
ACGTGCCCGGCATCCTCGCGCTCGGCGGCGGTGTGCCGATCTACTCGGGCGGTGAAATCATCGGCGCGGTTGCGAGCTCGGGCTCGAACCAGACGACCGACGACGAGTGCGCCAAGGCGGGCGCGGCAAAAGGCGCAAGCCTGCTCGAGTAACGCTCGCGCGAATCCTTCGTCACTGTTGGTAACAGGCCACAGCGCAAGGCCGCCGCGCCGTCTGCGACGTGGCTACCTCCGTCAACGCGGCCGTGTACCATTCGATGCGCGCATCATTGAGCCGATTGGTAACGAATGATCAAACTGAACTGGAAGGCATCGCGCCGAGGGATCTCCGCTTTCTTGCTCGCGTTGGCGCTGCTTGCGTCCGGCGCGCTGACCGCCCAAGGGGTTGCGCCGCCAGCCGCGGCAACCACCGAATCTCAACGCGAAGCCACAGCGTTGCTGAAAGCCATGGCCGAGTATCTGGCCGGGATGGAGTATTTCCGGTGCACGTCGACCAACGGCTACGAGACCGTGCAGGCCAATGGCCAGAAAGTCGAGTTTGGCGAAACGCGCGAGATCTTCCTCGCACGACCCAATCGCCTGCGCGTGGAAGAGGTGTCCAGCGACGGCGTTAGCGATTTGACGCTGTTCGACGGCAGGCAGATCACGGCGGTCAGTGCAGGGTTCAACGTGTACGCCCAGGCGCCTCAGCCTCCGTCGCTCGAGGACGCACTCGTCTATTTCGTGCGCGACCTGCGCATGCGCGCGCCGCTGGCGCTGCTGCTCTCGACGCACGTGCGCACGGACCTGCTCGAGCTAGCCAAGAACGTCGACTATGTCGAGCGCACGAAGATCGGGCGCAAGGATGCACACCACATCGCCGCGCAGTCGGAGTCCGTCGATTTCGAGTTCTGGATCGCCGACGGCAGCAAGCCGCTGCCGCTTCGTGTCGTGATCACTTACAAGACGGCCCCGGGCCAGCCGAAGTTTTGGTCCGACATTTCGAATTGGCAGACCAATCGCAAGCTGTCGGACAAGAGATTCCAGCTCGAGCTGCCCGAGGGGGCGCGGGAGATTCCATTTGCCGTGCAGCTCTCGGCCCTCGGCGCCACGCCGCCGGGCGCCCGGACCGGGGAGGTGACGCCATGAGGACCCCGATGCGGGTCCGCGCCGGATCCTTTGCGCTGCTCGGCCTCGCCCTGGCGGTGCTTTTTGCCGGTGTCGCGGATGCTCAAAGAGGTGGCCGTGGTGGTGGTTTCGGTGGTGGCGGGTTCCGCGGCGGCAGTTTCGGCGGCGGCTACTCGCGCGGCGGTGCGGGTGCTAGCGGTGGGTTCTCCCGACGTCCGACCACGCCTTCGACGCGGCCATCGACCCCAAGCGCTTCTCGGCCGCCGTCCGCTTCACAACTGCCGTCGAACCCCGGGGGTGTGGGTGGGCCGGGCGGCGTCGGGGGTATCGGCGGAGCGGGCGGCCCGCCGGGAGCGAGTCAGCTGCCGTCGGGTCCCGGAAGCGGAGTCGGAGGCGTTGGAGGAATAGGCGGTGTGGGTGGCGTCGGGGGAGTCGGAGGAATCGGCGGGGTCGGCGGAATTGGCGGAATTGGCGGAGTAGGGGGAATTGGCGGAATTGGCGGAATTGGCGGAATCAGGCCGCCGGTCTTTTACCCACCGCCGATCTATTACCCGCCCCCGTTCTACGGCGGCTACTGGGGCGCCTGGGGTTACTACGACGACGCCTGGATGTGGGGCATCGCGGTCGGTACCACCGTCGCGGCGGTAGCGGTCACGGCCGCCGCAGAAGACGACGATGAGGATGAAGACGAAGAGGTCGTCACGACGATCACGACGACGACTACGACTGGCACGACGTCGAGCACGACGACCGCCACGCTAGAGGGCGGGTTGCCGTGCAATCCGGTCATCAAGAATCAGGACGGGATGACCTACTACTTGTGCGGCGAGCAGCACTTCGTGCTCGCCTACGCAGGAACCGGGCCGGTCTACATTCCGGTGCCAGCACCGGAGCTGCCTTAGCTCGTTGGAGATGGCAGAGCCGCTGCTCACACAAAAAGTACACGACGCACTGCTCCGCGCTGCGCGATCTGGCGTCGCGACCGTCGAATGCTCGCTCGACCTCGATCGCACGCGCGTGCTCGTGCACGTCGACGCGGACGGATGGGCGGTTGGAGAGCGGCGGTATCCCTATCTCAAACGCTGCAAGGACCGAACGATCTATTACTGGACCGGCGATGAGTTCGCGCCGGCCGCTCGTTTCACGACGTCGTTGATCAAGCTGGTGCCCACGGAGTGGGGCGCGCCGACGTTCGAGATCGACGGCATCAAGATGCTGCCAACCGCGCACGGCTCGCCGTATGCCGACGCGGAAGCCAAGGTGCGGCTCATCGAGCCGCGCGGCAAACGAATCCTCGACACGTGCGGCGGGCTCGGCTACTTCGCGGCGTGGTGTCTGCAGGGCGGGGCGAAGCAGATCGCGTCGTTCGAGAAGAGTGCCGACGTGTTGTGGCTGCGAAGCCTGAATCCATGGTCGCCGGGCGCCGCCGCCGAGCTATCGGTGGCGCACGCCGACGTAGCGGAGGAGGTCGTCGCGCTTCCGGCCGAGTCGTTCGACGCGGCGCTGCACGATCCGCCCCGGTTCGGAATCGCCGGTGAGCTCTACTCGCAGACGTTCTACAACGCGCTCGCGAAGGCACTCAAACGTGGTGCGCCGCTTTTTCATTACACGGGTGCGCCGAACAAGCTGACGAGCGGCCGCGAGCTCGCGAGCGAGGTTGGCGAGCGGCTGCGTGTCGCCGGGTTTGCGACGCGCCCGGTCGGCGACGGCGTGCTCGCTCGCAAGACGTGATGAGCCTCAGTCGCGGCCAAGGGGTACCATGTGCTCCTTTGCGCCGGCGGCTCCTGACTATGCTCAAGCGAATCAGTGCAATCTGTGTTGCCATGACCCTCGGGGCGTGGGCCCAAGCACAGGATGCTGCGCCGGCGGAACCCGCGGCGCCGATCAATCGCGCGGTCATGATGGGCGACGAGATCCTCCACATTCTCGATGAAACGGTGGACTGGTACCGGATGCTCGGCGTTCAGCAGCAGTCCGCCACTCAGCCGAGCGACCTACTCATTCTCTATGCCAACCGGCAGGCGGCAGACCGCGTCGTCGCCCTCGCGTTCGAGCTTGCGCGCGCGAATGCGGAGCTCCTCAGCAGCCAGGCAGAGCTGCAACAAGACGCCGGCGACACTTCGGGTTCGCCGCAGGCCTTGCAGCGGGAGCAACGCGATCTCGACTCGCGAGTGACGAGCCTCCAGGCTGAAATCGCCGCCGCGCAACGGGAGTTCGGCGCGGCACAAGGCGACGAACGCAACATGACGCAGGCGCGGGTCGCGGAGCTGCAAAGCGAGCTCGACCTCGTGAACGCGCGCCGCAATCTCTTGAACAACATGGCGGACTTCGCGCACGAAACGGACGCGAACGGCTCAGGGGTGACGGCTCTCAAGGATCACATCAACGCCATCGCGGCCTCGATTCCCGCCGCCTCGGGCGTCATGCCCGAGCTCGGCGCTACGGAAACCGCAGGAGTCATCGACGCTAACACGCCCGCCGACCAGATCGGTGCGCGCCGGTTCGGCATTTGGGATCTTGGCCGCAACGTGCTCAGGCTGCAGAACAAGCTCGCGACGATCGACGAAGTCGACCGCCGCACGGAGGACCTGCAGCGGACCTTCATGCAAAGTCGAACGGCGCCGGAGGAGCAGATCAAGATGCTGTCCGAGCGCGGCGACGAGCTCGGAGCGCGCTCCGGCGGAAACGATGCCGCCGCGCTGAGATCTGCGCGCAGCGAGTACGACACGATCGCGTGGCTCTTCGCGCAAACCTCCTCGATTCTCGTGCCGTTGACGAAGGCCGGCGTGCTGCTCGATCAGTACCGCAGCAATCTCGCCAGTTGGAGCGACTCGACCAGGACCCAGTATTTTGCGGCGCTCAGGACGCTCGCGGCTCGCCTGGGGCTGCTGCTCTTGCTACTCGCTGCCGTGTTTGCCGGCGGTGAGGTCTGGAAGCGGGCGGTGTTCAAGTACGTGCAGGAGACGCGGCGTCGGCACCAGCTGCTGCTCGTGCGCCGAATCGTCGTCTGGGCCATCGCTCTCGTGATCATCGGCATCGCCTTCGCGACCGAAGCGAGCTCCTTCGCAACTTTCATCGGCTTGCTGAGCGCCGGTATCGCCGTCGCGATGCAAAGTGTGCTCGTGTCGATCGTCGGTTACTTCTTCCTGATCGGCAAATACGGTCTGCGCGTCGGCGATCACGTCCAGATCGGCAGCGTGTCCGGTGAAGTCATCGACCTCGGATTGGTGCGGCTGCATCTGATGGAGCTCGGGCCGCAACACGGTCCGACAGGCCGGGTCGTCGCGCTGGCGAACTCGGTCGTGTTCCAAGCGTCCGGAGGAATCTTCAAGCAGATTCCGGGCGTCAGCCTGGCGTGGCGCGAGCTGAGCCTTACGTTGCCCGCCGACGCCGACTATGCGGCGACCAAGGAGCGGTTGCTCGGCGCCGCGGCTCACGTGCTCGAGAATTACAAGGAGGAGCTCGAGCGGCAGACGCGCGAGCTGAACAAGACGTCGTGGGGCACGACGGAGGAGGCGCAGGCGCAAGTCCAATTGCGGTTCGCGCACGACTCGATCGAAGCGATCGTTCGTTATCCCGTGCCGTTGCAGCGTGCGGGCGAAGTCGAGGAGCGAATGTCGCGAGCGCTGCTCGACGCGGCGCGCGGACGAGGTGCCGCTGGGCAGCTCACGGCGCAACCCGCTTAGCGGCGAAGCGACGCGGCACTCGATGGCCGTCCGATCTTACGCCGCGATTCCCGCTGCTTTCGCTTCGATGAGCCCGGCCGTTCCGGCGTCACCCGCGTCTCGGTAGAGGCGGGCGGCCGACGAGTACTGGCCGCGCGCCGACTCGAAATCCCCAGTCGACGCGTACATCTCGGCGAGCCCGACGCGCGATCCGGCTTCGGCTCTGCGATCGCGCAGCCGCTCCTGCACGTTGATCGCTCGCAGGTAGTGCTCGCGCGCGGCGTCTGGACGTTTGCGGCGCGACTCGGTCTCGGCTAGCCGCACGTAGGTCTCGCCAAGCAGGGGATTATGGGTCACGCGCTCTTGAATGCGCCGCGCCTCGTCGAGGAAGCGGAACGCTTCGTCGACGTTGCCCATGCCGAGATGAGCGCGGCCGATGCGCAGACACACGAGATCCTCGGGCACCTTCGCCTTCTTCGACGCGAGCTCGCGGTACAGCTTGAAATGCTCGACAGCGCCTTGCCAGTTGCCGGTGGCGAGGTCGGTATCTCCGAGGCGAAGGTAGGCTTCGGCCAGGAGCGCCGGAGTCGGGTGTTCCCGCAACAAGTTGATCGACGTTTCGAATTCCTCGCGGGCGCGAGCGAAGTCGCCGGCAGTCTGCAGGACTCGGCCTTGGCGAAGATGGCGTTGCGCGTTGCGGTGAGCGCTGCCGAAGCCGGTGCGCACGATGATCCAGCCGGTCACCGCCACCAACGCTGCCGTGACGAACGACGCGACGACGCCGAGAATGATTTCCCGCAGGCCGTCGAATGTGAAGTAGTCGCCCATAGCGTTAGAGGTTGCCGAAGCTCTGAATCTCGACGATATCGGCTGTCGTGAGCCGATCCGACTCGATTCGCAAGCTGTAGTAGAAGAGCGTCCAGAACGCGGCCGAGATCGGGACGAATAGCAGCAACGCCACGGCGTTCTTGATTATCGATTCCACGAGCCAATAGCCGGCGAAGTCCTCGGACCATGGCGAAAGCGGAATGGCCGCGATCAAGTACGACAGGAACGCCACTGTCACCGTGAACACCGAGCCGTACCAGAGCGTCTTCCAGAAAGAGCCGGTAACGAGCGATGCGCTGGCCCGCAACGCGGACACCCAATAGACGCGCTGCAGGATCACGACCTGCGACACGAAGATGTATCGGACCCAGAGCAACACGAACGCGATGCACCCGAGGAGGATGACGAGGGTTCCCGCAATCTCGTGGTGCGCAACCGCGAGAAGCACGCCAGCGGAGCCGATGGCGAGCACGACGACGGCGATAACGGCCAAGGCCAAGAGATTCGTGCCGATGAGTCTGCCCAAGCCGCGTGCCGACGCGCGGGTCAGGCCGCGGCCGACCGACGTCGGTTGCCCGAAGGCAGCCTGCGAGATTTCGCCGACCAAAAAGATCTCGGCGACGACCTGCAGAAAGGCCCTGAGGAAGAAGTCGAACGCCTGAATCGCTTTGGCGTCGTCGGGCGCGAAGTACCCCACGGTATCGGTGATGAGATACCCGGGCAGCAGAACGGCCGCGCAGATGGCGATCAGCGTCGGCGCGTTCTTAAAGTAGATGTGGAACGCGTTCGCGACAAGCTCACGAAAGCCTTGCTTCGAGATGAAGCTATCGTTCATCGCAATGCGCTTCTTCTTGTTCCGTCGCCCCGGCCTACGCAGGATCGGCCGGGACAATTATAGGCACATCGGCGAGCAGCTGCGGTGTGCGCCGGGCCCGGGGGCGCACCGTCTTTTACATGTCGCTATCCTCTGAAAGTCGAGCTGGGTGGCGCCTGCAGCGGACCACCCGACACGATGATCTCCACCCGCCGATTGCGCGCGCGGCCGTCGGGGGTCGCATTGTCGGCCACCGGCCGCGACGGGCCCAAGCCCGCGACGTCGATGCTCGACGCCGCAACGCCCTGGGCAATCAGGTAATCGCGCACCGCGATGGCGCGCCGCAACGACAGCTCGTTGTTGGTCGTGACGCTACCCTGGTTGTCCGTGTGCCCTTCGACGGTGAAACGCAGACCTGGGTAAGAGGCGACGATTCCGGAGAACCGGGCGAGCCCTTCACGGGCGGCTGTCGTGAGGCTCGAGGTGCCCGTCGCGAACTGCACTCCGCCGATCTCCGAAACCAGGCCGCGATCGGTGACTGTGGTCGGCAAGGCCGCATTGAGGCGGGTGTATAGCTCGTTGCGCATCTTCGCGGCGTTCTCGCTGGCCGCGCGCACGCGCTCCGCTTCGGCGGCAGCGGTGACGGCCGCAAGGCGTTCCGCGTCGGCCTTCGCCTCGGCCGCTCCGTTCATCGCTGCACGGCGCGCGTCCTCGCCGGCGATCACGGCCTCACGCGCGAGGTTGGGCGCGGCCTTGCGGTCCGCGTTCTTCTTCGAGCTCGTCGCAAGCAGCGCCGCATTGAGCTTGTCGGAGGCGATCTTGTACTCGTCCGGCGCGTAGAGCTCTGCACCTGCCGAGTCGGCGATCGCTACGGCGTATCGCGCCTGCACGAGATCTGCCGGGTTGGCGTTCTTGTTGTCGATCGCGATTTGCTGCAGCTTCGAGTAATCGGAACGCTCGGTCAGGGTCGTCACCTTCGACTCGCTGCCTTTCACGTCTTCGGCGACGTTGTACAGCGCAATCATCGTGCTCGGCGCGCTGACCGCGAAGTGCGGCTCGGCCGTTACGATCAAAGCGAATTGCGAGGCTCCGTACTCGGTTTTGATGTCGCCTTTACCGCCCTCCGGCCCTGCGAGGATCCCCTGATTTACGGCGCGGCCGTCGGGCGTCAACGCCCATAGGACGTACGTCGTATAAGGGCCGAGCGATGCCGGCTCCGGCAGACGCTCAGCCTCGGCGGAGATACGCGCATTGCCTTCTTCGTACTCGACCCTGGCTGTGCCAAAGGCATTTGCTGCGATGGGCGTGCCGCGGAAATGCAGGTCGGATTTCTTGCCTTCGTCGTACGAGAACATCGAGATTTGGCTCAGCACGTCGGAGCTCGCGATCGCTTGCGATTGCGTTACGTTCTGGGCCCACCCGTGCGTGGCGACGAGAGAAATGACGGATGAAAGAACGGCGACGGATAGTCGGTTCATGGCAGCCCTCCTTAGCCAACTCGATCGACTCTCGACCCGTCGATACGGCGTCGCCATCGGACTTTGGTCGCACCTAGCTCAGGGCAGCAGCTCGTCCGTATATACGCCGGCGATGCCGCCGCGCCGGAGGGCCTCCTCTTGCGACCGGTCGTTCACGGTATGGGTCAGCAGCGGGACGGTGGCGCATAGCGCCGCGCAAGCGTCCTGCGCTTCCGCGAGGGTGACGGTCACCGCGAGCACGGGATAGGCGCGCACGAACCGGTCCAAGATCCACCAGGGATACTGGCTGCGATACGTCGTGAAGATCGGCGCGCCGAATCCCGCTGCGCGGGCCTGCGCGTACTCGTCGATCAGGTAGATCTGCGGATGGATCCTGGCGCGGATTTCGGGGGGCTCCGTGGCCAGGCGGCGGAGAAGGGCGAGGTTGTCGCCTTTCGTGTCGGTGACCATGTGGGCCTCGGCGTGCGCGGCGAACCACGCGAGCATCTCGTCGAGGCTCGGGATGCGGTAGGGGGCGCTCGGGGATTGCGCGTGCGGCACGAGGCCGCGGCCCGCGCCGTCGAGCGGGATTCCCAGGCGCTCGTGTATCTCGTGCCAGTCGTGCACGGCCCAGTACCCGCCGTCGCTGGCGTCGAGGAAATCGATCTCGAACCAGCGCGTGCCGCGCGCGAAGTTCTGCTCGAGCGCCTCGAGCGCGTTGGTGTAAGTCATTCCTCGCAGCGACCCGCCCGCGTGCGCGATGTGCGCGGGCACCTCGGACGGCGCGGGAACCGGCAGCGCGTGAAGCGCGGCGACCTCCCACGCTCCACGCAGCCCCCACGCCGCGGACCGCAGCGGGGCGCGGAGCACGTAGGCGGCTGCCAGGGCAAAAATTGCGAGGATCAGCGCCTGCTTAACGCGCCGATGCATCTAGGGCGTCCTTGAGGTAGTGGTTCAAGGAGGAGAGCTCGAACATTCCCGCGAGCTCGTGAACGTCGCGGCCGCCGGCGTTGAGCGGAGCGAGCGACCCGTCGCTCGTGAGCAGACCTAAGATCAGGGGTACCGGTCGCTCGGCCCCGGGGTCGAACAGGCCCGAGGTGTGATCGCTGTACAGCGCGATCAACGTGCGGTCGTCGTTCGAGATCTGCTTCAGAAAAGTCCCCAGTGCCGCGTCGACGTAGGCGATCGACTCGCGGTAGCGCTTGAGCACGGTTGCGCCTTCCTCGTGCGCCGGCGGGTCTACGAGATCGTAGGGGGCGTGCGACGAGAGCGTGATCAGGAAGTGCACGCCGCCGCGGTCCTTGCCGATGGACTCGGCCGCGTACCGGAAGAGATCGCCATCCGCCTTGCCCCAGCGCGAGAACTCGGTCGCCGGAAACGACTCGCTGCTGTGGAAATCGATGCCGAGGGCATCGAAGAACGGCCCGCGGTTCCAGAAGTGGCGGTCATTGCCGTGATAGGCGTGGAACGAGAATCCCTTCGAGCCGGCATACGTGGGGAGCCCCGCACCGTCTTCATCCCAGGCCAGCCTGTACGGCGGTGTGCGCGTCATCGGGCGCAAGCCCGTGAGGAGCTGGAAGTCCGCGCCGGAGCTTCCGGACAATGACGAGTGCATCGTGTTCACGAGCGCATGCGTCCCGTCGCTCCAGAGCCGGAGCAGGTTCGGCGCCACGTCGCTCGTCAGCGCCTCCCGGTCGAGGCTCTCGATCTGCACGATCACGATGCGGTCGACGCGGACGGGATCGAGTTGCAACGGCTCGGCAGGGTTCTCGGCCGCGTCAACCCGAAGGCCGTGAAAGATTTCGGCCCCATTCGGCTCGCGCAGCAGATCGATGCCGTCCAGAATTGCCGCGCCTTCGAGGCCCTGCGTGCGGACCAGATCGCCGTACTGCGAGAAGCGCAGCATGTTCGCGGTCTGGTAGTGCAGCAGTGCGACGCCGTGCATCGCGATGAACGTCGCTGCCACCGCTAGGGTGGCGAGGCGCTGATCGCGGCCGCCGGGCGCCGGTGTTCGGGCCAGCCACCCCAAGCCGAGCGCGGCGACGATCACGGCCCAAGGGATCTCGCTCCAGTCCGGCAATGGGGTTTGCGAGATCTCGTCCAAGTTCATGAATAGCGCGGCTGGTCGCGGGGCGCTGTGGAAGTGCACGCCATGCCAGGCCGTGACGATCCAGATCAGCGAGTACAGCGCCCAGAACATGAGGAAGCCCCGGACGCGCAGAAACTCGCGCGCGAGTGAGATCAAGAGCAGCGCATTGACGGCCGTCATGGCCAGCGGCACGAGCCACGACGACGCGCTCGAGCCCAGGAGCTCGCGCAGATGGAGCACGAAGACGGCGCAGGGCAAGAGAGCGAGCGCAGCGCGCAGCGTTATCTCGCGCTGCCATTCGGCTCGCGACTGGACCAAGAGCGCGATCGGTTGGCGGACGATGGCAGCGGGATCGCGAAGCGCGGCCAGCGGACGGGTTGTGTTTATTGTTGTTCCCCGGGCGCCCCGCTAGGCGGCGCCAGCTCGAGCAAATCCTACCGTCAACCTCTAGGCCGGGGCCAGCCGCACCGCCAGCGTGCACGCCGGGCCTGGTGCCGGATCACCCGGAACGACCTGCCAACTAGATTCCGTCAAAGCGGGACAGCCCGCCGCGCAAAGGCGGCCGGCGACGGGGCAGGGTCGCACCGCGGTGTAGACTCGTCTTTGGCAACACTTTTGGCAGCGCCACGCATGGGCGGAGAACAGAAACTGACGGGGCCGGATTTGGCTGCGGGTATTGCGCTCGCAGACCTGCGCGACGGCGAGATGCTCGTCGGCCACGCACGCGGCGAAGCTGTGCTGCTCGCGCGCCGCGGCGAGGAGATCTTCGCGGTCGGCGCGACGTGCACGCACTACTCGGGCCCGCTCGGTGACGGTCTGCTCGCGGACGGCACGGTCCGCTGCCCGTGGCACCACGCGTGCTTCGACTTGCGAACCGGCGAGGCGGTGCGCGCGCCGGCGTTGAATCCGATCGCGTGCTACGAGGTCGAGACGAAGGGCGGGCGCGTACGCGTCGGCGCCCGCAAGGCCGCGCCGCAACCGCCGGCGCTCGACGCCAAAGCAGCGGAGCGCATCGTGATCGTCGGCGCGGGCGCCGCGGGGCACGCGGCCGCAGAGATGCTGCGCCGCGAAGGCTATCGCGGCCGCCTCACCATGATCAGCGCGGATTCGGCGCCGCCCGTCGACCGGCCGAATCTGTCGAAGGACTACTTGGCGGGGAACGCGCCCGAGGAGTGGATACCGCTCCGCCCAGCGGAGTTCTTCGCCGAGCACGACATCGAGCTGATGCTCGAGGCGCGCGTGACGTCACTCGACACGAAACGCAAGCAAGTCGCGTTGGCCGACGGCCGCACGCAGACCTACGACAAGTTGCTGCTCGCGACGGGCGCGCAGCCGATCAAGCTCGAGCTACCCGGCGGCGATCTTCCGCACGTGCACTACTTGCGGACGCTCGCCGACAGCCGATCGATCATCGCGGCGGCCGCGAAGGCGCGGCGCGCCGTCGTCATCGGCGCGAGCTTCATCGGTCTCGAGGTTGCCGCATCGCTGCGGGCGCGCAAGCTCGAGGTGCACGTCGTCGCGCCGGACGCCGTGCCTCTAGGCAAGGTCATGGGTCCCGAGCTCGGCGGATTCGTCCGCAAAGTGCACGAAGAGCACGGCGTCACCTTCCACCTCGGCACCAAGCCGAAGTCGATCAATTCGGCGGCGGTTACGCTCGAGCGCGGCGAAGAGCTGCAGGCCGATCTCGTGGTGATCGGCGTTGGAGTGAGGCCGGCCGTGGAGCTCGCGGAGAAAGCAGGTCTCGCGCTCGATCGTGGCGTCGTCGTGAACGAGTTTCTCGAGACGAGTGCGCCCGACGTGTTCGCCGCGGGGGACATCGCGCGCTGGCCCGATCCACACTCCGGCGAGCGCATTCGCGTCGAGCATTGGGTCGTGGCGCAGCGGCAGGGCCAGACCGCCGCGCGCAACATGCTCGGTCGGCGCGAGAAGCTCGATGCCGTGCCGTTCTTCTGGAGCGCGCACTACGACGTCGGCATCAACTACGTCGGCCACGCGAGCGCGTGGGATCGCACGGAGGTCGAGGGCAGCTTCGACGACCGCAACGCGGCGGTGCGCTTCATCGCAGGCGAAAAGACAGTGGCGCTCGCGACGATCTACCGCGATCGCGAGAGCCTTCAGTTCGAGCGCGAGCTCGAGCGCCGTTAGACTCGGCCCGACACGGGAATCAGCGCGCCGGTCACGGCGCGCGCTTCATCGGATAGCAGAAATACGATCACACTCGCGATGTCGCGCGGCGCAACCCAGCGGCTGAAATCGGCGGTGGGCATGTCCGCGCGATTCGCGGGCGTATCGATTGTGCTCGGCAAGACGGCGTTGACCGTGACGCCGCTATCTTTGAGCTCGTCGGCGAGCGCTTCGGTCAGCTTCGCGACGCCGGCTTTCGATGCTGTGTAGGCGCCCATGCCGACGGAAGCTCTTGCGGCCGCAGCGCCCGCACCTACGTTCACGATTCGCCCGTTGCCGGAGCGCAGCAAGTGTGCCAGCGCGGCGTGCGATGCGCCGACGGCGCTGCGCAGGTTCGCGCGGTAGAGCATGTCCCAAGTTTCGACGCTGCCCTCGCTGAGCTTTTCCCGGCGAAACGTTCCGGCGACGTTCACGAGCGCGTCGAGACGCCCGAGCTTCGCGACGACTTCGTCGAGAGCGCGCGCGGCGGCCGCGGGGTCGGCTACATCGACGTTGCTGAGCGCGAGCGACACGCCTTGCGCTTTGAGCTGAGCTGCAGACGCCGAGCGACCGAGCGCGGCGACGCGTGCGCCGGCCTCGCTAGCGGCCTGAACGACCGCGAGGCCGAGCTGGCCAAAGCCGCCGGTGACCGCGACCACTTTGCCGTCGAGTGCCATCGTGTCCGTATTGTCGTCGATGCTGCACCCGAACGGGGCGCCGGGGGCCGAGAGCTGAAGAAGTCATAGGAAAGCAAAGTAGTGCTTGACATCAAGTTAACTTGATGTTTTAGCGTTCACCCTACGAGTACCAAACTGCTCCGGGGAGTCGCGCCACATGGAACGATGGATTAGTGAAGGCTCATGGCTGGATAGTGTTTTGGGCGTCCTCACTCGGATATTGATGCCGCCGTTCCTGCAGGAACGAGTGCGCGACCCGGAGGTCGGGTTCGGGCTGTTCGCCCTCACGAATCTCGAGCGAATCGCTCACACGTTCTTCTGGTACTTCGTCGTCGGCATGATCGCGTACGCGCTGACCGTGCGCTGGCTCGGCCGGTCCGGCGTGAACCGATTCGAATACGCGCTCCCGATCGAAAAGCCGGGGCAGAGCGGTTCGTTCTGGTCGCCGTTCAAGTACATCGTGCCGAGGTCATTCATCACGCACCCGTCGTTCAAGATCGACATGTTCTGGATGCCGTTCGGCTGGGTCCTGAGCTTCCTCGGCCTATACGCGATCACGCTCGGCTCGGGCGCCGTGGCCGGCTGGTTGCTACAGAAGCTCGGCCCGTCTGTGCTGTCGATTCCGGACGGCGGCGTCTCGATCGCGCTGCAGGTCATTATCATCCTGCTCGCGAAGGATCTCGGGCGCTTCGCCTGGCATTACCAAGGCCACGCGGTGCC
>Ga0111538_10008795_pt1 | contig 13519 bp, 9 predicted proteins | sample SoiMethybrSBSTD1_FD_79669 | JGI IMG/M metagenome (GOLD analysis project Ga0111538, IMG submission 79669) | Bulk soil microbial communities from a Populus tree surrounding site in Tennessee, USA - Soil MetaG P. TD hybrid SBSTD1 (version 2)... | ecosystem: Environmental > Terrestrial > Soil > Tree...
AAAGTGGTGGCCGGGCAGGAGCGCGGTGGCGCATTCGTCACCGACGATCGCAGCTTCGCGAACATCATCATGGGGCCGTACCAGAAGCCGCAGCCGGGCAACAAGGGCCACTATCACGAAGAGGGCGGCGAGTTCTGGCTGATCATGCTCGGCAAGATTCGCTACAAGATCGAAGGGCTGGACGAATTCGAAGCTGACGAAGGCGACGTCGTCTACGTGCCGCGTCAGACCTGGCACCTCGCGAGCTTCGGCGGACAGGAAGGGCTGCGCTCGTGCCGTCTGGCGATGAATGGGTTCCCCTATCAGGCACACATGTTCGAGGCTGACTGATGCGACTCTCGATTGCCGTTCTGGCGGCGGTATTCCTGATCGGTTGCGGCAGTGCCTCGTCACCGGCGCCCACGGCGAACGAAACCGCCGCGCCCGCGGCTGCGCCTGGAGCGACGGCTTCGTCCGGAACGGTGACGCTGCCGACTGGATATCCGGAGCGGCCATTCGTCCGGGTCGAGTTCGACAAGCTGACGTGGCGGCCGACGGAGGGCAACAAGCTCGGCGTCGAAACCGCGGTCGTCGAAGGCGATCCGTCGAAGCCTGGCTACTACCTGACGATCAACCACTTTCCCGCCGGCGTCATGAGCCGCCCGCACTATCACCCCGACGAGCGGTACGTCATCGTGCTCAGAGGGACGTGGCACACCGACGAGGGAGAAGTGTTCAGACCGAAGGAGACCGTCCCTCTGAAGCCAGGTGACTTCATGCGGCATCCCAAGGGCGGCCCACACTACGACGGCGCGCTAAACGAGGACACGTGGGTCGCGATCAGCGGCTACGGTCCCACGAAAGCCACCGTGATCGACGGGGGCGAATTGTTCGGAAAGTCTCGTTAGCCGAGGAGTCAGCCGATGAATCGTCGCACGTTCCTCACGTCCACTGCGGTCGCATCGATGGGCACGCTGCTGCGGCCGTCATGGGCGGAAGCTGCCTTGCCGCAGGCCAAGATCACGCGGATTCGATTCTACGAAGCTCCCAATGTGATGCCGCTGCAGATCCCGCTCCTGCAAAGCAACATGGTGGTCACCATCGAGACCGACGCCAATATCACTGGCATCGGTGAAGGCGGTACCCGCGACACCCTGGAGCCCTGTGCAGGCCGCCTGATTGGAAAGAATCCCTTCCACATCGAGCGCTTGTGGCAGGACATGTATCGCGCGTTCCACTATCCGCCAGGCCGGGAACGGCTCCATGCCATCGGCGCACTCGATCTCGCGCTGTGGGATCTCAAAGGCAAGGCTCTCGGCGTACCCGTGCACGAATTGCTCGGTGGCATGAATCGGAATTTTCTCGAGTGCTATACGACGACGTTCCGCGGTGGCGGCAACACGATCCGAGACCGCGCTGCCGCGTGCATGGAGGAAGGCTGGCGTCTGTTCCGATTCGATGCCGCGAGCCTCCCACAAGGCAGCAACAGCTACGATGCCCGCGAGCGCATACGGCAGGTTCAGGCCGACTGCCGCGACGCACGCCAAGGCGTCGGTCCCGCCGGCAATTTCATGGTCGATTTTCACCAGCGCTTCACGTTCGCCGACGCGCTGCGCGGCTGCCGCCTGATCGAGGAGTTCGAACCCTATCTGGTCGAAGATCCCGTGCAGACCGACGCGTTCCTCCAGGACATTCCCAAGCTGCGCAGCCTGACCAGCGTCCCTCTCGCCGCCGGTGAAGAATGGGGCGCCCGCTGGGATTTCCATCGGCTGGTCGAGAACCACGACCTCGACTTCGTCCGCTGCTCCCTGCCGAACGTCGGCGGCATCACCGAGATGATCCGCATCTGCGCGCTGTGCGAGACGCACGACATCGGCATCGTCCCGCATTTCACCGGACCGATCGCAACGGCCGCGCAGATACACACGCTTGGACCGTATCCGCAGTCTGTCGTCTTTGAGTACAACTACGGGACTCAGCCCATCGCGTATCTGAACGAGTTCCTGACGTTCAAGAGCGGCAAGCTGTATCCCAACGACCGGCCAGGCCTTGGCGTGACGGTGAACATGGACCGGGTGAAACTCGTGGGCACGATTTCCGAGCCGGGACCCAACCGTCCGACCTATTACCGGCCGGACGGCTCACAGTTCACGTGGTAGTGACTCATCAGACCTCGTCGTACAGCACGACCGGGTAGTCCTTCAGGGTCGTCATCATGTGCTCGATCGGCGGCCACACGCGCTGATGGCCTGCCGAGGCGATCCATTTCTGACGGAGCTCTTCGCTCTCGAATTCCAACTCGAACCGGTAGTTGTGATTGGCGGGCGCCGTGCCCTGCAGTACCGTGCGTCGCTTCAGCATCTTCACGCGGATGTAGCCCTGGTGCTTCACCGCCTCCGGCACGAACACGTTGTGAAACATGTCGACCATCTCGCGTTCGCGAGCGGGAGCGACGTCCATTTCAACGTAGAGCCGGATGTGTTTGGTCTGTGCGGCCGCCGGTCTGACGTAGCGGCCAACACCGAGGGCAGTGGCGGCAGCCACGAAAGTGGACTTCAGGACTCCTCGTCTGTGCACGCATTCCTCCAGTGAGTCTGTCGCGTCCGTCAGCGCTGGTTCCCGCTGGACAGCAGTTGCGTCTTCGCCGCCAGGTCTCTGGCGACACCCATCACAAACAGTTCGAGTGGCTCGGTACCCGTGTTGGTGAACAGACTCGATTCGCCGATCCGAATCGGCAGCGCATCGCCGGCACGAATCGGAGCCGTCTCCGTCGCCGCGCCCTTGACGGTCACTGTGCCGGTACCCGCGAGCACGTAATAAGCCTCCCCAATGGCGTCGTGCGCCTGCTCGGACGAGGCGGCACCGGGAGGCACCAGCACGTGATCGATGTAGGCCCATGTCGTCGAGAAGACCGACGGACCAAGCGTGCGACGCGAGACGACGGCAGTCGGAGACGTTGGCGCGGCGCCGCGTCCGCGTGCGCCCGCCGGCCTGAGGAGCGCACGATCCAGCCGCATCGTCATGAACGTCGGGATCGGATCGAGCGCAGCTCCCACTCGGGTATCGCCAAGATCGAATGCGTCGTACACGCCGGCGGTGAGCGACACGTTGAGATTCATCCACTGCACCGGCGTCGAACCCGCGTTGTAGATCGCATGCGAGTGGCCGGTCCGGCAAATGACACCAGCCGGTCCTTTGACGGTGGCCGTACGGCCGTCGATCGTGAACTGCGCTTCCCCGTCGAGAATCACAAACATCTCTTCGACGGTGTTGTGAAAGTGGTGGCCGATTCCCGCTCCGGGCGGGATCACGCCGCGATGGAGAAAGTTGAACTCCGGCGTCACGGCTCCACGATTGAGGAGTGCGGTGAACGCCATGCTGCCGGCGCCAGCGTGCACGGCGGCCGATTGCCGGAACGCGGCCGGGTCAGTGTGGACGATTCGCCGCGACAGCGTTTCCTGAGCAGTCTGCTGCGCGAGCAGCACCGACGCCGCGGTCACGCTGAGGAGGGACGCTCCCAGAAGCGCTCTCATCTGGTCGGTCATGACGATCCTCACGTCAAAATCGGGACAAACCTCGTTGCGCGATACGAAACAGTCTGTGCGTAGCGCTATGATACGCGCTTATGTTCACGCGCGGGACCCGGAAGTATCTCACGGCGGTCATCGGCCTCGGCGCGGGCCTGGCCACCGTTGCGGCCACCCTGGCGCAATCATCGAGCGACAAGTGGTGGCCCGGTTATGGCAATGGCACAGACAACTCCCGCTACTTTGCGTCACGGCAGATCAACAAGTCGAACGTCAGCGATCTCCAGGTCGCGTGGACATACCCGTTCGGCGATACCGGCAGCGGTCCGATCGCCGTCCGGGGCGTGATCTACGGCCGCGGACGGAACGGCTCGCTGGTGGCTGTCGATGCGAAGACCGGCAGGGAACGATGGGTCCGCGAAAACATGAACGGCATGACGAGCCGTGGCATGAACTACTGGGAGAGCGCCGACGGTCGCGAGCAGCGTCTGATCTTCGCGATGAACAGCCTGCTCCAGGAGTTGGACGCGAAGACCGGCAAATCCGTGATGTCGTTCGGCACCGACGGAGTCGTGGATCTGCGAGTCGGAATCGACGGCCGCGATCCGGCGACTCTCGGCAACATCCAGTCGAACACGCCGGGCGAGGTCTTCGAGAACCTGATCATTCTTGGGAGCGCGACCGGTGAAGGTTACATGTCGCCGCCCGGCGACATCCGCGCCTACGACGTGCTCACGGGCCGGCTCGTCTGGACGTTTCATACCGTGCCACGCCCAGGTGAGTTCGGGTACGACTCATGGCCGAAGGACGCGTGGAAATACGTCGGCGGCACCAACAATTGGGGCGAGCTGACAATCGATACTGCGCGCGGCATCGCCTACATTCCGCTTGGCTCACCCACCTACGACTTCTATGGCGCCGACCGGATCGGCGCCAACCTGTTCGGCACATCAATCGTCGCGCTCGATGCGCGGACCGGCAAGCGTCTCTGGCACTTTCAGTTCGTCCATCACGATCTCTGGGACTTGGACCCGAGTGCGGCGCCGCAGCTGACGACCATCCGTCAGAACGGCCGCAACAGAGACGTGGTCGTCGTCGCCAGCAAGACGCCCTGGCTCTACGTGTTCGACCGAATGACCGGCGAGCCGATCTGGCCGATCGAGGAACGTCCGGTTCCGAAGTCGGAAATGACGAGCGAACAGAGCTGGCCGACACAACCGCGTCCGAGCAGCCCGCCACCGTTTGCGAAGGAGTCCTTCGGCGTTGACGACATCAGCCCGTATCTTCCAGCCGGCGAGGCCGACGCGTTCAAGAAACGGCTGCTCACCGCCAGCAACAAGGGTGTCTTCACGCCGATCAGCTACTCCGACACGGTGCACGTGCCGACGAGCAACGGCGGCGTCCTGTTTGGCGGAATGGCCGCCGAACCGCGCACGGGAGCGGTTTACGTCGTCGCACACGACAACCCAGGGATCCTTCGTTTGCTCCGGCCCGGCGAGAACACTGGCCGCGGCGGTGCACCGCAGGTGCCGCCTGGACAATCCGTCTTTCAGCAGAACTGCCAGATGTGCCACGGCCCTGATCGGTTGGGTACGGATTCCGGCGTGCCGTTGATCTACGGGGAAGCGAATCCCGTGAACAACATCGCCGCTGGCGCGCCACGGTTCGATGCCGCCGCAATTCGTACGGTTATCTCCGCCGGCAAGGGGCGCATGCCCGCGTTCGCGCACCTCACTGCCGCCGATGTCGACGCGCTCGTGACATTCCTGACGACGGCTCCAGGGGCGCGCGGACAGGGCCCGGGTGGACGCGGCGGGCCGGCAAGGTCCGGTGCACCCCCGGAGCTGATCGTCGGATCGGGTTCGGTGTTGACGAGACCGGCTGCTGAAGGGGCACGCGGACGCGGAGCGCTGCCGCCGTATCCCGACGGCGTGCCGCAGTTCGATCGGCCGGTGATCAACGAATACAACACGGTCGGCAATCGCATCAAACCGCCCTACACGTCGATCGTGAAGTACGACTTGAACACGCCCCGTATCGCGTGGCGCATCGGCTTCGGTGACGATCCCGGTCTCGTCGCGCGAGGGATCACCGGCACGGGCGTGCCCGCGCTGCTCAACGGCATCGTCGTCACCGAATCCGGCCTTGTCTTCGGCGCCGGCGGCGACAACCAGATCCGCGCATGGGATAGCGATACCGGGCGTCAGCTCTGGGTATCACGGTTCGGCGGTAACTTCGTTGGTTCCCCTGTCATGTACGAGACCGATGGCCGGCAGTATCTGCTGGTCCCGGCGTCAGGTTCTGCCGCTCGAAGTTCCAGCACGGGAACGACAGCACCGCTCGGCTGGATCGCCTACGCGCTGCGGGGCAGATAGATGCTGAACGGAAAAAACCTGATCGCGTGCGAGCCAGCCGATTCAGCAGACGGACGCTTCAGCGCAGGCGGCGCGCTCGCTGATTTCGAAGAAGCCGGTGTCGCGCAGGTCGAACGAGCGGTCGCGGCTGCAGAGAGCGCTTCACACGAGTACCGCCGGTTCTCGGCCGACGCCCGCGGGGCATTCCTGGATAGCATCGCTGACAAACTCGATGGCCTCACTGACCTCCTCGATGCTGCGCATATCGAAACCGCGCTGCCTCGAGAACGTCTCGCAGCTGAGCGCGCACGCACGACAGGTCAGCTGCGAATGTTCGCAAATCAGGTTCGCGAGGGCTCATGGGTGAATGCGCGCATCGATCGCGCGCGTCCCGATCGTAAGCCGCTGCCGAAACCGGACATTCGCCGCATGCTGATTCCCATCGGCCCGGTCGCCGTGTTTGCGGCCAGCAACTTCCCGTTGGCGTTCTCGGTTGCGGGTGGAGACACGGCATCTGCGCTGGCGGCCGGATGTCCCGTGGTCGTGAAAGCGCACCCTGCACATCCGGCAACCTCTGAGCTCGCCGCTGGCGCGATCATCGACGCGATCAAGGCGACCGGTATGCCGTTCGGCATCTTTTCGTTGATCCACAGCACGCGGAATGAGATCGCGAGAACGCTGGTCCAGCGTTCCCAGATCAAGGCCGTTGCCTTCACGGGAAGCCTCCGCGCGGGGCGCGCACTCTTCGATGCTGCTGCGAGTCGTCTCGATCCGATTCCGGTGTATGCCGAGATGGGCAGCGTGAACCCGGTCTTCCTCCTCCCTGGAGCGCTTGCGGAACGCGCCGAGGCCATTGCTGAAGGACTCAAGAACTCGGTCACGTTGGGCGTCGGACAGTTCTGCACCAATCCCGGGTTGACGATCGGTATCGGCGACGAAGGGTTCGAGCGATTCGCACGGCAGACACGGCAGCTGATCAGCGATGCACCCCCAGGGCGAATGCTCTACCCGGCGCTCTTTCGATCCTACGAAGCAGGCGTTGATCGATTGAGCGCAATCGAAGGGATGTGCACGATTCGATCGACAGCCAGCACCGGCGCGGAGTCCCACGCCCGCCCGTCGATGTTCGAAACGGACGCGGAGATGTTGATCCGCCATCGTGAACTTGGCGAAGAAGTATTCGGCCCTTCAACAGTCGTCATCCGGTGTGGTTCGCGTGAGGAGATGGAAACCATCGCGCGCCGGCTCGACGGACAGCTGACGGCAACGATTCACGGCACGCCTTCAGATCTGGCGGAGTACGCGTCGTTGGTGTCGATTCTGGAAGACAAAGCCGGGCGGTTGATCGTCAACGGCTTTCCAACCGGAGTCGAGGTGTGCGCGTCGATGCAGCACGGCGGGCCGTATCCGGCGACCACCGACTCGAGAACGACGTCGGTCGGGACCGCGGCCATTCATCGATTCGCGCGGCCCGTCGCCTACCAGGACTTTCCGCAGTCGTTGCTGCCGGTGGAGCTGCAAGACGCGAATCCTCGCAAGATCTGGCGCATGGTCGATGGCCAGATGTCGAAGGAGGGCGTGTCGTGATCGCAACCGGGTTAGACGATAGCGACCGGGTTCTCCAACGTGCCGACACCGGAGATCGATATTCGCACCGAGTCGTGCGCTTCGAGCGTGAACGAATCGGGCGGGACCACGCCCGCCCCGGTCAAGAGAACGGCGCCGTTCGGGAATTGCTGCGAACGAAACAAATACTCGACGAGCTCGCTGAACCTTCGTTTGATCTGTCCGGCTCCGGTGTCGCCTGTAAACACCACTTCCCCGCCACGCCGGATCTCGAGGCGAATACTCCACTGTCGCACATCGTCTTCACTCGGCCCAACGACAATCCACGGACCCACGGCGCACGAGGCCGTATAGATCTTGGCCTGGGGCAGATACAGCAGGTTCTCGCCTTCGATGTCACGTGAGCTCATGTCGTTGCCGATGGTGAAGCCCACGATCTGCCCCGAGGAGCTGATGACCAGCGCCAGTTCCGGCTCTGGAACATTCCACCGCGCGTCTCTTCGAATACCGACAGCCTCGCCTGGAGACACGACCTTGTCCGGAAGTGACTTGAAGAAGATCTCCGGACGCGCCGCCTCGTACACACGGTCATACGCTGTGGCGCTGAATTCAGATTCTTCCATGCGGGCCTGTTTACTTCGGAGATACGTCACACCGGCGGCCCACACTTCCTGTGATTCGACAGGTGTCAGCAGCCGGACGCTGTCGAGCGGATACGCGGGAAGTCCAGCCTGGCTCAGTCGCGTGAGTTCGTTGACAAGGTCCGGTCGCTCGATGAGACCGTGCATGCGCCGTACGCCGGCATCAGTCAGATCGACGACGGCGAGTGTGCTCGTCATGAGACCGATGCGAACGTCTGCGCTGGTTGCGGTCGTGAATCTGCACAGGTTCATAAACGACCGATTGTACGTGTGCTTCTGCACAGCCGGTCTCCAAATCTTGTCCAAGTCCCATGGAGGCGCCTGACTGGTGACCACGTGGCCGCAACTCTACGACCCGTTCAACAACTGGATCGTGTCAACCGCAGTAGCGGCGTTGCCGGTAGTCACACTGTTCTTCGTCCTCGTGGCGCTGAAGCAGCGTGTCTGGGTATCGGCGTTGAGCGGACTGGTGGTCGCCGTCGGCCTCGCCTTGGCGGTGTTTCAGATGCCGGCGGTGCTCGTGGCGACCGCCGCAGCGCATGGCTTCATTTTCGGGATGATGCGGATCGCGTGGATCGTCGTCGCGTCGATCTTCCTCTACAACATCGCCTCCACGACCGGACAGTTTCAGGTGATGAAGGATTCAATTGCGGCGTTGTCTTCGGACAAGCGCGTGCAACTCGTGCTGATTGCCTTTTGCTTCGGCGCGTTCCTGGAAGGCACGGGCGGCGGTGGCGCACCGGTCGCCATTGCCGGATCGTTTCTCATCGGGCTGGGCTTCAAGCCGTTTCAAGCCGCGACGCTGTGTCTCGTGGCCAACACCGCGCCCGTGGCCTGGGGTGGCGTTGGCAATCCGATTCGTGTGCTCGGCGCGGTGACCGGCTTGCCCGAGGCGCAATTCAGCGCGATGGCCGGGCGCATTCTGCCGCCGCTCTCGCTGATCTTGCCATTCTGGTTGGTCCGCAGCATGGTCGGGTGGCGCGAGACGTGGCAGGTGTTCCCCGCGCTGGTGGTCAGCGGCGCGTCGTTCGCAGCGATGCAGTTCTACTGGTCGAATTATCAGGACATCGGACTCGTGGACATCGTGTCCGCAATCTTTTCACTGCTGGTCACAGTGGCATTCCTGAAGTTCTGGAAACCCGCGGAGGTGATCCCGGTCAGCGGTGAGCTGGTGAGTGCAACCAGAGATCACGCTTTCCTCGACGTGTTGAGAGGCTGGTCACCATTCATCGTCGCATCCGTGTTGATCTTCGTCACCGGCCTGCCCGCGGTCGCCAGATATCTGAACTTCGATCTCTTGCGCGCGCCGATGCCGTTTCTGCACAACGCCGTGCTGCGAATGCCGCCGGTCGTGCCGATGCCGACGCCCGAAGACGCCACCGTCAACTTCAACTTCCTCGGAATTCCCGGAACGGTCATCTTTGTTGCCGGCATCGTCGCCGCGTTGCTCGCCGGGGTGCCCCTGCGAAGAACGACGCGCCTGTTCGGCGACACCATCGTGCAGATGACGCCGTCGCTGCTGGCGATCAGTTTCATGGTCGCCTTGGCGTATGTGACGCGCTACTCCGGTATGGACACGATCCTGGGCCTCAGCCTGACGGGCACGGGCTGGCTCTTTCCATTCTTCGGCACGTTGCTCGGCTGGTTGGGCGTGGCATTGACCGGCACCGATGCGGGGTCGAATGCATTGTTCGGCAACCTGCAAAAAGTGACAGCGGAACAACTGCACTTGAGTCCAATTCTGATGGGCGCGGCCAATACGACCGGCGGCGTGATGGGCAAGATGATCGATGCCCAATCCATCGTCGTGTCCAGTTCGGCAACGGATCAACAGGGCAACGAAGCGGCCATCTTCAAAGCCGTCTTCTGGCAAAGCGTCGTACTGGCATCGCTCGTCGGTATCATCGTCATGTTTTACGCCTACGTGATGCCGTCGGCCATTCCATGAGGGAAGCAGCATGAAACGTACACCGATTCTGATCGCGGCGTTAGGGGCTGTGCTCGTGAGCACGACGTCTGCTGCGCAGGCGCCGACGAGCGACGTGGACACTCACATCGCAACGGCGAGAGCAGCCGCCGGACTGGAGTACCGCGCGACCTTCATCAATCTCTGCCTGCCCAGCGCGCCTCGCGCTGGCGGCCCTGGCGCAGCAGGCCGAGGAGCAGCGCCAGCAGGGCGTGCCGCGGGCGCGCCTGCAACGCCGGAGCGGTCGGGTTGGTACGCGTCGCCTTATAAGGTGTTCGACAACTTCTACTGGCTCGGCACTCGCCAGCACTCATCCTGGGCGCTCCGCACCAGCGAAGGCATCATCCTCATCGACACCAATTTTGCCTGGGCTACGCAGCCGGAGATCATCGACGGCCTGACCACGCTGGGCCTCGACCCGCGCACGGTCAAGTACGTCATCATCAGCCACGCTCACGGCGACCACGATCAGGGCGCCGCGGAACTGCAGCGTCGCTACGGCGCCAAAGTCGTCATGGGCGCCGCGGACTGGGAGTCCACGTTGCAGCGGCCGGCCACCGCCGCGGGTGGCGTGCCCACGCGTGATGTCGCCGTGGCACCCGAGGGCACCAGCAAGATCACCTTGGGCGACACCACCGTGACGGTCGTGCCTACGCCCGGCCACACGCCGGGAACCCTGTCGTATGTGTTCCCCGTGAAGGACCAAGGTAGGACCGTGATGGTGGCCTACTCGGGCGGCACCCTGACTGGCGCCTTCGGTACAGACGGCGCACGGTGGGACGAATACATCGCGTCGCAGAAGAACATCGCGAAGGTCGCTGCGGACGCTGGCGCAACAGTGCTCCTCTCCAACCATAGCGAATACGATGGCGCCTACACGAAGGCTCGCTTGGTATCCGCGAAGCGTGAGGTCGGCGAGAGTCACCCCTTCATCGTCGGCGCGGATGGCGTACAGCGCTACTTCACCGTGATGGCAGAGTGTGCGCTTGCTTCAAAGCTGCGGCTCGGGGCGAAACCGTGATGGTCGTTCATGGACGATAGAGAAGGTTCTCGCCACTGAACACCAATACCGCGCCGCGTGCAGTGCGGTTGCGGGTTCGCAGCGTCTCTCCGCGTCGCAGCCGCAGCGGACCGCCGACGAGCGAGCGCACGCTCGCTCGTTCGAGCGTTCCGTTCTTCCACGACATGTCGATCTCGAACCCGCCGCGTGCTCTGAGACCCGTCACGCGGCCTGCCGGCCAGGCCGCTGGCAGGGCCGGCAACAGCCGAATCTCACCCTCGTCGCACTGCACGAGCATCTGCACGATGCCCGCCGCGCCACCGAAATTGCCGTCGATCTGGAACGGTGGGTGGGCATCGAACATGTTTGGATACGTTCGCTCCGGGCTGAGCAGAAGCTTCAGGACGTCGTGGGCATGGCTGCCGTCGCCCAGACGCGCCCAGAGATTGATGCGCCACGCCGTGGCCCAGCCCGTTGCGCGGTCGCCTCGGATCCCGAGTGACCGCTTCACAGCTGCCGCAAGCGCCGGTGTCCTTCGGATGTCGATGTCGCGCCCGGGAAAGAGGCCATAGAGGTGCGACACATGCCGGTGTTCGATCTCCGGCGCCTTCATGTCCCAGTCCTCGAGCCACTCCTGGAGCTGGCCGGCGCTGCCAACGCGCATCGGTGCGAGCCGCGCACGCGTGGCCGTCCACTTCGCCTGCAAAGCATCATCGACGCCGAGCTCACGGGCAGCGGCCGTCACGCTTCGAAACAGGTCGCGCAGGATCTGCTGGTCCATGGTCGGGCCCATCACGAGCGAGGCACCGTAGGGATGTACGTTTTCCGGAGACAGAGAGGGCGAGGTGACCAGCCAGCGATGCGAGGGCTCCTCGACGAGCGTCTCGAGAAAGAACTGCGCCGAGCCCTTGAGGAGCGGATAGATCGTGCGGAGGTACGCGTTGTCGCGCGTGTATTCATAGCGATCCCAGAGCGCCAGCGCGAGCCACGCACCACCGGTCGGCCAGAGCCCCCACTGTGGGCCGTCAATTGGGGCGGTCGCACGCCAGAGATCGGTGTTGTGATGCACCACCCACCCGCCGGCTCCGTACATCTGGCGCGCCGTCCGTGCGCCGGTCACCGACAGATCCTTCACGAACGCCGTCAGCGGGTCCATCGTCTCCTGGAGATTCGCGGAGAGCGCGGGCCAATAGTTCATCTCGGTGTTGATATTGATCGTGTATTTGCTGCCCCACGGTGGCGACAGGCTCTCGTTCCAGATCCCCTGCAGGTTGGCCGGCTGCGAACCAGATCTGGAGCTGGCAATCAGCAGATAGCGTGCGTACTGGAAGTAGAGTGCCGCGAGGGACTCGTCGCCGCCGCTGGCGTACTTCTGTACGCGCTCCTCAGTGGGTAACGAGGCGGATGGCGATCGCTCGAGATCGAACGTGACACGATCGAAGAGGCGCCGGTAGTCGCTGACATGCGCGGCACGCAGCGCATCGATGGTCTTGCCGGACGCACGGCCGAGCGATGATGCGACGCGCGCGGCCGGATCGCCGCTGACATCGTTGTACGACGTGTAGCTCGTTGCCGCCGCGATGAGCACGGTGACCGCATCCGCGTCCCGGACGGCAACCGCATCGCCCGAGACCGTGCGGCTGCCGCCGGTCGTATCAACGTGCACGCGGGCCTCGAAACGAAGCGCCCCAGCAACGACGCGGCCGTCGGCCGTCGTGCCCGTGCCGTCACCGTTGATGCCACGCATCACCAGTTCGCCGTCCCGTGTCGCTTCCACGGCAGCCCGTTGCGGCGTCTGCATGCGTGCGTCGAACGAGATCCGGCCCGGTTGGCTGGCGGTGAGCCGGACCACGATCACCTGGTCAGGCGCGCTCGCGAACACCTCTCGCTCGAACCTGACATCGTCGATGGTGTACGACACTCGCGCAGTGGCCGTGGCCAGATCGAGATCGCGACGGTAGTTCCGCACGGTCGTCACGGCTGGAAACGTCAAGAGCAGATCGCCCACCGTCTGGTACGGCATCTGCGCGAGCGGTTTCGCCATCACTTTCTCGCTGGCGAGCGTCGCGGCCGCCGCGTAGTCGCGAGCGGCGATGAGCCGCCTGACTTCTGGCAGCGCGTCCTTGGCGTCCGGATTCACAGGGTTGTACGGCCCACCTGCCCAAAGCGTGTCTTCGTTGAGCTGCAGCCGCTCATTGACCACGCCGCCGAATACCATCGCGCCCAGACGGCCATTGCCGACCGGCAGCGCACGAACCCATTCGGCGCTGGCGATCGCGGCCGCAGGCCGCGATGCTGACGACGGACGATCAGCAGCAGGCCCTCGATACCACAAACTCAGCTCGCTCGCCGGTGGTGACGCCGCGCCGACGAACTGAATCGAAGCGGGTTGCAGGGACGAGGCCGGCAGATTCGCGACGAGCAGCACTCGACCCAGCAGCGCGCTCGCCACAAGCAGCACCGCGGCCATGCTCCACCGACTCGTC
>Ga0111538_10008798_pt1 | contig 13516 bp, 4 predicted proteins | sample SoiMethybrSBSTD1_FD_79669 | JGI IMG/M metagenome (GOLD analysis project Ga0111538, IMG submission 79669) | Bulk soil microbial communities from a Populus tree surrounding site in Tennessee, USA - Soil MetaG P. TD hybrid SBSTD1 (version 2)... | ecosystem: Environmental > Terrestrial > Soil > Tree...
AGGTCGCCGGTCTTGTACATCGTTTCAAAATGGCTCCTGGCGAAACCTCGATCTGCCCGCTTACATCCGACGAAACTCCAGAGGGTATATTCCTGAACTCCATCCCTGCTGGCGACCGTGTATGGAAGCTGGTAAACCTCGATGTCTGTGGCGCCGTATGAGTGAAGCAGCGAGATGAGGGTCAGCTTGTCCTGCTCGGCGTTATCTCCCGGGGTGACCCGGTTTGGTTCCGGCGTGTACACGATGGGGTCGTCAACATCCCCATCATCGATTCCAACAATTGGGAGTAAGGTTTGAATGGCGAACCGGCCGCCGTCTTTAAGCGCGAGCAATAAGTTGCACAGAGAGTTCCTTGGCTGTTCCAGCCGATCGAGCAAAAGGGTTGAGATGGCAAAGTCTTGCGATCCGGCTTCCATTTCAGACTCGCGTAAAAACCTTTCGGGAGATACATCGATCTTTGCCATTCGCGTATCGAGGCCGTAACTTCTTCCTTTCTGTACAAAGAAGGGATTAAAATCCAATCCCGTCATGGAGGCGCCCATGCCTGCCAGCGCTTGCAGTATTTCAGTATTGCCGAAGCCCAAATCCGTTCCTTTTAGTCCGGAGAAAGAGTCGTACGGAAGTAGCCGTCGCAACACTTCTTTATTGATGCCGCACGATGCGTAGCTGCCATTAACTCCCTCCAGGAGGTAGCGACAAAATCCTTCGTAGACACTATTCTGCTGACAGTAGTTGTCCACAAAGCCGTGGGTCTTCTCGATCAGATCCTCATCCAGCGTAGCGACTAACTTAAAGATTGCTGCGGTTGAAATACGCTTCGTGTCATGGCCGTTCGTACCTGGCTGCCCAGGGGCATGGCTCTTCTTGAACGCCTCGTTCTCACTACTCACAGTCTCCATCAAAAGTAGACTGTGCTCGGTAAAGTCCTGAGCGCGGGCGAACTTATTAGGGATGAACTTCTCCGCCGTAAGCTCGGGATTATTCAGGTAACCCCGCGCTATGCCGGGACCTGAGATGTAGATCTCACCGACCAGACCAAAGGGGACAGGATTGAGTTGGCTGTCAAGGATGTATGAACGGGCATTGTCAATAGGCGGCCCAATGGGAACACAACCGGTCTCGGCGACAAACTCCTTGTCTACTTTCCAGAGATGAGAGTAGACACTGTATTCCGTTGGTCCGTACGCATTCATGAAGTTGCACTTTCCGGCCCACCTCGCAGCCAGGTCGGAAGAGCATGCTTCCCCAACCGCGACTATGGTCAGGCGCCGCGGGTGAGTTATTAAGTTCGGGTCGAGTTCTTTGATTAACGAAGGGACGAGCACACAGACGTTTATGTTGCCGTCATTGATTGCTCCGACTAATTTCGCAGGTTCCAAATGCTCCCGATTGAGCATCACCAGTGTTGCTCCGTTGAGGAGCGCCATGAAGGTTTCTCCGACCGCAGCGTCGAAGCTGTACGAAGCAAATTGTGAAATGCGACTCTCACTCGAGAGCTTGAAATTGGCAGCCTGCCAGGCGACCAAATTGGCAATACCGCGATGCTCGATGACTACCCCTTTTGGCTTGCCAGTGGTGCCTGAGGTGTACATCACATATGCCGTATTGACAGCGGTCACTCCGCTGTGAAGGTTTTCATCACTTTCTCTTTCGATGAGGTCGGAACTTGAATCAATACATATGACTTGTGCCCAACTCGCCGGTAAGTTTCCGAGGAGATCCTCCCGGGTGAGCAGCACGGGGACCTGAGCATCCTCCAGCATCAGAGACAGGCGTTCCAATGGATACGTCGGATCGAGAGGGACATAACCGCCGCCCGCTTTGAGGATGCCGAGAATCCCAATCACCATCTCCAATGAACGGTCCAGGCAAATGCCGACCAGCACTTCAGGCCCCACACCCAGGGACTGCAGGTAGCGAGCCAACTGATTCGCCCGCTGGTTGAGTTCCTGGTAGGTCAGTCGTTCCCCTTCAAATACGACAGCAACCTGCGTCGGCGCGCGCGCAACCTGGGCTTCGAAGAGTTCGTGGATGCAAACCTGTATTGGATGGTCCACCTTCGTTCTGTTGAACTCTACTATTAGTTGATGAACGTCTATCTCGTTGAGAATTGCCAATTCGCCGAGTGGGGCTTCGGGGTTGGTGAGCACACTTTGCAGCAGTGTCTGAAACTCTCTTGACAGGTGCTCGATATCATCTCCGCAAAACACGCCGCTGTCGTAGTGAAATTCGCAGAACAATTCCAGGTCGGTACGAACACAGGATAATTTCACTCTGAATTGTTCAAGACAGACATGCCACCGGTTGATTGAGATCGATAGCTCCGCCGGAGAGGAGGGAGGTGTGCGGTATTCTTCAAAATCAAAGTTGAACGGGAAGTATTGCGGGAAACTCTTCGGCGGGCTTGCCTCAGCCCAATTAAAGTAATCTTGCCACTCTATTAGAGAGTGTGCGGTTTGACTTACCTGTTGCAAACATTCGTGGAAGGGCAGAGTCCCATCGACCAAAGCCTTGAGAGGCAAGTGCCTGGTAAATAACCCCAAAGCGGACGGCGCCCCTCCGTAGTCGCGCCAGTTGTAAGCAGTTCCAACGATCAATTCCGCCTGACCCGTCAGGCGACCGAGCAAAACCTGCCAGCACGTTAACAGCAGTAGGTCGAGCCGGGCTTGATATTTGGCGGCCAGATGTTCGAGTTGTACTGCGCTCTGAATCTTTTGTCGCAGGCTGACAACCTCAGGCACAAAGCCGGACTGAGAGTGGGCCGCCTTTTCATAGGGCAGCTTTGCCGACAACAGATGTGGGACCAACTGCCGGCGCCAGAATGTCGCTCCCATTTGCGAATCTTCCGTCTCAAGCAACTCGTTTTGCCACTCTGAAAAGTCTGTATATTGCATCGGCTCATCAACATGCTCCGCGTCCGGCAAGCGGGCCGAGTAGCGAAGAATGATTTCATTAACCAGGTTCTTTAACGTTCCTATATCAGCACACAGTGCAGGCTGGTTGACGATGAGCATGTGCTCGGATGGAGAAAGACGGACCAGCGCCAGTCGCATCAGCGGGTTATGTTCAAGGTCAAAGGGCTGTTGCCCATCTTCCTCGAAGAGGGCTGCGATTTGTTGCTCCTGTTGCTCGGCGTTTAAGTTTTCCAGATCGTATTCCTGGAGCGGATCCGGATAGGAGTCAGGCGACAAGTATGCTTTCAACACTCCGTTCTTCGATTCAAAGCGGGTGCGTAAGATCTCGTGTTGGTCAATGACATTCCTAACCGCTGTTCTAAACGTCTGCGAGTCGATTTCACCCTTAATGAGAAATGCCGCCTGCACTCGGTAAGTCTGGGGCGGAGCACTCTGTTGTAACGACCAGAGGCGCTTTTGATAGGGTGAAAGTTGGACACTGACGCCCGACTCGGTTGTAGTTTGCATAGATACCTCGATAACTCTGCCGCAGTTAAATGGAGTCCCAGTTGTACGGCTCGGACATCGCAGTGAGGATTTTTCGAGGCCCCTCGAACGGCTGTCGCGCGTGGGCTGTGAGCATGTTGTCTAACATCAAGATGTCTCCCTTATGCCAGGGGAAAGCGATCAGCTCTTGCTGATAAGCGGCGCGGAGCGCATCGAGGGCTGCGGGCTCGATGCGCGAGCCGTCGCCGTAGTAAGTGTTATTAGGGAGGTCTTCTTCGGTAACCATCTTCAGTAACGCGTCGCGAACTCGTGGCTCGAGTGTCGAAATGTGGAAAAAGGTGGCGTGGTTGAACCAGACCCACTCATGCGTACGGGGATGCCTCGCCACTGCGGCGCGAACCTGCCGGGTTCGCAATCTGTCTTCGCCCCTCCACTCACATTCGATACCTGCGTTGCGGCAATAGCTCTCGACAGTGGCCTTATCGGTAGTTTGGAAGACCGTCTGCCAGGGAAGACCCAGATCGCTGTCGAAGTTACGGACGTACAAATACTTCTCCTCAACAAAGCGCGCTCGTATGCGAGGGTCGATCCGTTGAAAGACCTTGCGTGTATCCGCAATTGGCGTGCTCCCTCCCCGCGTAGCCGGCGTATGGCAGAAAAAGAATATCTTCATCGGGAAAGTTATGTTGTAAGAACTCTCGTTGTGCGGGAAGATGCTTTCGCTGGCGGGGTAATCGGTGGAGGTATAAACCCTGCCGGTGACGGAACTGCGCGGCGACGTGCGTTCGCTATATTCGATTAGCTCACCAGAAATCGCTTTGACGAATTGCTCGAACACATGGGCCTCGCTGACGTCGAAATTTCGAAACAGCAATGCGCCATGCCGCACCAGGCTATTCTCGATAAACTGCTGCTCACCTGCCGCCCAGGCTATTAGATCAACTGCGTCGCTCTGGGGACTGATGACCAAAGGAATTGAATTTTCAAGACCCAGGTATTCTGTTTTGACCAGTTTCGACTGAGGTAGAACAGGTAATTTCTGCTCGACATTTGCGGCCATCATCGTCGCTCCTCAACCCGAGACAGTGGGTCAGCCGCGCCTCGGCGCCGGCGTCTGATGCCCTCTAACCTTCCCATCTTGTGTACCTTGCGTTCTTTGAGTTTCAGGTCAACGTCTTGTTGTTCGGCTACACGCAGAGAACTGGCCAAAATGTTTAGAGGAACATCCGCGTTGGCAGTTACTTCACCAATAACAACCTCCATTTGCTGCAACATTCGACTGATGGTTGCCGGGGAAAAGAGGTCTGAGTTGTATCGCATGACCATCAAGAGACCTTCAGCTGGCTCGGAGATTAGGAGACTCAAATCAACATCAAGCACCAAACTCTCATCATCTGAATCAAGGCCCTTTATTTTGAGATCGCCGATCTCAAGCGCCGTAATCGGGGTATTTTGAAAAGTAAAGTTCACCTGAAAAAGTGGATTGCAACTCAAGTCTCTTTCGACATGCAGCGCATCGACGAGCCATTGATAAGGAAGTTCCTGATGATCAAATCCACCGAGGGTCACTCGCCGCACACGCTGGAGCAGTTCGCGAAACGTGGGATCGCCCGAGACCTTCGTGCGCAAAACCAATTGATTCACAAAGAATCCAATTAGGGGCTCGGTCTCCAGATGATTGCGATTAGCGATCAAACAGCCGACTACGATGTCCTCAGACTTCGAGAGATAGTGCAGAAACACTTTGTAAACTGTCAGAAGAGTCATAAACAACGTGACCCCTTCCACTTGAGCCAACTCCTTGAGCGCATCGGTTTTCACTCCGGAGAGAATGAAAGAGCGACGGCCTCCTTTGAAGCTGCGCACCACCGGTCGCGGATAATCGGTCGGGATTTCCAGGCGGTGGGGAGCACCTGCGAGATGCTCTTTCCAGTAGGAGAGTTCATCTTTCAGAGTTTGACCGGTGAGCCACTCGCGCTGCCACGCTACGAAGTCCGCATACTGGATTGGTAACGGGACTGAGTTTAACGGCTCCCCTTGACTGAGAGCTTCATAGCACCTGGTCAGTTCACCGACGAACAAGCCTATGGACCAGCCGTCGGTAATGATGTGATGCATCGTCAGCATCCATACATACTCCTGGTCTGCAAGCTGCAGCACCGCACAGCTCAATAGCGGCCCTCGTGAAAGATCAAAGTTTTGCCGGGCGGCCCGCGAGATTAGGCTTTGTGTCTCCGCCTTTCTTTCCGCTGCGCTTAGCTGGCGTAGATCAGTGACCGGAATTGTCAGCAGCAAACGTGGAGCGATTACCTGAACGGGTTGTTCCGCCACCTGATCGAAGGTCGTTCTGAGAATCTCGTGACGTTGGACGATCTCGTTCACACATTGTTCGAGTCGTTTGACATCGAGCCGTCCCAGCAGACGCAGAGCAAAGGGAAGGTTATAGGCAACGCCGGGCTCCAGATGATCGAGAAACCACAGGCGCTCCTGCGCAAAGGAGAGAGGAGACATATTCGCCCCGCTCGATCGCCGTTTAATCTCGCCGCCGGCCGTGCTCTCCTTGCTAGCTTTGAGGCGCTTCATGAAAAGAGCTTTTTGCGCTGATGAAAGGCCGGCGATGCGTGTTGATAAGACACTCATTTTTTTTTCTTCTGTGCTTTGTTGGAAAGGTTCCGGGATCGGGTCAGTACAGGATCCAAGTGCGAATCGTACCCGTGAGGCAAGCTCTTATGGAGAAACACTAAAGCTTGGCAGTTTATGAGGAAGGACCAGGCTCAGATAGCTCTCGCGTTCATGAAACAGCAAACCTTTTTCCTGAAGAATAGCGATTTCGCGTGAAGCGTCGAAATCCGGCAGATGTTCCAGTTCCTTAGTAATGTTACCAACCCTCTGACGCTGCGATAGAAGGTCCAGCATTTGCCGGGAAACCTCACTAATCGCATACTCCACAACTTCCCCTGAACGCGAGTCATGAATCAACGTAGTGTCGCCATCCTGCTTCATGTAAAGCTCCGGATGGGTGGATTCTCCCTCAGGCCAGAGTGCTTTCCACACGGCGAAGGTTTCCCGCACTTTGCCGAGCCACTTCATGAGCGTCAGAAAATATTTCGCGCGCAGATTGGTGTCGCTAAAGTAGTAGGCCAGATTAGCTAAAGACTCCTTTGAGAAGGGATATATGAGCTCGTAGAAATCTACCGGCTGCAATTCCAATTCGTATTCTTTAGCTTTGACATAATAAGGACTGTACCGATCGTAGCGTACCGGAAGCACTCCCGAAGGCGGCGGCAAATGCCTCAACAACGGAAGGTCTTGCAGGTATTTCTCATACACCTCGGCTCCCTCTCCCGGAAAGCCCACCAGCAGGTTCCACTCCGGCCAGATGTCGTAGATCAAACAGTTCTTCAGCAAGGAGACGTTCTGAAAGGATGATGTTCCTTTCTTCATGAGCTTCAAAGTAGAGGTCGCCAGTGACTCAACTCCGGGTTGGACGCTTTTCACCCTTGCCTTCGAGAGCACCTCCATCTCTTTTTCAGAGAGATCGGCTTTCACTTCGTAGAACATGTGGATGTTTGAGGGAGTTTCGAGAAAAGGAAACACGTCGATCAAATAGTTTTTCGCCAGTATGTTATCCACGCAGTTATAGACGGTGCATCTGTCGGAGTATCGGAACAGGGAGTTGAATAGCTTGAGCGCCGGTGCCGGGCTCATCGCACGGTAATTCATGGTCGTTCCATTGAGACCACAAAATGTACAGTGTGCCTTCTCTCCCCACCAACAGCCGCGAGAAGTCTCAAACAATAGGATCGGCTCGACCTGTTTGTTGGGAAACTTGCTTTCGAGCGTGTCCAGGAACAGATCGTAATCAAGCTTCACTTCCGTATCGATGTCGAGTTCTTCGCCGAATGTATCGATCGTTGTGGCAACACCGGAGGCCTCAATCACCGTGGCTACAGTGGCGGCATTCAGATGCATCAATGGTACGAGCGACGGGGCCGCCGGTTGATGCGGGTTGACCGGCGCTATCTTGGAGAGTGAAGCGCAGTTTCTTCTCGAGAAGACTCCGTTTATTTGATCGCGCTTCTCCATCTCGCCAGCCAGGGAAGCACGCACGAAAGCCGGAAAGCTCTTCAAACCTGGTCCGGAGAAAGCATATTCGATCTGCTCCACATTCAGGACGATCTCTTGCCCCATTGGCGACTCGCAATTGGCTCCGCCCATGACGGTCACTAAGAACCGGTTGCGATCTTTCAACTTCCGGGCCATCGCAAAACTAGCCACATTCTGCATGAACATCGAAGTGAGCCCGACGATGTCAGCCTCCTCAAAAGTGTTTTGGTCGATCAGTTCATCCATGAAGTCTTCAAGCCCGGCTCGCTTTTCACGAATGGAATTCTTCAGTGCGTCCGCCTCCTTATTTTGAAATGGGTAATAACGCTCGAAATACTCTTCCGAGTTTTCTTCCGTTTGAGGAAAGGCTATTTGACGGAACAACCAATCGCCCATGCCGGCATTATGATGATCCATGGAGCCGGAGATGGAATTATAAAGATCAAGGCCCAGGTAGCGAGCAAAGTCATGACTGCAATAATGAATATCAACAGCGATCCGCCCTTGATACTCCTCGTCGAGTACCGCTTTTAGTTGGGTCAGTCCGATTGAAGGTATACGTAGATCGCCAAATGGCATATTGATCAGAGCTATCTTGAACATGGATGGATCACTCCTATTTTTCTGCGAGTCGTTGGGCTATTGGATTATTTCCCGGCGGCAGGGGATTCAGTTTGAATTGGTGGTGGCACTACACTAACGCTGGCGTCGTCAGCGCAAGGTCTTCTATCTCTCTTAGCAGTTTTTCAATTTGCTCACTATCTCCCTGCTCTAACAAACTTTCCATGATTGCTTCAGCAAGGCCGGCGATGGTGGGTGTATGAAACATCATTCTCAACGGGAATTTGATTTGAAAGGCTTCGCGCACTCTGGAGATAACCAGAGTAGCGAGAAGCGAATGGCCGCCACGCTGGAAGAAGTTATCATTCATGCCGAGTTGATCTACTTCGATATCGAGCACTTCAGCCCAGATTCCGGCAAGCACTTCTTCAATTGGTGTACGCGGCGCCGTCGCAAGGACGGGACTTGATAACCCAGTCCAGTCCGGCGACGGTAGCGCGCGGCGATCCAGTTTGCCGGTCGGAGTAAGCGGTAAGGCATCCAGCAGGACAAACGCCGCCGGCATCATGTAGTCGGGCAACTGCTCGGATACGTAGCGGCGCAGCTCTTCGAGGTCGGGCGCCTGCCGCGGGTCACAGACGATGTAAGCGGCCAGGCGGCGATTCCCGCCCTGATCATCGCCGGCGTTGACCAGCGCCTCTCTTATCCCCGGACTCTTTAAGATGCAGGTTTCGATTTCACTGAAGTCAATCTTGTATCCCCTGATCTTGACTTGGAAATCCTTACGGCCAAGAAACTCTATGCTGCCGTCCGGTAACAAACGTCCCAGGTCACCGGTATAGTAAATTCGGCGGTTTCCGTCCTCATCATTTTGTGAAAAAGCCTGTTCCGTCACAATGGGTTGCTGCCAGTAACCTAACGCCACATGATCACTCTTAATAGCGATCTCGCCGATGGCGTAGGCCGCGACGCTCTCGCGATGCCCATTGAGGAGCAGGACTTCGGTGTCTTCGACAGGGTAACCAACGGGAACTCTGTTATCCGCGAGAGGCGAGTCCTTATTAATTAGATATTGCAGAGTAACAGTTGATTCGGTCGGCCCGAGCCCATTAACAAAAATACATTCGGAAGAAAAGTGTTTCCGATAAAGCTCAACATCTCTCTTAAAGACCGCTTCGCCGCCAAGAACGACGAGGCGAATACGGGGAAAGTCCTGGGCTACGACGAGGGCGCCGACAAAGTACCTGTAGACGGTTGGGGTCGAATGATAAATGGTAATTTCCTGACGCATCAACCAATCGGAGAACTCTTCCAGGCCTTCGTCCTTGAGGTTGAATAGACACAACGTTGCCCCATTCAACAGAGCGCCATAGATATCCATGACGGCCGCGTCAAAACTGTAGGATGACAGCAAGGTCAGCCTGTCGCTTGCGCACAGGTGCAGGTTGTTCGTGTAGCTTCCGATGTGGCGCAGAACATTTCGGTGGCTCTGCATCACGCCTTTGGGTTGTCCTGCTGAGCCTGATGTGTAAAGGATATAGGCCATCGTGCCGGGCTCAATCTGAGGAACGCCATGCTCGTCGGAGGCGACTGCATCGAGAGCATCTATGTTGACAACGGGTACTACCCCGTCCGACAACTTTTGTGCGGCGATCAGGTTCCTGCTGTTTGTCAGAATCGCGCCCGCCTGTGCATCTTTCAGGATAAAAGAGAGTCGTTCCAGAGGATATTGCGGGTCGAGAGGCACATAAGTCTTCCCGGCCTTTAAAGTCGCAAGCACGCCCAGAATCATTGGTGCGTCATGCTCAAATAGCAGGCATATCCTTTCCGGTAGTTCCTGGATTTGTCTCGAGACACGTTCGCTCATTGCGTCCAGCGTTTGATAGCTCCATTCACACTGCTTCGACTTGAGGGCAATATTCTCCGGATAGAGTCGTACCTGCTCCGCAAAACGCGAGACGATCGTTTGTCCGCCGGCGGCACTCTCGAACTGGACAAAATCGATCGCCGGCTGAACGAGATTGTTTCGGCCCATGAGTTGTTGGCGCTCAACTTCCGCAATGATGGGAAGAGTTGAAAGGCGCTGTTCAGGGTTCGCCAGAATCCCTGCTAACAGGGTTTCGAAGTGGCCTAACATTCCGGTGATTGTTGCGGCTTCAAAGAGGTCTGTGTTGTAGACCAGATCGAGCCTTATGTAGCGCTGGTAGTTCACCGCATAAAGCGTAAGGTCAAACTTCGTGCTTTCTACACCCGGATGGGCGAATGGAGAAGCGGCGGGTACTGCTGCCGATAGTGTTTGATCGGCCTCGCCTGAAGCGTTGAGCAGATTAAAGAAGACTTGAAAGAGCGGGGTACGGCGTAAGTCGCGACCCAGATTCAATTCCTCGATCAGCTTCTCGAACGGAAGATCCTGCTGCCCGTAGGCCTCTAACGCAACATCCCTGACGCGTCGCAGCAACTCCGTAAAAGTTGGATCTTCGCGCAAGTCACCACGGAGCACTAACGTATTGATAAAGAATCCGATTAGTCCTTCCACCTCGGTCCGATTCCGCCCCGCGACGGGCGAACCAATCACAATGTCCTCTTGCCCGGTATAACGCGACAGCAAAGTTTGAAAGGCCGCGAGCAAGGTCATAAACAAGGTTGTGGCCTCGCGCTGGCATAACGTCCTCAGGCCCTGCGTCAGCTCCTCACTTAAAAGCCAGGATTGGCGCGCTCCTCGAGAACTCTGCACCGCCGGTCGCGGCTTATCGGTCGGCAACTCCAGCATTGCGGGGGCATCAGCGAGTTGCTTCTTCCAGTAAGCTAACTGAGCTTCGAGCACTGTGCCCTGGACCCACTTGCGCTGCCACGCCGAAAAGTCGGCATACTGAAACTCCAACTCCGGTAACGGAGATGGCTCACCGGCTGAGAAGGCCTGATAAAGCGTTCGCAACTCACCAAAGAGAATGCCTTCGGACCACGCGTCGGTGATGATGTGGTGCATCGATAAGAGTAGTACATGGTCCTCGACGCCAAAGCGCAATAACTTCAATTTGATTAGTGGGCCAACAGTCAGATCGAAGGGGATTTCCCGATCTTCCTGGGCCGTGCGTTGGACCATTGTCTCCCGCTGACCAGCCACACTGCCTTCGAGGTTTACTACCGGTAGCGTTAAGTAAGCGATCGGAGCAATAACCTGCACGGGCTGCCCATTTACCACGGCAAAGGTAGTGCGCAACGTTTCATGTCGCCGCACAACCTCGTTCACACTTGCCTCCAACGCCGTGAGGTCGAGGGGCCCTTCGAATGTCATATCGGAGGAGATGTTATAGGCAGTGCTGCCCGGTGATAACTGGTCCAGAAACCAGAGACGTTGTTGCGCGAAGGAGAGCGCAAGGGGTTGGTCTCGGCTAATGGGCTCCATCGACAACTGTTCATCTCTTGCCTCACCTTCGAGCATATGTTCCTCGATCCAGGCGGCCTGCTCCTCGACCGTCGGCTGCTCGAACACCACCCGCACCGGCATCTCTGTCTTGAACACTTGCCGCACTCTCGATACTACTTGAGTGGCGACCAGTGAGTGACCTCCGATTTCGAAGAAGTTGTCAGCTATTCCGAGGCCTCCCGCCTCGATTCCTAATACCTCTGCCCAGATTCCTACCAACAACTCCTCACTAACCGAGGCGACTCCTCGATATGTCGTTGCGTTAACATTCCACTCCGGCTCGGGCAGCGCGGTCCGGTCCACTTTCCCGTTTGCGGTCACCGGTATCGTTTCCATAAACAGGAAGGCCGCAGGGACCATGTATTCGGGCAGTTGCTGCTTAAGGTACGAACGCAACTCGGCGGCGCCTGTTACCGCATCATCTTCGGCCACCACATAGGCGACCAGCCGCTTCTCTTCATTTACCGACCCTGGCTCTTCGGTACGAGTGAGCGCTACGACCACGCATTGGCGTACTTGCTCGTGCCCACTCAACACTGCCTCGATCTCTCCCAACTCAATGCGAAATCCTCGCACCTTAATTTGCGCGTCTCTTCTCCCGATGAATTCCAACAGCCCATCCGCTCGATACTTCACCACATCCCCAGTCCCGTACAGCCGCGCTCCCGCTTCTCCGCTCAACGGATCCGGCACAAACTTCTCGGCTGTCATCCCGGGTTGCTCGAAATAACCTCGCGCCAACCCATCTCCTCCCGTATACAACAGGCCCGGAACGCCCACGGGCACGGGCTTCATTTCTCCATCCAATACATACACTCGCGTGTTATTGATGGACGCCCCAATCGGCAAAGTCGCGCCGGCCTGGTTGGCATGGGTCATCGGATAGGTGCAGGTAAAAGTCGTATTCTCGGTTGGTCCATAGCAGTTGCTGAGCGTGCAATGGCGCAATCCTTTCAAGGCTTTGGTGACATGACTTGCCGAGAGCACATCGCCGCCGGTGAGCAGTTGGTGAATGCCGCGCAAATCATCCAGGTGCTCATCAACCATGAGGTCAAAGAGACTTGCTGTGAGCCACAACGTTGTTACCTGCTGGCGAACCAGGAGATTTCCAAGGGCCGTGAGCGATAACGCTCCGGGCGGCATCACGACAAGGCGCGCCCCATTGAGTAGTGCCCCCCAGATTTCAAACGTCGAGGCATCGAAGGAGAGCGGCGCCAGAAGGAGAAAGACTTCCGCGTGCGAGAAGGAGGCGTAGTTGGTTTCCTTGACGAGGCGCACGATGCTGCGGTGAGTGATGGCGATGCCCTTAGGTTCGCCGGTCGAACCGGATGTGTACATCAGGTAAGCAAGGTTATCGGGATGTGCAACGACTAAAAGGTTGGCTGAGCTGTAAATGGGAGCCAGAGAGGGCCAGTCAGAATCTATCGATAGGACGTGAAGAGTAATTTCCGCGGCCAACTGATCACGTAGTGAAGACTGAGTTATCAGGACGGCTGGTTGAGCGTCATGAAGGATAGTACGAAGGCGCCCGACCGGATAGCTGGTATCAAGGGGAAGATAAGCTGCCCCGGCTTTGAGAATGGCCAGGATAGCGACAATGATCTCGACGGAGCGATGCATATGGACCGCAACGAGAGACTCCGGGCCGACACCGTATTGCCGCAGATAGTCCGCTAATTGGTTGGCCCGCGCGTTAAGGTCAGCATAGGAGAAATGGCGGTCCTCGAAAACCAGAGCAATGCTTTCGGGCGCCCGCGCGACTTGGGCCTCGAATATTTGGGATACGGTAAATTGCCGACCGTATTCGGTGCTAGTAGGAATCGTATCCAACAGTAGTTGCCGCTGCTCTGGACCAGTCATGAGCGGCAAAGTCGAGATACGTAGCTGCGGATTGCTGACAATTCCCTCGAGCAAAGATTGGAAGCAGCCAATCATGCGCTCAATAGTCGCCGCATCGAAGAGGTCTGTGTTGTACTGCGCAATGCCGCCTAACTCGTCACCCCTTTCTTCCATCAGCAAC
>Ga0111538_10008799_pt1 | contig 13515 bp, 12 predicted proteins | sample SoiMethybrSBSTD1_FD_79669 | JGI IMG/M metagenome (GOLD analysis project Ga0111538, IMG submission 79669) | Bulk soil microbial communities from a Populus tree surrounding site in Tennessee, USA - Soil MetaG P. TD hybrid SBSTD1 (version 2)... | ecosystem: Environmental > Terrestrial > Soil >...
CGCGTGTTTCTGGCAGCTCGGGCTCTGGGCGACGACCGGAGTGCTCGCCGCACTGGAACGCAAGCAACGCCACACGCTGGCGACGGATCGCGCCGCCGCCGGCTCGATCGGCATCATCGGTTTCATGGCGCGCCTGACGATCTGGGCGCTGGTACTGCTGCTGACGCTCGACAATCTCGGCATCGAGATCAAGCCGCTGCTCGCCGGCCTGGGCATCGGCGGCATCGCCGTCGCCCTCGCCGCTCAGAACATTCTCGGCGACCTGTTCGCGTCGCTGTCGATCACCCTCGATCGGCCGTTCGTCCTCGGCGACTCGCTGCAGATCGATGGCTTCAGCGGCACGGTGGAGTACATCGGCGTCAAGAGCACGCGGCTGCGCAGCGTGAACGGCGAGCAGATCATCATCCCAAACTCGAATCTGGTCGCCAGCCGCGTCCGCAACAATACGCGTGCGACCGACCGCCGGGTCGTGTTGGCGATCAGCGTCAGTCAGGACACCCCGCTCGCGGAGCTGCAGAAGATTGCCGGGTTGATCCGTTCGCTGATCGAGGCGTATCCCGATGTGCACTTCGAGCGCTCGCACTTCGCGAAGATCACGGCAGCGTCGTTCGACTTCGAGGCGGTCTACGTAGTCAAGACGACCGAGTACAACCGCCACATGGACATCCTGCAGGAGATCAACCTGCGGCTGGTGGCAGCCTTCCAGAAACAGGGCGTCGCGTTCGCGTATCCGGTGCAACGCCTGTATCTGGAACAGCAACAGCCGGTTCAGTCGCAGCTGGTATCTGAGCACCCCAAGGCGGATTGAGAGTTTTCTATCTCTCCGCCTGCCGATGCGCCTCCAGCAGCCACAGGCTCTTATCGATCCCGCGCGAGATGCCCGTGAACAGATCGCTGGTGTCCGCGTCGCCCGCCTTACCGGCATCGTCGATCGCTTCGCGCACTGACTTGCCGAACGACGCGTACGCGTTCGCGAGTGCGTCGACATGTGCGAGGCCTTCGTTGATCTGCGGCGGATACTTCGCGAGCTGCGTCCGCTCCACGACCACGTTCGACGTGCCTTCGGCGACTGCACCGAGCGCCACTGCGCGCTCCGCGATGTCGTCGATGTGCTCCTCCAGCTCCTCACCGAGCTTGTCGAACAGCTCGTGCAGCGCGATGAAGCTCGGGCCCTTCACGTTCCAGTGCGCGTGCTTCGTCTGCAGGTATAGATCGATGGCACTGGCCAGGCGGCTGTTCAGCAGCTGACTGACGCGCGTGCGAATGTCGAGAGAGAGATCGTTGCGTGTTTTGTGCATGGCCTGATGCTGCCGCAAACACGTTACGCCTGCCATGCACTGTTGCGATGACGATCATCGACAGCGGCTATTCAATCCTTGGTCTCGCCCGATAGCGGCGTTGCCCGCATCGAGGGCCGCTGGGCGAATGCATCGAACCACGCAGCGAGACGCGGGCGGCCTGCGCGAAATCCCGGCAGCTCACGGAATTCCAGCCAGTCAAGGCACGTCGCGAGCGCGATGTGGCCGACGTGGACCGGCGCATCGACGTCGAGTTGCTGTTCGATCCAGTCGTAGCTCGCGATCAGCTTCTGCGTATAGCCATCGGCCAGCGGCGGATGGCGCAGCGCCTCCGGACGACGCACCGTCTCCCAGCGGAGCTGGATACCGGCGTCGGCAACTCCCTGCGCGACAGCTTGCAGCCGCAGCGCCCGCCATCGTGCCTCGCCTTCCTGCGGAATCAGCTTGCGACCCGAGTGCAGCGTGTCGAGGTACGCGCAGATCACGTCGGAATCGAAAATCGGCGACTGGCCGGGCCGCACGAGCACCGGCACCTTGCCGAGCGGATTCGCAGCGAACACGTGCTCGTTGCGCCGGGTCGGGCTGGTCTCGTGATGAACGACTTCGATCTGTCGCGCGAGGCCGGCCTCGTGCGCGAATACCAGCGCCTTGCGAGCGTACGGCGAATGAGTTTGATAGAGGAGTCTCATGCCTGAAGTCTAGGCATGACACCGCGCGCTCTTCGCGGCGATCTGCAGCCGCTGCGCGCACTATTGTTGCGTTCGCGGATTCGAAGCTTTTTGTTTGCTTTTCCGGCCTTGGCGATCTTGGCGATCTTGGCGAGAGTCATTCCGGCTCCCTTCCGCTCCGCTGCGACCTCATGAACTGGGTACCACTCAGCGCAAGGTCCAACCTGGTCTGCGGAAAAGAAGGAGAGGAAGAAATATCTCTCGCCAAGATCGCCAAGACCGCCAACGAGAAGATCGCGATCGTACCGGTCGAGAGTCGGGCACGGCCCAGGTGATCCCGCTCGCGACCGGTGCGCGCGCAATGAGACTAGTCAGTCGGCTTCTCCACCAGGTACGCGATGCGCGACAGACGCCGCTCGCTCGTCAGGCGATGGACCGCCGCGAAGAATTTCTGCAGGCCTTCGTAGCGCTCCTCGCCTTCGATCGCGAGCAACGCTTCGCGATGTAGATGGCGCGCGCGATGCCAGCGGCCGGCAACCACCGAGGCGTTGATCGTCACGTCTTCCCTGCGCAGAAGCTTCAGGCCCGCCACCTCGATGAAGTGCTCGTTCACGCCGGGCGGCGTGAACAGGAAAAGGCCGATCGAGCTGCGCTGCGCCAGGTCGTCGTTGGTCACCGGCCGGGTGATCACCACGGGATCGGTGAAGACAGCGCGTCTGCCGGGGAGTAGGACGCGCTGCCACTCCTGTAAAACGCGCAGCCGATCGGGAAAGTGATTCATCGAATCGATGCACACCAGCGCATCGAAAGTGTTGTTGGCGAACGGCAGCGGCGCCGTTGCATCCGCAACCCGAAAGCTGGTCCGGTTCGACTGGTGCGACTGGAACGCGGCGCGCGTCGCCTCCGCGACGCCATGCTCGTTGCTGTCGATGCCGGTGACGTGGCAGCTCGCGCGGTCCGCCAGGTACAACGCCGGACCGCCGGAGCCGCTCGCCACTTCGAGCACGTGCTGCTCGGGCTGCAGCTTCAGCCAGGCGATGAAGCGGTCGTATTCCTCGACCGTCAGCCAGCTGTTCTGGCCGATGTCCAGGCCGAAGGTCTCGCGGCGAACCGCCGCGAGCACGTCCTCGGTGAAGTGGCCGTAAGTGCTATCGAACAGGTCGACGCGTTGGGTGAGCATTGCGTGTCTGCCCGGCGAGTCGTTCAACGGGCAGCCGAAACCACGCCCCGGGCGGCCCGCCGGCGGCTCTTGGTGAACGGCAACAGCATCGGCACGCGCCGGCGGTACTCGGCGTACTCGGGATGCGCGTCGATCAGGTCGCGCTCCTCGAGCTGGATCGCGATCAGGATGTAGGCGCTCGTGGCGATCGCGAACACCAGGTGCGTGACCGTCATGGTCGGCGTCGCCCAGAAGGCGAAGAACCACCCGAGGTACAGCGGATGACGCACGTAGCGATAGAACAGCGGCGTGCCGAACTGCAGCTGGGTATAAGGCTTGCCGAGCAGCTCGAGCCACACCTGGCGCAGGCCGAACAGGTCGAAGTGGTTGATCAGGAAGGTGGAGACCAGCACCAGGCCCCAGCCGAAGGCGAACGCGCCGTACAGCACGGCCTTGGCCGTTGGCGCAGTGACGTTCCACACCACGCCGCCCAGCGGCTGCCAGTAGATGAACATCGCAATCAGGGCCAGGCTGGAGAACAGCACGTAGGTGCTACGCTCGGCGGCCGCGGGGACGATGCTCGTCCACCAGCGCTTGAACGCCGGTCGCGCCATCACGCTGTGCTGGATGGCGAACAGGCCGAGCAGGCCCAGGTCGATCAGCAGGGCCGTCGTGAACGGCACCTCCCGGACCGAATCCATCGACTTCGGCACCCACAGGTTGCCGACGAAACCGATGGCGTACAGATACGTGGCGAAGAACACGGCGTAGCTGAGCACGCCGTAGACGAATATCGATAGACGCTTGAACATGGCCAGGAGCCTCCAGGATGAAGTCCAGCGCGACTTGTGTGCGCACCGGTGTTGTGCCAAAAGGCTACGAGGCCGTCGGCCGTGAGTCCCGGGCGAACGCCGGGATTTCTCCGGGATTGTTGCGGATGAGCAGCCAGCACGTCAGCTTCGGAAGCTATCGCTTCGAGCCCGCAACGGCCCGGCTGTGGGGCGGTGAGCGTGAGGTCAAGCTCACGCGCAAGGCCGCCGCCGTCCTCGGGGCGCTGATCGAGCGGGCCGGCGAGCCCGTGACCAAGCAGGACCTGTTCGCCTCGGTCTGGGGCAACACTGTCGTCAGCGACGACGCCCTGACGACCTGCATCCAGGAACTGCGCAAGGCGCTCGGGGACGACGCCAAGCAACCCCGCTACATCGAGACCCGGCATCGCTATGGCTACTGCTTCGTGGCCGAGCTGACCCGGACCGCACCCGCCGTGGCCGCCCGGCCTCCCGAGCCCGAGGCCGATCGGTCGGATCTGCCGGCGATCGCCGTGCTGCCGTTCATGGACATGAGCCCGAGCCGCGACCAGGACTACTTCTGCGAAGGCCTCGCCGAGGAGCTGATCGACGCACTGACGCACGTCGACGGCCTGCGCGTCGCGGCGCGCAGCTCGGCGTTTCAGTTTCGCCAGGGCGGCGTGGACATGCGCGAAGTGGGCCGCATCCTCGGCGTCGGCTCGGTCGTGGAGGGCAGCGTGCGTCGCGCGGGCGATCAGCTGCGCGTCACCGTCCAGCTCATCGACGTCGCGACCGGCTATCACAAGTGGTCGCAGCGCTTCGAGCGCACGTTCGGCGACGTGTTTGCAATCCAGGATGAGATCGCTGCCGCGGTCGCGATGACCTTGCGCGGCGGCACTGCGCTGTCGCAGCGCGAACAGCGCGGCTTGCGCCGGCCGCACACTTCCGCCGAACCGTACGAGTACTACCTGCGCGGCCGCCAGTCGCTGCATCGGATGCGCCAGCAGGATCTCGAACAGAGCCGCCGCATGTTCGAGGGCGCCATCGAGCTCGACGCAGACTATGCGCCGGCGTGGGCGGGTCTCGCGACGGTGCACGCGCTGCTGTTCGAATGGTGGGGCTCGAAAGAAGAAGACATGCATCGCGCCGACCGTGCGAGCCAGATCGCGCTGGAGCTGGCGCCGGATCTCGCGGACGCGCATGTCGCACGCGGCTTCGCCCTTTCGCTGCGGAATCTCTACGACGAAGCGCAGGTGCACTTCGAGCTGGCGGCGCACATCAACCCGCACCTGTTCGACGCCTACTACTATTACGCTCGCGCCGCATTCGCACGGGGCGAGATCGAGCACTCGGTCGAGCTGTTCCGCAAGGCTGCCGAAGTTCGCCAGGAAGACTTCCAGAGTCCGACGTTCCAGGCGCAATCGCTGCGCATGCTTGGCCGCAAGGACGAGGCGCGCCTGTGCAGCCGCGAAGCAGTCGCGCGCGCCGAGCGCATCCTCGCGCTCAATCCGCTCGATGGGCGGGCGCTGGCGGTCGGCTCGCTCGCGCTGCTGGAGACCGGCGATCCCGAGCGCGCCAACGAATGGTCACGCCGCGCAGTCGATCTGTATCCGGACGATCTGAGCGCGCTGCTCAATAGTGCGTGTCTGAAGCTTCGCACCGGCCAGCACGAAGAGGCCCTCGATCTCCTCGAGCGCTTCTTCGGACGCGGCATGGGCAAGCGCGACTGGGTCGAGCACGATCCGGACTACGACTGCGTGCGCGAGCACCCGCGCTTCAAGGCGATGTTCGCAAAGCTGAAGTAGGCGCCGCCAGCTTTACGGCGCGATTCGTCTCGCCTTGAGTGTTTTCGTGCCGATCGTGCCGGTCAGGGTCGCGACCGCATTCTTCTGCACGTCGTTCCACTCGATCGTGAGCGTGCCGACCTTCTTGTTGTCTTGCCTCAGGTTCACGACTGCGGTCACGTTGCCGGTATCGAGATGCCAGCGCATCCGGCCGCTCACCTGCAGATCATCGGTCCACTGCACGCGCTTGAGCTGGAACTCGTAGCCGAACGGCTCCAGTGTGTACGTGAACTCGCCGCCGCGCAGACCGCCGCCGATGCCGAACGTTACGAGGAAGCGCGAGAACACATCGCCGACGGTCTCGAGCGCCGCGGCCGCGACCTTGAGGTCGCGCGTGCCGGCCTGGTTGCCGCTCACAGCCTGCACCGGATCGAGCTGGCTCACCCTCGATGCGAATCTGGGCACGGTGCGGATCGGGCGCACGTTGGGGATGCAGCTCGTGTTGCCCGGCGACAGCTGCGCGATGAAGCGACGCAGGATGCGTTGCACGCAATGCGTCGTATCGCCGCCGTCTGGCAAATAGCCGACGTCGCTATAAAAGTAGGACGTGACGTGCGTGAGATTCGGAACGATCAGGTGCGTGACGTTCGGGAACTGCGCGGCCGCTTGGGTCGCGTCCTGCGGCGAAGTCACCGAGTCGAGATCTCCGGAGAGCACCAGCGTCGGCACATTCGGAAACCTCGGGTGCGCCGGCAGCGGATCGCCCTGTGGATACGCCGGCAGCGGCTTCGGCCAATCCAGACAGGTTGCGAGCGGGGTGAAATTCGCGTTCGACGCGAGCGCTTCGTCGATGGAGAACGGCGCGAACACGTCGGGCCGGTTCTGTCGCGCATCCTCGATGCCGACCGCGTATTGCTTGCGGCGCTTCGCCGGCGAATCGTCCAGGTCGTAGTGCAGCGGATATTCCTGGCAGATCACCGCCTGGTACTGGCCGTAGCTGAAATCCACGGCGTCGGTCACGAACGGCGTGTCGTACTCGGCAGCGAGTCGCAGCAGCGGCAGCTTGTCGTGATTGTCGAACCACGCGCGCGCGGCGGCGTCGAGATCGCGATACGTGATCGGCGAGTTGCCGAGATTCGTGATCAGCAGGAACAGCATCGAAACGTCGACGGTGACGTCGAGCGGAATGCCGTCTGCATCCGGCGCAGTGCCGCTGATCGGCTTGTTCCGCAGCTCACGCAGGAGTCGCTCGATGCGGTCCGTGGCCGTGCCGCGCAGCGCCCGACACGACGGCGAGCGGTCGCATACGAGATCGAGTCCGTCGCGTCCGGTGGTCCAGTCCGTCGGGAACCAGATGTCGGACGGACGCACCGGATATGCGCTGTCGAGGATCAGGCTACGCAGGCGCTGCGGATGCCACGCCGCAAACGTCTGTCCGACGAACGTGCCGTAACTGTCGCCGTAGAAATCGACCTGCTCGATCTGCAACGCATCGAGCACGGCTGCAATATCGTCGACCGCGAGATGCGTGCCGTAGAGATAGGCTTTTGCGCCGAGTTGATCGGCGCACGCCTCGAGTCCCGCCGCATCGCTGGGATCGCCCGTCTGGATCTCGCGGCAATCGATCGCGCCGGAGGTGCCGGTGCCGCGCTTGTCGATCATCAGCACGTCGCGATGCTCGCGCAGCGCGCCGAAGATGTTGAGATACGCGTCGCGAGTGCCGGTCGTGGAATATCCCGGGCCGCCTTCCTGCGGCAGCAACGTGCCGCGCGCCGGCGTGCTCTGATCGAACCGGGGGAAGTACTCGAAGCCGATCGTGATCGTGCCCTTGATCCCGCCGGTCGGATCGAGCGGACGCTTCAGCTGCCCGCAGTAGCCGTCGTAGTCGGAATTGCAGTACTTGAGCGTCAGCGAGCCGACGGCGATCTTCTTGGGCGGCGGCGCAGCGGCGTGGGTGTCGACAGCGAGGAGTAAGAGGAGGACGGACAACCCTGCCAGAGGCGCTTGCGTGCTCACGACGATTCCCTGCGATGATGGTCGTTTTGCAGCCATTGATGCGCCCGCCGGCTGGTTTGGTCAAGAGATTCTGCGACAGACTCCCGTGCCTGTTCGTCGAAGTGACCTGAGGTCAGGCCGCCATGACCTCGCGCAGTACTTCGGGGTGTCGCGCGATGATCTTGAGGAGTGTCTCCGCCGCACCTGACGGCTGCCGTCGCCCCTGCTCCCACTGTTGCAGCGTGCGCGGCGAAATCTGCAGCGCCGCTGCAAACTGAGCCTGGGACAGGCCGCTCTTCAGACGCGCAGTTACGACGTCGTTCGCCTGGATCTTGTACTTTCCACCGTAGCGTCCGCGCTTCACGTCGCGAATGGCCTGCAGCAGTTCCTGGCCGACGTCTCGCCTCACATCGCGCGCCAGCAGCTCTTTCTCACGACGGGGCATCGGACAGCTCCTCGGCAATCTTCCTCAGCACATGCGCCGGAATGCTTTCCCGAGCGCTCTTCGAATACATGATCAGCAGCACAAGCTCGCCAGCTGCGAGACGGGTCGTGTAGATGACTCGTACACCGCCGCTTTTGCCAACGCCCCTACGTGACCACCGAACCTTGCGGTAGCCGCCGGAGCCGGGTATGACATCCCCGGCATCCGGACAACCGGCGAGGAAGGCGCAGAAGTCACCGCGCTCTTCCTCGGTCCAATAGTCCGGCCACAACGTCGAAAACAGCGGCGACTCGACGATGGTGAGCATCGCAGCGTCTCCGCCAGAGTACGCCATTGGCGTATAGCGATGCAAGGCGACTCGATCACGTCCATGTGCAACTTCGGCGATGCTATGTTTATCCGCCTTGGAGCCGCAACGACTCTCTCGAGCAATTCCTCCAAATCCCCTCGTTCACGGCGTTATTGCCTGCACTCACGATGCGAACCGTGCTGACCGTATTGCTCACAGTGCTGCTCCTCGTGGTCGGTGGGTACACGCTGATCTGCGTGCTGCTGTACTTCGGCCAGGAGAGCTCGATCTTCTTTCCGGGGCCGAACGACCCGCAGTTGCGGCAGCGGTTCTCCGCGGAGCGCTTCGAGATAGCGACCTCGGGCGCGACGCTCGAAGGCTGGTGGACCGGGAATCCGAGCGCAACGACGCCGGCGGTCGTTCTCTACTTCGGCGGCAATGCCGAGGACGTGCTCTATACCGCGAGCGCGGCGTCGAAGATCGATGCGCGCGCTGTGGTCGTCGTCAACTATCGCGGTTACGGCGGGAGCACTGGCGAGCCGGGCCAGCAAGCGCTGTATGAAGACGCCCTGGCGACCTATGACTACGCGATCAAGCGAGGCGTGGCTCCCGAGCACATCGTGGTGATGGGACGAAGCCTCGGGTCCGGCGTCGCCTCGATGCTCGCCGGCGCGCGACCGGTGCGTGCGGCGATCCTGATCACGCCGTTCGACAGCCTCGAATCAGTTGCCGCGGGCCACTATCCCTTCCTGCCCGTTCGACTGCTGTTGCGGCATTCATTTCCTTCGACAGACTGGGCCAGGCGCACGCAGGCGCCTGCTCTAATCATCGCGGCGGAGCACGACGACGTCGTTCCTGCAGCGCATGCGCGCAAGCTGGTCGCTGCATGGGCGGGAGAAAAACAGTTTCACGTTCTGCCGCAAACCGGGCACAACGATATCGACATGCACTCGGACTACTATCGGCTCATCGACGAATTCCTGGCGGCTGCGTTCGCGCAGTGACGCCTCGACTGTCAAACGAACTGCACGTTGCGGATCCAGTTGCGGGCGCGGCGCGCGAGGCGCGAGTCGGTGCCCTCGCCGTCGAAGTTGACGGGCGAGCGTTTCAATAGTGCAGCGTCCACTCCGTCGAACGTGTTCACGTTCACGACTGCGTAGAGGTGTCCTTCGATCTCGCTCGTGACGACAGGTACGACGCCACAACGCGAGCAGACGTGGAACTCGGCGGTGCGCGTTCCGAAGGCGTAGCGCGAGACGAGCGCCGGCTCTTTCACCGTGATTTTCAGTGCGCCGTGCGGCGCCGAAGTCCAGACGCCGCCGTGCTTCACGCAGAAGGAACAGCCGCAGGCGCGCGCCGGTATTTCGCTCGGATCCGGCTCCCAATCGAGCGCGAAGATTATGTTGCCACAGTGACATGCACCATCGATGCGCATACGTCCAGCCTCTCCGCCGCAGTGCTCGAATTATAAGGTTTCGCCTGCAGGGGCTTTGCCGGCTTCCCGGGCCGCAGTTGGGTATTCGCCCGCTATGTAAACGCCAATGGCCGGTCGACACTAGTCGCCACTGTAACGCTCATTATTTAACGGCAAACCCGTCGTAAGGCGGGGACGCAAAGCCTCCGGTCCGACGGAACGATTTCCAGGATAGCGGGGCTGCCTCCATCACGACGGGAGTCAAACGTCATGCGCAGGTTCGGCCCTGGATTGGTCCTGATTGCATTGAGTGCGGCTGCATTGAGCGGCTGCGGCGGCGGCGACGAAGAGTCGACGCCGGATTCCGGATCCGCACAGCCCCCGCCGTCCAGCGGGAGCAATCACGCCCCGACGATTTCCGGCAGTGCGCCGGGCGCGGTGAACGCGTCGAGCGCCTACAACTTCCTGCCCACCGCGGCCGATGCAGACGGCGACGCACTCGCGTTCAGCATCGACAACAAGCCTGCCTGGGCCACGTTCAACACCTCCACAGGTCGGCTGTCGGGCACGCCCGCTGCCGCCGACGTCGGCACGTATTCGAACATCGCGATTTCGGTGAGCGACGGACACGAGAGCACCGCGTTGAGCCCGTTCACTATCGCGGTGACTGCAATGTCCAACGGCCGCGCGACCCTGTCGTGGACGGCGCCGACCGAGAACACGGACGGCAGCACGCTCTCCAATCTCGCGGGCTATCGCATCCGCTACGGCACGAGTGCCGATGCACTGACGCAGACGATCGTGATCAGCAATGCGAGCGTGACGACCTACGTCGTGGAAGATCTGGCACCGGCAACCTGGTACTTCGCGGTCACGGCCGTGAACAGCACCGGCAGCGAGAGCGCGTACTCGAACGTCGCCGACAAGCAGATTTAGTGATTGCGGACGACGCGCACGCGCGCGTTCTCCGGCGGTTGCCTGCTCCAGCGCCTCGACGAAGCGGCGCGTCCACGTGGCTATGTCGTTGCGCCGGAGAACCTGCAGCATCGCCGTGTAACGCTCGCGACGTTCCTGTAGCGACATCGAGAGCGCCGCCTGGATCGCCTGACTCACTGCGCGAGTGTCATAAGGATTGACCTGCAGGGCGGCCGTCAACTCCCGCGCCGCGCCGGCCAGATTCGACAGGATCAGCACGCCCGGATCCTCCGGGTTCTGCGCGGCGACGTATTCCTTGGCGACCAGGTTCATGCCGTCGCGCAGCGGGGTGACGATGCCCACGTTCGCGGCGCGCAGCAGTCCCATCAGCGTGGCATGCGGGAAGTTGCGATTGAGATAGCGAATCGGCGTCCAATCGGTGTCGGCAAAGCGCCCATTGGTGCGGCCGGCAGCTTGCTCCAGCGCGTGGCGGATCTCGACATACGCACGCACATCCGAGCGCGACAGCGGCGCGATCTGCATGTACGTGATGCGGCCGAGCATGTCGGGATAGGTCTCGAGGAAGTGCTGATACGCGTGGAAGCGCTCGACCAGCCCCTTGCTGTAGTCGAGCCGGTCGACACCGATCATCAGCGTGCGGCCCATCAGGCTGTCAGTCATGCGCTTCACCACTTCCGCCTGCGTGGCTTCCCCCGCCTCGCTCTCCACCGACGCGACGTCGATGCCGATCGGGAATACCTCGGCGCGAATGACGCGATCGCTGCTGACGCGAATGCGACCGTCGCCGCGCAGCGCTTCCGGACCGCACAGGTGCTCGACGCCGGACTGGAACGAGCGCAGATCGTTCTGCGTCTGGAAGCCGAGCACGTCGTAACTCGTCAGGTCGCGCAGCAGCTCCGCGTAGGCCGGCAGCACGCGCAGCATCTCGATGTTCGGAAACGGGATGTGCAGGAAGAAGCCGAGCGGCCGGCGCACGCCGAGCTCGCGCAGCCGCCGGCCGAGCGGGATCAGGTGATAGTCGTGCACCCAGATCACGTCGTCCGGCTCGAGGAGCGGCGTGAGCTTCTGCGCGAAGGTGCGATTCACGTTCTCGTACGCGTCGCGCTGCTCGGCCGAGTAGCGCATGCTGCGCTGGAAGTAATGAAACAGCGGCCAGAGAACTTCGTTCGCGTAGCCGTTGTAGTAGAGCTCGAACTCGTCCTTCTTGAGATCGATGGTCGCGTAGGTGACGCCTTCGCGGATGTGGATGTCGGGGTCGCCCGGCTCGTGGTCCAGCGTCTCGCCGCCCCAGCCGAACCACAATCCGCCGGTGCGCTTCAGCGCGCCGAGGATGCCGATCGCGAGCCCGCCCGGTGCAGCCGACTTACGCGGCAGCGAAATCCGGTTCGAGACGCAAACGAGTCGGCTCATCCTGCGGGCACTCCTTTAGCGGCAACGGCATGCCGCCATGCCGGTGGGAGTAACCCTTACACGGTGCGAATTGTTCCCTCAGAGCGGCTCGCGGTAGCGGCGCATCCAGATCGCTGCTGCGACGAAGCCTGCGGCCACCACCAGACCGACCCACAGCCACGGGTTGGTGAAGAAGCCGACCGGATCGAGCGCGGCGAGCACGTTGTGCGGAGCGTGGATCGTCTCGTCATTGCCGACGACTACACCGACGTCCTCCGGATTTGCCACGAACATCGTCTTCAGGCCAGTGGTCAGGCGATAGTTGAGCAGTTCCTGCACGTACGTAGTGCCGATCGCCATACGCTCGAATGCCCAGAGCGCGACGGGAGGCAGCACGGCCCATAGGATCGTGACCCGCTTCGCCCACGACGAGACCAGCAGCAGCCACGTGGCGATCGGTGCGTACCACAGGGACATCGCAATCTGCGCGTAGATGATGGCAATCGTGACCTGGAACAGCTGCGACTGCGTCCACAGCGCCAACGGACTTACGCTGGCGGTCATGAGGATCACGCTCGTCAGCAGCAGCACGAGTAGCTCCGTGATGATCGAGACGACGACGACGATCGCGCCCGAAACGACCAACCCGGTGAACAGCTTGCTGAGCACAGTCGTGGTGTCCGACACCGGCATCGACTTCCAGAACAGCACGCTGCGGTCCTTGCGCTCACCCTGCAAGGCATCCAACAGGTAGAAGGTCACGGCAATGTTCATCACCAGCGAGACGGCGACGCCGACACCGATGTACAACCCGGTCGCGACCTTGCCCACCTTGTCGGGAGGCACCGTTTGCAGGATCGCGTGGATCTCGGACAGGTTAACCGCGCGGGAGAGCAATCCCAGCAGCACGATGACGCCGACGACCAGCGGCGCAATCATCAGCGAGCGGTTCTCCCACAGCTCGCGCCGCACCGACCAGTAGAAAGGCTGGACCGGACGGGGCGCAGTGGTCGGCGCTACGAAGCTCTCGGAAGTTTCGGTTGCTGCGTTCATGCCGCGGCTCCTTGCTGTCCGCCGATCATGGCGACGAACAGGTCTGCAATGCTGGGGGTGCGCGCCTCGCCGAGCGCCGAGATCTGCGCGCGGTCCGGGCGATCGAACAGGAACACGCTGCGGCCGAACACCTGACGCTCGTGCATCGGTTTCAGCGCGCGCGCTGCTGCGGTCTGTTCGGGCCGCACCATCACCTCGACGTAGCGCTCCTCGAAGTCCTCCATGCTGCAGTCGAGCACGAGGCGACCCTTGTTGATGAACATGAGGTCGGTCAGCACGTGCTGGATCTCCTCGACC
>Ga0111538_10008802_pt1 | contig 13511 bp, 10 predicted proteins | sample SoiMethybrSBSTD1_FD_79669 | JGI IMG/M metagenome (GOLD analysis project Ga0111538, IMG submission 79669) | Bulk soil microbial communities from a Populus tree surrounding site in Tennessee, USA - Soil MetaG P. TD hybrid SBSTD1 (version 2)... | ecosystem: Environmental > Terrestrial > Soil >...
AGCTGCAGGCCGGCGAAGAGCTCGCCCGTCGGCATGGTCAGCGCGATGAACTGCTTCTTGTCGGCGAAGCCGGCCGGGAGCTCGGCCAGCATCTGCCCGTCCTTCTTGCGCTGCCACAGGCCGTAGAAGGTGGTGCCTTCCGCGGTCGAGACGACCTTCTCGAAGTCCTTCGAGACTTCCTCGAAGGTCGGGAACTCGGGCTGTTTCTCGGGCTTCTTGGGCTCTTCCTGCGCGCCGCCCTGCGAGGCGATCGGCGCGGCGAGGATGGCGAGCGCCAACCACGACCACTGGTTCGCGTGCATCTTTCTTCCTCCGTGAATGGACCGCGTCGGTGACGGGCCGACGAGGGGCGAGAATTCTCCCACCGATCCGCGCGAGCGGTCCAGGGGAGAACCGATCTCGAACGTCCCGAGGGCGTCGCGCGGCGCGACGCGGGGAGCGAGCTATCCTGGCCCGCGATGGATCGCCCTGCGCTCGGGACGCTGCTCGCGCTCGCGTTCGTCGGGCTCCGCGGGGGCGACGGGCGCGAGCTGCCGCCCCTGCCGGCCGTCGAGCGTCCGCTCGGGTTGCCGGCGCTCGCGACGCCGCCGGATCCCGACGAGGAGCGCGCGGCCGAGCTCGGGCGGCATCTGTTCTTCGACCCCGTGCTCTCCGCGGATCGCAGCCTGGCCTGCGCGTCGTGTCACGTGCCCGAGCGCGGCTTCGCGGACGCGGCGGCGTTCTCGGCCGGCGTCGGCGGCGCGCGCACGCTGCGCAACGCTCCCAGCCTCTTCAACCGCGCGCTCGGGACGAGCTTCTTCTGGGACGGACGCGCGGCCACGCTCGAGCAGCAGGTGCTCATGCCGATCGCGGACCCGCGCGAGATGGGGCTCGCGCTCGACGACGCCGTGGAGCGCCTGCGCGCGGACACCGAGCTCCGCGCCGCGTTCGAGGCGACGTTCGGCACGCCGCCGGACCGCGACGAGCTCGCGCGCGCGCTCGCGGCCTACGTGCGGCGGCTCGTGCTCGGCGACAGCCCCGTGGACCGCTTCCGTGCCGGTGCGTTCGACGCGCTCTCGGACGAAGAGCGCGCGGGCCTGTGGTTCTACGAGAGCCGCGGCGGCTGCTGGCGCTGCCACGCGGGAGCGAACTTCAGCGACGAGGACTTCCACAACACGGGCGTGGGCGCGCGCGACGGCGTGAGCGAGGAAGGCCGCGCCGCCGTGACCGGCGTTCCCGAGGATCGCGGCCGTTTCAAGACGCCCACGCTGCGCGGCGTCACGCTCTCGGCGCCCTACATGCACGACGGCAGCCTCGCGGACCTCGAGGCCGTGGTCGCGTTCTATCGCGGCGGCGGCCGCGCGAACGCGAACCTGGATCCCCTCCTGGCACCGCTCGAGATGACCGATGCGGACGCGCACAACCTGGTGGCGTTCCTGCGCGCACTGTCGCGCAGCGCGGAAGGCCCGACGGATCGCTGATCCGAAGAGTCCCCGGGATTGCACGAGCTCCTGCGGCGCGGAGGCCGGCGGCGATCACCGCCGATGAGCGAGGATCTCGCGCGCGAGCCTTCGCGCGCCGTCGCGCAGGTCGAACTCGGCCTGCACGCGCGCGCGCGCAGCCTCGCCCAGCTCGCGGCGCAGGTCGGACGAATCGGCGAGGCGCTCGAGCGCCGCGGCGATGCCCGCGGCGTCGCCGGGCGGGACGAGCAGGCCCGAGCGCTCGTGCTCGACGAGCTCCGGGATGCCCGAGATGCGGCTCGTGACGACCGGGAGGCCGCAGCTCATCGCCTCCATCAGCGTGACCGGGATGCCCTCGCGCCGGCCCTCGCGATCGAGGATGCTCGGCAGGACGAGCACGTGCGCGGCGCGCAGGCGCGCGATCAGGCGCTGCTTCTCGAGCGGGCCGTGCATCGTCACCTCGGTCGAGAGGCCGGCGGCGGAGACGTGCTCGCGTATCTTGCGCTCGAGCGGACCGCCGCCGACGAGGTGCAGGTGGAAGGGGCGCCCGCGCGACTTCAGGAGCTGGCACGCGTCGATCAGGTGGCGGTGCCCCTTCACCTCGCGCAGCGCGGCGATGCACAGGATCTCGAGCACCGTGCCGAGCGGCTCGCGCTCGCGCGTGTAGAGCGAGCCGTCGACTCCGCAGTGGATCACGCGCAGCTTGTCGGCCGCCGCGTCGCCGGCACGCTCGCGCACGAACTCCTTGTTGTAGTTCGAGACCGTGACCGCGAACTCGGCCTCGGAGAGCTTCCAGCCCAGCGCCGTCTGGTCGACGTGCAGGTCCGAGCCGTGCGCAGTGAAGCTGTACGGGATGCCCGTGAGGCGGTGCACGATCAGCGCGGCCAGCGCCGGGTGATTGGCGAAGTGCGCGTGCAGGTGCTCGACGCCTTGGCGCTGCATCGAGCGCGCCATGTGCACGATCTTGGGCCAGAAGACGAGCGCGCCGCCCAGGTAGTTCGGGCTCTTCACCGTGCGCGCCAGCACGGCCGCCAGCGTGCGCACGTACGTGAAGGGCGCGCGCGCGAGGAAGTGCAGGTGCGAGGCCACGATCGCGCCCGAGATCCAGGGCGTGTAGTGCGCGCGCTCGACGAGCGCTCGCGCCTCGTCGTGGGCCACCTTCTCGACCTCGCGCAGCAGCGGGTAGACCTCGACCTCGGCGCCCAGCTCCTCGAGCGCGAGCATCTCGTGCAGCACGAAGGTCTCGGTGATCTTCGGGAAGCGCGACATGACGTAGGCCACGCGTAGCCGCGCGGTCACGCCCTTCTCGAGCGGCGGCGCCACCGCGCTCAGTCGGCCTTCACCGGATCCCACTTGACGGTCTCCTTCCCGCGCGCGAAGTCCAGGAGTCCGAGGAGCGTGCCGGCGTTGCCCACGCAGAAATAGTAGGCGACCGACGTGCCGCGGCGCAGCAGCGGCACGCGCCGCAGGGCGGAGTGCAGGAACGCCAAGGCATAGAAGGCGAGCTGCGCTCCTGATAGAAGCCGCGCCCAGGGATGGCGGAGCGCGAGGCCGGCCGAGGCGACGAAGAAGGCGATCAGGAACAGCGGCAGGAGCCGCCGGCAGACCTTGTTGATCAGGAGCTGGAACGAGAAGCCGCCGAAGCGCAGCGGGTTGAGCAGCGTGCGCATGAGGTAGATCCCGCGCAGGCTGCGCGAGACGATGCGCCGGCGGCGCGAGAGCTCGTGGCGCGCGCTGCGCGAGGGCGTGCGCACGTAGGCGCGCGCGCGCGGCTCGAACACGAAGCGCTGGCCCTGCTGGATCACGTTCAGGCAGGTGTACAGGTCGTCGGTCGCGCCCGGCGCGATGGGCCGGAAGAGCGCACGCCGGATCGAGTAGAGCTTGCCGTCGTTCGAGGTCACGCTGCCCGCGCGGCTCTCGGCGCGCTTGAGCGCGCTGTCGGCCGCGATGTAGCTGCCCTGCGCCTCGACGAGCTCGCCCTCGCGCTCGCCGATCACGCGCTGGCCGCAGACGCCGCCCACGCCCGGCTCGTAGCGCGCGAGCAGCGCCTCGACCGCGTCGGGAGCGAGCAGCGCGTCCGCGTCGCTCAGGATCAGGACCTCGCCGCGGCAGCGCTCGGCGCCGAGGTTGAGCGCGTGGGCCTTGCCCACGTGCTCCTTCACCTCGAGCACCTCGATGCGCGTCCCGCCGGCGGCGCGCAGGCGCTCCACGGTCCGATCGGTCGAGCCGTCCGACGCGAAGACGATCTGCAGCGGAACGGAGCTCTGCAGGGCGAGGCAGTTCTCGACCTTCTGGTCGACGAGCCCCTCGGCGTTGCGCAGGGCGACCAGCAGGCTCGCGCTCGGCACGGGAGCGGCACCACCGGCCTTTCCTTCCCGGCCACGCAGCGTGGCCACGAGGACCACGACCAGCGGATACAGCACGAAGACCAGCAGTAGCCCCAGCGCCGATCCGACGAGCACGAAGGCGAGGATCGCCTCGGCCAGCACCATGCTGGATCTTATCCCAGCGGCGCGGAGCCGAGCGTCACCGGCTGCCGGCGCATGCTCGCGGCGGCGCGCAGCGCGGGTGCCTTCGGCATCGGGTTCGGGCCGCGCCAGGGCGCGCGCGGCGCCGCGAGGCTGGAGCGCAGGAAATACTGGTGCACCATGTAGTCCCCGCGCGGCGTGAGAGGCCGGTACTGCAGCACGAGGCGCGTGCCGAAGCCGCCGCGACGCTGGTGCGTCAGGTAGCTCGTGCACTGGATGCTGCGCCAGGCCGGCAACGCTCCCCCCCGATCGACGGGAACTTCCAGCAGGACGCTGGCCTCGAGGTCTTCGTTGGGCTCGACCTGGCACTCGACGAGCACGGCCTGCTCGTTCATGTCGACGAGGCGCGCCACGATCGGGCGCCCGGACTTCGCCCCACGCAGGTGCGCCAGCGCACCGCGGGGCTTGCGACGGCGCATGCGCCGCTTCTCGTTGAAGCGTCCGAGGAGCCGGCCGAGCACGACGCCGACCCACAGCTGCTCGAGCATGCGCCGCAAGCTCTTGACGATCACGGTCAACGCCGTGAACGGCACGACCCAGGCCAGCCCGTTTCCGCCCTCCAGCATCGCGTTGTCGATCAGCGTGCGATAGCGCTTGGGGGTGCCGTGCGGCGTGAACAGCTGGGAGATGCCGATCAGGCCGGGCAGGACGGAGAAGCGCTGCTCGTAGCCCGGGATCTCGCGGCACTTGAGCGCGTAGACCTCGGGGCGCTCGGGGCGCGGGCCGACGAAGCGCATCTCGCCCCGAACGACGTTCCACAGCTGCGGCAGCTCGTCGAGCCGCGTGTCGCGCAGGATCTGGCCACCCGGGATCGTCAGGTCGTGGGTGTGGTTCAGCAGCTCGCCGCCCGTGATGCGGTTCGCATCGATGCGCAGCGTGCGCAGCTTGTACATGAGGAACGGCTTCTTCTCGCGGCCGAGACGGAGGCCGCGATAGAGCACGGGCCCGCGGTCCGCGATGCGGATCGCGAGCGCGAGCATGCACATGAGCGGGAAGCACAGCGCGAGCAGAACGAGAGCACACGCTCGCTCAGCGACGCTTGCACCCCCGCGCTCGACGGCGGAACCCCTGGACATCACCCCTGACCCCATTCCCTGGTGAAGAACCTGAAGCGCTTCTGATAGTGCCACCTAGGATCCCCCAAATCAAGGGACCTCGTGGCGATTCTCAGGCTTCTCTAGTTGCGGAAACTTCCTCCCGATGACGAGAACGAAAGGCTGCGCGGTCCCTCCTTTGACGACGGGAAGGCCGGGCATCCGCCCGCTACTCGTTTGTTCGAGACCACTGCGCGCGCGCATCTAGATCCTCGATGCGTCATGACTCACGTCCTCGGCCGGAAGAGCTCGAGGAACAGCGCTGCGGCCGCGCCGGCGATGAGCCCCACGAACGCGCCCATCGCGATCTTGAGGTTGCGCGAGAGCCCTGTCGGCGCGAGCGGCCGTGACGCGCGCTCGATGACGCGCACGTTGATGCGCTTCTCCCGGTCGAGCTCCTCGGTGATGCGCGCTTCCTCCACGCGCTGCCGGTAGGTCTGTTCCTCGGCCTCGGCGGTCGAGAGGTCGCGCTCGAGCTGGCGCAGCGTCTTCTCCTGCTGGTCCAGGGTGGCGATGCGCGTATTGAGCTCGGCGGTGCGGCGCCGCTGCTCCTCGAGCTGCAACTCGACCCCCCGTAGTGCATCGCGGTCCTCCTCGCGGATGAGCGCCTGGAGGTCGTGCCTGCACGCCGCGATGTCCTGCGTCAGCCGGGCGCGATAGCCCTCGCCTTGCTGCGACGACTTGCCCTCGGCTTGTTTCAGGAACTCCTCGACCTGCCGGATGTCCTCGCGCACCGTCTGCACGTTGCGGTTCGTCTCGGCATAGTTGCGCAGGAGCTGGCTCTCTTGCAGGCGCAGCTCGAGCAGCCGGAGCTTGGCCTCGTCGACCGAGCGGTCCGGCAGCCCGGCGTCGAGCGCGCGCAGCTGGTCTTCCATCGTGTGCAGCTGGGTGATCAGCCGGTCCTTCATCTCCGGGCGCAGGAAGTCGGGCGGCAGATCGGCGTCGCCGCTCGGGGGCACGTCGCCCACGCGCATGCGCAGCTCGGCCAGCCCCACCTCGTTCGTGCGCAGCTCGTCCTCGAGCCGCGCGCGCTGGCCCAGGAGCAGGACGCGCTGCTCGCCCAGGTCGAAGACCGAGTTGGTGCGCTTGAAGTCCGCCAGGCGCTGCTCGGCCTCCGCGAGCTGCGTCTGCTTGCGCTGCATCTGGTCCTCGAGGAAGCTCGACTGCTCCTCGCCGAAGACCTCCAGGTGCTTGTCCTTGAAGCGCTCGACCAGCAGGTTGACCGCGTCGGCGGCGACCTGGGGGTCGGTGTGCTCGAACGAGACCTTGATCACGCTCGACTCGAGGACGCCCTTCACGGTCGTGTCGCGCCGCATGTTCAGCGTGGCGCGCTCGGCGGCCAGCTCGGGATCGGGCTCGAGCTCGAGAAGCTCGGGGTAGAGCGTGTCCACGCCGAGCTCGAGCACCACCTGCTCGGCCAGGTCGTGGCTGTTCAGGATCTCGACCTCGGAGTTGACCATCTCGGACAGGCTCGGCGCGCGCGCCGTGTCCGAGCGGCCGACCTCGGGCCGGTACACGTACTCGCGGCCGATGCGCACCATGAGGCTCGAGGTGGCCTCGTAGAGCGGCGGCGTCGAGCTCGCGCCCAGCGCAACGACTCCGGTCACGATCACGAAGACGAACAGGATCAGGCCCTTGCGCCGGCCGAGCGCCGACGCGAGCTCGACCGCCGGATTCGCCAGCGGCGGCGGCCGCAGGGCAGGGGCCTCGCTCTCCTGAGTGCGCTGCATGGGGCTAGGGGTTCTCGAACCGGTAGCTGAACGAGATGGGGATGTTCTGGCGGATGTACAGGTCGACCCACTTGTTCACTTCCGCGATGCGCGAGCGCGGGATGTACACCACGTCGAACGCCTGCAGCAAGATGTTGCCGCTCGCGTCCTCGCCCTCGAGCACTGCCTCGAGATCGCAGGTGAGCACCTCGTATCCGCCGTCGTCCTGACGGCGCACGATGATGGCGTTCTCGGGGCTGGCGGTCGTCAGGAGCCCGCCGGCCTGGAACACCGCCTGCAGCACCGTGCGCGGCCCGGGCAGCTCGAGCACGCCCGGCTTGTCGACCTCGCCACCGACGTGGACCTGGAATCCGGTGACGGTGCGCACGATCACGGCGATCTCGGGCTTCACTAGCTCGCGGGAGTAGCGCTCGACGAGGTCCTGGCGCAGCTCTTCGGGAGTGCGGCCGGCGGCCCGGATCTCGTAGGCGAGGGGCAACGAGATCATCCCGTCCGGGCGCACCGGCAAGATGACGTTCTGTTCAGGCGTGTGGAAGAAACGCACCTCCAGCTCGTCGCCGGCCTGGATGCGGTAGGCGTCCTTCGTCACGGGCCCCGAGACCGCCGGGGAATGCGGGACCCGGCCGACGTGACTCGGTCCGGGACTCGCGCAGGCGCACACGGCAATGAATGCCAGCAGCGCCGCGCCGGCTCTGCTCCAGCTCGCTCTCATGGGGACTCCGTGACCGCCGGATCGAAGGATAGCAGCATGGCGGAGCGCATGCCTAGCGAACGTCTGCATGGGCGAGGATCCAGTCGGTGAACCCGATGCTCTTTCCCGGACGGGAAGGAATGGGCGCCGGAAGAACCGCGCCGTAGACCGAGTTGATCACGTGTGCTTGCCACGTGTCGTCGCCCTGCGCCGGGTACTCGGCGACGCGCTGGAGCCACAGGAAGGCGCGCAGCAGCGCACGATCTTCCCACTCCCACACGTCGTAACCGGCGTGCGACAGCACCATGGCCTGCAGCAGCGCTCCCTGCAACGCCTCGTACACGTAGTTCTCGTGCGGCGGCGGCCACTCGAAGCCACCCGCGCGACGCTGGTCGTCGGGCAGGACGCCGTCGATCGAGTGCCCGTCGCGCTCGGCGCCCTTGGGATTGATGCCCACGGGCGCGGAAGGATTCGCCTGCCAGTCGAGCTCTCCGTACTTGAAACCGGAATAGATCGACCGGTTGCCGAGCCAGCCGTGGAACACCTGGGCCACGCGCTCGAGCTCCTCGCGGTCGTCCAGGTAACGCGCGATCAGGACGCGCGAGGCGCCGGCGTGCATGCCCCAGTTGTTCGGGCGCGTCTCGTGGATGCGCCGCAGCGTGGAGCCCGCGAGCTCGCGATCGCGCAGGTCCACGAGCCACTTGCGGAACACGGGCTCGATCGCGGGCGGGAGGCCCACGAGGTCGGCGGCGATGATGTAGCCCGGCAGGTTGCGCGCGAGCGCGAGCACGTCGCCCTTCTCCTCGGTGCCCATGGCCAGGACGAGCTCGCGCACGACGTCCTCCTGGTAGCGCGCCTCGCCCGTGCGCACGAAGACCAGCGCGCGCGCCAGCACCGCCACGTCGGAGTTGTCCTCCTTGTCGGCGAGATCCGGCGCCGGCAGCGGCGCGTCGGCGTCGTGCTTCAGCGCCTTCCACGCGCGCCCGGTGGTCGGCAGCTCGCGCACGTGCGCGGGATCGACCCAGATCCCGCCCGTGCGCCCTTCGCCGGAGTTTCCGTCGCCGGGCTGCGCATCGCCCGGCTGTACGGGGAACGCGCAGGCGACGAGGACACTAGCTGCGGTGAGCCAGGAGAGGTTCATCTCGGAGTTGCGAGGCCAGCGCGCCGAGGCGCGCGGCGATGGCTTCCAGCGCCGCACGCGGGATGCGCGCGGACGCGGTGCGCAGGTCGAAGGCGCCGTAGTCGATGAGGCGCAGCTGATCGCCGGCGGGGAGCTCGAGCACGCGCAGGTTGCCCGCACCGACGAGGTCGGGGAAGAAGCCGCGCGCGCGCCACTCCAGGGCGCGGCGCACGAAGCGCTCGAACTGGCGCGCGAGGTCGCGGCGCGTGTGCAGGAGCTCGAGCACCTGGGCGTCGCTGCGCCCCAGGAGGTCGAGGTTGGCCTGGGGCAGGAGCTCCTGGATGCAGGCCACGGCGGGACGTCCGCGCAGCGGTCCGTGCAGCACGACGAACTCGGCCGGCAGCACGAGCTCGCCGAACCACTCGCGCAGGCTCGCGTAGCGCTGGCGGTAGCGCCGCGTGAGGTGCAACAGGCGCTCCGTGCGGCAGCCCAGGCTGCGGCGGTAGACCTTGAGCACGCGCGGCGTTGCCGCGAGCGGCGAGCCGGGCGCGGCGTGCAGCCGGAAGACGGTCGTGCCCGACCCGTAACCCAGGAGCTCGACGCGCGCGGCGCCGAACGGAAGGTGCGCGGAATCGAGCAACGCACGCTGCAGCCGCGTCTCGAGCGTCTCGCCTGGCGTGCACAGGCGCGCCAGGTGCCCGATGCGCTCGTAGTGCGAGGCGCGGCGGCGGGCGAGCCCGCGCAGCGCCGCGAGCGTCGAGCGCGGGCGCAGCGCGGAGGTCAGCGCCGCGTCCAGGGGACGGTAGACGAGCTTCACGCGCTTGCGCTCTGCGCGGTTCGCGCGCTCCGCGGCGCGCTCGTCCCTGTTGGGCGGATCGATGGCGCGCTGGACGGCGCTCCAGCGCGGGGACGCGAAGGCCAGCTTCGCGCGCAGCACGGCCACGCTGTCGCGCGAGTCGACGTGGACGCGCCGCAGGCGCAGGCGGTCGCTGCGCACGAGGTCGTTCGAGCCGCGGCGCGTCGTGAAGGCCAGCTCCACGCCGCTCGCGCGGGCCGCGCGCACGATCTCGTCGCTGAAACGGCCGTCCGGGTAGGCGAAGATGCGCGGCTCGCCGGGCAGCTCGCGCTCGAGGTCGCGCACGGAGCCGATGACCTCCTCGCGCGCGCGCTCGAGGCCGATGCGGTCGAGGCGCGGGTGCGTGCGCGTGTGCGCGCCGACGGCGAGGCCCTCGGCGGCCAGCGTGCGCAGCTCCGCCCAGCCCATGACCTCGTGGCGCTCGGCGGTCTCCCCGAGCTCGGCACACACGCGTGCGGTGCACGCGAGCGTCTCCTCGTGCGCTAGGTCCTTGATCCAGCGCTTCACGGCCGAGTACGCGACCCCGCGCTCCGCTTCGGTGCCCAGCACGAAGCGTCCGATCGGGGTCGTCAGCGCCTCCCGCCGCGCCGTGCGGCGGAAGCCCTGCTCGAGCCGGTCCCACCAGAAGCGCTCGTGCGCGCTGTCGGGATAGGCCGTGGGCACGAACATCGCTGCCGGGAAGCCGTGGCGGCGCAGGATGGGCCACGCGACCTCGGCGAAGCTGCGGTACGCGTCGTCGAACGTGAGGAGCAGCGCGAGCGGCGGCAGGGGCTCGCCACCGTCGGCGGCGATGAGCACCTGCGGGATCGACACGATCGGATAGCGCCGCGCCAGGTACTCCATCTGCCGCGCGAAGGGCTCGCCCTCGTCCACGCGGTGGTAGGTGAGCACGCGCAGGAGCGTCGTGCGCCGGCTGTCGAGGCGCTCGATCAGCGCCACCGCGCCGCCGACGGCCGGGTTCTCGGCCGCTCGCCGCAGGCGCTCCGACATCAGGTCTTCCTCCCGTTCGACCCGCCGAGCTTGCGGGCGAACTTGCGCGCGATGCGCGAGGCCTCCGCGAGACGCGGGGCCGCGCCGGCGCCCGAGAGGTCCGACTTCTGCGTCGGGTCGAGCAGGCCCAGGATGCCGGAGAAGCCGCGCCCGCGGCTCGGGCTGGGCAGGTACTCGTGCCGCGAGCGGCCGAGCAGCACCTGGCCGATCCACAGGAGCATGAGCTCGAGGTTGTAAGCGCGCACGCCGACGCGGTAGCGATCGACGGGCGCCGCGCGCGGCGCGTCGCCGGGGAAGAAGAGCTCGGCCAGCTCGCCGGGGAAGTCCACGCCCGCCAGGCACGCCAGCGGCAGCGAACCCCACACGCGCCCGTTCACCTCGAGGAACCAGGGCTTCTCGCCGCGCTTGAACTCGATCATCACGAGCCCGGTCCAGCGCAACGCGCGGATCAGGCGCTGCGCGTGCTCGTAGAGCTCGGGATCGAGGGGCACGCTCTCGCGCCACGCGCTGGCGCCGCCGGTGACCGGGATCTCGGCCAGGCGCCGGTGCTGGAACGCTCTGCGCACCTCGCCCTCGTACGCGACGCACTCGACGCCGACGCCTTCGCCCGGCTCGTACTCCTGGAGCAGGATGCGGTGGCCGGCGAGCGCGGCCATGCGCTGATCCAGCGCGGCCATGTCGCGCGCGAACGTCACCTCGCCCTTGAGAGTGCGGTCCTCGCCCGGCAGGTAGCGGCGCGACACGGTGGGTTTGACCACGATCGGAAAGGTCAGCTCGGCCGCCGCCGAGCGCGCCTCCTCGATCCCCCACACGACGCGCGACCTCGGGACGGGAACGCCGAGCTCGCTCGCCAGCGCGACCGTGCGCTCCTTGTCCGTCACGAGCGCCAGTGCCTCTTCGGGCGCGATCGCGAGGCGCGTGGAGCTCTCGAACTGCGCCCGGCGGTGCGCCAGCGGATGGATGCACTCGTCCGTGATGGGCACGACGAGGTCCACCGGATTCGCGCGCACGTACTCGAGCAGGTGCTCGGCGAAGGCGCGCGGCGAGCGGGCCGGGTCGGGGTACACGAGCCGTTCCTGCACGTGGCGCGAGCGGAAGCCCGCGCTGCGCTCGTCGCTGTCGGCGGCGATCACGCGCCAGCCCTTGCTCCCGAGCGAGCTCAGGAACGCGATCGCGCTGCCACGCCCCGCATCGGTGACGAGCACGGTCCGTCGGCGCTCGATCACGACGCGACGCCTCCTGCGGCCAGCGGCGCGCCGGCCGTCAGCCCGCGCAGGATCGAGACCACCTGCGCGCGCACCTCGTCCAGGGGCCGCGAGGCGTCGACGACGTCGCACCCCGGGATCTGCGCGCACAGGTCCAGGTACTCCCGCCGCCGTGCGTCGAGAGCCTCGAGCGTGCCCTCACCCTTGCGCGCGAAGAGCACCTCGGCCGGCGCGTCCAGGAGGATGGTGCGGTCGGGCCGTGGCAGGCGCCGCAGGAGGCGGCCGTGCAGCGCCTGGGCATAGGTGCGCGCGCCGGCGCTGCCGTTGACGTCGTGCGCCCAGTAGTCGGCGAAGAAGTGGCGGTCGTAGAGCACGAGGAAGCCCTGGCGCTCGAAGCGCCGCGCGACGGAGACGCGGTACCACTCCTCGCAGAGCTGGTTGGCCATGCGCGCGGCGCCCTTGGCCTCGGACCAGACGCGCTTCAGCCCGCGCTTCTTCTTCGCGGACTTGCGCGTGGGATCCGGCGGGCCGCCCTGATCGGCGCCACCGAAGGCGCGCTTCACGGCGCGCACGAGCCGCGTGGTCGGCAGCACGTGGTTGCTCGCCTCGCGGTTGATCCCCATGTAGAGGTACTTGATCCGCAACCCGCCCGACTGCTCGAGCCAGCGCGCCATCGTCGTCTTGCCCGCGCCGTCGGCGCCGATGAGGGCCACGGTGACCATCAGCCGCAGACCTTCTCGAGCGCTTCGTGCAGGGCCGGCAACGACACCGGGTAGGGATGGCGGACCTCGTAGGCGCGCTTCCCCGCCAGGGCCGAATCGAGGAGCGCGGCGCGCAGCTCGCCCGCGCGCTCGAACAACGCGTTCGATCGCTCCGGGAACGCGAAGCGGAACTTGTGGTAGCAGGAGACGAGGCGCTGGTCCTCCTCCTGCAGCGAGGCCCGCATGCGCGCGGCGATCGTCCCGGGCGCGATGGGCTCGACCCGGATCTCGGGTGCGTCGCAGCTGACGACGAAGAGCAGCACCTCCGGGACGGCCGTGCCCGCACCGGCACCGTTCGCCGTGGACACGGACCCCGGGAAGAGGCGCTCGGGCGGGAGATCGACGCACATCTGCCCGCGCAGGAGCGCGGAGACGCGGTTCATCGAGCGCGTGGCGGCGGAGGCGTGGCGCGCGCCGTTGGCGGTCACGCGCCCCATCCCGCCGGTCATCAGCCCGAGCATCGAGAGGCGCGCGCGCTCGGCGGTCGACAGGTGTGCGCGCAGCTCGGGCAGCGAGTCGAGATGCCAGCTCCACACGCGGATCGGCTCGGGGATGCCGAACATGCTGCCGCCGTCGCGCGTGAGGTAGGTCCACTCGTCGCCGACGTAGCGCGCGCCGCGCGACAGGAAGGCGAGCAGGGTCTCGGTCTTGCCACCCTTCGACCAGCCCGTGGCCAGGACGCCCCGCCCGCGGTGCACGAAGGCGGCCGCGTGCAGGGGCAGGACGCCCTTCGCCAGCGCGGTGAAGTTGATCATCGGGACGAGCAGCGGCACGGCCGCGAGACCGCGCTCGCACAGGAGCTCGCAGCGTCCGCCCAGGCTCTCGAAGGGCACCTGCACGGCGGCACGGGACTTGTGCTTGCCGCGCAGCAGCAGGAAGGCTCGGTCGTCGAAGGCCGCGTCCTCGAGGCCGATGAAGCGCCGCGTGCCGGAGTCCTGCAGGCGCTCGACGAAGCGCAGCACGAGGTCGGGCTCGCGCGTCAACGGTTTCCGGATCGGGCCGAGCTGACGCGCGACGGCGCGCTGCTCGTCCGGCCCGGCGTCCAGGAGACGCACGCCGACGACGCCGCCGAGATCGAAGTCGAGGGGCTCGCTCAC
>Ga0111538_10008803_pt1 | contig 13510 bp, 15 predicted proteins | sample SoiMethybrSBSTD1_FD_79669 | JGI IMG/M metagenome (GOLD analysis project Ga0111538, IMG submission 79669) | Bulk soil microbial communities from a Populus tree surrounding site in Tennessee, USA - Soil MetaG P. TD hybrid SBSTD1 (version 2)... | ecosystem: Environmental > Terrestrial > Soil >...
CGCGAATCGGTCTGGACGAGGTCGTTGATATTGAGCATCGGCTCGCCGAAGAAGGCCGAGCCGCCCTGCTGCTCGATCTCGAGCAGCGCGCGCTGGATGGCGCCGATCGACGCGCCCGAGACGTTGCCGTACTGGGTGGTGAACTCGCGCGCGTTGTCGCCGATGAACTGCAGCATCGCCCGCAGGTCCTTGAGGTCGAGCAGCAGCAGGCCGTTGTCGTCGGCCACCTTGAAGACCAGCGCCAGCACCCCCTGCTGCGTCGCGTTGAGGCCGAGCAGCCGGCCGAGGAGCAGCGGGCCGAGATCGGACACCGTCGCGCGAATCGGGAAGCCGCGCTTGCCGAAGACGTCCCAGAACACCGCCGGCGCTGCACTCCACGCCGGCTCGGGGATGCCGGTGGCCTTCAGGCGCTCGCGCAGCTTCGGCGACGGCGAGCCGGCGGCGGCGAGCCCGGAGAGATCGCCCTTCACGTCGGCGAGAAACACGGGGACGCCGATCTGCGAGAAGTGCTCGGCGAGCACCTGGAGCGAGACCGTCTTGCCGGTGCCGGTCGCGCCGGTGACCAGCCCGTGCCGGTTGGCCATCCGCGGCAGAAACGGAATGTCGCGTCCATCGGAGGTTCGTGCAACAACGAAAAATTCGGGCATGGTCTCAGTCGCAGTCGTCAGTAGCCAGTATCAGTCTCGGTCGTCCGTACCAGCAAGCATGCAGCACTCGCCACACCTGTAGGGGCGGAGCTTGCTCACATCCGTAGGGGCGGAGCTTGCTCACATCTGTAGGGGCGGAGCTTGCTCCGCCCCAGCTCCCGCGGGGATTCCGAGATGCTCCATCAGCAGCCGCGCGAACTCCGGCCCCTTGCCTTCTTCCTCGTGCTTGAAATAGATGAAGACGTCGCGACACGACGCGGTCTCGCGCGCGACGATGTCGCCCCAGCGCCTGATGTCGTCGGGCGTGTAGCCCTCGTCGCGCAAGCGGAAGTAGGCATAGTCGGCGGTGACGCGCACCGGCGTCGACAGCTTCTCGCTGTCGGCGATGCACAGCGCGAGGTTGCGCGCCGCCAGGCGCGCGTAGATCTCGTCGTCCAGCCACGACGGGTGGCGGAACTCGAACGCGCCCGGCGCGCGCGGCGGCAGCTCGGCGAGAAACGCGTCGAGCAGCGCGACGTCCTTTTTCAGATTCGGCGGCAGCTGGAAGAGCAGCGCGCCCAGCTTGTCGCCGAGCGTGCCGGCGGCATCACAGAACGAGGCGACCAGCGCGCCGGTGTTCTTCAGCCGGCTGTCGTGCGTGATCCGCCGCGGCGCCTTGAGCGTCAGCTTGTAAGGCGACGGCGTCTGCGCCGCCCACCCGCCCACCAGCTTCTCGTTGGGCATGCGGTAGAAGGTGTAGTTGATTTCAACCGTCGGAAAGCGGGCGGCGTAATACGGCAGCATCTTCGCCGCCGCGAGATCCGCCGGATAGAAGCTGCCCTTCCATTCCGGGTAGTTGTAGCCCGAGGTCCCAATCCAGATCATGACCGTATCAGCGCGCCTCGCTCTTGGCTCTGCGGCGCCGCTCGACTGTAAACTACATGATATGCGGCCTCATATTCTTTTCACGTTGTGCCTGGCGGCGTTCCTGGCGGCGTGCGGCGGCGGCGGCAAGCCCGATCGCCGCGAGTACACGCTGCAGGGCCAGGTGATCTCGATCGATGCTCCACGCCAGCTCGCGGTGGTGAAGCACGAAGAAATCAAGAACTTCATGCCGGCGATGACCATGCCGTACGAGGTCGAGGATGCCAAGGCGCTGGAGACGCTGGCCCCCGGCGATCTCATCAACGCCACGCTGGTCGTCTTCTCGAACGGCGCCCACCTGCGCGCGATTCGAAAAGTCGGCACGGCGCCGCTCGAGCAGCCGGCACCCAGTCCTTCGGCATCGTCCGGGTTCGAGCTGCTGCGGCCGGGCGAGGCGGTTCCCGATGGCAAGTTCCTCGACCAGGCCGGGCGGGCGCGCCGCTTCAGCGACTTCAAAGGGTCGCCGGTGGCGATGACCTTCATCTACACGCGCTGTCCGGTCGCCACGTTCTGCCCGCTGATGGATCGCCACTTCGTGTCGATCCAGAAGAAGCTTCACGACGATCCGGCGCTGAAGAACGTCAAGCTGGTGACGGTGAGCTTCGACCCGACGACCGACACGCCGGCCGTGCTGACCAGGCACGCGAAGAGCCTCGAGGCCGACCTGACCCGGTGGACGTTCCTGACCGGTGACCGCGACGATGTCGATCAGTTCGCGGCGCGGTTCGGCGTCTCGATCGCGCGATCGATGACCGACCAGCGCGACATCACCCACAACCTGCGGACCGCGGTCATCGACCCCGACGGCAAGCTGGTCAAGTCGTACACGGGCAACGAGTGGACGCCTGACCAGGTGCTGTCCGACTTGAAGTCCCTTGCGCAGTGACACGACGCCGTTGCGCTTCACCGCGCGCGAGCGGCGGCTGATCGCGCGGCTGCGCACGCCGGCGGCGGTGCAGCGCTACCTGAACACGCTGCCCTACAACCAGGAGCCGGGCGGCCGCGCGACGCTGCGCAGCTTTCGCGGCGTCGTGCGCACGGGAGCGGCGCACTGTCTCGAGGCGGCGCTGTTCGCCACCGTGGTCCTCGAGCAGCACGGCTACCCGCCGCGGGTCATCAGCTTCGAGTCGATCGACGAGCTGGATCACGTCATTTTCGTGTATCAACAACGGGGACAGTGGGGATCGATCGCGCGGTCGCGCGATCCCGGTCTGCACGGCCGCCGTCCGGTGTTCGCGACGCCGCGGGCGCTGGCGCTCAGCTACTTCGATCCCTACGTCGATTTCACCGGCCGCCTCACCGGCTACACCGTCGTGAACCTGGCCACGTTGATGGGCGACTACGACTGGAGGCTGGCGCCGACCAACGTCTGGAAGGTGGAGCGAGAGCTGCTGGATCTGCCGCACCGGCCGATCAAGTCGTCGGACCGGCGGGTCGACGCGCTGCGCCGGCGGTATCGCGCCTTCCGCGCCCGCCACGGGGGAAGGAAGCCGGTGTTCTACAAGCGGCGCGACCGGTGGACGCCGCTGCCGCCGGAATTTCAGTAAGAGGGTTCAGGGTTCTGGGTTCTGGGTTCTGGGTTCTGGTTCTGGGTTCGGGAACCTTGAACCTGAACCAACCTAGAACCCAGCACCCAGAACCCAGAACCCTTCCGCGCCGGTTGATTGGACGGCGCGACTCCAGTACGCTTCAGCTGCCTCGTGGGAGCCGCGATCTTCATCGCCGCATTGATCCTCGTGATCTTCGTCGTCGACATCGGCAGCCGATGGTGGCGCGAGAACGAATGGCGCCGCCGCTGGCGCGAGCGCGAGCGCGACGAGGAGTGAGCAGGGTCAGTCGAGATCGAAGTCGCGCATCGGCTTGGTGACCGGCTCCTCTTTCGCCTGACGCAGCGCCTCCTCGAAGCGCTTCGACAGCGCGTCCCCGCGTCCCTTCTCGGCGTCGACCGACTGCTGGAAGATGCTCTCGCGGCGCTCGGCCTCGCGCGCGAGGATCTTCTGCGCCTCGCTCAGCTCCGGCTTGTTGCCGCGATCGGGCTCGCGGTGCGAGACGATGCGGCCAAGGTTGGTGTCGAAGACGAGAATCGCCTGGCAGCACGGGCAGGCGAGCTCCAGCTCGGATTTCAGCTTCGCCATCACTGTTGTCTCCCAAGGGCGCCGGCCAGGCCGCCGCGCTCGAATTGTTTCTTCAGCTCGAACGGCTTGCCGTCGGGCAGCTTCGCCGTCAGCCGCAAGTCCCTGATCTGCATGCGGCGGAAATCGAAGCGCTGGCCGTAGCCGGCGACGAAGGTATCGAGCGGCGCCTGGAACCGGCCGCCGGCCGGAATCGAGGATGTGGTGATGCGGTAGTAGGTGTTCAACCAGACTTCGACCGCGGACCAGTCGTGGCCTGATTGATTGGTCACCGTCAGCAGGTTGCGCTCGAGCTTCATCGGCTCGTCGGGCAGCTTGCGGCACGACGCGCCGACGAACGCCAGCGCGAGCGCGGCGATGATCGCAGCGAAGGCGGGAAGAATCGATCGGCGCGCCACCACGGCTATCATAGCGTAGACACGAATGACTCAAGGGCCGCGCCCGACGCTGCGCATCGCGACCTACAACATCCATCGCTGCCGCGGCCTCGACGGCCGCACCCGCCCCGAACGCACCGCGGCGGTCTTGAAATCGATCAACGCCGACGTCATCGCCCTGCAGGAAGTGGTTGGCCCCGGCCCGCACGACGGCGGCCACGCCGAGGAGCTCGGCGCGCAGCTCGGCATGGGCTGGGTGATGGCGCCGGCGCGGCAGCTGCGCGGCCACCAGTTCGGCAACGTGGTGATGAGCCGGCTGCCGATCGCGCAGCATCTCGAGCACGACCTGTCGTGGAAGACGTGCGAGGAGCGGCGGATGCAGCGTGTCGACATCACTGCCGAACACTGCACGCTGCATCTCTACAACGTCCACCTCGGCACCGCGCTGCTCGAGCGCCGCCATCAGGCGCAGCGCCTGGCGACCATCGTCACCGATCGCCACGTCAACGGCCCCAAGCTGGTGGTCGGCGACTTCAACGAGTGGATGCGCGGGCTGACGACGTCGCTGCTGAGCGAAAAGCTGAAGGCCGTGGATCTGCGCGACTTCATGCCGCGCAAGCGCACGCAGCGCACCTATCCCGGCGTCTTTCCCCTGCTGCACCTCGATCACATCTACTACGCGGGGAAGATCGAAATCGTCAACATCGAGATGCCGCGGACGCGGCAGACGATGGTGGCGTCGGACCATCTCCCGATCGTCGCAGAAGTGCGCCTGGGGTAAAGACGGGTTCAGGGTTCTGGGTTCTGGGTTCTGGGTTGGTTCTCCGAACCCTGAACCTGAACCCAGAACCATGAACCCTGACCCCAGAACCCCTCTGCTGCGCAGCTACCGCGTCTGGCTGACCGGCGCGAGCAGCGGCATCGGCGCCGCGCTGGTCACGCGCCTGATCGATCGCGGCGCGCGCGTGGCAATCACCGCACGGCGTGTCGATCTGCTCGAGTCGGTCGCGAAGAGCCATGCCGGCGGCGGCTCGCCGCTGCTGGTCGTGCCGGCCGACGTTACCGATCGCGCGGCCGTGATCGCCGCCGCGCGGCGGGTCGAGTCGGAGTGGGGCGGCATCGACCTCGCGATCTTCAACGCCGGCGGCTCGATCGCGCCCTCCGCCGATCGCGATCCGCGCCAGTTCGACGCGGCAGAATATGCCGCGACCATGGCGCTGAACTACTTCAGCGTCGTCTACGGGATCGACGCGGTGCTGCCGGGGATGCTGTCACGCGGCCGCGGGCAGATCGCGGCGGTCGCGAGCCTCGCCGGCTATCGCCCGTCATCCGTGGCGCTGCCTTACAGCGCGTCGAAGGCTGCGGTCATCCACTTGATGGAGGGGCAGCGGCTGAGCGTCGCGGGGCGGGGCATTACCGTGACCGTGGTCAATCCCGGGTTCGTGAAAACGCCGCTGACCGCGCGCCATACCTTCCGGATGCCGTTCCTGATCGAGGCGGACGATGCGGCGGAGCGGATCGTGCGCGGCCTGGAACGGGGGAAGGGGGAGATTCATTTCCCCGCGCCGTTGTCGTGGACGGTGAAGATGTTGCGATTGCTCCCGGATTCGATTTACGCCCGGATTATCAATCGCGCCTCCGTAGGGGCCGACCTTGGTCGGCCCCCGTAATGTGCGGAAGGCCCGGTTGATCGATCGCAATCGCCTGCGGGGCGATCCGCGGATGCCGGGGGCCGAGCAAGCTCGGCCCCTACGGATCTTTCACTCCGCCTCTTCGACTAATTCGAGAGTAATTGCCGCATCCACCACGCTCGGCACCGCCTGCGCGGCGCGGCGCGCCTTCACGACCCGCGCCTCCTCGTAGAGCCGCTGCGGCACCGGCTGGATGTCCCAGATGAGGCCGAGCGCGGCCATCGCCTTGATCACGTACCAGGTGATGTCGAGCTCCCACCAGTAGAAGCCGTTGCGCGCGGCGCGCTGGAAGCGGTGGTGATTGTTGTGCCACCCCTCGCCGGCCGCGAAGAAGGCGGTGAGGGCGTTGTTGCGCGACTCGTCGAGCGTGTCGAAGCGGCGCGACCCGAACATGTGGTTGACGGTGTTGATGGCGAAGGTCGCGTGCGCCAGCGTCATCGTCGGCAGGCAGAAGCCCCAGACGAGCCACGGGAAGCCGCCGGCCAGGAAGAGGGCGAGCGCGAAGGCCGCGGGCGGCACGAAAAACCAGCGCTCGAGCCACGCGATCTCCGGCACTTTGGCGAAGTCGCGGATCACCGGGTTGCTCGCTTCGACCTTGTCGTATCGGGTGTCGTGCAGGAACCAGCCGATGTGCGCGTAGTAGACGCCGCTGACCATCGGGCTGTGCGGATCGCCGTCGCGATCGGCGAACTTGTGATGGTTGACGTGGTGGCCCGCCCACCACAGCGGTCCTTTCTGCATCGCCGCGGTGCCGATGAACGCCCAGACGAAGCGCGCGACGCGGTTCATCTTGAAGGCGCGGTGGGCGAAGTAGCGGTGGAAGATCAGCGTCAGGCCGATGGCGCGGATGAAATGCGAGGCCGCCCAGAGCGCAGCCAGCGGCCAGGCGAACGGCGCGAAGAATACGAGCAGCGCCGAGGCCTGGACCAGCCAGAAGACAGAGACTTGCACGAAGTTCGGTAGCACGTCAGATCTCTCGCAAGGCGCGGGCGACGGGAATTCTCGCGGCTCGGATCGCGGGCAGCAGGCCGCCGGCTGCGCCCATCAACGCGGAGAAGATCAACCCGCCCAGCAGCAGGCCGGGGGTGATTCGAAACTTGAACGCCAGCTCGCTGAAGCTGGTCATGTTCATCGCGCCGGTCGACAAACCGTGGACCGGCAAAGCAATGACGCAGCCAATCACCCCGCCGACGATGGCCAGCGCCACCGACTCGGCGAGAAACGCGGTCACGATGCGCACCCGCGAGAAACCGAGCGCCCGCAGCGTGCCGATTTCGCGCGTGCGATAGGCGACGGCGGCGTACATCGTGTTCATCGCGCCGAAGACAGCACCGATCGATAGGATCGCGGTTACGAAAGTGGCGAAGACGCGAATCAGCGTCCCGGTCGTCGCCGACTGGCCCTCGTAATACTCGCGCTCCCGCTCCGGCTTGAGATCGAGGCGCGGATCGGTCGCCACCGCCGCCTGGAACGAGTCGAACGCCGACGGATCCACCAGCTTCACCGTGACCGACTGGTAGCCGTCGCGCTGGAACGCCGGCATCATCAGGTCGACGTCGCCCCACACTTCCGACTCGAACGACGCATCGTCGGCGGTGAAGACGCCGACGACCTTCCACGTCGCGTTGGCGAAGCGAACGTCGCTGCCGAGCGCCAGGCCCTGAAAGCGGCCGACCGCCGCCTTGCCGACGTTGATCTCGCGCATCCCCGGCGTCAGCCGCCGGCCCTCGACGAACTTCAGGGTGTCGCGGATCGCGAAGGCGCGCGGGCCGACGCCGCGCAGCGGCACATTCGCCGGATGGCCGTCCGACACGCGCGGCAGCGAGATGATCACCACCAGCTCGGGCGACGCCAGCGGCTTCCCGTCGTCGCCGCGCGCGACCTGCGGGTGCGCCTCGATCAGCGGCAGCTGCGGGCGCAGCACCGCGCTCACGGTTTCCGAGGTCGCGCCTTTGCGCAGGAGGATCGCGTTGTCGTTCGAGCCGCTGGCGACCAGCGCGCCGCGGAAGCCCTGCGCGATCGCCATCGTCATGATGAACACCGCGACGACCATCGCGATGCCCATCGCCGTCATCGCCGCGGTGCTCTTGCGGACGATCATCGACCGCAGGTTGTAGTTCGAAATCAAGCCCATATCGATGTCTTCGTCACGCCACGCGCCGCAGCGCGTCGACAATCCTCAACCGCGACGCCATCGTCGCCGGAATCACCGCCGCGAGCACGCCGATCAGGACGCTCAGGCCGATGCCGACGACCACGTTCCAGTTGTTGACGCCGAACAGCGGGATGAAGCCGCCGGCCAGGCCGAGGAACTCCGCGTTGACCACGACGCGCGCCAGCGCCGCGCCCATCGCCCCGCCGACGACGGCGACCAGCAACCCTTCGCCGACGACGAGCAGAAAGATCGTCAACGCCCGGAAGCCGAGCGTGCGCATGACGGCGATCTCGGTGGTGCGCTCGCGCACCGACATCGCCATCGTGTTGCCGGCGACAAAGAGCGTAGACAGGACGACCGCCAGCGCGACGCTGCCGAGCAGCAGGTTGAGGTTGCCGAGCATCGACGCGAACTGCGCCGAGAACGCCTGCTCGGTTTCCGTCTTGGTCTCGTACGGCGAGTTGGCGAAGCGCTGATCGATCGCCGCAATCACCTGCGTCGCCTGTTCGGGGTCGGCGACCCGGGTGACGACCCAGCCCACCTGTCCCTGTGGCGAGCTGCGCTCGTCGGCGTATTTCCAGTGGAACAGCATCGACTGGTTGTCGACCGCGCTGCTGCCGGCCTTGTAGATCCCGCGAATCGTGAAGGGATAGTCGAGCGAGCCGTAGACGGGGATGCCCGGCTGGAGCACGACGCGGTCGCCGAGCTGCCAGCCGTATTTCTTCGCCAGGCCGTCGCCGACGATGCAGCCGGTGCGATCCGCGAGGAACGCCTCTTTTTCTTCCGGCGTCAGGATCACCTCGGGATACATCCGCAGGTAGCTTTCGGGGTCGACCGCGAACTGGCCGAAGAAATTCTTCGGATCCTTGTAGATGCCGCCGAACCAGTTCGCCCAGGTCACATCGGTGACGCCGGCCGTGCTCCTGATCGCCTCGGTATGGCTGGTCGGCATGCTGAAGATCATCGACGTCGAGCGGATGGTCACCAGCCGCTGCGCCGAGCTCGCGGCCGAGACGGCGGCGAAGCCGTCGAGCACGGAACGCAGCGCGGCGAACAGGAAGACCGCGAGCGCGACGCTGATCATCGTCAGCGCCGTGCGGCGCTTGCTGCGGCGCGCGCTCTTGAAGATGAGACCGATGAATTTCATGGCGTTGCTCCGGCGGCCCTAAACGACCACCCTACGACCGATGGCACCCCTGAAGGGCTGCCCTACCTGCCCTGCCTGCCCCACCTGCCCTACCGCGCAGCGGCCGCCTGCTCGACCAGCGTGCCCTTCTCCAGGTGCAGCACGTGCGTCGCCCGCTCCGCCGCGTGCGGGTCGTGCGTCACCATCACGATCGTCTTCTTGTACTCCTGGTTCAGCCGCTGCAGCAGCGTCAGCACCTCGGCCGCCGACTTCGCGTCGAGGTCGCCGGTCGGTTCGTCGGCGAGCAGCAGCGTCGGGTCGGTGACGATCGCGCGCGCGATCGCGACGCGCTGCTCCTGTCCGCCCGAGAGCTGCCGCGGATAGTGCTTCTCACGATCGGCGATGCCGACGATGCCGAGCGCGGTCATCACGTGATCGCGGCGCTGCTTCTTGGTCAGACTGGTGAGCAGCAGCGGCAGCTCGACGTTCTCGAACGCGGTCAGCACCGGAATGAGATTGTAGAGCTGAAAGATGAAGCCGATGTGCCGCGCGCGCCAGGCGGCGAGCGCGCGTTCGGACAGGCTGGTGATCTCGGTGCCGCCAATCCGGATCGTGCCGCGCGACGGGCGATCGATGCCGGCCAGCAGATTCAGGAGCGTCGACTTGCCCGACCCCGAAGGTCCCATCAGCCCGAGGAAATCGCCTTCGGGGACCGTGATTGACACCTGCTCGAGCACGGGTATCTCGATCGCGTCGCGCTTGTACGATTTGGTGACGTCGCGCAGCTCGATCAGCGCCATAACGCTAGGTTCCTTTCACGCGGACGGGGCCGCGGTCGGTGAGGCCGGCCGGCGGGTTGACGACGACCATCTCGCCCGGCACGACGCCGCTCTTCACTTCGACCTGGTCGAGGCGATCGGCGCCGAGGGTCACGGCGCGGCGGGCGACCGTGCCGTTGTTGACGACCCAGACGATCGACTGGCCGCCCTGCGCCGTCACCGTCCGCTTCGGCACCAGGATCACAGGCGGGGCCACCGACGGAGCGGCCGCCGCGCCCGACGCCGCAGCGGTCTGCTTCTCCGCCGCGCGCCGTTCCTGGAAGGTGACGCTCGTGGTCATCTCGGGCTTCACGAGGTGGTCGGCGTCGAGGATGGAGACGCGCACTTCGACGATCGATTTCGCGCGATCGGCCGACGGAAAAATCTGCCGCAGCCGCCCCTTGTAGACCCGGTCCTGATACGCCTGGAGCTTGACCTCGGCGGCCATCGCCGGCGTCAGCTTCGCGACGCTGTTCTCGCTGACCTCGGTCTGCACCTCGAGCTCGGACAGATCGGCGATGGTCGCGATCGCGCCGCCCTCGCGCGCCGCCTGGCCGGCGACGCCGAAGGGCGAGACCGTTTCGCCGACTTCCGCGCGCTTCTTGATCACCACGCCGTCGAACGGGGCCCGGACGTTGGCGTTCTCGATCGCTTCGTCGGTGACGCGGACCCGCGCCCGCGCCGAGGCGATCGCCGCTTCCGCGGAGTTGACCCGCGCGGCGGAGACGGCGGCTGCCGCCTGCGCGGCGGTCAGCGCGGCGTCGGTCGTGATGCCGTCCTTCGCCAGCGCCCGCTGCCGCTCGAGCGTGCGCAGATCCTCGTCGCGGGTCGCCTGCGCCTGCACCAGCTGCGCCTCGGCCTCGGCGACCTGGCGCCGCGCGGCCTCGAGCTGGGCGTCGATCTCCGCATGCTCGATCTGCGCGATGATCTCGCCCTTCCTGACCCGCGTCCCCTCTTCGAACTGCAGCCGCGCCAGCCGCCCGCCGCTCTTGACGCCGACCTCGCTGCTCCGCCGGGCGACGACGTAGCCGGTGGCGACCAGCACGGGCAGGTCGGTCGATCCGCCCGGCCTCGTCAGCACCTGCGTGGCGCGGGTGACGTCGACCTCGGGCGCGCGGCGCTCGGCCAGGTAGGCGCGGGCACGCGGATACAGCGCCGCCAACGACGCGACCAGGAGCACCAGGCCGAGCCACAGCACCCACCGCCGGCGCGGAGGCGCGTCGCGATCGATGCGCAGGCGTGATAAGTCGCCTGCCGACGGCTGAGAATGAATTGTCACGGGAAAGAACTAGCGTCTGCTTCCGAGATTACCCGACGCGCGCCGACGGACGAGGCTAACCCTCTTCTTCGAACTCTTCCTCTTCCGGCGGGCCCAGGCGCGTCGACGGACGCAGCGCTTCGCGGTAGTCGTATACGGGCAGATCGCGCACGTGAAGCGGCAGCGTGCACGCGGACGACTTCTGGTCGACCACGACGGTGACCGGACTGCCCTCGACGCCCTCGCGGAAGGTGATGCGGCAGCCGCAGGCCAGCCGCGCGTGCGTGAATCCCTTCAACATCGCCCCGATCATACTACAGCGCGGCGCCCGCTCAACCCTTCGGCTCGGCATTGACGCAGAGCCTCGCTCAGGGCGGGGCCCGTGAAACTCGCACTTAGAGGAGCGACTTGATCTGCCGCTCGAAGGCCTCTTTCGATGACAGCCCGACGTGCTTGTTGCACATTTTTCCGTCGCGCGAGATGACCACGGTGATCGGGATGCCGAACATCGGCCCGTAGGCGTCCTGCATCGCGTCCTGGTCGAGGCCCTGGAGGACCATGTAGTTCATCTTCATCTGCGCGACGTACGGCTTCAGCTTGTCGAGCGTGTCGTCGATCGAGACACCGACCACCTGCAGCCCCTGCTTGCCGTATTTCTGCTGGAACTCGATGAACCAGGGAATCTCGATCTTGCACGGCCCGCACCAGGTCGCCCAGAAATCGAGCAGCACCACCTTGCCCTTGAGCGAGGAGAGCTGCACGGGCTTGTTCTCGAGATCCTTCAGCGCGAAGTTCAGGTTGGCCGGCTTCGCCGTGGCGGGGCACGACGCCGTTGGCGGCGCGCCGCCGGTGTGGAACGGCCACTCGGGCGCGGCGTTCAGCGTCAGCAGCGCGAGCGCGAGACAGCCAACGGCGGCAACGACCCATCGTATGTTCATCGTGAGCTCCGTTGGGGCTGGGGGCTCGGGGCTGGGGGCTGGCTGCACTCGCTCGCGCAACTTGCGACTCCCGGCTCCGAGGCTCTGCCCACACCAATCACAGTCCTGATCCTTATCCTAGTGCAGCGACGCCTTGACGTAGCTCGCCATTCGCTCGACCTCACGCCTTGGCTCGCGGGCGAGCAGCACGAAGGTGCGATTCCCCACGCACCAGATCGCGGCCTCGTGGCCGAGCACCCGCACGAGCTGCTGTGCCCGCGAGGTCTCGGGCAGCATGAACAGCGACACGGGGTTGCCTTCGTGGCGATACATGATGTGCGCGATCTTCCCGTCGCCGTACAGGCAGGGACGCGACCCGACGAGCTCCAGACCCTCGCCCTCCGGGTGCTCCGGCAGGTGGACGTTCCAATCGAAGCCGGAGAACAGAGAGCTCTCGACCGCAGCGGCTTCCTGGTGCGTGCCGAGCATGCGGTTCATCGCGAGGCATTTGACGTGATCGGCGGTGAGTTCGGCGGCGAGAACGACTTCGGAGCGGCGGGTGGCCTGAACGACAAACGCCCCGCCGACAATCACGATGAGCGACGCGGCCAGGGCGAACGGGGCGGCACGCGAGGTCCACGCACGGCGCGGGATGAAACCGCCCCACGAGTGGCCGGGGGCCGCGGAGCGTTGGCCGGCGCGCGCGGCGAGCTCGCGGCAGCGCGCGTGCAGCGGCGAAGGCGCCGGCGCGCGCAGCGACTCGGAACGCTCGCGGAGGATCGTGTGCACGGCGCGCTCCGCGACCACGCGAGAATGACACGGCGGACAGACGCGCAGGTGATCCTCGACGGTCCGGCGGTCCGCGTCGGGCAGCTCGCCGTCGACGAACGGCGTGACCAGCGGGTCGATGGTTTGACAGTTAGGCATTGACAGGTCGCAGGTGGCTCAGCCGGTCGAACAACATGTGCCGGCCGCGCGAGATGCGCGACATGACGGTGCCGACCGGAATCGACAACATCTCGGCAATTTCGGCGTACGAAAATTCTTCGACGTCTCGTAACCAGACAGCCTGGCGGAAGGCTTCGGGCAGCGCATCGACCGCCGCCTGGAGCTCGGGGGCCAGCGTGTCGCGCAGCAGCAGGCTTTCAGGGGTTTCGGCGGCGCCGGCGGAGCGGCCGGCCGGGGGCGACGCGTCGGCGGCCCGGTCGACGATCTCGCTGTCGACCTCCACCGTGTCGCGCGCGCGGTCCCGAGCCCGGTTCCGGGCGGTGTTATGGAGAATCGTGAACAACCAGGCCCTCAGATTCGTTCCAGGTTTGAACTGATCCGCAGCTCGAAACGCCTTGAGATAGGTCTCCTGGACCAGATCCTCGGCATCGGCCGGCCTGCGCGTCAGCCGGAGTGCCGCGCGGTACAGGCTGTCGAGGGACGCCAGCGCTTCGGTCTCGAACGCCGGCGACACTACCGGTAAACCCTTGCGGGGGGC
>Ga0111538_10008804_pt1 | contig 13510 bp, 9 predicted proteins | sample SoiMethybrSBSTD1_FD_79669 | JGI IMG/M metagenome (GOLD analysis project Ga0111538, IMG submission 79669) | Bulk soil microbial communities from a Populus tree surrounding site in Tennessee, USA - Soil MetaG P. TD hybrid SBSTD1 (version 2)... | ecosystem: Environmental > Terrestrial > Soil > Tree...
ATGGCCGATCCGAAGCTTTCGTTGTTACGTTCCTAGTGGCCTGAGTTGGAAATCCCTTTGCGAATTTGCTAGCGGCAATCGGCTCGGGCTCCCCTCCTCAGCAGGGGCCTGTTGCCCAGCCCGTTTTTGATGGGCGGGAGTCAAGGTTTTGCGGCCAAACCGTTTCGTCGCACGACTAGATTCGCGAATGTCTCCAGGAATCGCCCGGCTCGGTTGGCTGGGCCCCGCGCTATCAAAACCAGTGCATGGAGGTGGACCTTCGATCCGCTTTCTGCTGCCGCCAGAGAAGCGGCCGGTTTTAGGCGATCATTGTGCAGAAAGATCCGCAGGTTCTGGCAGGCCGCAATGAGGTAGTCCTGGATACGCTGGTTGTGCAATCGCCGCCACCGGGCACGTTTGAACCCGTGGCGGTTGCTTGCATCGGCAAAACTTCCTTCCATTAGATATTGTCGACGACGCCGATCCCGACGTGCCCAACCGCTATGAGATTCCGCCCGTCCCTTTTCGATCAACTCATGCGCGACGTGCCGTTTCAGCTTCCGCACATGCCTCTTCGATGTCATGCATTGCGTCCGCAACACGCACGTTCTACAGACCGCGGCCTTGCTGACAAACACGTAGAAGCCGCGCTCGACGCTCTTGGCTCTGGTCAACCTTTGACCGGCAGGACAGATATAGGTTTCCGTCTCGGCGTCATACTGGAAATCGCTTTGCTGGAAAATCCCGCGCCGCTTCCGGTCCTTCTGCAGTGTCGACCTCATATCCTTCATATGCGATCGAATGTGCTGCTGCTGGCATGCAGCGAAGTTCTCATTAGTTCCGTATTGCGCGTCAGCCACCACGACTCCCACCCTGCAGCCGGTGTTTCCCTCATGCTGCTTCACCAGATCGTTCAATTTGTGATTCTCCGCCACCTCACCGGCTGTCGTCTCTACCGCCGTGATCACCCCGCAGTGATCATCCACGGCTCGGTGGTTCTTGTAACGCAGCCTAGCCGGATCTTGCGAATTCTTCCGCGTCAGCGTCGCATCCGGATCCGTTGAACTCACTGCCCAGGTTCTCTGTCGTCTCTGCTTACTTCCGCCCTCATCGTCGGGTTCATCCAGTTTTTCGGATTCTCTTCGGTACACGCTCCTCAACGCTTCAATCAATTCCGGCGCCCCTTTGCGTACCGACTTCATCGCCGCATTGGCTTCGACCAAGCTTCCATCCATATGGATTTTCTTGCCGTCCACTAACCCTGCCTCCACGCACTGCTGGACGGTCCTGACGAAGACCTCTTCAAAAACCTCTGCCCCCCACCGTTTTCGTGCTTTGCTCAACACACTGTGGTTCGGAATCTCCTCATCCAGATCGAACTCCAAAAACCACATGTAGTCCAGCCGTTCACCCACAATCCGCATCAACTCTCGCTCGCTGGCGACGTTATCCAGAAACAGCAACAGCATCAGTTTCAGGATCACAATCGGATCTTCCGACTCGTGCCCGTCGCGGCCGTAAAAGCCCGCCACCCGCTCCCGCACGAACCCAAAGTCGATCGCCCCCTTCACGGCCCTCAGTGGATTATTCGATCTCACCCGTTTTTCCAGGTTCACCCCGTAGTGAAACAACTTCGATTCGCTTTGTTGAACTCGTCCAATCATGGCTCTACGTTTACAGTCTTCGCCGGCCATGTTCGGTCCGTTGGGCAACAGGCCCCTGCTGAGGAGGGGAGCCGATTGCTGCAACTTTCAAACCGCTCGTGGACTCGCATCACGTTGCAAGGCCGTGATAGATTCCGCACGGAATTGGAATTCTGGGGATAGACTCCGAATTCGCTGCGAAGTGGTCAGATTAAGAACAAACCGGCACAGCGAATTCGGAGTCTGTCCCCAGAATTCCTAAGAATTGTGCGCCGCCTTCCGTAACCAGGTTCGGCCGGTTGGCTTGCGCGGGAGCGTTGGAGAATCCCTGGCAACCTCACAGTTTTAGTCTCTCGAGACGGTTCGGGGTCTTTATTGACATCCACGCAAGCCAAAGCCCTTCGCTCCAGTCATGGCATCGGTACGGCAGTCCCTGCCGTTCGCAGAACTCCTTCACAAGCTCGCTGATCTCCGGATAATGAACGTGACTGATGTCGGGCACAAGATGGTGCTCGATCTGATATTGCAGCCCGCCGCAGAGCCACCTTCCCAATCTTCCCGTTCTGAAGTTCAGTGTTGTTGACGTGTGAGCCAGAGGATGAGCCAGCCGATCGGGATCGTTCGTGATGCGCAAGGCCTCGGCAGGCATGTGCGCCGGCGCAAAGACGATAAGCATCGCGTAGCTATTCAGGAGATTGCGGACCACATAAATCGCCACAACCCATGAAGGACGTAGAAACAGAGAAGGAACGACAAGCCAGATCGCGACATGGGTGACGAGCGCCGAGGCGTCGATCCAGTGCTCCGTCCGACGGAGTTTCCTATCACGAAGAGACCGCCACAGATAAAGGCCGCCGCTGAGCTGCTGGGCAAACAACGTGAAAGCGACGGCAAACGGGAAAACCATACTCTGGGCGTGCTCATAATAGATACGGCGCCATCCCCGCGATTCCTCCACGTCATGCAGCGTCCCGGCGAACCAGGGCATCAAATCGAAATCGCCATCAACGCCTTTCATGTTCGGTCCGCTGTGATGCCGAAGCACATGCTTGTCCCACCAGTAGGTGGCTGAGAGCCCGAGAATCACCGGATACCCGAAATATGTCAGCGCGCAATTGATCCATATTCTGTTGCTCGTCGCAGAGTGCGACGAGGTGTGAGTGTTTGTGCCGACACCCATGGCTCCCGCTGTTGCGATCAGGAGGCCCAGGCCGCCTGTCCACCACGATTGCGCGCTGAACAGCAACGCAACGCCGGCAGTCATGACCGCCACATGCACCACCAGTTCTCCGACCAGCCGCGCCGTGGGGCGTCTGAAGAATCCTCGCTTCCTGAGGTCCGCACGCAGGGAACGTAACGCGTCGATGTCAGTCACGCTAGAAATCCTGAGCTAGAACGAGGCCGGCACGCGCGAGCACAATGCCGATCCAAACAAGGTAAGCGAACATCAGTGCCCCGCGCGGTCTCGGTATGTGGAGTGGGCAAACCATTCCGGCACCGATGACGGCCATGCCCACGACAGCCATCGGAGTTGTTGGATGAAAAAGGAACAAAGTCGCCCAGAGAATGGCCGCTGCCGTCGTCGGGATACCGACGAATCCCCCAGTTTCACGATGATGCAGGTTATAAAAGCCGAGCCTCGTGACGGCACAGAGAACATGCAACGCCGACGCCGCGATCCACAGGAATCCGGCGATTCCCGACTCAACATCGACCAACACGCTCAAACAGGCAATCGGAGCCACGCCGAAACAGGCTGCATCCACCAGGCTGTCAAGCTGGATCCCGAAAGCTTCCTGGAATGGCGTCCGCTGGAAGCGTCGCGCAAACTTGCCGTCAAACGTGTCCGCCAGCGCCGCAAGCGCAAGAAGCAATCCCGCGCCTTCCCAGTTTGCAAATTCCCGCGCGACGAATATCGCGCTCAATCCGCAGCACAGCGATACGTAACTGAGAGCATTGCTTAGCGAGATATATCGGAAGGGCGCTTCTGTCATTAGGACACCAGTCGATAGAGAGCGGCCCACGTGCGCACCACTCGCTCCAGGAACCGTTGGGGTTGAAACCTGTGAATCATTGCGTACGCGGGGAGGCGATTGATCATCAAATCCTCCAGGCACAAGGCGAACCCCTCTCTCCAGGAATGTTTGTCGATGGGTACATCCGAGATTGTGCTCAGCGCCCGGCGATGCCGCTGCAGGTATTTTTCAAGATCTTCTGCTCTTGGTTCAGTGCCGAGAACAAAGCACAACAGTTCCGCCAGATCATGCTGGGGCAAACCCAGAGTAGCCAACTCCCAATCGTAGGCGCACAATCGAAAGCCCGTCGAGGTGCGGCGTAACGCGATGTTTCTTGAATTGAAATCGTTGTGAATCAACGTGCGAGGCATGCTTTCGATGATCTTCCACGAGCAACCGAGCTTTGTGATCCACGCATCCCAGTCTGCAAGGTCTTTCGTCCAGGGCTCGAACAGAGGCTTGGCATGCTCTGCCAGGCTGAGCCAGAGTGGCGTCGCCTTCAGCATTGATTCCCGCGTCGGATAAGGACCGACCACAATATCTCGCACCACGTCCGGCTCTCTTCCATAGCCTGTCGCGTGAATCTCGGCCAGTCCGTCGATCGCGGCGTTGATACAATCCGGCTTCCAGGCGTTGACGGAGTGCGCCTCATTCATCAGAGACACATCGGAGAGTCGCTCCAGCACGAGCACCGTCTGATCGGCACTCTGCCATCCCCCGTAGAACCGAGGCATGAACCGACGGAGTCCTTTCGGAGCGGACTGGTAGATCTTCAGTTCTCGGGCGTCGGAGTTGACGACGCCAAGGGAGTCTGAAAACTCCGCATACGCTTGGCCGAGCTTCACACTGCACAGGCCGGCAACCATCTTCCCGATTTCGGCAGTTTCAGCGGCTGAGGACTTGGCCTTCACCACGACGTCGAAGGGTGTTCGCCCGCGCAGTTTTACTCGATACGCCTGAAGGCCGACGTAATCACGGTGCTTCCATGAGCTCAATTCATTGATGATGCTGCTCCCCGCTTTAAATTCCACTGGGCAGGAGGACTCCACCCTATCCGAACCGAAGATCGAATTGAAAACCTCAGAGCGCCCGAGAGCTTTCCTGCGATCGGGGACATTCCCTGGCCCATCGAGAAAACCTTGCCGTATAAATGTCGCGAAGTATTTCTCTATCAATGTAGCGGAGAGTTGAGGACATTCGAGGCCGGCATGCCTGAGCGCAGCAAGACTTTTGTCCTGCCGAATGCGCCTTTTAACAGGCTCCTCAAACCTCAAAGGAAGACGGCGCTCAAAGAAGGGGGCCAGAGGACGGAGAGGAAAGTCGGGAGCATCCAGCGTACGGAATCGCATGAGCCATTGTTCATAGGGCAGGAGCTGAATCCGGTAACCGTAGAGATTCATCCACAGGACAAGCTCGCGCCAATACCGGCCGGAAGGGTTCGCAAGATGGAATACGCGGCACCCCGACTCCGCGTTGCTGCCAGTCGTCAGACGCATCACCGCATCTGCGGTGAAGTCTACGGGAATCGCGTCTAGTCCCCAGTCCAGATCCGGAGCGGCGCCCATTTGGATGCATCCTTTGATCAGGGCCGAGATGAAATCCGAAACATTGGATATGCCGCTGACGCTGTTCCCGCTGATAAAGGAGGGCCGAAAGATTGTGGTTGGGAGTCGGCGATCGCCGGCCGCACGCACAAGCGCTTCTGCGACGAGTTTGCTTTGTGCATAGGCCAGTGGGACACCGTCGATGTCGCAAAATGCATCACTGCCTTCATCGATCTCTCGCGGACCGGCTGCAGAGTATCCGACGCCCAGGGTTGAAACAAAGTGAAAGGGTTTTGCCTTGGTGCGACAGGCGAGTCGAAGAAGCTCCCTCAAGGGAAGAACATTCGAGGCTCGCAAGGCAGAGTAAGGCTGAATCCAGTTCACGGATGCGGCGCAATGAAAGATCGTATCGACATTGCGGGCCAGGGTTTCGAACGAAGCGGGCGCCAGGCCCAATCGCGGCTGCGCAAGGTCGGCATCGATGACCTGAATCCGACCAGGGAATCGATCGCTCCAAAGTCCAAACGCGCGAAGGTTCTGTTCGATTCTTTGAAGAGCCGGTTCCCTGCCCCGCCGACCAAGGCAGACAGCCTGAAGAGTTGTGCTTCTCAGCAATGACGACAGCAGATGCGCGCCCAGGAATCCGGTGGCTCCAGTCAGAAGAAAGCGTTCGGCTGCCGGGATGGAAGCCGTCTGCGGCTGGATGTCGGGAGGAAGCACGCTGTCGGAGAGCATCAGCTCTCTCGTAGTCCGAGCCAGTGACGCCGTTTGTCTGGGTCGTTTCAACAGACTGGCCAGAGATTGGATGGTCAACTCTTCTGCCGTATAGGCCGTCAACTGGCGATCCAGATCGTCCTCAATCGCTGCGGTCAGTTGCACCAGGCCCAGCGAGTCCATGCCGAGACGCGAGAACGGCTTTGAAGCGTCAATGTTTTCCGGGGCTACCTGCAGAATCTCCGCGACACGGTCGCGAATCGATTGCTCGATTGTGTCTATCAATGCGCACTCCAGACGCGTACCGCCGGAAGCTGCCCTTCATTAAAGGACCTTCTGCAGGCGTAGCGTTCGAGCTTTCCGCTGGTTGTCTTGGGAATTGCTCCAAAGGGAACCAGCGCAACAGAGTGAACCATGAGTCCATGGCGGTCGGCGACGGCATGCTGGATCGCGTCAATCACATGCGTCTCCCAGCCGCCGCTTTTTCGGTAGCGAGGCTTTACCTCTGCAATCACCGCCAGTTGTTCAACACCATCCCGAGTGATTGCAAAGGCGGCACAGCCATTCGCGTGGATGGCATCATGGCTACGCGCCATGGTTCGTTCGATATCTTGCGGATAGTGTTTGAGGCCGCGAATATTGATCACGTCTTTGATTCGGCCGGTCACAAACAGCTGGCCATCGCGGCAGAAGCCGAGGTCGCCCGTGCGAAGAAACGGTCCTTCAGCGTTATCCGCGGTATAGGCTGCAAAAGTCGCCGCAGTCTCTTCCGGACGGCGCCAATATCCCGCTGCGACACTCGGACCGGAAATCCAGATTTCTCCGATTTGTCCTGGGCCACACGTAACACGGGTTTCCGGATTCACAATAAGGAATCGAGATTCCTCGGAGCTGCGGCCACAACTCACGAAACTGAAGGATCGGCTTTCCGGCGTGCGCGGCGGCTCGGCAATGCCTTCCGCCAGAGCATCGGCGTCCGCATCATAGAACCCCGGCGGTTCCGAGACACGCGAAGTGGACACCAGCAAGGTAGACTCCGCCAGCCCATAAACCGGACGAAACGCGTTCCAATGGAACCCGCAGGATTCGAAGCGGTCGCGGAAACGAAGCAGAGTGTTTTTGCGGACGCTTTCTGAGCCGTTGTAGGCCACGCCCCATGAGCTCAGTTCGAGACGCTGTTGTTCATCGACCGATACTTTGTCCACACAAAGCGCATAGGCAAAGTCCGGTCCTCCGCTGTTTGTGCCGCCAAAACGCGTTATCGCCTCGAGCCATCGCGCAGGGCGAGCCAGAAACGCGGCCGGCGCCATCAGGTATGCGCGATAGCCGACAAAGGCGGGAAGCAGAATTCCTTCGATCAAACCCATATCGTGGTTGTGTGGGAGCCACGATATCGAGATGGACTGTTCGGTGTTCCCGCCGTTCGATCTGCACGCGGAAAGGTTGTGCAGCAGATTGGCATGCGTGACCACGACACCCCTGGGAGAAGAGGTGGATCCGGATGTGTATTGAATAAAGGCCGGGCCTTCGGGCTCCACGAAAGACGGAATCCAGTTATCGCCTTGTACGGGATCCACAGATTCAGTGGCGAGCCATTGCATCGCGGCTAGTTCGGGAGCGCGCATGTCGAAATCAAGATCGGCGAGGGCGCGGTCGATCACACTTGTTGTGCTGAGAATCGCATCGGCTTCGGCATCGCAAGCGATGGCGGACAATCGGGTCAACGCTCTGCCGATACGCGCAACATGAGGAAGGCTTGCGGGAATCGGAGTGATACCGGCATACAGGCATCCGAAAAAAGAAATGATGAAATCCAGACCCGGGGCATAGACAAGAAGGGGTCGCCTGATGCCCCATTCTTGCAGCATTGCCGCGACAGCTCGACTCTCCCTGTCCAGTTCGGCAAACGTCAGCGTTCTGTCTTCAATCTCCCCATCGCGCAGGAACGTGTATGCGGGAGCATTTCCCTGCGCTCCCGCCCGACTCCGGACGATCCGATCAAGGGTATAGCTGGGTTTCATGAGAGCGACAGTCCCCGGTGCCACTCCAGATAGCGATTCCTAACGGCCTCCTTGTTTCGTACCAGGTCTTCAAGCATCCAGTGCGAGGTGACGATCTGCTCCTTGAAATGGACCTGAACGGTGCCCGGCAAGGCATCGTAACCACGACCCGGATTGATGTGACGTGGAATGGAAATGAAGATGGGAACAATCGGCGCCTTGAGGTTCGTCGCGAGGTGAAACGCGCCTTTGTTGAACTGGCCCAATTCACCCGTCGTCACGCACAGGCCTTCCGGACTCAACAATACCGAGTCGCCGGTCGCGCGCAACACCCGCTCCGCATTCTGAAAACACCGCGCGCGCTTGTCCGGACGAGACTGAGTGGGCGTGAAAAAGACACCGAGCAGGTAACCAATCACTGCCACGGGTGGAAACTTCCGCAGCCCACCCCAAAGAAAGAACCGCGTTCTGGGAAGACCGAGTGCGAGCAAAACGAACACGTCTATCGTTGATGTGTGGTTGATGAGATAGATGACCTGACCTTCGTATCGGGGCATCTCACCGTCAATTTTCAGCCGTATGCCGCTGACGCGCAGCACCATTCTCCCGAGCCATCGGGCAAGCACTTCGGAACAGAATCGGCGAGAACGAAACAGCGTGCACACGCTCACCGCAGACATCGCGGCCATTGTCATCAGGCTCAGCACTGCGATCGCCGAGAAGACGAAGAGCGTCCGGCTAATCGTCTTTCTGGGAAATTCCGCGGGCGAATCGTATGAGGGCGATTGAAGCGTCGTACTCATGCCGGCGACTCGGACTTTCTACAGACGACTGTCTGCATTGCAAGGTTTAGATGACGTTCGCCGAGGAGGACGGGAAACATCAGGCCCTGCCCAATGAAATAGGGCACGATCGCCTTCGAGAGGTTCAGTCCCCTGCCTCGCAGGACCTTGAATGCCGCGCCGGCAAACAGATAGAAATATGCCGGAAAAGCACCATACGGGAGATAGTCGACGATCTCGAATCCATTTTGCTTCAAAGTGCGAAGAAGCGTGTTCCTGGAATAAAGCACCGTGTGCTGAGGAGCCTGTAGTCCGGGCCATCGTTCCTGAAAAAGCCGAAACGTGACGCTGTCGAGACGTGGAACCTCGATGATGAGGCGGCCATTCGGTTTAAGCACCTTCCTGGCAGCGGCGAGCGTCCGTGCGGGATCATAGTCGTGCTCGAGGAAGTGCCACATCGTCACCAGGTCGAACCTGCCTTCTTCGAGATCCTGTTCGTAGAAAAGCCCGCAATGAAACTCAACGTCACGCAGGGTTGGATTCTCCCGCAGGTCCTTGAAGTCAATGCCCGTCGCCCGGACGTTGTAAAGACGCCGCATCTTTTGCAGAAAGGTGCCTACAGCGCAGCCGACATCGAGCACTTCGCTTCCCGCGTCCAACTCGACATAGCGGCTAACGATTTTCGCCTTCTGCACATCGTGCCGGTCCATCGCCCGGTTGTAGAACCAGGTCAGGGCGCCCCAATCCGTCTTCTTCCGGTGCGCTATGTATTCGTTGTCGTAGTACGGCTTGATTCCCTCAAGCGTGATTCTTGGATTCTGATAAGCGAGGCCGCAGTCCTGGCAGCGCACAAACGTAAAAGTTCCAGGCTTTCCCGTAAGATCATCCTGCGCTGCAACAAAATCGGAATAACTCGAACTGCCGCAGGAATAACAAACTACGGTTTCGAAAACAGCAGTGCTCATAACGCCCTCCACGAAAACGTCATTACGATTCCCAGGCTCAAAACGGACACCTCGGTCCACATCAAGGCTCTCGCCCCCGGCTTTGACCGAACCTCGCTGTCGTGCAGGACTTCGTAGATGGAGCAAGCCAGATACACAACGACAGCCGCGACGATGCTGCGCAACCCAAGAGTGTCTCGAGGCGCAATCAACAAGACGATTAGCGGATATTTCAAAAGGGTCACATGCCGACCCGCCATGGACCGCCTTTGGTCGATGGTGATGCCTGCATACCAGGCCAACACAGCCAGGTTCACCAGCGCGAAGCCGAGGTACGAACGGTCCAGCAACATGAGCAACCCGGCGTTCGAAACTCCGACGATGCCGACAACGTGAATATACAAATCCGGCGATGGGGCTCGACAAAGAACGCGTTGCGGATGATGGATGCGGTCGTATGGAAGATCACCGAGATCGTCCCAGAGACGAAACTGAAAGACCATGGAGAATGCGGCGATCCAGGATAAGAAGATGTCGCCTTCTCCTCGCGGTATCCCGCCGGCAAGCGCCGCTGCGGTTAAAGCCGCAGCAAGTGGCAGGAAGAAACGAAAGGGATACCGTTCACGCAGGTAGTTCATAATTCTTCGTCCAGAATTCGCACACAGCCACGATCTCCATCGACAGTGAGCCGGCAGTGTTGGGGAATACGAACCATTGCATCCTTCACGCCCGCCACGCATGGCAGTCCGAATTCCCGGGCGATGATGGCGCCGTGGGAAAGCATTCCCCCGCGTTCAATCACTAGTCCGCGAATCAAGGGAAAGACCGGCGCCCAACCGGGATCTGTCTGACGCGTGACCAGAATGTCCCCCTGAAGAAGTTGATGTGCGTCGGCTACTGTTTCCAGAACCGTCGCGCGAGCCGTAACATTGCCGCCGCAAGCGCCCGTTCCGTGCATTTCCTCTCCGGATTCTCCAGGATTGCCGGGAGCGGCAGTGTTGTCTGTGGCGTGAAAATAGGCGCCTTCCGGCAGCGTGAACGTGTCCGGCGCGAGTTCTCCGCGATATTTGATATGACTCTCTCGTCGGGACAGGGCAACGGTTCGCATGTCTCCGGGAAACATCGCGTAACCGCTAAGGAAATCGTCGAGTTCGCGATAGGTAAAAAAGAAGATGTCATTCGCATCCTGCAGCACGCCGCTTTCTGCAAGACGATCGCCGATGGCAAGAGCGATGCGCCGGCACCGGCTATACAAGAGCGCCTGCTTCAGCCTGGCGCGCTCACGCATCTCAATCGCTCGGTGCGTGCTCCTCAATAACAACTTGAGGATCGAGGCTTGAAGTATCACAGGAATATAGGTAATCCTTTTGTTCCTTCGAAAATCTTCGAGTGCACGACGGGTCTCTGCGAGCCTTTCGGCCTGAAGCTCTTGAATCGAATCGTTTGGGGATTTGCCCTCAGCCTTCAGAAACGTCTTCAGCATGTCGAACAAAGGAGAGGGATTCTCCTGAAAGCTGGGGACGGTGAGCATCAACTCGCCCGAGAACCGATAACCCCACCGGTCGAGATACTCGTGGATGTCCTGACTCAGCCATTTCCAGCCCGAATTGCTAGTCAATGCTTCTGCAATGTCGCGGCTATTCGCATGAGACAGATATTCCGTGAGGCCCGGGTCGCGCAAAATTTTCCGCGAGATCTCCCAAAGATCAACAGCGGGCTGGACGCTGATGACCGTGGAAAGTCCCTTCAACAAATTGTTGTGCAGGGAGGCCTTCTCGCCTCCCGGGTACGCGCGGTGCAGGATCAACTGGAGCAAGCCATAACAAACCATCGCGGCCGTGTCCGCCAGCGAGGCGTTGGTCCAGCCATGGCAGCGGATATCCATAAAGGACCGCATGTCGTCCCGGAGCCTGAGGAGTGGACGGTCGCGGAGAGTTTCGGGCCGGGTAACGGCAGCAAAGGCATCCGCTCTTCTTTCGAATTCAACGATCCGTCTCGCGAACGAGACATACCGGGCTGGCGCCTGAACGGCGATTCTTGCGGCTTCAGCCCACTGCCGCCATCGCGGACGGTGTTCCTGCCTGAGGTTTGCGGCGACTTGCTCCGCCCCGACAAACTGATTGAAAAACCGAGCCAGGGTTTCTCCGAACGGCGCTTCCCTCAAAATGTCATGAATGCTGGTGAGGTTGTAAAAGAGCCGGCCATGATGCACACCGATGATGTGCGTGAACGCCGACTCCATTGCCTTTGTACGAGCCTTCGAGAGCCCAAAGGCGACTGCGAGGTTGCGGAAGTAGTGATAATAGCCCTCGCGCGCGATGGAATAAAGAAGGGGCGTTACGATGTCCGGGAAGTTCTCGTTGATATTGGAGTTCGACCATAACACCGGGCGGGAGACCGTCGTTATCGGACGCGACTGAACAAAAAACACGGCACCGGAATCGTCTGTAGTCCATTCGATGTCCTGCGGTGCGCCAAAGTGGCACTCGAGTGCGATCGCCGTTGTCGCCAACGTTGCCGTCGTATTCTCGCTGAGCACCAGATTATCGACGGCGAGGCCGAGTTTCTGCGTCGTCTCCACTCGATACGGCGGAGTCTTCGAAATGTGAAAAGAGCCTGGGGTGACACGCCCGGAGACGAGAGCCTCGCCAAATCCAGCGCAGTATTCCACGTACAACCGATCGTCGGCTTCATGAGTGCGTGGAGTTTGAGTAAACAAAACACCGGACGCTGCGCCGTCGATCTGGGACTGGACGATGACCGCCATTCCGTTCAAGCGCACTCCGATAGCGCTCTGATAGGAGAGAACGCGCTCATTCCAATAGGAAGACCAGCAGGCGAGCAGGGCCTGGCCGAGATCGTGGGTCGTTTCGACATCCGCGATGGAATCGAGTTGTCCGGCAAACGATGCCTTACCTCCGTCCTCGCCGATTGCCGAACTGCGAACGATCAGCCGTCCAGGCGGTAACGAACGCCGCATCGCTACAATCGCGTCCAGAATTTCTTCGGGTATGCTGGAGGTTCGAATAACCGTACGAATCTCTTCGTAAGAAAGGCCGGCGAGCCTCTGGGATAGACAGTTCTCCGCAACGAACTGCCGAAATGCGCCAGCGGTTACAACGAAACCTCGTGGCACGCAAACGCCAAGACGCTGCATCCGGCCGAGATTCCATGCTTTGTTTCCAACCTCTGCGGGATTCCCTGCGTCCTCCAGCCAGGTCACAAAAGTGTCGCGTTCAATACTGGTCGGAACTGCGCTCATGCCATCCGCTCCTTTACGCGAAACGCGAACAAGACGGCACTGAAGATCCAGTGGAGGCCGATACCGGTGACGAAGACATAGACCCAGGTCCACGGAGGCACCGGCACAACCAGACTCAACACGAGCATCATTCCCAGAATGGAATCCATTCGATCGGCGAGAAACAGAGCGGCGCGCGGGAACGGGTTCGCGGGGGCGCCGCCCGGTGGAATTCCCAGGCGTCGTTTCACGAAGGAGTTCGGAAGTTCGCCGGCCATGAACCCGAACCCTGCGAGGAAGCCGATAACGGCGTACTGCCAGACCGGAAGTTGCCAGAGCAGCCGGGCGGATTCAGGAGCAGCGAACCGCACAGCCAGGAACAGCAACGCAAACGAAAGGCCGGCCGCAGGTGAGATCACCATGAAGCCTCGCAGCATCTTGTGATTTCCAAAGATTCGCTTGCCGGCCAGGGTTAATCCGCCGTCGAGGGGAATGCAAAATTGCTCCGATGTCTTGCTGCGCAGCCAGAAAACATGGGCGAGACCGGCCAGGACGAACGCCGCAGTCAGGAACGCCGCGCACGCGAGCGGATCAGGAGTGAAGCGCATGGCCTCAGATGCGGATTCCGGAATCATTTTGATTTTGGAA
>Ga0111538_10008806_pt1 | contig 13507 bp, 10 predicted proteins | sample SoiMethybrSBSTD1_FD_79669 | JGI IMG/M metagenome (GOLD analysis project Ga0111538, IMG submission 79669) | Bulk soil microbial communities from a Populus tree surrounding site in Tennessee, USA - Soil MetaG P. TD hybrid SBSTD1 (version 2)... | ecosystem: Environmental > Terrestrial > Soil >...
AGACGCTCGAGATACGCACGATCGAACAGCCCGTACTGCGTCAGACCATCGAGCAATCGCTCGCGCGCGTGGCCGAGCAGCGATCCCTTGAACCACGCTTCGACCGGCACCAGCATGCCGCTCTTCGGGCGATCGATGATCGCGTCGGGAAGCAGATCGCGGACGGCTTCCTTCAGCAAGTACTTCTCGACCGACCCTCGCAGCTTCAGCTGGGCCGGCAGCTGGAACGCCAGCTCCACGACCGCCCGATCGAACAGCGGCGAGCGTGGACGCACGCCGAACGGCGCGCTGACGGCATCCACTTTGTGCAGGATGTGGAACGCGCCCTTGAAGCTCAAATTAATCGCCATCAGCTTGGCGACGAACTGCGACCAGCGCTGGTCGGCGAAGAGCGGGGTGAGCTCGCGCTCGAGCACGTGGTCGGCAATCGACGCGCGGACGTCGGACGAGAGCAGCTTCGGCAGGTCGTCGTAGCACTTCTGATGCGCGCGCAGATACGTCCGTTCGCGCGCGCCGCTGGAGTCGTCGTAGGCGTCCTGGCCGTCGCCGAACAGCTCCGCGAGCAGCATCGGAAGGTTCTTGGGGCCACCGAAGCAGGGATCACCGCCCTCGCCGTTCAACATCACGTCGACGTCCTCGGCGGCGGCCCGAAACAGGAGCGCATTGGGCACGGTCAACGGATCGCCGATCGGATCCCCGAGCAGCCCGATCGAATCGTCGAGGTGCCGCAGAATCAGATCGGGCGTCAGCTCGAGGATGTGGTGTCGCGTGCCGCAGTGCTCGGCGACCATCGAACTGAACGGCAGCTCGTTGCGATAGCCGGAGCCGAACGACACCGAGTAGGTGTGCACGTCACCGCGATGTAACCGGCGTGCCATTGCGACGACGAGGCTCGAATCGATGCCGCCGGAGAGCGAGGCACCGACGGGTCCGTGCGGCGGCAGCCGCCGCGCCACGGCCGCTTCCAGCTCACTGCGTAACCGAGCCCGAAGCGCATGTTCGTCGACGACGGGTGGCTCGGACGCCTCAGGCAACGACCACAACGTATCGAACGACAACGCGCCGTTCCTGAACCGTACGGCTTCCGCCGGTTGAACCTTGTGGACGCCTCGCAGCAGCGTGTCGCGACCAGGGAGATAGCCGTAGGACAGATACCGCGCGACGGCGATGTGATCGATGACCGGCTTGACCAGGCCACTGGCGAGCACGCCGCGGAGATCGGAGGCAAAGACCAGCGCGTGGTCGACGCCGGCGGCGTCCGCCTGCGCACGCGCGAAGAAGAGGCTGCGTTCGCCGATGTGATCCCGCGCGAGGTTGAACGCACCGTCAGCATCACGCCACGCGACCGCAAACGCGCCGCTTACCGAGCCGAGACGGCCACCGTGCAGGACCGGCCCCCATTGATCGTCCCGCTCGAGAGCCTCGTGATCGAGCCAGCACGTATCGAAGTCACCGACGAATGCGGGTTCAAGCGCTGAAGTGCCGGCACCACACACAACGCCACTGATTCGACGAGACGCCACGGACCGCGCCTCGATGGTGCCGACCGTGCGCGAGGCCGCGCTAGCCGAACGAATCTGCGCCGCCATCGGAATCACCGGCGTCCGCGCTGAACGAGTCGCGGTCCTGATGGACTGATCCGTCGCCGTTGCTGCTGGTGCTGCCACCGCTGTCGCCGATGCTGCCGGAATCGCTGCTGCTCTCTTCGCGACGGTTGATCGCCCGGAACAGTCGCTTGAGCACCTGCTCGGGTCGGATCGCGGCGAGCTCCAGGACGTAGGAGGTCAACCAGCGGAGCTCCTCTGCGTCGATGGCGCCCTCCGCGGCAACTGGAAGCACGCCTGACGCGTTCTGCCACAGTCCTTTGAAAGGGCCGGCGTGCCGTGGCCGCAGACCAACGTCGGTGACCGGCACGAGCCCTTTGAACCAGCGTTCGTCGCTCGTCAACTGATAGGCCAGCTGACAACCGGCCAGGCTGGCGTCGTGCAGCGCGAATACCTGCAGCTTCGGGTTGCGTTTGAGCATCGAGCGAACGACCTCGAACGGTCCTTCGGGGTAGCCGCCGATCGAGAGAATCGCGCAGTTGTTCTCGAAGTGAAAGTTGTTCGCGAGCAGCAGATCGACGGTGCGCGCGCGATCGCAGATGACGGCACGATCGAAGGAGTAGTCGCCGATGTCGGGTTCCTGGGCCCGTCTCGCCGACTGCTGCGCCTTTCTGACGATGAGACCATCCGGGCTGCCGTGGGCAGCCTGCCACTTGCTCCACAAGCGATTGAAATCGGACTGGTCGAGGACCACTGTGACGGGCCGCCCGTAGCGGCGCACCAGCAGCCCCGTCACGAGCCACGCGACCAGCACCAGCGGAATCAACGCGGCCATGCCAAGTGCGGCGAAGAGAACGGTCGAAACAATCGCCCCGAAGACGAAGTGTGCCCACGGCCGCGTGCGCTTTGACAGACGGCGGCACAACTCGTAGTACAGGTGCTCGACGCCCCATCGGATCTGCCCGTTCGCCGAAACCGCATCGATAGCCGACTTGAACGCCGCGTCGGTGACGGGATCTTTGTCCTTCGGATCGAAGGCGAAGCGCTTGCCGCATGAGGGGCACTTCGAGTACACACTCGACGCCCGTCGTTCCTTGTAGTTGCTGTCCTTGCCGCAACTGATGCACTTCACAGCGACGCACCCGGCTTGCGCCCGCGGCCGTCGACGAACACCCGCAGCCATGCCTCGAGCATCGCGAGCGTCCACAGCCGCTCGCCGATGCGGCGGCGGCGGCTCTCGCGCGCGTCGTTCTGCCCCTGTCGCAGCCGCTCGACGAACTCCGGGTTGAACAGCCTGCGCCGCTCGAGCGCGTCTGGACCGAGCAGGCTCTGCATAATCGATGCAAGCGGACCCAGTGCCCACTCGGTCACTGGCACACCCATGCCGTACTTGCGCCGCCAGACGATCTCGCGCGGCAGATGACGCTGCAGCACCAGCTTGAGGATGTATTTCTCGATGGCCCCGTGGAGCTTGAGCTGAGGCGGCAGCCGGAACGACGCTTCCGCGAGCGCGCGATCGAACAGCGGGACGCGCAGGTCGAGCGCCTGGCCGTTGGCCACTCGCTCTGCCCGCGGAAGGATGTTCTGAGAACCCTTCAACGAGATGTCCGCCAGCCGCACGCGATTGAGGAACGTCGCCGCCCGATCGCTGCCGAGATACGGCATCAGCAGCGCACGGCGCTGACCCGGCCCCCCGACCTGCGCGCGAAATTGCGGTGTGTACAGCTGATTCTCGAAGCCGTAGAACCGATGGTAGGAACGCAGGTACAGCTCTTCGCGAGAGTCGTCGCCGTGCACGCCCGCAAACAGCTCCGCGGCAATCATCGGCTTACTCGTCCACCCGCCGAACAGCTGGTCGCCGCCTTCTCCGTTGAACACGGATGCAAAGCCGCCGTCTCGTGCCGCGCGCACGAGCAAGTACTGTGGACCGGTGACCGGATCGCCAAACGGAAGATCCAGCTTCCAGACCAGGTCGGCCAGTACGCTGCCCACATCGCCGCCGTCCACCTGGACGAACTGCAACGGCACCTGAAGCTGGTCGGCAACGACCTGCGCCTGCGGCTTCTCGACGCTGCGTTCGCCGAAGTCGAGGCTGTAGGCCTGCACCTCGACGCCGGCCTCTTTGAGCCACAGCGTCACCCCGGAAGAATCGATGCCTCCGGACAGGAACACCGCGACGCGCTGCTCGCCATTGAGACGCCGGGCAATGGCCTCCTTGCACAGCGTGCGGATGAGCCGTCTCGCGACCTTCTTGTCGCTGAGCGCCGGATCGATCTCTTCGCGAAGCCTGAAGTACGGCGTGGCCGTGAGCACACCATCGGCGTAGACGCCGATGTGCCCCGGCAGCAATCGCTTGATGCCTCGGATCGGAACGTCCTCGCCAGGGACGAACGAGAAGGTGAGGTATTTGTGGAGCGCCGAATAGTCGATCTCGACAGGGAGCGCGGCCACTGCGAGGAGCTGCTTCAGCTCGCTGGCGAAATACAGGACGCCGTTGTGGTTCGTGTAGTAAAGCGATCTGACGCCGAACGGGTCGCGCACGAGCGTCAGGCGTTTGCGCGCGCCATCCCACCATCCGGCGGCAAACGCGCCGTCCAGCGTGTCGAGCGCGGTCGGCTGAGAGCTCAGATATTCGAGCAGGGCGGCCGCGGGCGACGACACCGGCGGCGCCAGTGTGCCTGCGCACGCGATCAAGTCGGCGCCCTGTCGATGAATGCCTGGAGATTTTCCGGGACGCCCGCTCCACCAGCGATAGCCGAGGCCGACGCCCGGCGCGGTCGCCGTATCGGTGCGCTCGCCACGATAGTCGATCGCCGCGAGCATGGCGTCGATCACGCCCGGATCCCCCGCCCCGACGTAGCCGCAGATGCCGCTCACGACCGACACTCCGCTCCGACGATCAGGCCACAGCGGACCCAAAGAACGGTGGTCATCACTTCACGACGAAGGCGGACGAGCTCAGCACACGGTCCTCCAGCAGCAGCCGCACGTGCCATTCGCCCTGGAGCGTCGACGGTTGAAAGTGCTGACGGCAGTGCGTCGGCCACATGCTCGCGTACACGAAGCGGGTTCGGTACTGGTTGTAGAACGCCGTACGGCCGGTCGGGTCCTCCCACTCACATCGCAGCTGCAGCGGCCAGCCGAGTGGGGTGTGCCCAAGCACGACGTGGTAGTAGATGTCCGGGCTGGCGGTTCGATCGATCTCGGTGAGCGCTTCTGGCGTTCGCTCGCCAGCGGCGACTCGCGCGGCCAGGACGGACATCTCCGTCAAGCGGCGATCGCGATTGACGAAGACGAGCGCGGCGGCGACTGCCACGACCAGCACGAAGGCGCCGACGATTTTGAGCCATCCCATGTCAGGTACCGGCAATCTGCGTCGCGACGAGATCGTCGAACGTTTCTCGCCGCGTCGTGAGATGAACCTCGCCGTGGCGGACAACCACTTCAGCCGGCCGCGGCCGGTTCAGGAAATGACTGGACATCGCGTAGCCGTACGCGCCGACATCGCGCAACACCAGCACGTCTCCGGCGTCGACCTGCGGCAACTGGCACGAACGTGCAATGAAGTCGCGCGAATGCGTGGTGTTGCCGCACACGTCGGTCGGCACCGGAAGCGGCGGTCCCGTCGCCGAGACCGCCTCGATTCGATGGCGCGCGTGATACACGCTCTCGACGACGATGTTGCCGACGGTGCTGTCGACGCCGATGAAGCGGCGACCCGCGCGCTCTTTCACCGACACGACCGTCATCAGCAGGCAACCGGCTTGCGCCACCAGCAACCGTCCGGGCTCGACATACAGGCGAATGTCCCGGGCCCGCTGCGCTGACACCTGCTGCATGCGCGCCGTGATCCCGGATCCAAGCTCCTCGAGCGGGAGTGCGTCCTCGTCCTCGTAGCGAACGCCGAATCCTCCGCCGACGTCGAGATACTCCAGGTCTGGCAGGAGCTCGGCCGCCTGCAGCATCCGATCGAAGCACTGAAGGAATCGGCTGGCACGCAGCGTATTCGTCCCCGCGTACATGTGGAGCCCGGCGAGCTGCCTTCCAGCAGACCGCGTCACCTCGACCGCCGCCGGCAATTCGTCGAGCGTGACACCGATCCGATTGCCCGATCGCTCCACGTCGATCAGCAGCCTCAACCCGAACCTCGTCTGACGCGTGTGCGTGATCGCGTCGCGCAGCTGGTGCAGCGAATCGAGATTCATCTGGATCGCATGCGCGTCCAGCCACCGCAGGTCGTCGGCGTTGAGATTGGTCCCGCTGTAGAGAATCCGACTGGCCGGAACATCGGCCCTGAGCGCGGCAAACGCGTCGCCGGGTGTGTTGGCGTGCACGCCGGCGCCGAGCGCGTGCAGCAGGCGCACGATGAACGGATTCTTGTTGCAGACGATCGCGTAGTGCAGCTCGGTGGGCTGATACGAGAATGCCGCGCGAAATCGCGAGTACGCCGCTTCGATCAGGTCGGCGTCATAGACATAGAGCGGCGACCCATACCGCTCGATGAGCGACGGCGCCAGCTCGGAGATCGAGGTCATCGGCCGGCGCTATATTACCGAATCAACGTAACTATGTAGTGTCCGGCTTTAGCCGGACCCGGCTCGCGCCATCAATGCAGCCGCCGCGAACTCCCTCCCTGCGATTGCGGTGGGTGATATGGCCACGGCCTCGCCATGCTCCGAGACGTGTGCCGAGAGCTCCGGCGACGCAAGTCGCATGACCAGTGGCACCGCGGCGTTGAGTGCGCGCACCAGCAGCGCGATCTGAAAGTTCACCGCGTCGGAATCCGTCAGACACACCATCGCGGCGGCATCAGCCACGCGCGCGAGCGCCAGCGTGTCCGCTCGCGAGGCGTCGCCAAGAATGACGTGATGGCCCGCGGTTCGCAGCGGATCGATGTTCTTATTGTCGGCGTCGCGTTCGATGATGACGACGCGATGACCGTGGCGGTGCAGCTCGCCGGCCACGCGAATGCCAATGTTGCCGGCACCGGCGATCACGATATGGCCCTTGCCGCGAACCGACACATGGCCGCTCAGGATTTCCAGGCGGCGGGCGACGACCCAGTCGGTGAACAATCCAAACAAGACGGCAAACCCGGCGGCACCTGTCACCATCATCGCCATGCCGACGACCTTCGCCGCACTCGACGCGTCCCGCAGCGCGATATCGCCGTACCCAACCGTGGTGATCGTGGTCCAGACGAAATAGGCCGCATCGAGATACGGCAGATCCAGCGCGGTCGCGAAGAACAGGGTGAAGACGATCACGACCCCGACGAAGCCGAGCACCACGGCGGGAGCCAAACGGTCCGCATTCGGCCGCCGGTAGCTCGGTCGCGCGCGTGCGACTGCGGCGGCATCCGCAACGCGACCGCCCGCGGCGTGGCTGGCGATCGCATCGGAGGTGGCTTTCGCAAACGCCGGCGCCGCCAGGCCCGACATGCTCAACGTCGTGACGCCCGGCAGGGTGCGTTTGAGATACTCGGCGAGCGACTCCTCGAAGATCCGCACGACCAGCGGCAGATCGGTCCGCAGTCGCCGTGCGGTCAACGCGAGGTCGACGTTCATCGCGTCGTCGCTGCTCGTCAGGACGAGAGCGGATGCGTGCTGCAGATCAATGGCAGTCAGCCCTGCGTCCGTCGCCTCATCCAGCCGCAGCCTGCTCGCCGACGCGCCCGCGGCGACGAGATGCCGCTCGATCGCGTCGGTCAGGCGGTCGCTGCCGTGCAGCAGAACGGTCACAGCCGTCATTTCAGCACAGACGGGCTTGGTTTGATGTGCTGCAGGGCAAACGATCGCCCCGGTGAAACTGCACTCAGTGGTCGGGTCGAGCTTGAGCCCACGCCGCTTCGATACGGCGTTCAGCACCGCGTCTTGGGCACAGCACCTGCACGGTTTGACGTGGATCTCGAATCTCGGCAAGGAGAACCGTCGTGTCCATCAAAATCCCAGCCGTCGTCGTCGCGATCAGCGCGCTCGTCGCCCTCGAGGTAGGGACGACCGCTCAGAGCGTGTCGCCTGCGCCATCGACGCAGACGTCACCAACCACGCAGCAACCCTTTGCGCCCTGCGTGCCCGTCACCACGACTTCACCAACGGATCCCGTCGGCAGAACGCCGCAAATACCTCCACCGACAACGCCGCGGCCAAGTCCGCCGACATCGCCACAAACGATTCCGCCGACGACGCCGTCATCAGTTCCGGCGCCACCAGCGACATCAACACCATCACAACCAACCACGTTACCGGGACAGATCAATTCGACGGTGCCTGGACCTGCAGCGGCCGGCCAGCCAACTCCTGCCGCGCCAGGAGCGAACGCGGCCAGTCCGCAATCCCCGACGACCGTTAACCCGGGAGCGCCCACGACGCCGGGCGGCGCCACCACGTCTCCAGACGGGAGGGTCACGGCACCGGGCGAAGTCACGCCTCCGTGCCCGCCAGGAACACGGCCCGAGACATCGTTGCAGCCGCCTGTGCGCTGAGAGGACGATGCTGTAGGAATCAGGAATCGGGAATCAGGATTCAGCCCTGGGCAAGGCGGTAGGAGTCAGCCACGAGGTTTCAGGCTGCGCGGGGCTGATTCGAGAGTTCACCTCTGAGGACTGGCCCAACCCGATTCCTGACTCCTGATTCCTGATTCCTGACTCCTGATTCCTGCTCGCTAGCGTTTGCGCGTCCCGGAATGAGCCTCGCGATTACAAAATCGCGGCCGACGCGCCCCACATCGTAATCGGCAGCCCACCAAGCCTTCACCGAGCGCGAAGCCGGTCCACACAATTGCCCGGATCGCCACCGGATTGCGCACGGCCTCGATCTTGCCGCCTTCCACGACGACCACCACATCCCCCAGGTCACAAGGATTCCTCGCGATGTCAGAGGCGAACGAGTTCATCTCCCGAAGACAGTTCTGCGCCGGCGCGTGCCAGGCGGCGTCGTGCGCCGCACTTGCCACGTTCGTCTCCGCCTGCGGCGGCGATGGACCGACGTCCCCGAGCACGCCGGCATCGACGCTGCCGACGCTCATTGGCCGATTCGCCGCTTCGAGCGTGCAAGTCAACGCGACAGGCACCGCGTTAGCCAACGTCGGGGGCGCGGCGCTGGTCGAATCGGTTGCCGGGCTGTTCCTCGTCGCCCGCACGAGTGCGAGCGGGTTCACGACGGTCGATGGCGTGTGCACGCACGAAGGCTGCACCATCACCGGCGCCGCCGGCGACATCTACGTCTGCCCGTGTCACGGATCGCGCTACGACCGCAACGGGCAAGTCGTCAACGGTCCCGCGCGAGCGTCACTGCGTCAGTACACCACCACGTTCGCAGACGACGTGGTGACGATCCGACTCTGATACCGCCATGGCCCATATCAATCCGGATATCGATCACCTGTTCCGCCGCGCCGGCTTCGGCATCAGCTCGCTCGAGGCCGACAACCTGCGCAACATGTCGATGGCGAACGCGATCTCGTATCTCGTCGACTACGAGGGCCGGCCCGACGACGTCGACGAGCGCATCGGCCGGCCCGACCACGTGCAGGTCACCACGAAGGACCTGTTCGCGCCGGACATCGACATCGAGGACGCTCGCCAGCGCTGGCTGTTCCGCATGATCCACACGCGTCGTCCGCTGCAGGAGAAGATGACGCTGTTCTGGCACAACCACTTCGCCACGGGCTACGGCAAGCTCGCCACCGACTCGGGCACCGTCCTCGGCGCCAAGATGCTCGTGCACAAGCCAGGCGTGCTGCGCGGACCGCAGGGACAGATCGAGCTGCTCCGCCAATACGCGCTCGGCAACTTTCGCAATCTCTTGATCGAGATCTCCAAGGACGCCGCGATGGTGATCTGGCTCGACGGACAGAGCAACACCAAAGCGAAGCCGCAGGAGAACTTCGGCCGCGAAATCATCGAGCTGTTCACCATTGGCGTCGACAACTACGTCGAGACGGACGTCTACGCCGCCGCGCGCGTGTTCACGGGATGGAACCTGCGGGCGTCGGATGACTACCGCCGGGACGAGTACGGCGACATGAACGCGTATCACGAATTCGTCTACAACCCCGAGCAGCACGACACCAGCGCCAAGACGTTCTCGTTCCCGATTTACAGCAACGGCAGCCGGACGATCCCGGAACGCAGCGGATCGGCCGGCATGCAGGACGGCATCGATCTGATCAACGCGCTGGCGTTTCATCCCGAAACGGCCCGGCGTCTCGCGCGCAAGTTCTGGGGCTTCTTCATCAGCGAGATCGAGCCGCCCGATCCGGCGTTCGTCGAGAGCACGGCCCAGGTCTACCTGCAGAACGGCACCGAGATCAGACCGGTCGTGCGGCACATCCTCAGCTCCGCCTGGTTCAGCGCGCCGTCGGCGCGCTTCGCGCGCTTCTCGTGGCCGGCCGAATACGTCGTGCGCTCGATCAAGGAAGTGGGCTGGCAGAACCTCACGCTCGACAAGGTTCGTTCGCCGTTGGCCAACATGGGCCAGCAGCTTTACGAGCCGCCCAACGTTGGCGGCTGGCACCTCGGCGACAAATGGTTCTCGACGGGAACCATGCTGGCGCGGACGAACTTCGCCGCGACGCTCGCCGCGACTCAGAAAGGATTCCTCGCCACCTCGCTGCAGGAGGAGGGCGGAACGCCGCAAGCGTTGCTCACCGCGATGCTCGAACGCGTCACGCCCGCACCGTTCGACCAGGGTCCGCAGCAGGCATTGATGACGTATCTGGGCGGTGCCGGCACGTGGATCGGGGGCGGCGAGCAACTCAACACCAGGGCCGCGGGCCTGGCACGGCTCCTCGTCGGCTCCTCCGAGTACCAACTCATTTAGTGGGGAGTTCGAACTGATGGAGTACCGCGTACAACAAGCCGCGATAGCGAATCATCAGGCCGCGACAACGGCGCGGCCTGTCGCAACTCGGGAAGAACATCACCAGTAGGGGACGGACGACGATGGCTGTTTCACGACGAATTTTCATCCGTAACGGCGTCGCGACGATCACGGCGAGTCTGGCCGCGCCGTCGTTCCTCAGTGACATCGCGCTGGCGCAGGGCATCCCGGGGCGTCGTCTCGTGGTCATCTACCTTGGCGGCGGCAACGATGCACTGAACACGCTGGTGCCGTATCGCGACGCGGCCTACTACAGCCGGCGACCGTCGATTGCGATTCCCGCGGGGCAGGTGCTGCAGGTGGGCAGCGACGCGGCCGGTCAGCCGCTGGGGCTGCATCCGCGGCTCGGCGGTCTGCTGAACGCGTACAACGAGGGACGCCTGGCGCTCGTGCAGCGCACGGGTTACTCGAACTCGAGTCGGTCGCACTTCGAGGCGACCGACATCTACGGCACGGCCAATCCTCAGGCGACGACGGGATCGGGCTGGCTCGGGCGATATCTCGACACGCTGCCGCGACCGCTGGACGCACTCGCCGCATGGAACACCACGGGGGAAACGCCACGCGCGCTGCTGTCTGGGCAGAGCGGGGTGCCAGCGATCCCGAACGCGGGCACGTATACCTATGCCAGCCCGAATCGCGGCAGCGTCGCGCTCGAAGAACGCGCGGCGGCGCAGACAATGGCCAACAACCCGGCGGCAGGGCGGCCGCATCTCGCATACCTGAATGGCGCCAGCCGGGGTGCGATCGAGACGCTCGATCGGGTGGCGCTCGCCACGTCGTACACCCCGAGCGTTGTGTATCCGAACAACGGCTTCGCGCAGTCGCTGCGGACGGTTGCGGGCGCCATCGTGCGCGGCATCGGCTCGCGCGTGTATTGGGTGCAGACCGGCGGCTACGACACCCACGCCGGTCAGGGCGCCAATGGCGGCGGCGACTACGCCAATCTGATGGGAACCCTTGGGGATGGCGTGTGGGCGTTCTACAGCGACATCCGCAATCAGGGCCTCGCCGGTGACACGGCCATTATTGTTTTCTCGGAGTTCGGCCGACGTATTTCAGAGAACGGTAGCGGCGGCACCGACCATGGCGCCGCGGGCGTGATGATGGTGCTCGGCGGCTCGGTTCGCGGCGGCCTCTACGGAACGGCCGCGCAGCTCTCGCCGGGCAGCCCGACGCTGGAGAACAACTCCGGCGACGTGCGTTACGAGACCGATTTCCGGTCGGTTTACGCGCGATTGCTGGATCAGTGGTTCGGGGTGGACTCGGTGTCGATCCTCGGCGGTGATTTCCGTGCCGGCGCGCCGGCCGTTTTCTGAACGGTGAAGAGATGATGAGACTCCCTCTGATAGCAGTGGTGCTCTTGGGCGCGGCTGGCCCCGCCTTGGCGCAGACCTCTGAGAGTCCTGCGTTGGCGCAAACCACTCAGACTCCGGCATTGGCGCCGACCCCTCAAAGTCCGGAATCAGCGCAGAATTCTCAGAGTCTGGCCGTGCCGCAGACTTCTCAAAGTCTGATACTCCCGCAGACCTCTCAGAGTCCGATATTCACGCAAGCCCCTCAACGTCTAGCGTTGGCGGATCAGACCTCTCAGGACACGGTCACCGCACCGCAGGTCTACCCACGCGTGACGTTCGGCGTCGTCACCTTCTTGCAGTTCGCCGCCGAGCTGCACGAGCAGGAGGGCTACAACGCGTTCGACGTGACGCGCGGCTACTTCAACGTGCGCGCGCAGCTCAATGATCGGATCAGCGTCCGGTTCACGCCGGATGTGCGACCGACCACTGACGCAAGCCTGGATCGAAACCTCGCCCTCCGGCTCGAGTACGCCTCGCTCGACGTGCAGGCGACCGACACGGTCAAGTTCATGTTCGGGCTGCACGAGACACCGTGGCTCACCTTCGAGGAATCGCTGAATCGCTATCGCGTTCTCGGCCCGTTGTTTGCCGAGCGCCTGGAACTGATCCCCGGAGCCACTGACCTCGGCGCGAGCATCAAGTGGAGCGGCGAGCACACCGAAGCGCATCTCGGGGTGTACAACGGCGAGGGCTACGGCCGCGCCGAAGTGGACAAGTACAAGAGCATCGACGGCCGCGCGACCTTCCGCCCCTTCTCGGAGGACAGCGAGCTGGGCAAGGTCAGCATCTCCGGCTTCTATCAGTACGGCTGGTACGCACGCGATCGACCGCGCAACGTCGCCATCGTGATGGGCAGCTACGAGAACACGAACTTCGTCGGCACCGCGCAGTACCTGTCGGCGACCGACAACCCGTTCGTCGCCGTTGACGTCAAGCGCCGCGGCCTGTCGTTCTTCGGTGAAGGGCGTCAGGGAGAAACCGGCTGGGCCGGCGTCGGCGGGCTCGATATCTTCGTCCCGGACGTCGACAACGAGGGCGACCAGCGCCGCCGCATGACCTTTGGCGGCGCGCACTGGAGCGAGTTGGGCCGCGGCCGGCTGGGCGTCGTCATCTCGCTGCAGCAGGAGTACCGATCGGCCGGATCGCAGCTGCTCGAGCGCCGGCTCCTCGCGCAGACGCACATCGAGTTCTGACGTTGAAATGCAGAATGCAAAATGCAGAATTCAGACAATGCTCTTGGCGATGATCAGGATCTGCATTCTGAATTCTGCATTCTGCATTTCTGACGAGCGTTTCTAGCCCAATTCGTCGATCTCGTCCTGCAATCTGCGGGCTCCGCGCCGGGTCCACCACGCTGTTGTCACGAAGAGGACGACGCCGGCAGCGGCATACGCCGCGGTCCGCGCGTCGGACTGATCGAGCGCGCCGCCGAGAAGACTCAACGCGACTCCAGGGATGAAGACCGCGAAGTACCGCCACGGTCTGTTCGCGAGGTCGCGCTGGCGCGCGAGCTGCGTCCGATAGAAGTCGATCGATGAGGTGAGACCGAGCCCGGCTGGCATCATCTGCGCGGTCGCGTACCCGCGAAACCGATAGCCGACGTAGACGAAGGCGGCAATCGTCAGCAGGTCGCCGACGCGTTCGAGCAGCTCGGGAGTCCTCCACACCTGCCAGGCCTCAACGAGGATGATCAGCGCGACCAGCGCCGCGGTGGCGATGCTCC
>Ga0111538_10008807_pt1 | contig 13506 bp, 11 predicted proteins | sample SoiMethybrSBSTD1_FD_79669 | JGI IMG/M metagenome (GOLD analysis project Ga0111538, IMG submission 79669) | Bulk soil microbial communities from a Populus tree surrounding site in Tennessee, USA - Soil MetaG P. TD hybrid SBSTD1 (version 2)... | ecosystem: Environmental > Terrestrial > Soil >...
GACCTTCGCGGCGCACTGGTGGGCGTGCCGGCGGCTGTGGCCTGCGCTGACCAGCATGGGCGCCGCCTGGGGCAACGCTGCGGGGGAGATGCTGCGCTACGGCGGCTGGCTGACCGTATCCAATGTCGTCGGGCCGCTGATGGTCTACATCGACCGCTTCGTCATCGGCAGCTTGCTCGCGGTTTCCTGGGTCGCCTACTACAGCGCCCCCTACGAGCTGGTGACTCGTCTGTGGCTGATTCCCGCTGCGGTCGTGGGGGTGCTGTTTCCGGCGATGGCGGCCGCGTCGCCAGAGCGCGTGGCGGCGCTCTACCGCACCGGCACCAAGGCGGTATTGATCGCCGTGTTTCCGCTCGCCCTGGTGGCCACGGTATTCGCCGCGGAGTGGATGCACGCCTGGCTCGGCGCGGCGTTTGCGGAGCGCGCCACGCTCGTGGCGCAACTCCTCTGCGTCGGCGCGGCGGTGAACTGCCTGGCCTACCTGCCGTTCACCTTGCTGCAGGCGCGCGGCCGCGCCGACTTGCCCGCGAAAGCGCACCTGGCCGAATTGCCGGTCTACCTCGTCGTGCTGTGGCTGGCGGTCTCGCGCTGGGGAATCGACGGCGCGGCGCTGGCCTGGATTCTGCGTTGCGCCGTGGATGCGGCGGTTCTCTTTGCGCTCGCCAACGGAAACGTGCGCTCGGGTTTCACCGCACCCCAGGTCGCGGCCATCGCCATCGCGCTCGCCGTGCTGGGCGCCGGCATGCTGCCGGTCGCGATCGCGATCAAGGTGCTCTACGCGCTTGCGGCCCTCGCATTTTTCTTCGTGCTCGCGTGGCTGGTGCTGCTCGACGCCGGCGAGCGCGCGCGTGCGCGCCATCCGCGAGCTCTGCTCTCGGGCGATCTCTCCCAGTGAGTGCCGCCGTCAGAACCATGGCGGTGCCGCGCTGCATCCTCTGCGGCGAGAAGGGACGCGCGCTGTATTCCGGGCTGCGCGACCGCCTGTTCTCGGCTGGAGGCGACTGGTCGATCGCATGCTGCGAGCGGGTGGAGTGCGGGCTGCTCTGGCTCGATCCGATGCCGGTGGCCGAGGACGTGCATCGCGTGTACGAGTCCTATTACACCCACGCCGACGAACGGCGGCGCGACGGCCTGCTGGACCGCCTGTTCGCCGCGGCCAAGCGCGGCTATGTCGCCAACCACTTCGGTTACGACGCCGGCGCCGTCGAGCGCCTGCTCGGCGTTCTGCCCTGGATCTACCCGGGGCGCACCGCCGAGCTCGATTTTTCGGTCATGGGGTTGAGCGCGGACCGGCGCGGCCGCCTGCTCGACGTCGGCGCCGGCAGCGGATGGCTGGTCGAGCACATGAATGCCCTGGGCTGGCAGGCCGAAGGCCTGGATTTCGACGCGCACGCGGTCGAGCGCGCCAAGGCTCGGGGATTGAAGATGCACCTCGGCGCGCTGCCGGCGCAGGGGTTCGCCGCGGCGAGCTTCGATGCGGTGACCATGAGCCACAGCATCGAGCATGTGCACGACCCGGTGAGCTGGCTCGCCGAAGCGCGGCGCGTGCTCAGGCCCGGCGGACGCCTCGCTATAGCCACGCCCAACACCCGCAGCGTTCTGCACCGGCGCTTCCGCGAGCATTGGTTCCCCCTCGACCCGCCGCGCCACCTGCATCTTTTCAACCGGAACGCGCTCGAGTCCGCGCTGCGCAAGGCAGGGTTCGAGCAGATCCGCCTGTCCACTACGGTGCGCGACGCCAACGGCGCGTTCCTCGGCAGCCGCGCGATCCGCCACCATGGACGCCACGACATGCTGGCGCCGGTGGACAGGTGGTTGCGCGTGCGGGCGCGGGTCGCGCAGCTCGGCGAAGCCGGGCGGCGGCTGCTCGACGCCGACGCGGGTGAAGACCTGGTCGCCCTGGCGGTGAAGTGAAGGTTCTCGTCACCGGCGCGTCCGGATTCATCGGCAGCACGCTGGTGCCAGCCCTCGCCGCCGCGCAGCACGAAGTGCGCAGGGATATGGCGGGTTGCGACGCGGTGGTTCATCTCGCCAATCTCGCGCACGCGCGCGCGGACCCGGCGCTGATCTGGGAAGTGAACGTCGAGGGGACGCGCCGCGTCGCCGAGCAGGCGGCGGCGGCCGGCGTGCGACGGCTGATCTACCTGAGCTCGATCAAGGCGAGCGGCGAGCGCAGCGGAGCCCGGCCATTCGACGCCACCGAGGAGCCCCGGCCCCAGGACGCGTACGGGCGCGCCAAGGTGGCGGCCGAGAGCGCCATCGCCGAAGTCGCGGCGCGCTCGGCGCTCGAGACGGTGATCCTGCGTCCGCCGCTGGTCTATGGACCGGGGGTCAAGGGAAACTTCCTCGCGTTGATGAACGCGGTGGCGCGCGGCTGGCCGCTACCTTTCGCGAGCATCCGCAACCGGCGCAGCCTGGTGTACGTGGGCAACCTCGCCGGTGCGATCGTTCGCTGCCTGGAGGCACCGCGCGCCGTCGGCCGGGTGTACGTGGTGAGCGACCATACGACGCTCTCCACGCCGCAGCTTTGCCGGGCGCTCGCCAAGGCGCTGCGCGTACGCAGCAGGCTGTTTCCTTTTCCGCCGTTTCTCCTCGGCACGCGCCTCGGCGCTTCCCTCGAGGTAGACGACTCCAGGATGCGCGAGGAGACCGGCTGGCAGCCGGCTTTCGCTCTGGACGAGGCGCTGAGCCTCACCGCTCGCTGGTATCGGGCTCGCTAGAATGCCGGCCATGCTGGGCCTGCTCGCCTTCCTCTCGTTCGCGCTCGCGCTCGCGGCGAGCTGGCTGCTGTGGTCCCGCTTCGGCCGCTTCGCGCTCGACCAGCCCAACGCCCGCTCGCTGCATGAGCGCCCGGTCCCGCGCACCGGCGGCATCGCGGTGCTCGCCGGCGCGTCGGTCGCGCTTGCCTTTGGGGTGGCGGAACTCTGGCTGCCCCTGCTGCTTGCACTCGCCCTCGCGGTGGTTTCTTTCCTCGATGATCTGCGTGGCCTGCCGACCAGGGCTCGGCTCGCCGCGCACGTCGGCGCCGCGGCATTCCTCGTGTGGTACGTGCTGAGCCCGATGCATCCGTTGGAGATGGCGCTGCTGATCCTTGCCGTAGGCTGGATCACCAACCTGTACAACTTCATGGACGGCTCCGACGGGCTCGCGGCCGGAATGAGCGTGATCGGCTTCGGAACCTATGCCCTGGCGGCGCAGCTCGGCGGCGATGCTTCGCTCGCCGCGCTTTGTCTGGCGCTTGCCGCCGCGTCGGCCGGGTTCCTGCTGCACAACTTTCATCCCGCGCGCATCTTTCTCGGCGACATCGGCTCCATCCCGCTCGGGTTCCTCGCCGCCGCGCTCGGGATCGTCGGCTGGCGCAACGATCTGTGGCCGCTGTGGTTTCCGGTTCTCGTGTTCGGGCCGTTCATCGGCGATGCCACGCTGACCCTGGTGAAGCGCGCAATCCGCGGCGAGCGCGTATGGCAGGCGCACCGCGAGCACTATTACCAGCGCATGGTGCGCGCCGGGCTCGGGCACCGCGGCACCGCAGGCATCGGTTATGTGGCGATGATTCTCTGCGCCGCCGCCGCACTTTTCGGCCGCACCCAAGCCCCCGCGCTCCAGGCGGCGATCTTCGGCGCGGCGAGCGCACTGCTCGCCGCCGCGGCGGTATGGGTCGATGTGCGCTGGTCGCGCCGAAGCGATGCTTAAGAGAATCTTCCGGCCGGCATTCGTCCTGGCATTCTTGCATGACGTAATCGCGTCGACCGTCGCATGGTGCGGCGCTTATCTGCTGCGCTTCAACTTCGAGATTCCGGACGCCTTCGCCGAGGGAATGTTCGAGGCGCTGGTGTGGGTGATTCCACTGCAAGCCCTCGTGTTCTGGATGTTCGGGCTCTACCGCGGGATGTGGCGCTTCGCCAGCCTCCCGGACCTGAAGCAAATCACCCTCGCCGTGGCGGTCGCGGCCGCAGCCGTCGCCCTGATGTTGTTCATCACGCAGCGGGGTGCGCTGGTGCCGCGCTCGGTGTTCGTCCTCGATCCCGCGTTGCTGGTGCTGATGATGTGCGGCAGCCGGTTGGCCTACCGCTACTACCGTGAGCGGCGCCGCCAAGGCGCTTTCATCGGTTCGCAAAAACCGGTTTTGCTGCTCGGTGCCGGCGAAGCCGCGGAAAAGCTGATCGCCGAGCTTGGCAGCAGTCCCGATTGGAAGGTGGTCGGCCTGCTCGACGACGATGCGCGCAAGCATGGCCGGAATCTGCTCGGGGTGAGGGTGCTCGGTCCGATCGCGGAGCTGCGCCAGCACGCGGACCGGGCGGGGGCGCAGCACGCCGTCATCGTGATGCCCTCGGTTTCACATGCCGTGCGCAAGCGCGCGGCGGAAATCTGCGCCGCTGCGCATATCCCTGCGCTGACAGTGCCGTCGATCGACGACATCGTCTCGGGCAAGGTCAGCGTCTCGGCGCTGCGCGCGATCGAGCTCGACGACCTGCTGGGACGCGACCCGGTGCAGCTCGACGCCGCCGCGCTGCACGGTTTCCTCGACGGCAAGAGCGTGCTCGTCACCGGGGCTGGCGGCTCCATCGGCTCGGAGCTCTGCCGGCAGATCGCGCGCTACTCGCCCGCGCGCCTGGTGCTGTTCGACGCCTCGGAATTCGCGCTGTACTCGATCGAGCAGGAGTTCCGTGACCGCTTCCCGCGCCTCGAGGTCGCCGCGGTGATCGGCGACGCGAAGGACGCGCGCCGGGTGGGCGAGGTGTTCGCGCGCCACCGGCCGCAAATCGTGTTCCATGCCGCGGCGTACAAGCACGTTCCGCTGATGGAGGAGGACAACGCCTTCCAGGCGGTGATCAACAACGTCGCCAGCACGCTGACCGTGGTGCGCGCGGCGCAGCAGGCAGGAGCGACCAAGTTCGTGCTGGTGTCGACCGACAAGGCGGTGAACCCGGCGAACGTGATGGGCGCGTCGAAGCGCCTCGCCGAGATGGTGTGCCAGGCGCTGGAGGGAAACGGCACCCAGTCCGTGGTCGTGCGCTTCGGCAACGTGCTCGGCTCGACCGGCAGCGTGGTGCCGCGCTTCCGCAGCCAGATCGCCGCCGGCGGACCCGTCACGGTGACGCACCCGGACATGGAGCGCTACTTCATGTCGATCCCGGAGGCGGCGCAGCTCGTGCTGCAGGCGGCAATGATGGGGCAGGGCGGCGAGATCTACGTGCTCGACATGGGCGAGCCGGTGAAGATCGTCGAGCTCGCGCGGCAGATGATCCGCCTGTCGGGCTTTTCCGAGGGCGACATCCGCATCGAATACAGCGGCCTGCGGCCGGGCGAGAAGCTCTACGAGGAGCCGCTGGCGGATGCCGAGAAAACGCTGCCGACGCCGCACCCCAAGCTGCGCGTGGCGCAGGCGCGGCCGCCGCAGGCGGGATTTCTCGAGGCGCTGCTCGCCTGGCTGCAGGTTCCGGGCGACGTCAGCCCGGACGCCGTGCGCGCGCAGCTGCGTCGCTGGGTTCCGGAATACGCGCCGCCGAGCCGCCCCGGGTAAGCGGCAGGCCCAGGAGAATGCCGGTGACGCCCCAGAACAAGAGCGAGTTCTGGCGCACGAACAAGGTATCGGTCATGTTGCGGATCAGCATGCCGGCGACGACCGCGATGAGCGCGATGCCGCAGGCCATGGTGCGCTCGTCCGCCGATTGCGCGCAGCGCCAGCCTTCGCGCAGGAGCATTCCGAGAAGAAATGCGAGCAGCAGCAGGCCTGGAACCCCGAGCTGGATCAGGGCTTCGAGCACGATGTTGTGCGCGTGCCAGAGATGGCCGTCGAGCGTGCGGAATTCCGCGTGCAGCGGATCTCGCAGCAAGCCGCGGCCGAAGCCGTAGCCGGTCACCGGTTTCTCGCCGATCTGCTCGATGATCTCGGGCCAGAGCAGGAGACGGTGGTCGGCTTCCAGCGCCTTGCCGGTGCCGGTGGCTTCGCGCGTCGCCTGCACGCTGAGGAAGGCGACGGAAATAACCGCGATCAGCGCGACGCACAGGCCGACGAGGCGTTGCCCGGTGAGCTTGGCGCGCATGAGGAGCAGACCGCCCAGCAGCATCAATTGAACCGAAAATCCAAGCCAGAGCGTGCGGTTCAAGGTGAAATAGGCGCTCGCGGCGAACAGCACGGCGAGCAACGCGATCAGCACACGGATCGGCCGCGTCCACCCAATGCGGCTGCCGTACCAACCGCCCATCGCGAGGCAGGGCAGCAGCGTGAGCAGCGCGCTGGAATGATCGCCGGGGCCGCTGTGCAGCCCTACGAGGTACTCCCCCCAGCCGAGAGAGAACGTCCATAGCGCGATCGAGGTGGCGGCCGCTACCGCAATCCCGATCACGGGCAGCACGATCCTTGCGGCGTTGCCGGCCTGCGCAGCGACGAAACAGATCCACAGCGCCGCGCCGGTATAGAACACTTCGTTGCGCCACTCCTTCTCGCTGCGCTCGGGCTCGACCGACCAGGCGATGGAAGCCGCGGCCCACAGTCCCCAGAGCAGAAACGGCAGCCAGATCTGGGGCAGCGCGCGGATCTCACCGCGTTCGCGCGCGATCGTGATGCTGGCGAGCACGATGCCGGCCGCGAGCAACAGCAGCCGCAGCGCGACCGTATGGCTGAAAAGGCACGCGGCGAGAAAGAGCGCGGCGACCCACGCGAGCAGGGTTTCTGGCTTCACTTCGGGCGCGATGATACGCGGGCCCACGCCTGCGCCACCTGGTCGACGCTGACGCCGGCGACGTCGTCGGGACCCGAGGACACGATTTCGTAGGGCACGTGCCAGGGGTGCCAGTGGCGAATCTTGTCGGGCATGTCCTCGAACAGCGCGACCACCGGCAGGGCGAGGCCGGCGGCGATGTGCATCGCGCCGCCGTCGGCGCCGATGAAGCCGCGGCATTGCGACAGCACCGCGATCAGGTCGCCGAGCGAGGCGGTTTTCGCCGGGATCAGCGGCACCTCGGGACCGACGCGGGTCGCGATCCGGGCCGCGCGCTCGTCGTCGCCGGGATGGCGCGGGTCGTCGGAGCCGCCCGGCGCCCAGGCGAGCACGATGCCTGCGCCCCCGCGCGCCAGGGCGCGCGCGAGTTCGACGAAGCGCTCGACCGCCCACAGGCGGCGCGATTGGCGCGCGCTGATGTGCAGCGCGATCCACGGTTTGGGCTGCGCGAGCGCGGGGAAGCGGTTGCGCCATTCGGCGACGCGCGCCGGCGATGCGTACACGCGCGCCGGGCCCGGCGGCGTGTCGACGCCGAGCGGCGCGCCGAGCTTCATGATCGCTTCCACTTCATGTCCTTGCGCGAACGGCGCCGGCGCCACCGGATGCGTGATCCCGCCGGCGCTTTGCCCCGCGTCGGGCGGAATGCCGACGATGTGGCGCGGGCGCACCTGCCGGGCGAGCGCCAGGCCGTGGTGGTCGAAGGTCGACTTGCCGAGCAGCACGTAGTCGAAGCTCGCGCGGCGCAGCGCCGCGATCATCCGGTAGCGGTGGACGAGCACCGACCACCATGACTCGCCGTCGGCGCGATGCTTGAGCTTGGTGTAGCTGTGGATCGCGTCGAGGTCGGGATTTCCTTCCAGCACGCCGACGTTGTAGCTGTTCACCAGGGCGGCGAGATGGGCGTCCGGGTGGCGCGCGCGCAGCGCGGACAGGAGCGGCGTGGTGCAGACCAGGTCGCCGATGTTGTCGCGGCGGATCACCAGGATGCGCAGGCTCACCGCAGCCCGTTCCTCTCCAGCCAGAGCAGCAGCACGAGGAAGGTGTAGGCGAGGCGGCGCGAGCCGCGGCCCTTGAGCGCGCTCTGCCACAGCGCCTTCACCGCGTCCGCGCGCAGGAACGGCGCGATCTCGCCGGCGCGGCCGACGACGTGCTCGCCGAGCTCGCGCCAGGGTCCGTTGAAGTTGTGCCGCAACGGCACCGAGAAGCCGTGCTTCGGGCGCCCCCAGACTTCCTCCGGCAAATGGCGCCGCGCCAGCGCGCGCAGCATCGCCTTCGACTCGGGCTGCAGGTGCCGCTCCGCCGGCTGCGCGAGCGCGAAATCGACCACCCGGTTGCCGAGCAGCGGCACGCGCACTTCCAGCCCGTGCGCCATGCTCGCGCGGTCGACCTTGGCCAGGCAGTTCTCGCTGAGGTAGGTCCACAGGTCCGCGCGCATCAGCGCCGCGCTGTCGAAGCGCCCGCCGAAGCTGCGCGCCAGGTCGCGCCACAGCCCAAGCGTGCCTTCCGGTTTCGCGGCCGCGAGCGCTTCAGGGCCGAGATAGTTGGCGAAGCTCTTGCGCGATCGCGGCCAGGGCCCGAGCTCACCGCGCTGGTAGAGCAGGAACTGTTCGCCCGCCAGGCTGCGCCGCAGCAGCGACCCCGGCGCGATGCCCGCGCCGAGCAGGGCGCGCAAGGCGCGCTTGCCCGCGCTGTCGGGATGATCCGCTTCGGTGTCGCGGAAGCGCTGGTAGCCGCCGAACAGCTCGTCGCCGCCGTCCCCGGAGAGCGCGACCGTGACGTGGCGCCGCGTCATGCGCGAGAGCTCGAAGGTGGGAACGTACGCCGGATCCGCCAGCGGCTGGTCGAGCGCATGCACTGCGCGGCGCAGCTCGTCCGGGCCGATGCGCGGCGCGTCGAGCACGTGGTGCTCGGTGCCGTAGCGTTGCGCGACCGCGCGCGCCGCGGGCGACTCGTCGAATCCGTCTTCCGGGAAGCGCACGCTGAAGGTGAGCAGCGGCCGCGCGTTGGCGGCCGCCATGTAGTGCACGATCAGGCTCGAGTCGATGCCGCCCGAAAGGAACGCGCCCAGCGGCACCTCCGACACCAGTTGGTCGCGCACCGTTTCCGCGAGTAGCGCATCGAGTTCTTCGAGGGTCGCGCTCGATGATTTCGCCGGCTGCGGGATCGACCAGTACGGCTCGAGCCGCAGCTTGCCTTCCGACCATTCCATCCAGTGCGCCGGCGGGAGCTGCCGCACCGCCTTGAGGAAGCTGTGCGGGGCAAGCGGGGTCTGGAAGGCGAGATAGTCGCGCAGCGCTTCGTAGTCGAGCTCGCGCGGGAAGCCGGCGATGGCGAGAAACGGCGCCAGCGTCGAGGCGAGCGCGAGGCCGCGGTGCGTGGAATAGAACAGCGGCTTGATGCCCAGCCGGTCGCGCGCCGCAAATACCTTGCGCTCGGCGGCATCCCAGATCGCGAACGCGAAGATGCCGTCGAGGCGGCGCACCACGTCGCGGCCCCATTCCTGGTACCCGCGCAGGATCACCTCGGTGTCGGAGCGGGTCTGGAAGCTGTGGCCGCGCGCTTCCAGCTCGCCGCGCAGCAGGACGAAGTTGTAGATCTCGCCGTTGTAGGCGATGACGTGGCGCCCGTCGGGGCTCGCCATCGGCTGCAGGCCGCCGGCGACGTCGATGATCGCGAGCCGCGCGTGGCCCAGCGCCGCAGTCGCGTCGCGCCACACGGTGCGCGCGTCGGGCCCGCGGCACGCGAGCGGCTGCAAGGTCGCTTCGACGCTCGCCTGCCAGGGCGTGCCGACCAGGGCGAGGATGCCGCACATGCTAGGTGGCTCCGGCGAGCGCTTCGTAGGCGCTCACCATCCGTTCCTGGGTGAATTCCGCCGTCACTGCGGACGCATCCGCGCGCGGCGCGGCGAGCATCGTGCGCATCGCCGCCGCCAGCGCCGCCGCGTCGCCGGTCGGCACCAGCCCTCTCGCGAGCTCTCCTTTCAGGATCTCGCGCGGCCCCGAGGGGCAATCGGTGCTGACCACGCGCGTGCCGCAGATCAGCGCTTCCACCAGCACATTGGGCATGCCTTCGCGATCGGAGGAAAGCACCAGCATCTCCGCGGCGCGCATCCACGGATACGGATTGCGGCGAAAGCCCGCAACGAGGACCTGCTTCTCCAGTCCACTCTCGTTAATTAATGATGTGAGGAGCGCAGTTGGCTCGGTGAGCAGCACCAGCTTGTGCGCAAGTCCGGCCTGCTTGAAGGCATCGAGCAAGAGGTCGTGGCGCTTCTGCGGCATGAAGCGGCCGACGTGCAGCACGAACGGTCCGGCCGGCAGGTCGGGCTCGGGCTCGCGTGCGGCGTCGCGGATCGCGTCCACGTCGTAGCCGTTGTAGATGCGGACCACGTGCGCGCTTTTCAGGCCGAGCGCGCGCCTCAGGTCGTCCGCCACGCCGTCGGAGACGGCGATGAGATTGCGGCCCTCGTACAGCCGGCGGTAGCGCCCCAGGCGGCGCGCGGCCCTGCGCGGAGACTTGCGCTCGAGCTGCCGCACCTCGGCCGACAGTGTGTTGGTGATGCGGCACCACAGGTTCGGCAGTCGCGCGCTGGTGGCGACCTGGTCGGCAAACGGCAGCGTCGAGATCGTCACGCAGTCCGTGCCGAGGCCGAGGCGGCGGTAGAGCGCGCGCAGCGCGCGCGCGCCCAGCCAGGTGCCGAGCCAGCCGTGGCGCGCATGAACCACGTGGACCTGCAGCCCGGGCGGCACCTCGTGCTTGACCTCCGGGTCGAGCGCGATCAGGCGTACCTCGTGCCCCCGCCGGCGCAGGCCGCTGCCGAGGCGCAGCATCATGCGCTCGGCGCCCCCGCCCGCAAGGCTGGAGACGACGAAGCTGAATTTCATCGGGCAAGGCCCATCGCGCGGGAATGATATCGTCATCCGATGAATGAGTTGTCCGTCGTCATTCCCACCTTCGACCGGCCCGAGCTGCTGCACGAGACGCTAGGCTTGCTCGCGAAGCAATCGCTCGCGCCGGACGAGGTCCTCGTGGTGGACAACGGAACCGTGCCCGCAGCCATCGCCGAGGACGCGTCCCGGCCTTTCGAGCTGCGCTATTTCCGCATCGCGGCGCGCGCCGGTGTCGCAAAGGCGAGAAATTTCGGCGCGGAGCATGCACGCGGCTCGTACGTCGCGTTCCTCGACGACGACGATTTCTGGAACCCGGACTACGTGGAACGGCTGCGCGGCATCCTCAAGACGCGCGCGCCGGGCTCGGCCGACATGATCGTCGGGAGCGTGGACCATCTCGACATGCGCTCCGCGGTCCCCGACCGCCACTTCTATCGCTTCGCGGGCAACGACCCGGAGCTCGAGCCCTGCTTCTACTTCAACCCGGGCTATCTCGGCAGCTGCCTCACGGTCGAGCGCTCGGTCTTTCTCCAGCTGGGCGGGTTCGACTCCGCCTTCGCCACCGGCGAGGACAAGGAGCTGGCGATGCGCTACATGGCGGCGGGGCGCTCGATCCGGTATGACGCCGGCCTGGTCGCGGTCAACCGCGTGCACGGGCCCACGCTTTCCGCCCACATCGACCATTTGCAGACGGCGCGCGCGCTATTGCAGAAATACCGTGCGCAGGCCGATTTCCGGATTCGCGTGAAGGCGCTGCGCGAGGCGTACAAGAAAAGCCGCCAGAAGCGCTACGTCTTTCACCTCGCGCTGCTGAAAATCGTGCTCGCGTTCACGCGCGAAAAGCCGGCGTAGACGCAGCTTCGAGCACCTTCGCCCACACCGGTTCCACCGCGAGCTCCGCCATCGGAACGTCGGCAGCGCACGGTGCGGGCCGCGGATGGTCCACCACGTAGCAGCGCGGGCGCTCGAGCGGGCCGATGGCCTGGCTGGACGAGTGGCAGTGATAAAGCGCGACCATCGGCGCGTCGAACGCCGACATGATGTGCGTCGGTCCGGTGTCGACGCCGATGTACAGGTCGAGCCGTTCGAGCAGCGCGGCGCTCTGGCGCAGGGTGACGCTGCCGGCGAGGCTGGTGACCCGGCTGCCAATGCGCCGCGCGAGATCGTCGGTGCGCGCGCGCTCCGCGGCGCCGCCGAACAGCATGAAGTGCACGGTCGGCCAGCGTGCGCGCATGCGCTCGCACAGCGCGGCGAAGTGCTCCAGCGGCCAGTCCCGGTAGCTCGTGGCGTGAAAACCCGCGATTTGCAGCCCGACGAGCTGGCCACGCCCGGCCGGCAACCCGGCGAGATACTCGTGCGCCCAGGCTTTCTCGGACGGGGTCACCTGATAGGACAGGCGCAGTCCATCGGGCTCGACGCCGACGGCGCCGGGCAGCAGAAGAACCTGATGCACTGCGTGCAGGCTTTGGAAAGCGGGATGCTCGACCACGCGATAGAGCCGCTCGTTGACCGCAGCTTGTTCCTGGCGGAACGCCACCACGCGCGGCGCGACGCGCAACGCATAGTCCACCAGCGGGCGGTCCATGCCGTAAACGAAGGCGAGATCCCAGCGGCGCGAGAACAGGCGGCCGCGCCACGGGGCGCGCTGCTTGGTGATGGCGCCGGTCTCGGCGACGAATGGCAGGTGCTCGACGACCTCGACGCGCTTCGGATGACCGAGGAAGGTGAGCTTCGCCTGCGGCCATGCCTTGGCCAGCGCGCGCAGCACCGGCGTGGTCAGGATCGTGTCCCCGATGCGCGTGACGTTGATCACCAGCACGCGCGCCGGTGACGGGGTCACGAGCGGTAGTATTCCTTGAACCACGCCGCGAAGCGCGCGAGCCCGGTGTCGAGCGGCGTCGACGGCGCGAAGCCCACCGCATCGCGCAACGCCGCGGTATCGGCATAGGTCGACTTGACGTCGCCCGGCTGCATCGGCTTCAACGCGAGCTTCGCCTTCTTGCCGAGCGCGCGCTCCATGGCCGCGATGTAGTCGAGCAGGGCGACCGGCTGGTGGTTGCCGATGTTGTAGATCGCGTACCTGGCCGGCTTGTCGAGCACCCGGATCGTGCCCTCGGCGATGTCGTCGACATAGGTGAAGTCGCGCTGCATGTCGCCGCGGTTGAACACCTGGATCGGCTTGCCAGCCGTGATCGCGTTGGCGAACAGCATCGGCGACATGTCGGGGCGGCCCCAGGGTCCGTACACCGTGAAGAAGCGCAGGCCGGTCGTGTTCAAGCCATAGAGATGGCTGTAGGTGTGCGCCATCAGCTCGTTTGCCTTCTTGGTCGCCGCATACAGGCTCACCGGATGGTCGACGTTGTGCGACTCCGACCACGGCAAGCTCGGGTTGTTGCCGTACACGCTCGAGCTGGACGCGAACACCAGATGGTCCGGCGGCGTATGCCGGCACGCCTCCAGCAGGTTGGCGAAGCCGACCAGGTTGGTCTGCACGTACGACTGCGGATTCTCGAGCGAGTAGCGCACGCCCGCCTGCGCGGCGAGGTGCAGCACCGCGCCCGGCTTGGTCTTGCGGAACAGCGCCTGCAGCGCGCCCGGTTTGGCGATGTCGAGCTTGTGGAACTTGAAGCGGCGGTGCTTCAGGCGTGCGAGGCGGTCCTTCTTCAGCTTCACCGAGTAATACGGCGAGAGGTTGTCGACGCCGATCACCTCGTCGCCGCGCTCGAGCAGGCGCTGCGCGCAATGCATGCCGATGAAGCCGGCGGCGCCGGTGAGCAGCACTTTCATCTCAGCGCTCCTCCGCGCGGCGCAGCTCGATCAGCTTGGCGTACTTCATGTAGCTGTTCATGCAGCCGATGGAGATGTGCAGCAGCCCCGGCAGGCCGTCGAGA
>Ga0111538_10008808_pt1 | contig 13505 bp, 11 predicted proteins | sample SoiMethybrSBSTD1_FD_79669 | JGI IMG/M metagenome (GOLD analysis project Ga0111538, IMG submission 79669) | Bulk soil microbial communities from a Populus tree surrounding site in Tennessee, USA - Soil MetaG P. TD hybrid SBSTD1 (version 2)... | ecosystem: Environmental > Terrestrial > Soil >...
TACGATCGAAACTTTGAGGGGCCGCTGCTCGAGATCGAGGATGCCGTCTGGCACGAGAGCCTCGACATGTACATGATGAATGTGGTTCGCATGGCGCGCGCCGTGACGCCGATCATGATCGCTCAGAACGGAGGCGCGATCGTCAACATCTCGTCCATGAATGCACCCGAGCCGCGCCCGACCCATCCGATGAGCGTTCTTCGCCTGGCTCTGCACGGCTTTACGAAGCTTTACGCTGACCGCTACGCGCCCTACAATATCCGCATGAACAACCTGCTGCCGGGATTCGTCCTGACGCCGGATGCCGTCCTGTCTGAAGAGGCCGTGGACAGCATCCCGATGCGCCGGTCGGCCTCGCTCGATGAGATCGGAAATGCCTGTGTGTTCCTGGCAAGCTCGGCGTCGAGCTACATGACCGGGCAGAACGTCCTCGTAGACGGGGGCTTGAACAGATCTGTTCGGTAGGCCGCCGGCCGCGAGCAGACGATATGATCATGCGTCGAAATCTCCCCCCTCTTAACCCACTCCGGATCTTCGAAGTCGCTGCACGCCACGTCAGCTTCACATGCGCGGCGACGGAGTTGGGCGTCACCCAGGCCGCCGTCAGTCGGCAAATCTCTGTGCTTGAAGGCGCTCTGGGCGTTTGCCTGTTCCAGCGCCAGCATACGAAGCTCAAGCTGACGCAATCGGGAAAGCAGTATCTCGCGGCAATCCGGCCGGCATTCGACCTGATCGACAACGCGACTGCGCAGCTGCAAGGCAGGACGGGCGCTCCACGGCTCCGGCTACGCGCCTATCAGACCTTCGCTACCTATTGGCTGATACCGCGTCTGTCCCGGTTCACTGAGCGGCATCCCGAGATCGATATCGAGCTTTCCACGTCGACGGCTCCCGTACACTTCGACCACGAGGACATCGACATCAGCATCCAGCTCGCAGACGTCCCTGCAGCCGACACGACGAGCGAGCTTCTGTTCCGCGACACGATCGCTCCGGTATGCAGCGCGAAAGTGGCGAGGCTGATCGCGTCGGGATCGATCTCCGATCTGGCAAACGTCCGGTTGATCCATGCGCGCTACCGCCGACGCGACTGGGCCGACTGGACGGCTTTCGTCGGAGCCGACATTCCGATCGATGGCGGTCTTTGCTTCGAGAGTTCGTCACTGTCGTATCAAGCCGCCAAGGCGGGACTTGGCGTCGCGATGGGCCAACTCCATCTCGTGCAGGCAGATCTCGAGAGCGGTGCATTGGTCATGCCTTTCGACCGCGTGCTACAGCGCTGGCACGGCTACTATCTGACCCACCCCCGGCGCGTGCGCTCGAACATAAGCGTCCGTGCGTTTCAAGGGTGGCTCATGGAAGAAGTTCGGCAAACGCGCGAATGGGCTACTGCAGTCTCAGCCAGAGAAGCAGATCCAAGCCTGCCCGACGCCGATCGGCGGTTGAAGGCCATCGCTCACCTGAACAAACCCAACCATCAGTAACAAGTATGCAAGCAAATGGAATTGGATATCGGCGGATGACGGGCATAGCCTCCTCGCTCTCGACAATGCTTGCCAGGATGAGGGAGCGCTCGTGGCGCACGAGAAATCGGAAGCATCCGACTGCGGGCAAATCGGCGGCACCCGGCACCACCCAACTTCGACGTACCGCCTAACCCTGCACCGACAGAACCACCGTCTCCAGGTGGTTCCTGCCGGACACTGTCGTGCTTGCGCGGGTTTCAATTCCTAGCCACTGAAGGCCCAGAGGGTGGACAAGCTTATCGATATTCGCGGTGTGTCGATGACATACATGTCGGCATCGGCACCGGTTCATGCCCTGAGGCAAACGGACCTGACCATAGATGCCGGCGAATTCGTGTCGATCGTGGGACCGAGCGGCTGCGGGAAAACAACGCTTCTAAAGCTAATCGGTGGGCTTCACCGCGCCACCACCGGAACGATCACGATCAACAATACCGTCGTCGATGGGCCGGCCGACAATGTCGGGTTCGCCTTCCAAAGCTCCGTCCTCTTGCCCTGGAAAACAACGATCGAGAACGTGCTGCTTCCCATCCGCGTGCACCGGCGGTTGGTGAAGGCGGACTACGACAAGGCTGCCGGTCTCCTCAATCTGGTCGGCCTCGAAAAGTTCAAGGATCGCTACCCCAACGAGCTTTCGGGCGGCATGCAGCAGCGGGCGTCCATCTGCCGGGCCCTCGTTCGCGACCCCGCCTGCCTTTTGCTGGATGAGCCGTTCGGCGCTCTCGATGCCTTGACGCGCGAGAATATCAACGTCTTCTTCAACGGCCTGTGGCGGCGCACGAAGACGACCGTAGTGTTGGTGACCCATAGCGTGCAGGAGGCGGTTTTCCTTTCAACCCGCATCCTCATCATGAGCCGGCATCCCGGCGCCATCATAGAAACCATCAACGTCGATCTGCCTGCCGAGCGACACCCTGCGCTCATCGGCACCGACAAATTCGCGACCTATGCCGGGCGCATCAGAACGTATTTCAGCGAGACGGGCCATGAGTGACCATGAGTGATGCTTCCAGACCCACTCCGCGTGCCACCGCGCGCTTGATGGAGCGATACCTGTATCCCGCGCTCTTTCTGGTGGTCTTCGTGGCCGCGTGGGAATTTCTGCCTTCCTACTTCGGCCTCCCCAACTATGTGCTGCCCAAACTCTCCGAGATCGGCGCCGTCTTCGCCGATGTCAGCCGCTACGGTCAGTTTGCCTACGGCACATACGTGACGCTCAAGGAAGCGCTGCTCGGAGTCCTGATCGGCGGAGGGCTGGGGCTGGTCATCGGCTTCGCGCTGGCCGAATCCAGAATTCTGATGAACACCTTCTATCCCTATATCGTGGCCCTGCAGTGCGTGCCAAAGGTGGCGATTGCGCCACTCCTCGTCATCTGGTTCGGATTTGGCATAGCGTCGAAGGTGATCATAGCCTCCCTGCTGTGCTTCTTCCCGGTTCTGGTCAGCACGATATCCGGCATACGCAGTGTCCGCGACGATTACGCGGAACTCTTTCATGCCATCAAGGCGCCACGCCTCGCCAAGCTCCGGCATCTGGTGATTCCATCGGCTCTGCCCAGTATTTTTTCGGGCATGGAGATCGGCCTCACGATCGCCCTGCTTGGCGCCATCGTCGGCGAATTCGTGGGAGCGCAGGAAGGTTTGGGCGTTCTCCTGATGCAAGCCCAGTTCCAGATGGATACGCCGAGCGTCTTTGCAATCCTCGGAATTCTTTCCTTCCTCGGCATCGTGCTGAGCGTCCTTGTGCACGTTGTCCGGAAAAAATCGCTCTATTGGGTCTCGACGGAAAACGACATCAGTGGAAGGTGAGGCTGCCGAGCCCGACCAAAGAATGACTGAACGCAGAGGAGAATCGTCCGATGTCGAAAGCGAAGGTGCGCCCACTCAGGAGCCCGACGATCAACCGCCCGGTCGGGTGGTCGTCCCATGCATGGGCCGTCTCCGGGCCGGGGCGCTGGATATTCACCTCCGGATTCACCGCGCGCGATGAGAACGGTCCGATCATACACGTCGGGGACCCAGGCGCGCAGACGCGCCGGACGTGCGAAAACCTTCGCCGCATTCTGGCCGAGGACGGGGCCACTCTCGACCATGTCGTGAAGATCATCTGCTATGTCGTCAAACGGGAACACTTCGAAGCTGTGCGCCAGGCGAGGATAGAGTATTTCCCAAACAACCCACCGGCCTCGACGACAGTGGTGGGCGACCTGATCGACCCCGATGCTCTCGTCGAGATCGAGGCCGTCGCGTTCGTTCCGGAGGCGGATGGAAAACGTGGCTAGCGTCGGTCCATCAGACCCATTGGACCCCCTGTCTGCCGCCGAGCTCACGGAAAGGTACGCGGCCGCGGCCGGTCTCGCTGTCGCACTGGCCGATTTCAGGGGAGATGTGCTCGCGGCGGCGGACTTGGCGCGAGACATGACGATCGCCATCCGGAAGATAGGGGACCCCGCGCTTGCGCCCTGGCCGCCGATGCGTACAGGGAAATATTCGTGACAGCTGAGTTGCATTGGTGGCCAGCGAGCGACCTCTCGCAGGCGTTCAGACGGCGCGAACTGTCGCCTGTCGATGTCGTGCGGCATCTTTCCGAGCGGATCAACCGACTGAACCCGACGCTGAATGCTTTCATCAGCTTCGATGAACAGGGAGCGCTCGATTCCGCCCGGCAGGCCGAGCGCGCGCTCCTGTCCGGCCAGGAGGTTGGACCGCTGCACGGCGTGCCAGTGGCGATCAAAGACGTCATCGATGTCGCTGGCATGCGCACGACGTGCCATTCCCGCATTCTGATCGACAATATGGCGCGCGAGGACTCGGAGGTCGTCCGCAGGCTGCGCCGAGCTGGCGCTGTCGTTCTCGGCAAGCTTTCCACACACGAGTTCGCCACGGGCGGGCCGAGTTTCGACCTCCCGTTTCCGCCAGCCCGCAATCCCTGGAACACCGATCACCATCCCGGCGGATCGTCGTCCGGCGCGGGGGCGGGGCTTGCGGCAGGGCTATTTCCCCTCGCCATCGGAACCGATACCGGGGGCTCCGTTCGCCATCCGGCAAGCGCTTGCGCCGCCGTCGGGCTGAAGCCGACATATGGCAGAGTCTCCTTGCGGGGAGTGTTCCCGCTGTCGTACTCGCTCGACCACGTGGGGCCGCTCGCGCGAACTGTCGGCGATTGTGCCTTGCTGCTCGACGCGATCGCTGGGCACGACCCCTCGGATCCCACCAGCGTCGAGCACGACTGCAAGGGGTCCGACGCAGACTTGCAGCGCGGAATAAGGGGGCTGCGCATCGGGTTCATCCGGCATTTTCACCGCAACGACAAAGTCGCGCATCCGGAGGTTTCGGCAGCCCTGGAGAAAGCCGCCGACCTGCTCGCCGCGGAAGGCGCAGAGGTGATCGAGATGCGGCTGTCTCCCCTGCAGGTCTATTCAGCGGTGAACAGCCTCATCCTGCGCAGCGAAGCGTGGTCGATCCATGCGCCGTGGCTGCGACAGCGGCCTGGAGACTATGGCCGCCTGGCGCGCCAGCGGTTGATGAGCGGCGCGTTCATTTCGGCTGCGGATTATATTGCGGCCCAGCGGTTCCGCAGCCAACTCATCCACGAGTTGGAGGGCGTGTTCCAGGGTGCAGATGTCCTGCTCGCCGCAAGCTCCATGGATCCACCATGCAGGATCGACGACACGCAGGAAATCTCGCGTACGTATCGGCGTGAGGCGCGCGAGCCGTTCAACGTCACCGGCCACCCCGCGCTCGCCATGCCCAGCGGTGCCTTGTCCAGTGACGGCCTGCCGCTTTCCCTGCAGCTCGTCGGGCGCTACTTCGATGAGCGGACCATATTCCGGGTGGCCGCAGCATTCGAACGCGCGGCGTCCACGAAAGATCTGCGTCCGCGGCTCTGAGCCCCGATCTCGCCCGGCAACAGCCAGCCCGGTTCCGGTAGCTCCTCGAGAAGAGGGGGGCCCCAGGCCGCCATGCCTGGAGCCCCGCCACTAGGCCGAACCAAATCTCGCGTCAGTGTCTATGGTTTCCACGCACGGGCTTGCTCCGCGACAGCCTTCTTGTCGAAATTGTTGTAGTGCGCGAGGAAGTTGTTCGTGAAGGCGTTGCTGAGATTGGGAACCCGCTTCTCGGTGATGCCGTTGTCGAATGCATACTTGTCCCACGCCTCGACATCAGCTGCGTCGATGTATCCGAAGCCGTGCTGCGCAACGGCCGGGCGGATCATGAGGCGCAGGCGTTGCTCGAGGATGCGCACGTCATTCTTGAGCTGCTGATCCTCGGTAACGCCGGACGACCGGGCGCCGGGCACGCTCTTCCACAGCAAACGCACGCATGCCGCCGGGTTTTCCTGTGCGAACAAGGTCGCTTTGGCGACGGCCCGTCCCACGCCTCGCACAACATCGGGGGATTGGTCGACGAACTTGCGCATCGCAACGAGCTGCGTGGAGAACAGGTTCTCGATGTTGGGACCCTGGAAGTACTTGAACTCGGCGCCAAGGCTTTCAATCTGCGCGTACGCCGAGTCCCACAGCACCAATCCATCCACGAAACCGCTCTTGAGGGCCTGCAGGGCCTGCGCACCCACGCCGACAGCGAGATAGGTGATCTCGGTCTTCGGATCGATGCCTATGCCTTTGAAGATGCTGTTCGTGAAGGGAATGTCGCCTGCCGCCAGGCTCTGGGCGCCGAGCTTCTTGCCTCGGAAATCGGCAAACGACTTTTGCTTGGTGTCGGGAAGCGCGGCAATCACGCCGCCCGTCGGGGAACGGATGAGATTGTAGACGATGACGAGGTCGTTGCCCTTTGCCAGCAGCTGGAAAGTCGGCTCGGGCGTGACAGCCCCGACATCGACGCGCCCGGCTAGCAGGGTCTGCGCCAGCGCAACGCTGCCCGCGAGATTGTTGATGCTGACCGACAGCCCTTCCTCATCGAAGTATCCGAGTTCCTTCGCCGCCGTGAACATGCAGTAGGAGGCATTGATCGTGGCCGTGGGCAGCCCGAAACTGACTGTCTTCTTGGCGCTCTGCGCTTGTGCGCTGGTTCCTGCAGCCGCCGCCTGCAACAGAAGACAAGACAGCGCAGCGGCGTGGAGTATTCGGGGCATCCGCAAGTTCTCCTATGTTGCACCGGGATGGATTCGTTCCGATCCCAATGCTTATAGGGCGCGAGATCAATGAGCCCAAAGGCAGCACCCTGCATGGCCGCATAACCGCTTGTTATTTTCCCATGCGCCTGGCCGACCCATCCCCGGGCTGCGTGGCACGCGCATCGCGCGTGGCGGTCCGACCGCGGCAACCGCAACCATGCGCTATGGCATCATTACCTTTCGCAAGTTGCCCCAGGCATCCTCCCGGGACAGCATTGGGTCAACCGCCGGCGATCCGCGGTGGTGGCTCTGGAGAACATTGTGCCTCACCTGAAGGGAAGCCGAATCTTTCTCGAGACGCTGAAGCAGGAAGGCGTCGACTGCATCTTCGGCAATCCTGGAACAACCGAGTTGCCGTTGATGGACGAACTCGGCCTCGACAATGAAATCAAGTATGTGCTGGGTCTTCAGGAAGCGGGCGTGATGGCCATGGCCGACGGCTATGCCCAGGCGTCCGGGCGGCTGGCGGTGGCCAACTTCCACGCGGCGCCCGGCCTCGGCAACGCGTTGGGCATGCTCTACAATGCGCAGCGCAGCAACTCGCCCCTGCTGGTGACGGCCGGACAGCACAACCTGGCCTTTACGCTCACCGAGCCTGTCCTGTGGGGCGACCTGGCACGCATCGCCCAACCCTTCGTCAAGTGGTCCCATGAAGTCGGATCGATCACCGATCTGGCGCGATCGGTGCATCGCGCCGCCAAGGTTGCGACGACAGCCCCGATGGGGCCGGTATTTCTTTCGATCCCCGTCAACGTCCTCAACGACGCGACGGATGTTCCGCTGGGGGCGCCGACGCATATCGGCCGCGGCATCCGGGGAGACCGCCAATCCATAGCGCAGGCCGCTTCGCTGCTGGTCGATGCCAAGAACCCCGTTCTGATCGCGGGCGATGCCGTATCCCAGTCGGATGCTCTGAACGAGGTCGTGGCGCTCGCCGAGCTGATCGGCGCGCCTGTCTATCTGGAGGGGGCCCAGAACACGGCAACGTTTCCGAGCGGGCATCCTCAGTTCATGGGGACTTTGGGGCGTCTTGCCCCCGCGCTGCGATCGGTTCTGTCCAAGCACGACGTGCTGTTCTCGATCGGCGGTGACCTTTTCACCCTCTCCCTGCCTGACGCCGTCGATCCGATGCCGGAAAACCTGGTTGTCGTTCATCTCGACGATGACCCCTGGGAAATCGGCAAGAACTATCCCACCGACGTGGCAATCCTCGGCAATCCCAAGGCAACGCTGCCGGAGTTGATCGAGGATATCGCGAGGATAGCAACGCCCGCACAGAAGGCACGCGCGAGAGAGCGCCGGTCGGAAACGGAGAGGGCCGTTTCGCAGTTGCGCGCCAAACTGCGGGATTCCCAGCCGCAATCCGCCAACGCGTCACCGATCTTGCCACGACACTTGATGCAGGTGATCGCCGATGCGCTGTCGCAAGAGGTGATTGTCGTCGAAGAAACTCTGTCCTCGCGAGGCCGGATCCGCGAGTTGCTCAAGAGCAACCTGCGCGACAGCTTTTTCGGCATGCGCGGCGGCGGCATCGGCTGGGGCATCTCCGCAGCTGTCGGTATCAAGCTCGCGCGCCGGGAACGGCCCGTCGTCGCTCTGATCGGGGACGGCAGCGCGCTCTACACCTGTCAATCGCTGTGGACCGCCGCAAACGAGCGGCTGGGCGGCCTAGTCTTCGTCATACTCAACAATTCCAGCTATCGCATCCTGAAGCAGCGGACCCGCGAACTTGGAGGCCACGCTGCGGCCAGCGGCAAGTACCTCGCCATGGATATCGACGATCCCGCGATCGATTACGTCGCCCTGGCGCGGACGTTCGGCTTGTCGGCCCAGAGGGTGGCGACCCTGTCCGACGTGCCGGCGGCGCTCAATTCAGCCCTGAGGGCGGATGCGCCGTACCTGCTTGAGATCATGATCGACCGAAGCCTCTGATCCGGCGTCACTTGCCTCCCAAGTCGATCTGAGAATGCGAAGGAATCGCATGCCGCAACCCGCCATTCTCCCAAGCGCCCAACAGAACGATCGCCGCTCGGCCTCTGGCGGCAGATCGCAGCTGCCGTATCGCCTGAGGCTGCCCGGACCGGTTCCCGTCCCCGAGCGCGTTCGTCAGGCGATCGCCTGCCCGAACCAGGCGCATCGCGGCCCCGAATTCCGGGCAATTCTCAAGCAAGCGGAGGCGCTCGCCCGCCCCCTGTTCGGGACGGCGGGCCACGTCCTCTTTTTTGCGAGCACCGGCACGGGAATGATGGAGGCCTCGCTTGCCAACGTCCTCGCGGCGCAAGAGCGGGTGCTGGTGGCGGTCCAGGGTCAGTTCGGCGAGCGGTTTGCCGCCATCGCCAGGGGGCTGGGGGCGGATGTCGACTCGATCGACGTGACATGGGGCTCGACTATCGATCCCGCGGACATCGAGCGGCGGCTGGGGGCTCGCAACTACCGCGCAGTTGTCGTCGTGCACAATGAGAGCTCAACGGGGCAGACCGCCGACCTTGCCAGCATCGGCGCCATTGTTCGCAGACACGATGCCCTGCTCGTCGTCGACTCCGTCAGTGGGCTCGGCGGAATGGAGGTTCGGCAGGATGAGTGGGGGATCGACATCGTCGTCACGGCGTCGCAGAAGGCACTGATGTGCCCCCCCGGCGTCGGGATGGTCAGCGTCAGCCCCAAGGCATGGAGCGTCATCAGGCGCGACGATCGTCTCCCTCGCTTTTATTGGGATTTCCGTAAGGCTCACGCCTCGGCAGAGAAACACGAGACGGCGTTCACGTCCGCGACCGCGATCATCACGGGGCTGCGCGAGGCCCTGACGATGATCCATGAAGAGGGCATCGAGCGCGTCCTTGCCCGGCATGAGAGCCTCTCGAGCGCGTTGCGCGCCGGCTGTGCGGCTCTCGGCTTGAGGCGCTTCGGCGCCGGCGAGGCTCTATCGAATACCGTCGTGGCGGTTTGCGCCCCGGACGGCGTGGACGGGGACAGGATCGTCGCCGAGCTGTCGCAGAAGCATCGAACGGTGATCGGCAATTCTCGCAACAAGCTCTCGGGGCGGGTCATCCGCATCGGCACCATGGGCGCGCTCACGTCCCAAGATATCGTGCTGGATCTCCATCATCTGTCGCTCGCGCTGAGGGACCTCGGATGGGCATGCGACATCGGAGAAGCGATCGACGCCATGGAATCCTGCCTCGGACCGGGCGCGCACCCCGCAAGATGCGCGTGATGGCGCTCGCCTGTGGCACGCTCCCCGCGCGTGGATGAAGGCGGGGCTTGCGTGCCGCGGCGCTCGAGTGCCTGCGAACAGCCAAGTTGCCGTCGCGCCTCGCCTCCTCCCGCCATCGCGATCATGGCCGGACGCGTGCAGATGAAGTATGGCAATTCGCAAGAGCGGGGTTGTGCCATCGGTTTATCTGTGGTGTTTTGCTGGGCGCTTATCTGTCTTCCGAGCTCAAGGCCTTAGTCCAAGACCGCTTTCCTTTGAATTTCCTCATGGTCGGGGCGGCACGGTCGACTGTCTTTTGCGCCAGGATCGCTCCCTGTCCGGCCTGTTTGACGCCGAAATCCTCAGATATATATACGCGTCTTAAGTCGAGAAACACGAATCACGCAGCCAACTGCATCCCTGTGCACGTCGACAACAAACCTGCTCTGAGCGCCCCCGTTTTGGCGCGGCTGAAGGAGCGCATAATCCAATGGGATTACCCTCCCGGCCACCGCCTTACCGAGCAGGAGCTTTGTCAGGAGTTCGGGGTCAGCCGGGTCCCGGTTCGCGAAGCCCTCCACGTGCTCATTGCCAATGGCCTCGTAGAGCAGCTGCCCCGTCGCGGCGGATATCGCGTCCGCCAGCTCGACCTGCGAGGGATCACCGAACTCTACGATGTGCGCATGGCTCTTGAGCTTTTCGTCGTCGAGCGCCTCGCAACGCGGGGACTGGCGGCGGAAACCCTGGCCGAGCAGCGCCGCGCCTGGGAGTCGGTGCGACCGAACGGGGCTATGTCGCGGGACGAACTGGCCGACCTCGACCGGAATTTTCACGAGGCATTGGCCCGGGCCGCTGGCAACATGACCATGCTGAAGCAGCTTCAAGCCATCAACGAGCGGCTATCCTTGTTTCGCGCGATGGATTTCGCCGTCGAAGAACGGGTGGAGTATTCCTGCCGCCAGCATCTGGCCATCATCGAGCGCATTGCGGCCGGTGATAGCAGCGGCGCCTGCTCCGCCATGCGCGCCAACATCAAGCACGGCTTGGACAACGTCGAGACAGCGATCAAGGATGCCCTGGCGAAGGCCTACCTGAAATCGGCGGAGCAGTGAGCCCGCAGCATTCGGCGGGCTGAACCAGGCGCCGACAGCCAGGCGCGTTACGCGTGCGCGATCACTGCGACCGGCCCGCCTCCCGATGGTCCCTGATGCTCGGCGCCACCCGAGATATAGACCATCGGGTCGCCTACGACCGACGCCACGACGGCCGTCACCACCGCCCGCGCCACACGCGTATTGTTGATGTCGGAATCGTTGAGCATGGTGTGGCGCCTCTCGCGAATGTAGCCGCTGGGGTCCGCCTCCGCCTTGGCCAACACATTGACGATGCGCGCCCGGTCCTCCGGCTTGACCGTTCCCGTCAAAGAGACGCCCACGCCGCGCAATGCCTCCCGGACCGCCTCGGCATCGAGGGCATCGAGCATGACGCTGTGCCCCACGATCATGTCGCTGGTGGAGGTCGCCGAATTGCCCATGACGATGATCTCGCAGTTCATCAGCTCGACCCCCGCCGAGGTTGATGCGACGGCGGAATAGAGGATCCAGTCCCGGCAAACCGACGCATCGGAGATTTTCGCCTCGTCCAGTTCGCCGAGAGCAACGCCGACCCCCAGCGCCGAAGCGCCGCGCGAGTAGCCCATCGACTCGTAGGTATCGTGAGTCGCAACGTCCTGCCCGCGACGGCGCGCCTCCTCCACTCGCTCTGACGTCAGCAGGGGGCATTTGATCTGGACGAAATGCACGTCCTGATTTGCTTCGATTCCCGCGTCCGCGATAGCCGCACGGACAGCGCGGGCGACTTCGCGAACCTGGGCCATGCGGCCGAGTTCCTCAGGCTTGAAGTCGCGCGTGTGACTGACGCCGATTGCCAGCCGCTTGGCGCCTCCCTTGGCGCGCGCGGTCGAGCCGCTGCGGGTGAATATCGTAACGTGGGGGGAAAGCACGCCTTCTGTCCCACCCGACATGACGAAGGCGACGCGCTTGGCGATCTCCTCGCGTGACATCGCCAGCACTTCGGAAAGCATGACCTGGTAGGCGAACGTGCAATAGCCCCGCGTGAAATCGTTGACGCAACCGTTCCCTTCGGTCTTGCCGAGCACGGCGACCACGTCCTTGGGGTCAATGGTGCCGTTGTCGAAAAGGGCCTTGAGGCCCGACACGTCGGCAGGACCGGATATGGGAATGCGATAGACGCGTGCGGAAGTCATCGTTGGTCTCCGTTCTTCACCGCTGGATGCGGCGCTCTTTTCTCATTCGTCGCAGATCGTGACCGGGGCCTCATCCGGCCAGGAATGTGGCCATCAGGACCGTGACTACGAACAGCAGCGGCATATACGGCGCGTTGTTCCTCACGATCTGCAGGATGTCCTTCTGGAAGCTGTGGGCGGTGGCGGCCACGTTGATCTGCACGGGACTCATCATCGCGCCTTGGGCAACGGCGATACCGACGAACCCGTAGGCCCAGATGGGCACGCCGAGACTTCCCAGCACGGGAATGATCAGCGCATCGATTGCCACTGTGTACGCAGCCGCCGGAATGGCAATCAGGAAGGCTACGAGAAGCCCGACGACCGTCACGACGGGAATGGGAACGGCCCCGACAACGCCCGCAATCGCATCGAACGTGCCGACCTTGCCGAGCATCTTGATGAAACCGAGGAACAGGCCGACCAGGAACATGTAGCGCAGAATGGTCAAGCCGCCGTCCACGAACATCTCACCCAGCTTGTTGGGATTGACCTTGAGGGTGAGTGCTGCGATGCCCAGGACCCACAGAGGGACCAGAACCGGAGAGAACAAGGGAGTGCCCACCATCCGGTTGATCGGCGGGCCCACAAGAATGATCGCCAGCATGACGAAGAACGGGATCGCGCGGCGGGCATCGCTTAGTCCCTCCGCAACGATGCCTTCGCCGGTGTTCTGGGAGGCCACCGCCGCGCCCACAGACGCGAGCTTGCCCTGTGCGTCTCCGGGCTCGAGCTTGCCGGCCAGGCGGTAGCGCCGCACGCCGTACCAGGCGAGCGCGGCGCCGATGACCCAGAAGGTAAGCGTATAGGGCAGCATGAACGACGCGAATTCAGGGGCCGTGATTCCCATCTGTCCGGAGATGTAGGCGCTCTCCGCCGAAGACGGTGACGTTGCCCACGACGCGGCAGAAACCATCGACATCCCTACGATGGCCAACGGCACGAAGCCGACCGCGGCAAACATCAGCGGCGCAGTCACCAGCGTATTGGCGGCACCAATGCCTGCCATGTACGTCGCCATCGCCTGGACCAGCACCATTGCCGCGGCAACGAGTTCGGTCTTGCTGCCGAACCACTTCGTGATCAGCTGCATGATCGCGTTCGTGCAGCCACACCGGGCAAGGACCATGGCCGTTGCAGCGAACAGCATCACCGACTTGATATCGAGGATTTGCCCGAGCCCCTCGAAGAACAGCTTGGTTACGTCTCCGGCACCCAGCCCCCCGATGGCGACGGCTGTCGCACCGCCGAGCAGCCCGGCAATAAGCACGTGAAAACGAAACGGGGGCAGAAGCACCACCAGAATTACGATCAAGGGAAGAATGGTAAGCAATTTCTGGAGCA
>Ga0111538_10008812_pt1 | contig 13505 bp, 13 predicted proteins | sample SoiMethybrSBSTD1_FD_79669 | JGI IMG/M metagenome (GOLD analysis project Ga0111538, IMG submission 79669) | Bulk soil microbial communities from a Populus tree surrounding site in Tennessee, USA - Soil MetaG P. TD hybrid SBSTD1 (version 2)... | ecosystem: Environmental > Terrestrial > Soil >...
CGAGATCTGGATCGGGAACCTGATCCCGCTCGCGCCGAACCAGCTCGCCGAGTCGATCACCTGCGCCATCCCGGTGAACGCGCCGGGCGTGACGCTCTGGTCGCGCAAGCCTTACGAGCGCCACGCGCCCTCCGAGTTCGAGAACCCGCTCACCTGGCGCTTCGACGAGACCGACTCGATGGTGATGTGCGACAACGTCAAGGTGCCGTGGGAGCGCGTGTTCGTGCACATGGACGCGGTGCTGGCGCGCGACATCTACATCAAGACGCCCGGCCACTGCTACGGCAACCACCAGTCGAACGTGCGTTTCCACGCCAAGATGCAGCTCATCGTCGGCCTGGCGAGCAAGATCGCGCAGGCGTCCGGCGCGCACGAGATTCCCGCGGTGCGCGAGGTGCTCGGGCGGCTGTGCGCGCTCGAGGCAACGCTCGGCGGCATGATCGCCGGGCAGATCCAGGACGCCGAGGACTGGCCGGCCGACTTCAAGACCTTCAACCGCCGCTACATGTACGCCGCGCTCAACTGGTGCACCGAGAGCCACTCGTCGATCATCGAGGCACTGCGCGAGCTGTGCGGCGGCGGCATTTTCCAGATGCCGGCCGACATCAGCGTCATGCACGATCCGAAGCTGCGCGCGCAGTTCGAGCAGTACTGGCAGACGCCGCAGCTCCCGGCGGTCGAGCGCATGAAGCTCTACAAGCTCGCCTGGGACCTGATCGGCTCCGAGTTCGCCGGGCGGCACCTGCAGTACGAGAAGTTCTACGCCGGCGCGTCGTTCATCGTGCGCAACCACAACTATCGCGAGGCGCCCTGGGATGGTTATCACAAGGTGGTCGAGGACCTGATGGCCGGCTATGACGTTCCCGAGGCGGCGGCAATGAAGAAGGTGGCGTGATGGAGTACAGCAACCTCGTCATCGCCGGCTGGACCGGGCGCGATGAAGCGCAACTGAAGAAGCACATCATGGAACTGGCCGAGATCGGCGTGAAGCCGCCGAAGACGACGCCGATCTTCTACCGGGTTGCGAACACACTCATCAGCAACGCGACCTCGATCCAGGTGTCCGGTACGGATACCAGCGGCGAAGTGGAGTTCGTCCTGCTCTCGAAAGCCGACGGCCTGTGGGTCACGGTCGGCTCCGACCACACCGACCGCAAGGCCGAGACCATCGGCGTCTCGCTCTCCAAGCAGCTCTGCGAGAAGCCGGTCGCGAAAGAGGCGTGGAAGTACGACGAGGTAAGGCCGCATTGGGACAAGCTCATGCTCCGCTCCTGGGCGGACGGCAAGCTCTACCAGGAGGGGCCGGTAACGGCGATGCGTTCCCCGGAAGACTTGATGGGCCGGCATCCTTTGAAAACCGGCTGGGCGATGTTCTGCGGCACGCTCGCCGCGAAGGGCGGCATCCGCCCTGCCGATGTGTTCCGCATGGAGCTCGAGGACCCTGTGCGCAAGAAGAAACTCGCGCATGAGTACCGCATTCACGTGTTGCCGGTCGAAGGCTAGGTCCTGGATGCGAGCGGCGGTCGCATTTCTCTGCGCTGTCTCGTTCAGTGGCGCAATCGCCGGGCTCATCCCGGACAAGGAGCGCGACGAGCTGACAGCCGCCGTTCTCGGCAAATTCTGGGGCAGGGCGAAGCTTTCGAACGGCGAGGTGGTGCAGCCTTTTTCGGAGGAAGACCGGAACACCGTCCCCGTCTCGAAGGGAGTCGCCTACCGCGCCCTGGACGCGGGTGAAATCTCGGGGCTGGGAGAGTGGTGCGGCCTGGATTGGAAGGATCACTTCCTGTCGCTGACGAAGAGCGCGCGATCGAGGGGGTTCACGGAAAAGCAGGTCGCGTTCTTTTCCTTTCTTCATGGCGCGGCGCAAGACCGGATAGCAACCTCGATGAAGAAGAGCGGGACATGCAGCGATGAGAACCGCATGAAGGTCGAAACCTACCTCAAGCAATCGAAGGAGCGGGGACTGTCGGGCATCTAAAGAGGGAGAAACAGGCATGAGAGCGCTTCAGCTTCTTTCTGTTCTTGCTGCTTCCTTTGCTTTTCTGTCGCCGGCTATTGCTCAGAACAACATGGCCGTGCCGCCGACCGAGTCGGTCGCCAATATTTCCCAGGCGGATTGGTCGAGAGCCTGGTGGCAGTGGGCGGGCTCTTTCAACCGGGCAGAGAGCCCGGTCGCGGATCGCTCGGGAGAGAACTGCCATCTCAAGCAGAACGGCCCGGTCTGGTTCCTGGCCGGGACCTATGGCACGCAGCGGACCATCCGGACCTGCAAGGTGCCGCGCGGCAAATACCTGTTCTTTCCGATCATCAACTACGTGGTGATGCCGACCACGAGGACGGCCGCGTGCGCGGAATGCTGCCCGTCATTCATCCAGACCGCCAAGGAGATCACGGATCAGCCGTCGAACCTGGTGCTCGAGCTTGACGGCCGCCGCCTGGAAGGGCTGGACCGCCATCGGCAGGTGACGAAGGAATGCTTCGACATGGGAGCGCTCGCGCAACCCAAGGTGCAGATGTTCCCGTCCGCCGCCAATGGCTACTACGTCATGCTGCGCCCACTGGCCCCCGGCAAGCACACCCTGAACTTCGGCGGGATGCTGCCGGGCATGTCGCAGGCGGTGACCTACACGCTGCTGGTGGAATAGGTCCTCCTGCCGGACGGCCTACGCCGGGGTCTGGTTTAACACTCGGGGCGTAGAACGGCGGGGGTGACCCGCAAAGTCAAGGTATTGGCCGGCCGCGAGGCCATGGCTGCGATCGTCCCGTCGTGGGAGAACATGGCCGCGGCGGCGATCGAGCCGAATCCCTTCTACGAGCCCTGGATGCTGCTGCCGGCGCTCGAGGCGTTCGGGCTGGAAAAGAGCTTTCGCCTCGTCACGGTCTGGAACGGCGATCGCCTCGATGCGGTGCTGCCGCTCGAGCGCACGGGAAGCTTCAAGGGGCTGCCACTGCCGGCGCTGTCGTCGTGGCGCCATCGCCATTGCCTGCTGTGCACGCCGCTGGTGCGCGCGGAGGGCGCGAAGGAGACGCTGGCCGCACTGATCGAATCGCTCGACGTGGCGATTGTCGGCCTGCAATACATCCCGACCGACGGTGCGTTCCACCAGGCGCTTATGGCCGCGCTCGCGGCGATGAACCTCAAGCCGGTGGCGCTCGACGGTTATGCGCGCCCGGTGCTGCGCCGGGCGAAGGACGGCGAGACGTACGTCAACGAATTCATCCCGCGCAAGGAGCGCCAGGAGCTGCGCCGGCGCGAGAAGCGGCTCAAGGAGCAGGGGACGCTGACGCAGGTCGCGCTCGCGCCCGGCGACGACATCGGCCGCTGGATCGACGAATTCCTCAAGCTCGAAGCTTCCGGCTGGAAGGGCAAGGAAGGCACGGCGATGGCGTGCAGCGAAGCGAATCGCCGCTTCCTGACCGAGACCTTCACCGCCGCGTACCAGCGCGGGCGTCTGGAGATGGTCGGCGTCGACTTCAACGGCAAGCCGCTCGGCCGCTGCACCGGATTCATCGCCGGCGAGGGCGCGTACGCGTTCAAGCCGGCCTACGACGAAGCGTTCGCGAAGTTCTCGCCGGGGATCCTTGCCGAGGTGGCGCGCATCCGGAACCTCCATCAGCTGCCCGGCGTGCAATGGATGGATTCCTTCACCGACGCCAACAACTCGATGATGAGCAGGCTCTGGAAAGATCGCCTGACGGTCCAGAGCGTGGTGTTCGGGACCAATGCGGCGGGTGCCTTGGCGCTGGCGGCGCTGCCGTTTCTCCGGTGGGCGAAGCGGACCCTCAGTGCCGCATCACGAGGCCGAGCGCAAGCAAAACCAGCCCAGCCCCCAGCAGCATCGGCAGCGTAACCGTCTCACCCAGCAGCAGCCAGCCCCAGAAGATTCCCAGCACCGGCACGGCGAGGCCGACGGTGAGCGTGCGCGTCGGGCCGATGTCGCGGATCAGCGTGAAGAAGGGCAGGTAGGCGACGCCGCTGCACAGCAGGCCGAGCGCGATCAGGCCGAAGATCGCGAGCGGCGTCCAGGTCGACGGCGGCGGCACCTGCGCCCACGCCGGCGCGAGGATCAGCGCGCAGAACAGGATCGAGCCGGTGGCGAGGCTCATCGCCGGCACGCGCCCGGTGCGCTGGCGGATCACCACGCCTGCCCAGCCCCAGAAGAACGCGCCCACCATGGAGGCGACCGCCGCGGAAATGGTGTGCGCGTTCAGCTCGATCGGGCCGAGGTTCACGATCAGCGCCACGCCGGCGACGCCGAGCACGAAGCCGGCGATGCGCCGCGCACCCAGCCGCTCCTTCAGCACCGGCGCCGCGATCACCGCGCTCCACAGCGGCACCATGCCGTTCACCACCGCGAGGTAGCTTGCCGGGAGGCCGCTCGCCGCGTAGGCGAAGCAGAGGAACGGAAAAACGTTGTTGACCAGCGCGATCCAGAGGTGGTCGCGCCAGTGCAGGCGCATGCCGATGTTCTGCCGCAGCACGAGCAGCATCCACGGCACCAGGAACAGCGCCGAGAAAATAGCGCGGCCGTCCGCGACGATGAAGATGCCGAAGGTCGGCACCGACAGGCGCATGAAAATGTACTGCAGCGACCAGAGGGTGGCGAGCAGCAGCCACCGCCCTGCATCCCAGGTGCGCACTCCGCGCTTAGATGTAGACGCGCTTCATCGCGTCGGCCGGATAGCGCGGCCCGGAGCCGGCGCCGACCGGTGCGATCGCGGAGATTTTCTCGACCTCGGCCGCGGACAGCCTGACGTCGAGCGCGGCGAGGTTCTCCTCGACGCGCTGCTTGCGCTTGGTGCCCGGGATCGGCAGCACGTCCTTGCCCTGCGCCAGCAGCCAGGCGAGCACCAGCTGTGACGGCGTGCACTTCTTCTGCGCCGCGAACTCTTCGATGCGCTTGACGATCTTGACGTTGCTGTCGAGATGCTCGGCCTGGAAGCGCGGGTGCGCGAGGCGCCGGTCGCCTTCGGGCAGGTCCGCCTTGCCCTTGACCGAGCCGGTGAGCATGCTGCGGCCGAGCGGCGCATAGGCGACGAGCGAGATGCCGAGCTCGCGGCACGCCTGCAGCGTTTCCTCGCCGTCCTTGCGGTACAGCAGCGAATACTCGTTCTGCACCGCCGCGATGGGATGCACCTTGTGCGCGCGGCGGATGGTCGCCGGCGCGGCTTCCGAAAGCGCGAGCGCGCGGACCTTGCCCTGTTCCACGAGCCGCTTCATCGCGCCGACGGTTTCCTCGATCGGAACGTTGGTGTCGACGCGGTGCTGATAGTAGAGGTCGATGACGTCGATGCCGAGGCGCTTCAGGCTCGCGTCGCAGGCCTGCATCACGTATTCGGGCCTGCCGTCCACGCCCTGCTTGCCGGCGGCGTCCTTCGTCTGGCCGAACTTGGTGGCGACGATCACGCCCGCGCGGCGGCCTTGCAGCGCCTTGCCGAGCAGCGTCTCGTTGTGCCCCCAGCCGTACATGTCGGAGGAGTCGAGGTGGTTGATGCCCTTGTCGAGCGCGTGGTGGATGACGCGGATCGATTCCTCGTCGTTGGCGTTGCCGTAGATGCCCGACATCGACATCAAGCCCAGGCCGACGGCCGAGACCTTGATGCCGCTCTTGCCGAGCGTGCGCATTTCCATGTCTGCTCCCCTAGAACAAGTCGAAGTATTCGCGGTGTTCCCAATCGCTCACTTCGAGGTTGAAGCGGGCGATCTCGGCTTCCTTGATGCGGACGTAGTAGTCGATGAAAGTATCGCCGAAGCCGGCGCGCAGCGCCTTGTCCTTTCGCAGGGCGGCCAGCGCCTCGTCCAGCGTGCGCGGCATCGGCTCGGCCTTCGCCTCGTAGGGCGTGTCGGCCGAGCGCGGCAGGTTCGGCTTTGCCGCCAGGCCGTCGAGACCGGAATGGATCTGCGAAGCGATGTAGAGGTAGGGGTTGGCGGCGGGCTCGCCGATGCGGTTCTCGATTCGCGTCGCCGCGTTTCCCGGGCCGCCGACGACGCGCAGCAGCGCGCCGCGGTTCTCCTTGCCCCAGATGATGCGGTCCGGAGCGAGCGAGTAGGGCCGGTAGCGCTTGTAGCCGTTGATGGTCGGGGTGCTGAAGGCGCAGGCGCCGCGCGCATGGGTGAGCAGTCCGGCGAGCCAGCGCCTGCCCGTTTCCGACAGGTCTTCCTTTTCCGAAACGAAAACATTTTTTCCGGCGCGGGAAAGGGATTGATGCAGGTGCCATCCGCTCGACATCACGTGGGGCAGCTTCGGGCGGCACATGAAGGTCGCGTGATAGCCGTGGCGGCGCGCGATCTGCTTCACCGCGCCGCGCAGCAGCACCATCGCGTCCGCGGCGGCGAGCGCCGGCAGCGGCGCGAACGTGATTTCCACCTGGCTCGGCCCGAATTCGACTTCGAAGGAACGGGGCGGCAGGCCCAGCTCGCCCAGGTTCTGGCGAATGATCTGGAACACCGGCTCCAGCTGGTCGTGCCGGTTTTCAGTGAGGAGCTGGTAGCCCGTGGTGAGCAGAGAGACTTCGGGCGGGCTGCCTGGCTGGCCGGCATCCTCGGGACGCAGGTTGTCACGGACGATCCTGAAGACGTGGAACTCGACTTCGAGTCCGCAAAGGAGCTCATGCGGCTTCAGCTTCTCGAGCGCCGCCTTGAGGACGCCGCGCGTATCGTAGGGAACCGGCCGGCCGTCCTGAAAGCTGAGGTCGCATAGCACCCAGCCCGTCTCCGGCACCCAGGGAAGAACGCGGAACGTCGACGCGTCGGCCTTCATCAGCACGTCGCCCGCGCCCTGGAATTCGGGCATGCCGACGCCGCCGCCGGGCGTGAACGCCGGGAACACGGTGCGATGCGAAGTGTCCTTGAGGAGCAGCGAGCTCGGGAAGCCGACGCCGGACTTGAGCGCCGACTGCACCTCCGAGACGGCGAGCGTCTTGCCGCGCAGCACGCCGTGCTGATCGGCGAACGAAAACCGCACCTGCTTCAATCCGTCGAGCTTCAAGCCGCCCACTTGGACTGCTTGCGCCGCTTCTCGTCAGCCGACTTCCAGTACTCGTCGATTTCCTTGGTGGGGCCGATACCGTCGATCGTCGGTGGTCCCGAGAATTCGCTGTTCACGGTCAGCTCGCCGGCCTCGTTCTTCCGGATCGCGTCCACCAGCAGCCGGCGATAGAGCACGATGCCTTTGTCCGTCGACCCCAGGTTCTCCTTGGTGCGGTCGGCGATCACGCCCTGCGACTCGCAGGCGAACTGGTCGTGGATGTTGATATCGAAGCCCATGCCGGTGAAGGTCTTCGACTTCTGCTCGTCGGCATCGAAGCCCCAGCCGTTATGCCGTCCGTGGATCGGTTTGTAATCTGGCGCGGGATAGGTCCTCAGGCGCTGCTCGCGCATCGTCTTCTTGTCGACCGGCCCGCCGAAGCTGGTGAAGATCGAATACCAGTAGCAGCCGTTATCGTCGACCGGCACGTGCCACTGCGTGATGGTCATCTCCGCGTTCATCGGGATGACGAAGGCCTGCGGGAAGAGGATGTTGGTGACGCGGATGTGGGTTTGCGCGTCGCTGATCTTGCGCAGCGTCTGCAGGCGCATGCCGAATTCCGCGCGCTCGACGCGGATCTCCGGCCGGTCGTACTCGCGCAGCACCTTGCTGATCGGCAGGTCGGAGTCCGCCGGCACGCCGCGGAACTGCTTGCCGTAGCTTCCCGCCGTGTCCTCGTCCTCGAAGTACTTGTGCAGCCAGGATGCATGCGCCGGATCGATGCCGACCTCGAGCGCCTGCAGCCAGTTGCAATCCCAGTAGCCCTTGAAGGCGAAGGTGTACGCGTCGGGTGCGACGAAGCAATCGAACGCGGGGAACGCCGGCGCGGCGCCTTCGCCCAGATATGCGAAGAGGATGCCGCTCTTCTCGACGACGGGATAGGAAACGGTCTTGATGTGCTCGCAGAGCCGGCTACCCTCCGGCTCGGCCGGCGTCTCGACGCATTTCCCGCGGCCGTCGAACTTCCAGCCGTGGAACGAGCAGCGCAACCCGTCGGGTTCGACGCGGCCATAGGCGAGGTCCGCGCCACGGTGGGGACAGTGGCGTTGCATCAAGCCGTATCCCGAATCGGTTTTGTACAGGACGAGATTCTCGGAAAAAAGGCGTACGGCCTTCACGGGCCGGTGGCCCTGCATCTCGTCCACCAGCGCCACCGGCTGCCAATAGCGCCGCAGCAGCTTCCCGGCCGGCGTGCCGGGCCCGATGCGCGTCATCAGCTCGTTCTGCTCGCGGCTGATCATGAGGCTGCGATCTTACCTAGGGGCAGCGATTCTCGCCGCCGTGGTTCAGCACCTGCTCCAGGCCCGCGTTGTGCTCGCAGGAATTCTTCGCAGTGCCTTTCTCGAAGAGGATCTGCGTCGTGGTCGCCTTGAACTGCACCAGGTCGTTGCCGGTTACCCGGTTGCCGCTGGCGGTCATTTCGCGGAACGGCCTCAGGCTCACGATGCTGGTACCGGTTCCCCTGAAGACGTTGCCGGCGATGAGGCCGTTGGAGCTCGACATCAGGATGGGCGATGAATCCGCGCCCGTCGAAGAGATGATGTTGTTCCGAACCTGCGCGCCGTCCGAGAAGACCGCGATCCCGAGCGAGCTGCTGCCGCGCGTCTCGATCTGATTCCCCTTTACTTCATAACGGCTGTTGCGCGCCGCATCCGCGCCCCCGGCGGGATCGAGGAAGAAGCCGACCACGATGCCGTTGGGCGTTCGCGGGGTTGGCACTGGAACGCCGACGGTGGGCGTCGTGATCGTGTTGTTGGCGACGATGACGCGCCCTCTGTCCTTGCCATCGGCACTGAGGTAGTTGTCGATCATCTCGATCGCGTTGCGCGACACGTTGGAAACGCGGTTGCCCTCGATCCGCGCCTCCATGCCGGTCGTCCATACGCCCCAGATACCCTGAGCGAGCGTGTGCGACGGATCGGGCGCGGGAATATCGATGACGTTGTCGACAACCACGACGCGCCCGGTCACCGCGTTCGGCACGTAGCTGCGCTTCGTTGAGTCGGCATGCGCGGCGAAGCTGCCGAACATCACGCCCTGCATGGTTTGCAGGTCCGGCAGGTTCGGGCGCGGGTAGGGATGCGGGCGGACGTTGGTGATGCGGTTGCCGCTGACCTCGAGGCCGCCGGCGTGCGCGATATTGATCGGCATCCAGAGCGCGCCGTCGAAGTGGATGCCGCGGATCGCGATCCGCGGGCCGGGCGGCAGGACCGGTAGCGCTTCCGGCAGCGGACTGAAAAAGGTCCAGAAACCGCCCTGGATGACTGTTCCAGGCTCGCCGGCGATCGTCACGCTGCGGCGGATGACGACGCGTCCGCGGTCGCCGAAGTCGAAGCGTCCTGCGAGCAGCACGGTGCCGCCATCGTCGACCGCGGCCTGGACCGCCGCGACATCCTTCGCGGGGTCTCCCGTTCCGCTGACCTTCGTCGCGACGAGCCCCACCGTTTGACAGCCGGACAGCAGCAGCGCGGCAACCACGGCAATGCGGATATTCATCGAGGCCTCCCTATTCCAGCTCCTCCCGGTACAGCGACAACGCCTTCATCGCCGGCAGGTCGTTGAAGGAGAACAGCACCGCTTCTCCGTGCGCGCCATGCCGGTACTTCGTCCACGAGGGCACGCAGAAGATGTCTTTCTCCTGCCACTCGAATCGCTTGCCCCCGATCTCCGACCAGCCGCGGCCCGTGGCGACCTGGTAAATGACGCTGCCGGTATGACGAATCGCTCTTGTCTCGTTCACCAATTCCAATTTTGCGCCCATGGTGGGCATTACGGGGCCGCCGGTGAGCGGGTTGGTGTAGTGATGCACCTTCTCTTTCTTTACTGCTTTGTACGCGTCATCCCACTTGTAGAGGAAGACGGGCGAGTAGGGCTTCGACCAGTTCTCCCGCGAGAGAGGCGCCTGCGTCTGGTTGAGCTTCGGATGAACCTCGTAGAAGTTGGCGTCCAGCGAATTCATGAGCGGGATGTCGAGCCCGTCCTGCCAGACGCACTGCGTGCCGCTGGCATCGACGCCATGCTCGTGCCAGGCGCCGTTCGGCGTGAGGACGAAGTCGCGCGCACCGAGCTCGAGGCGCTCGCCGTCGACGATGGTGTAGGCGCCATTGCCCTCCATCACGAAGCGCAGCGCGCTCGCCTGATGGCGGTGTGCGGAAGCGGCTTCGCCGGGGTTCATCACCTGCACGCCGGTATAGAGAAGTCCCGCGGCGGCGCTCCACTCCTTGCGGCCGGGGTTGACGAGCATCACGACGCGGCGCGCGGCCTTCTCCGCGGACACAAGGTCGGCGGCCCTGCGCACAAACGGCTCGACCTTTTGCCACTTCCACAGCGTAGGCACCGAATTCGGCTGCGGAAACCAGGGCTCGATCTCGTTGGCGACGTTCCATAGAGCACCGAGCTCCTCGCCCTCGAGCGCGCGGTAGTACGCCTCGAGCTCGGGCGTGTCCTCCACATTGGCGCGGCCGGTGACGTTCTCGCGCTTCATGTCAGCAGTTTAGTACCATGTTTGATGTTGTCCATTCCCGGATTCAGCGATCCGGTGAGCTCGCTGAGCCACCTCGCGGCAGCCGTGGCCTTCGCCATCCTCGGTTTCTTCCTCGTCGCCGGTGGCCGCGGCGACGCGCGACGGGTGGCTTCGCTTGTGGTCTTCGCCGCTTCCTGCGTGCTGCTGCTGGCCTTGAGCGGGGCGTACCACCTGCTGACGCCGGAGACGACCGCGCGCGGCGTGCTGTTGCGGCTCGACCATGCGGCGATTTTCGTCCTCATCGCGGGCAGCTTCACGCCGGTCCACGCGATCCTGCTGCGCGACCGGTGGCACTGGCGCCTGCTCGCCTGCATCTGGGGCGCGGCGATCGTCGGGCTCACGCTCAAGACGGTGTATTTCGACACCGTGCCGCCGTGGCTCGGGCTGGCCATGTACCTCGGCCTGGGCTGGCTGGGATTGATTTCCACCATCGCTCTCGCGCGCCGTTCCGGCGTGCGCTTCGTGCTGCCGCTGGTGTGGGGCGCGCTCGCCTACACGATCGGCGCGCTGGTGGACTTCCTTTCCTGGCCGGTGCTCGTCGCGGGAGTGGTCGGACCGCACGAGATCTTCCACCTGGCGGTCATCGCGGGCATCGCGTTCCACTGGGCGTTCATCCGCCGGATCGCCGGGGCGGAGCGCGCCGTCTTCCTAGACGCCCAGGTAGCGGTGCTGTAGCTCCACGCTCGCGTCGAGCTCGGCCGAGCTGCCGTTCCAGACGACCCGACCCTTCTCCAGGACGTAGTGGCGATCCGCCACGCGCGACAGCGCCTTCACATCCTTGTCGATGATCAGGATCGACAGGCCCTCGGCCTTGAGCTTCTCGATCGAGCGGTAGATCTCGATGCGCACCAGCGGCGCGAGTCCCTCGGTCGCCTCGTCGAGGATCAGCAGCTTCGGGTTGGTCATCAGGGCGCGGCCGATGGCGAGCATCTGCTGCTCGCCGCCGGAGAGCTGGTTGCCGTAGTTCTTCTGCCGCTCCTTCAGGTTCGGGAACAGGGCAAAGATCCGATCCATCGTCCACGGACCGCGGGTCGCGGTCGCGACCAGGTTCTCGCGCACCAGCAGGTTGGGAAAGATCTGCCGGCCCTCCGGGACGAGGCCGAGGCCGGCCTTGGCGATCCGGTACGAAGGAAGCCGCTGCAGCTCCCGGCCCTCGAAGGCGATCTTTCCGGACGAGGCGACGATGCCCATGATCGAGCGCACGGTGGTGGTCTTGCCCATGCCGTTGCGACCCAGCAGCGAAACGACTTCACCTTTGTTGATTCGCAAAGCGACACCGAACAGGACCTGGCTGCGCCCATAAGACGTCTCGAGATTCGCGACCTCCAGCATCACGCTTCCTCGCCCAGATACGCGCGGCGTACTTCCCCGTTCTGCTTGATCTTCTCCGGCACGTCGGTCGCGATCACGCGCCCGTAGACGAGGACCGAGATGCGGTCGGCGAGGCGGAACACCGCGTCCATGTCGTGCTCGACGAGGATGATGGTGTGGCGGCGCTTGAGCGTGCCGAGGAAGGCGATCATGCGCTGCGATTCCTCGATGCCCATGCCGGCCATCGGCTCGTCGAGGAGCAGCAGGCGCGGCCGGCTGGCGAGCGCCATCGCGACCTCGAGCTGGCGCTGCTCGCCGTGCGAAAGGTTGGCAGCCGAGACATGGGTTCGCTTTTCGAGTCCGACTTCTTCCAGCACGCGACGAGCGGGATCCAGAAGCGCCGAATCTTCCAGCGCCGGGCGCCAGAAACGGAAGCTGTGCCCGGCGTGCGCCTGCACCGCCAGCGCCACGTTCTGCAGCGCGGTGAAATCGCGGTAGATGCTCGTGATCTGGAACGAACGTGCGAGGCCCTTGCGCGCGCGGCGCGGCGCGGGAAGGCGCGTGATGTCCTCGCCGGCGAAGCGGATGCTGCCGCTGTCGGGGTGGAGCATGCCGGCGAGCTGGCCGATGAGCGTGGTCTTGCCGGCGCCGTTCGGGCCGATGATGGCGTGCGTCTCGCCTTCCTCGACCTTCAGCGTCACGCCGTCGGTCGCGCGCAGCGCACCGAAGGACTTGGTCAGCGAGGAGATTTCAAGCATCGATTCCCTTTAGGTCAAGCATCGGGCTTGTAGAACATGCCTGCCAGGCCGCGGCGGAAGAAGAGCACCGACAGCACCAGGAGCGGTCCGAGCCAGATCTGCCAGTGCGCGGTCCATCCCTTGAGAATCTCCTCGACGATGAGCAGGGCGAACGCGCCGAGCACCGGCCCGGAGGTCGTCGCCATGCCGCCGAGGATCACCATGAACATCAGGTCGCCCGACTGCTCCCAGGTCATCAGGCTCGGCGTGATGTAGTTGATGTGGTTGCCGTAGAGTGCGCCTGCGAGCCCGCACAGCGCACCAGCGATGACGAACGCCGCGAGCCGGTAAGGGTAGGGTGAGAAGCCGATGGCCCGCGAGCGTGCTTCGTTCGACTTCGAGGCGCGCAGCACCATCCCGAAGCGGGAATTTACAAGTCTACTGATCAAAAATACTGAAAGAAGCATGAGGACCAGCGCGAGGTAATAGAACTGCACCGGGTCGTTCAGGTCGACGATGCCGAGCTGGCTGCGCCGCTTGAGCCGCATGCCGTCGTCGCCGCCGAACTCGGCCACCGAAATGCCGAGGTAGTAGAGCATCTGCGTGAAGGCGAGCGTGATCATGATGAAGTAGATGCCGCTGGTGCGGATCGACACCGCGCCGATCGCGGCGGCGACGAGCGCCGAGGCGGCGACCGCGACCAGCAGGTGGATCCAGCCGTTGCCGATGCCGTAGAAGCCGAGGATGCCGACCGCGTAGGCGCCGATGCCGAGGTAGGCGGCGTGGCCGAACGAGACCAGGCCGCCGTAGCCGAGGATCAGGTTGAGGCTCACCGCGGCGATGGCGAGGATGAGGATGCGCCGCGCGAGGTCGAGGTAGAACGGCTGGCCGATGGCGAGCATCACC
>Ga0111538_10008813_pt1 | contig 13504 bp, 14 predicted proteins | sample SoiMethybrSBSTD1_FD_79669 | JGI IMG/M metagenome (GOLD analysis project Ga0111538, IMG submission 79669) | Bulk soil microbial communities from a Populus tree surrounding site in Tennessee, USA - Soil MetaG P. TD hybrid SBSTD1 (version 2)... | ecosystem: Environmental > Terrestrial > Soil >...
AGATCTACCTTGTGGGGTCTCTACAATGCCGTGGTGCGGGACGAGGACTACCGAGTTTCGCGCGAGGCCGGTCCGGAGAACCGCCTCGATCGGGTCTGGTTCGGCAGCGGGCATGATCTGAAGCGTGCGGCGCTCGATGCCGCGCGGCAACATCTGCGCACAGCCGCGTAGTTCATCGAGATCGGGACCGTGACCAAACCAGAGTTCATCGACAATCGCAACGGCAACACGCTTCGCACCGCGCTCAACGAATATCTTGCGAGGCACGCCGGATACAGCGTCTCTCCTGTGCCAGCACCTGGAACGGGCTTGGCGGTGAACACGCCACCATCTCCGATCGCCGAGCTTAGCATCGCCAGTGCCTATTTCAGCCCCTTTGGTTTCCGCGAAATCCTCGATGGCATTGGGCCAATTCCGAAGGTCCGCCTGTTACTGGGCGCGGAAGCCACGCCGGCCATGGCTGCGGCGCGGCGCCGACCCGCGGATTCGCCGGAACCGGGATTTTCCCGCCAACTGCTCAGCCAGGCGCTGCGCACGCTGGAAGCCGGGATTCGCGCCGAGCGCGACCGAATGCCGTTCACTCGCGGTGCCGTGACTGCTCTGCGGAAGCTCACGGCTCTCGTTCGCACGGGCCAGTTGGAGGTCAGGCGCTACGAAAAGGCCTTCCTGCACGCCAAAGCCTATCTGTTCCGAGGAACCGAGGGCGGGATTATCGTCGGGTCCTCCAATCTCACCCGAGCGGGATTGCTGACGAATCTGGAACTCAATCTCGGTCGATATGATACCGACACGACGCAACGGGCCGAGCGATGGTTCGACGAGTTGTGGGAGCAGGCCGCGCCGTTCGACCTTGCCGAGTTGTTCGAGGAACCGTTCGAGGCCTATACGCCCTATAATATCTTCCTGCGAGTGCTGTGGCAGCTCTATGGCGGCGAAATAACCGAGGAAGAGGAGGAAACCAAGGGCATTCCCCTTACCAGCTTCCAGCTTCACGGTGTCTGGCGGGCACTCAAGATCCTTGAGCAGGCCGGCGGTGTCATCGTCGCAGATGAGGTCGGGCTCGGTAAGACCTTCATCGCCGGCGAGATCATGCGACGCTACATCGAACGCCGGCAAAGAGTGCTCCTCGTGTGCCCGGCCGCTCTCCGCGACAGCACCTGGGATGAGTTCCGCAACCGGTTCCAGGTGTTTATCGAGGTCGTTTCCTACGAGGAGCTTGCCAACGACCTGCAATTGTTCGACGCGAATTTGCGACCGCGGGCGGATCAACGGCACTTGAAAAGCGACATCATCGAATACGCTCTCATTGTCGTGGATGAAGCGCACAACTATCGCAATCCCGATGCGGCCTATCGAGCGGCGGTGCTCCGGCGGCTGCTGTTCGGGCCTCGCAAGGACTTGGTGCTGTTGACCGCTACTCCAGTCAATAATTCGCTATGGGATCTGTTCCACCAGATTCGCTTCTTCGTGAAGCAAGACGCCTTCCTGGCGGACAAGGGGATCCTCTCCATCCGGGAGCGGTTCGAACAGGCCATGAGGACGGATCCGACAAATCTCAGCCCGGATCTGCTCTATCCCATCATCGACGCCACGACGGTAAAGCGCACACGGGCATTCGTGAAGCGGCACTATGCCGGCGAAACTATCCGCGGACCAGACGGACGGCTTCAAGAGATCATCTTCCCGAAGCCGATACCGATGACGGTTCGATATGACATAGATAGGGCGCTGCCAGGTTTCTTCGACCGGATTGCCGACGCGCTGGACCCGGAGAGCGGCGACGACCCTCTCCTTTTCGCGCGATACCGTCCGGACTCCTATCTAAAGGGCGCCACCGAGGAAGATAGAGCCCGCTCGGAAGCGACCGCAGGCCTGCTACGGTCTGGCCTGCTGAAGCGTTTCGAGTCATCGGCCGCCGCGTTCCGTAAGACCGCTGAGAAGATGGTCAGAGAGCATGAGCTGTTTCTGGATGCACTAAAGCTGGGCCGGGTTGTGACGACGGCCTTCTTCCAGGAGATTTCCGGCGACGATGACACGGCGTTCGAGGAGCTGCTGGAGAACAGCGGCGAGTCTTCGCTCGTCCATCTGTACGACGCAAAGGCGCTCAGGCGGGATGTCGAGCACGATCTGGCAATTCACCGTGTGCTGGTCGTTGAAGCCGGCAAAATCAGGCCGGAGGCTGACCCTAAACTAGGTGCGCTAATCGAGCAGTTGAAGACCATCGCAAAACAGGCGGCGAGTGAGGCGACGGACCAGGATCAGGAAATTCAGCTCCGGAAGGTGCTGATCTTCTCGCACTATGCCGACACGGTGTTGTGGATTCGTGAACATATCGACCGAGTTATTTCGCGACATCCTGAACTGCGTGCCTACATCGGGCGTATCGTCGCTGTGATCGGTAGCGATTCGATCCGCGGGGTGACGCGCGAACGCGCGGTTCACGGCTTCGCGCCGATCTCCGCGCGTGCTCCGGCCGGGATGGACAGTGACCTCTATGACGTCCTGGTCACAACGGATGTGCTGGCCGAGGGAATGAACCTTCAGCAGTGTCGCCATATCATCAACTACGACATGCCGTGGAATCCGATGCGGTTGGTCCAGCGTCATGGGCGGATCGATCGGATTGGTAGCCCTCATCCCCGCGTGTTCCTGCGCACCATCTTCCCGGCCGATCGACTGGACGAGATGCTGAACCTGGAACAGCGCATCCTCCGCAAGCTGGCGCAGGCTGCCCGCAGCATCGGTGTCGGGTCGCCGATCGAGCACGGCATCGAAGGCAACCAGGTCTTTGCCGAGACTCGAGAGGAGATCGAGAAGCTCTACCGCGAAAATCCGGACCTGTTCGAAAACGGTGGGACGGCCGGCGCGGCGCAGACGGGCGAGGAATATCGGCAGCAACTTCGCAAGGCCATGCGGGACAATCCGTCCCTGATCACGAGCCTGCCGGCCAAGGCAGGATCCGGGATGGTCAAAGGTCAGGACCGCGGTGTGCTGTTCTGCGCCACCGTGGACACTCGGACCTATCTTCGCTTCATCCGGGCTGACGACCAGTGGTTCGTCACTGGTGGTCCGGACTCCATTGTCAGCGAGGCGGGAACCTGCCTGCGATTGATCGAATGCACCGCAGAGACCGCACGTGCCGTCCCCCAGGCATTGGAAGAAGCAGTCTTCGATTTTTGGTCGATCGCCCAGCGGGATATCCTCCAGTCCTGGAACTTCGAATCAGATCCGGCCAATCTCTTGCCAAGAGTTCGCCCCCTGAATCGGCAGGTTGCCGAATTTCTGCGCGCGAACCAACCTGTAGACGTCGACCAGAGCCAGATCGACAGGGCTCTCGACATACTCGAACAGCCGTGGCCCCGCCGAGAAGAAGCGATGCTGCGGGAGCGTTTCCGTGGGTTATCCGAAGGCACCGAGAAGGCGGCTGGCAGCAGCGTGATTGAGCACGTCGACTGGATCGCGAAGATAGGCATAGAGCCGTTTCGCCCCCCCGAGCCCCTGCCGCCGATAACCGCTGACGATGTGGATCTGGTCTGCTGGATAGCGATAACACCAGACCAGACGGGCAAGTGAAATCGCCAACCCAGTTGAGTCACTGTTCAAAGAAGCCGGATCGTACGGAACAATCAATGACTGAGAAGAAGCTCCAGATTCTCTGGGATGATGAGTTTGCTAGCTTGCTGAATCGCATGTACCAGATCGGCGGCCGACGGCGAAAAGCCGCCATGCAGGTGCGGAATGCCATGGCCGCAGCCAACCGAACCTCTAGGGACCATGACGGCCGACTGAGGCGATTTTCCGGCTTTCGCCGCCCCCTCGATCAAGCTCAACCAACAGAAGTAGGTCGTCAATGACGGGCATCCTGTTTGACGCAAGCAGCAACTCAATTAAATTTGTGTCTACCAACCTCGACACGGCTCTTAACCAAAGCGAAAAATGGCTACAAAAGACGTTATTCGACCATCCCGATATCCTTCCCGTTGAAGAACTCGACCCTGCAGCCAGAGAGTTTCTCCCCATCTGCCGTGAACTAGCTCTCACCGGCGCCCGCGGATCGGTCTTTCTTGACATATTTGGCGTTGGCCGGAGTGGGAAGCTTGTACTCATCGAGTGCAAACTCTGGCGGAATCCGGAGGCGCGCCGGGAGGTAATCGCTCAGATTCTGGAGTACGCCTCCATTCTCTGTCAGAGGACCTACAGTGACCTGGAGGCGCGGCTTAAGGCGTCACTCGGCTGGACCGGAACCAACCCCCTTTATCATCAGGCGCGCAAGAAGTGGCCCGATCTCTCCGAGAGGGTATTTGTTGAAGGGGTCGAACGATCACTCGCGCAGGCCGATTTCACGCTCATTATCGCCGGCGACGGCATCCGGAGCGACGCACAGGCTATCGCCAGGATGCTGGAACAGCGTGGCGGTTTGGCTGCTAGGGTTGGGCTTGTGGAAGTCAAGACGTGGAGCGGCCCCAATGGTGAATTGTTCGTCAATGCCGCTGTATCGGTGCGGACGGATGTGGCCACAACCAGAGTTCTCATGTCCTCCGATAACCGCCCCCTGCTCCTAGTCTCAGCAGAGGAAACGGAGACGCCCGAAGCAGCGTTTCCGACCGAACAGTCTACCGCGCAGATTGCAAAGCGTAAATTGAACAGAGAGTTCTGGGAACGGTTCGCAGCTGCCGTGAAATTCGATCATCCGGACCAAGACCCGTTGGCACGAATGGGCGTGAATAATTTTGTCTGGTTTCCCTTCGTCGGTTCTGTGAAGAGGCTGACGGTCTATCGAAGTGAGTCGACTGGCCGCATGGGCCTCTTCTTCCGCCTTTCGGGTAGGGCGGCCACTCACGTTTTCGATGGCCTGAAGGCTGATGCGGCAGACCTAGACGCTGAGATCGGCACTAAAGTGAATTTTGGTGATCCGCAGGAAAGCGATGGAGGTGAGGTTTCATACACCGTAGGTGTTGACCGCCAGATTGACGTCGCGGACCAGACGACAGTACCAGAACACCTCGCTTGGCTGACTTTGACAGCAAATTCGTTCGTCACGGCATTCCGCCCCCGTCTCGCGCGGCTCCTCCGAGAAGCGGACTACGAATGATTTGGCTATACTGTTCAAAACTGAGCTGATCGAATCCAAGCGTAAATTCATCGAGCAGCGCCTTGCACGGCGCGCCTTTGTGAGGGCGCAGTAGCAAATCGCCACCCTTTAAGAGGGTGGAGGGGATAGAATAACACGGCCTAGGTTGAACTGCTATTGCTCACCTAGGTGAGCACTTCCGGCGCGTCGTTTTTGACGTTGTTGAGCATAGTTAGGTGGGATTCCTTTCAACGATCCCGACTTTGCGAGAGCCTTGCCAAATCTCCATGATCTCAAACTTTGATGCGGAAAGGAGCTGCTTTGCTTTCTCGACAGCATCGCCATCCCTGGACGCCTTGGAAGATCCGGACCAGCCGGAGAATGCTCGGCGCATCGCCGCATACGAGGCGGCATTCCTACCCTCTCAGTAGGACGCATCATGACCGGCAAGGCTATCGAGGTCTGCGGCGTGAGAACTGCGATATGACCAGATCAGTCGCTCGGAAAGTCAACACCGCGGTCAATTTACTTTCTTCCCGGGCGGACGCGGTTTCATTCGCTGGACAAGCGCAGATACTTTGGCTTGGACGTCCAGCAGGCGGGGAAGCGTCAACCGAATCAGTAAGGCCCCATGCTTTCCAAAGAGAGAAGGCGAGGGGCTGAAGGTTTTGTGGGGCGCGCGCAGAAAGAAACAGGGGGCGGAGCTTCGAACCACTCCTGCTACGACGCATTAGAACGGCGACCAGCTGTGAGCGAAGATCCGGATGATGGATTGATTTGCGGTTTCACACTCTACAGTGAGCGTTGCAGTGCGTGATTCGGGTACGGCGAGCAGCGCGATGAATGAAGTCTGGGCGAGCTCCCATGGCATAAGCCTCGCCGTTGCGAAGTCAGGGATGAGCTGCGACTTGATCCTCCGCCGTTCAATTCCTTCGACAAGGACCTCAAGATTGAGGGAGCCAAGCGGTGGTGCGTAGGGCAGTCGTACCGTGATAGCGCGGTTGTTATCGGCGCTAGAAACCTGAATTGTGAATATCGATTGCCGCTCGTGGAAAACGAAATTGTTGCCGTTCCAGCGGCCACGTTTTCTGATCTCCTCATGTGCTTGGCCGATCGCGACTATCGCGTTCCAGACTATGGAAAGCGGAATGCAGTACAGCATAGTTAGAATTGCAGCTCCGCTTGCGCTGCGGCCAGCTAGAAACGCAAAAAACAACACCACTATGAGCGCTAGAAAGCCCAGCCGCCCATTCGGGCTCGTAAGAGGCGTCAGCGTGTCCTCCACCAGCGCCCGCCACCATGCGGCTGCAAACTGACGAACTTTTGCTGTAACGAGTCGTTGATACTTCATGCCCGGATCTTAGGGGTGACACACCTCTAAAGGCCGGGTGGTGCCCAAATGGGTGTCAAACATGCGCCGATTATTGACTCCTATATATCGGTCGGTCCATGGGTCGACTGATCGCGCGGTCGCTTTGAGGCCAGTTCGAAGAAACTGGTGGGCGACTACCAACTAATCCAGAATGTACTGCCCCGCCGCTGACCCCGCAACGCCCGTCATCAACATGATCAGAGATATTGCCGCTGCCCGCATCGCTTGTCCCCCGACATTGCGAAGCAACCTTGAGGTTATATCGTGACGGTCGTAGTGTCACAGGAAAAGGCGCTCAGGGACGCCTTGTGGGGAGGGGTCATGGAATTGCAGGAAATGCCAAAGCGCATCGAACTCGTCTACAAAGACGCGCTGGAAAATATCAGCTTCATAAAGAAGCAGGAATGGATTGTCGCTGGCTATGGGTTGACCGTCCACGCGGCCGTGGTTGCGGTTTGGAAGCAATTGGCGCCATCCATTTGCTTAAAGCTCTTTCTCACAGGAGCAATCGTGTTAGCAGCTGCATACGGTATCGCGGTACTGGTGGGCTTCGCTCAGGGTCTCGCTAAGTGGCGACGGCGCCTAGATTGGATCTATGTGAACTACTTCGACCAGCAAGAGCGCGCTGACCTGGCTCTTGGAAAGAGGCCGGCTGTCACGGAGATCATTTTCCTTGGGGGACTTTCTCTCACACTTGTCACCAGCGCCATCATTGTGCTGACCATAGTGTGGTCGTGAGTGTTGCTACCGTCCGCGGTCAGTTTCGACAGCGGCTCAGCCTAATGCGCCTTCCGCCACTCCCACGGCATATCGAACGTCCCGGACTACTCCGTTCGTGGCTAGCCGTCGTTTATCGTGGGATGTCACCAGGGGGCGGCTGCTACAACTGCTACGCTGCGACACTCTGCTTTACGCGATGTGCAATGCCGATGGAAACGCCGGCAAGCCGGGCGGCGTCCCGGACTGATTTACCAGCCGACAGATAGCCTTCCACCTTGCGCAGCGTGATCGGCGGAATAGGTTTCCTGCCAAGCCGCCTTCCTTGTCCCTTAGCGCGCTCCAGGCCGGCCTTTATCCGCTGCTGGATCATGGCCCGCTCAAACTCGGCAAAGACACCAAGCATGGTCGAAGTGCAGGAAACCAGGGCTTGCCACGCTCCATCGGCAGTGGGATTTTTGAACATCCCATCGGGGCGGGCCGGCCATGAAACATACCGAGGCCGGGATTGAAGGAGCACGTCAGCACGTGAAGGATGCTGAAGATCGGGTCACGTCTTCAGTTCGCGTTCAATCTCTTCCAGGAAATGCCAGTTGGTGAACTCGGAGATGACCTCTTTCGGGGTCTTCTTGATCATGCCCAGCTCGTTCAGCCGAAGTGAAAAGAAACGGACCGAGTCCTCGGGGTCGTATTCGCGCCACAGGCCGTAGCGTGCGTCGCCCAGGATCATCCGTGCGCACTCCTCGGAGAAACCAAGATCGGCCATCCGCTGCGCCACTCGCTCCGGCTGCTGGTGGCAGACATCGGCCGCCCTGAGCAGCGCACGCAGCGCGCGCTTTGTCGCCACCGGATTGGCCCGCAGGAAGTTGGTATTGGTCGCGGCCATGCAGCAGAAATAATTCGACCACGGAAGGTCGTGGGCGGTGTTGACGACGACGTGCCCGACGTCCCGCGCGCAGGGATGCTTTGGTTCGGGCGGAAAGCCGATGAAGGCATCGACCTTTCCGGCCTTGAAGAGCTCAACCTGGCTGATGTCCGCGTTGACCGCCCAGTCGATGTCGGAGGCGGGGTCGAGTCCGACATACGCAGCCATCAGGCTGACCAGCATGTGGTCGGTGACGCCGAAGTTGTTGATGCCTACCTTCTTGCCGCGCAGATCCACAACGGTGCGGATGCTGTCGTTGGCGCGCAGCTCGAGGCATCCGGTATGGATGCCCGAAAGCACAGTTATGGGACGCCCTGCATCGACCAGCGGGAGGTAGTCGGACCAGGATTGCATGTCGATGTCGTAGTCTCCGTCCGCCAGCATGGCGGCGCCCGTCATGGTCGTGGGCACATATTGAACGTCGGCGAAACCCTCCTCGCGAAGAAATGCTTCGGCCATGGACAGTGGAGCCATGCAGGCGGCTGTAGGCATGGCGAGGCGTATGGTGGTCGATTCTGGCGGCGGCTCGGCATGAAGGGATGTCGGCGAAGAGACGAGCCCTACGGCAGCGGCAGCCGATAGACCTGTCATGAAGCAGCGCCGATTCTGGATAATCTGCATGAGATCGCTCCCTCGCTTACGAAGTGAAGAAGACAACTACGGTCGGAACCGAGCAGAAGAGGTTCCGGCTGAGGCAGATAGTATCGTGAGCGCACCGAGCATGTGGCCGTGAACCGCGCCCAGTCCAGAACGGGAGTCTTGCGCTCTCAGTCGCGGCCCCCAGGCCAGCGATTCAAAATCATACGCCCCTTTCGCGCTCGGAGCGAGAACCAAGCGATGAAAGTCTTCAATGAAATCTAGACCGGGCTGAGCCAGGGGGGTGGGGCAGCATCCGGCACCCCCCTTTTCAGGATTCGCGATGGAACTCCCTGGAATAGTAGTCGGTTCTCGGAACGTCTATCTTTTTAGAGCGGCGGACTAGCGGATGAACACCCTAAACAAGCGTGACGGAAAGTTGCTCATACCGCGAACGCGGCCGAGACGGTGCGCGCAGGAAGAGTGCATAGGGGTTGGAAAGGTGGGATAGTCAGCAGGTGTTGCGGCATTTAAGGGTTTTCCCGCGCAGCCTAAGGGGGACTTGCGATGCGAAGACTTGCGCAGCGGCATCATCCGTGACTGCGATCGGCAATGGTTGGGACGGCGCTCCGGTCGGCTGCGATCAAGCCGGTGCCACGGCGTGGAAAACCATCATTCTGGGCAATTATCGCACTGCCTACGCGCTTCGCGATGCACTGCATCAGCAACCTATCTGGATCGGCGACCTTGCAGCCGAGATGCTCCGCCTACCGACCTTCACGCTCGTATCGGCAGATACCAGCATCGACCTCGCGGTCGTGGCCGTCAGTCAGCTTGGACTTGGATTGAGCCACGCATCCTTCGCGGAGATTCATGCGCACGCGATGGAACTTGGTCTTGGCCTCTGTCCGCCGGAAGTCGGGCCGCAACTGCGTCTTCAATACCTGGATCAGAAAGCCGGCGAGTATTTGCTGATCGGCATGCAGGCGCTACCCACGGCAAGCGGCACAGATGCGTGCTTTGTTATCGGCAATGGCGGGGCTGGCCTCCTGATTATCGGACGATCTGCGGAGGCCGATCTAACGGTTCCATCGCGGTCGCGATTCGTCTTCGCGCTCCGCCGGTAGCAGTAAGACCGTGCACGTTGTCCTTCACATTGCTGACTCTACGGCACATCATCGCCCAGGCATTCGACATAGACGTACGCGGCCATCGCCTTCCACGCGGCGGTACGCTCTACGCCGAGGAACTGGCGGCCGAGCAGGGCCGAGACCCGGCGCTCCAGGGTCTCGCTCATCTGCCGGACGAGCGCGCCCGTGTACTCGGACATGTAGCCGGCCGGCTCGGGACTCTTCTTCAGGTGCTGATTTCGCATGCTGCCGTGCGTAGGCGGCGTCAGGCGCGGGCAGCCAGAGACGGGCGAGATGCCGTGCGGGGCGATGACGAGGTTGGTCTCGGGATCGCGGCCCCACGGTTCGAGACGATTTGACCGATCTGCGGGGGGATACTTCGCGCGACCGTTCCAGGCGCTCCACCAGACCACGTAGTCGCGGCCCTCGACGTGATCGCCAGGGTGGTAGCGGTGCCGCGTGCGCAGCTTGGGCGGTTTCGGCGGGGGGAGGGGATTGCTCGGACCCTGGCCCCCAGAGTCTCGTTCGCTCATGTCGAGCTACGAGCAACTACTTCACAGCCCATGTACAGGGCGATGTGCTTCGCTCAGTGTCCCCGGTTTAAATGACCGGTGGATGCGGTCGATCGACGATGGTCGATACCATCGGTCGGATAGTCAAAGAGCATTTGGATGCTTCTAACCGCGGTGGATATCGAAACGATTGCGTTTCCAGATCCTCGATTGCACAGAACTTGACGCTGCGCCGAGACTTGCTACAAGATTGAAATTCTAATCGGGTTTGCAATCTTCGGGGATTATCATGAATAGGTTGGCATATTTGGGGGCCTGTTTCCTGTTGGGCGGATGCGTGGGGTCGCATGCGGCGATCTCTGATATCAACGACAGCATGGTGAAGGTGCGCGGTCTCAGGGGCGTTACGCCTGATGCAGAGATCGAGGCGGAAGCGGCTAGGGGCTGTAACCTCTACAAGAATAAGAAGGCCGTGAAGCTCAGCCGGTACTGTGTCGATAGCCAGTGCCAGTATGAAGACACGCTGTATTCTTGTGCCGATGAGGGCGCGCCGGGCGCGCCGCAGAGCTAGAACCTAATCTTCTAACTCTGGCCATCTGGGGCCGGATACGTGAGCAATCCCAAGAAGCATCACTTTTTCGCTCAGTTCCACTTGAGGGCCTGGATGGAGGCTGATGAGCGAATACCCACGTATCAGCGGGTAAATGACGACACGATCAAACTTCTCCGGCACGGCCCCGATGATACGGGATTCGAACGGCACCTTTATTCCTTGGACGACGTTTCTCCGGAGCAACGGGCGCGAATTGAAAAGAAGTTCTTCGGAGAGTTTGTGGATGACCTAGCTGCAAAGGTCTATCGAAAGATCGTAGAAACCGACCCGCTAGAGCTGACCTTCGAAGAACGCAAAACCTGGGCTCGCTACCTCATGGCGCAACGCGCCCGTACTCCCGGCATTGTTAAGCACATTCGTAAGATCACAAACGAACGCATCCGCGATCTTCTGATTAGGAACAATGACCGCTACATGATCGCCCGCGACAATGACGGCGGTGAGCTTCCTGAGACGGCGTTGGAGTGGTTCGACCGAACAAATCCAGGCGAGCGCGCTAATAAGGGCTTGGAAATATTGATGAGGCTGATTCAGGAACCCACGATCACAAACGCCCTGATCGAGATGCATTGGTGGGTTTACGACGCGAGCATGTCACTTGTTCCGGTGTTGGCGTCGGATCGTCCATTGCGGATCACCAGAGGAATTGGTGAACCGGGGTGCATCGTGTCCCTCCCGCTCACTCCTTCGAAGATTTTCATGGCGTCTCCAAAGATCAGCGTGCGCGACGCGTTTGCTCGCCAAGAGGTCACCGCCACCACAAGCGATCATAACCGAGTAGTTGCCTACAATGCGGGCCGATGCGTGTATGGTAAATCGGACATGGTTTTCATTCAGCGTTACATGGGGACTGTGCCTGAATCTCTGCCCACGGTGCGGGATGAGTTCGGTTAGCGCGGCAACGGCTGAGCCTCGGCGAAAGCGTCCCGCTCACCACAGACGGAGCATTTGAAGCGGGGGATCATCAACGTCCAGGCCCACTTCGGGTCCTGGTACCGCTTGAGATCGACGGGGTACCGCAGGTTGGAGTGGCGGCAGGATCGCTTGCGCACTTCCTTGAGCGAGGATTGACGGATCACCCTATCCTCTGTCCAGGTGCCGAACTCTATGCCAGCGACCAGGTCCGGTTTGGCCCAGTGCACTCGCAAACAAGTGTTCGTGGCCACGGTTACGTGTGGCGTATCACCGAAGACCGAAGCCAGACGGTCAGTCCATCACCACGTCATGATGCCTTGTGCGCGGCGGCCGGAGCAGTGATGTTCGCAAGATGTTTCTTCAGATAATTGAGCGAAGTAGTCACCTCGCGTAGACCTTGATGTTCAGCGTCAGTTGGACGGCCGAAAGCTCGCATTACAGCAACCTTGGCCCGTTGCCCGGCGAGTCGCGCCTCCAACTTTCTGATATGGACAGTCGTCAGTTCTAGGTCTGCTTGAAGGGGAGTCATAAGGTCACCTCGCGCAACCTTGCTTAGGCCGTATGCGGCCCACTCCATGCAGCTAGAACACGCTCAGCCTGCTTGGGTTGCTTCGCTCTCTCACCGGTTCGTTACGCTCGGCCCAACGCCATCGAAATGTTATCGCGCGGCCATTCTTGCGTCACAGCAGGGGTACGCCTCCATGCCAACCAAGAAAAACGGCGGCGAAGGGATCTCGGAACTTCGCCGCCGCATTGCCAGATGCCAGTCGGGGGATCAGGCGTCAGGCAACTTTTTTGCCGAGAAGACGTGTCATAACTATGTCCCTCCGGCCATTCTTCTTGTCCATTTCGGTTTCCGTTAATTGCGGAAGCTGGAGTCGCATCTCTTCTAGTGCTTTCAGAAGCAAGCTAAGTCGCCGCACCGCGCCAGCTGCGTCGCGTTCCTTCTGGTTGAGTTTTTCAACAAGCGCCCTCTGGGCCTTGATCCGCTCTTCCATCACTCGGAGATGCTCACCAGCCGGATCAGCTGTAGTAGGCATTGTCCGCCTCCCCAATGATGCTTTTTGTGATCTATCATCGGGCATCGAACGTGAATGACTGCTGAAGGAATTTAGGAGGCTGATCCTCAACAAATAGCGGCGTCAGGCGAGATCCAGCTTGCCATGCACGATAAACACCCGTGGCGGCACTGCTGCGTCAAGCAGTCCAGCACACATGCATTGGTTCATCTGCGGTTAAGGCGCCTGGTGAGCGGAGCTTGAACACGGCGGACAAGCACTTGGTGAACACGATCAAGAAACGGGTCGGAGCTTGTTTACGCCACAACCGCAGCCGGGGCATCGGCCAAACTGTGCCGGGGCTCGGCAAGACTGTGGTTGGGATGAATGGCGCCAACTTCCTTGTTCGGCTCAGTCGTCAAGAAGGCGTACAAATCATTGGTGGTCTAGCCCTCTTTGACCTTTCGAACGGAAGTCCAGCGCGTCCGATTCCGAGAAGCCGCTTTCAGCGTCGCTAAATCGGCATCTGTCGCTCGAACTTGACACACAGCAAGGCAGGGCGCCGAGCCGGATTGGAGCGGTCATAGATCCTGCCGGCTTCTATCGCCGGATAAACCAAGCTTTTCTCGATCTCGAATGCCTGGCTCCATAACGGCGTGAACTCGGGTCCGAAGC
>Ga0111538_10008815_pt1 | contig 13502 bp, 12 predicted proteins | sample SoiMethybrSBSTD1_FD_79669 | JGI IMG/M metagenome (GOLD analysis project Ga0111538, IMG submission 79669) | Bulk soil microbial communities from a Populus tree surrounding site in Tennessee, USA - Soil MetaG P. TD hybrid SBSTD1 (version 2)... | ecosystem: Environmental > Terrestrial > Soil >...
ATGCTGCCCAGCCCGCCGCCCGCGGCGTGAATGACCGCGACCTCGCCGGCGACGGCGCGTCCCGCGCGCGCGAGCGACCAGCCCGCCGTCAGCAGCGAGACGAGCAGCGCCGCCCCGTCTTCGAACGACGCCGCCGGCGGCAGCGTGAAGCACCGGGCGGCGGGCACGACCGCGCGCGAAGCGTGGAGGCCGGTGCCGCTGATCGCGGCGACGCGCGCGCCGACCGGGGGCGTCGTGACACCCGCGCCGTGCCCGATGACGACGCCGGCCGCCTCCTGACCGGCGATGAACGGCGGCTGTGGCCCACCCGGGTAGGTGCCCGCGCGCATGAGCAGGTCGGACCAGTTGAGCGCGGCGGCGCGCACGTCCAGCAGCAGCTCGCCCGGGGCGGGCGTCGGATCGGGCAGCGCCGCCAGCTCGAGGACCTCGGGGCCGCCGAAGCGGGGGACGCGCACCGCCTTCATCTGTCCCGCGCAATCCGCCGCGCGACGTAGGCGGCGTCGCGGGCGATGCCGCGGATGTAGGGTGACGCGAACGTCCGCGCGAAGCGGGCGCCCACGAACGCCAGGCGGGGCTCGCGCGGGCTGCGGCAACGAAGGGCGACGGGCCAGCCGCCCGCGTCGACGTCGGCCAGCGATCCCAGGTGCGCGGTCACGGGGCGGAATCCGGTGGCGAGGACGAGCAGGTCGGGTTCCAGGGTCTCGCCGGCCGCGATCGACACGCCTGTCGGCTGATAGCGCGCGACGGCGCCGACGCGCTGGATGACGCCCGCCCGGATCGCGCGCGGGATCTGGAGGCCGAACATCGTGTCGCGCGAGACCAGCCGCGGGCCGAGAGGCCGCGCCGGCAGGTGCTCGGGCAGCCACGTCACGTAGTGCAGATCGATCCCGAAGAGGTGGCTGGGCACCGCCTTCAGCGGCGAGCGCAGGGAGATCCACGCGCGATCGTCCGGCCGCCGCACGCGCAACCAGTTCGCCAGCACGTCGGCCGCCGAGGCGCCGCCGCCGACGACCAGCAGCCGACGCGCGGCTGCGACGTGGCTGGCGCGCACGTCGAGGCTGTGCATCACCCGCATCGGGCCGGTCGCCGAACCGATCAGCTCCGGAGGCAGATCGTCGGGCAGGCGCGGCGCGCTGACGATCCCGGTCGCGTTGATGACGTGCGTTCCGCGCACGACGCTGGTTCCCAGGGCCGTCCAGCAGGAGACGACGAAGCCGTCGGCCTCGCGTTGGATGGACGTCACCTCGGTCTGGGTGGTGACCTGCAGCGAGAACGTCTCGCGGTAGCGATCCAGCGCCGCGACGAACTGACCGAAGGTCGGGTAGGTCGCGCCCAGCCAGGCCGCGTCCATCCCCGGCAGCCGCGACAGGCGCGCCGGCGAGAACAGCCGCATGTCGGGATCCACGCGGCGCAGCCCGGCGGCGGGTGCGTCGCCGCGCTCGAGCAGCGCGTACGGGATTCCGCGCCGGGCCAGGCAGGCGGCGGCCGCGAGCCCCGCCGGCCCGGCGCCGATGATGACCACCTGGCTCATCTCGGCGCCCGCGCCTTGAGCGCCGCGATGCGCGCGCGGTAGCCGGCGATCGCGTCGTGCCACCCGGGTTCGGGCGGCCGCAGCATCATCACCAGCTCGACCCGGCAGGCGACCGCGTCGGCGCCCGGCATGAGGGCCGCCTGCACGACCGCGCTGTCGCGTTCGATACGCGGCGCGCTCGCGAAGATCCCCAGCGTCGCGGGCAGCGGCACCGGCGCACGGAAGGTCGCGTTCCGCACGATGCCGAGGAAAGCCCAGCGCTCGACGCCGTCGCGGCGCGCGACCAACTCTTCGACCAGCGGCCCGGCGACCTGCGCGCAAAGCTCGATCTGCAGCGAGCCGGGCAGGATCGGAACGCCTGGAAAATGATCGGCCAGGAAGGGATGGTCGGCGGGAATCCGTGCCTCCGCGGCCGCCTTCGCCTCCGCCGCGTGGATCGCGAGCGATTCCAGCCACTCGAACATGTCTAGGGTCCAGGCGCGCGCAGGTGATCGACGAGGCGGCCGATCGCGCCCACGGTGGCGAAGCGGGGGAGGCCGTCGGTCGCGATCCGCTCCGGGAAGATCGCGGCGGGCGTATCGGAGAGCAGCGCCATCAACCGTTCGCGGCCGAGCGGCGTCAGCGTGCCGCCGTCCGCGAACGCGGGATCGGGCAGGTCGCCGCGCGCCAGCCGGTAAAGCGTCCCGTCCCCGATGACGACGCCGAAATGGTCCTCGATGCGAAACAGCAGATCCAGCAGATCCAGCGAGCTGAACGCCAGGTCGTAGAACAAGAGCTGGTCGGGGCGGATCACCCGGTCCTCGGGCAGCGCCTGCGTCGCGCGCACCAGCGCGGCGACCTGCTCGAACGTGCCGGCGTCGGTCGGGGTGGTCATGCGTCGGTCTCCGGGGGCGGGGCGAAGATCAGCGCGGCGTTCTGGCCGCCCATCCCGAACGAGCAGGAGAGCACGGGGCCCGGCGCGACGCTGCGCGCGACGCCGAGGACGTGGTCCAGCGCGCAGTCGCCGTCGGGCTCGTCCAGGTTTGCGGTCGGCGGCACGACGCCGGTGCGGCTCGATTCGATGGCGACCACGGCCTCGAGCGCGCCGGCCGCCGACATCGAGTGCCCGAGCGCGCCCTTCGCGCTGGACACCGGCGTGCGGTTCCAGCGCGCGCCGAGGACACGGCGAAGCGCCGCGGCCTCGGCTGGATCGCCCGCGCGCGTTCCGGTCCCGTGCGCGTTGATCGCGATGATCGCGTCCGGCGCCAGGCCCGCGTCGTCGAGCGCCCGGCGGATGCACAGCTCGGCGGCCTCTCCGCCGGGCGGAGGACGGTTGAGATCGTACGCGTCCTGGCTGGTGCCGAAGCCGATGACCTCGGCGAGGATCGGCGCGCCGCGCGCGCGGGCGGCGGCGAACGGCTCCAGCACCAGCGCGGCGCCGCCCTCGGCCAGGGCGAAGCCACGGCGTCCCCGATCGAACGGGCGGCAGGCGCGGGCCGGCTCGTCGCCGCCGTCCTCCCGGTCGAGCGCCAGTACCTGCAGCCACGAGAAGCCGATCAGGTAGAACGGCGTCACCATCGTGGTCGCGCCGCCAGCGACGCAGGCGGCGACGCGCCCGCGTCGGACCAGATGGAACGCCTCGCCGATCGCCTGTGTCGCCGCGGCGCAGGCGGTCGCGATCATCCGGCGCGGGCCGCCGAAGTCCTGCGCCAGCGCGGCGAAGCGCGCGCCCGCGGAGGTCGCGCCGGGCGCTTGCAGCTCGTCGCGGAAGGTGTCGAGGCCGGTCGTCCAGACGAACCCCGCGCGCGCGGGCTCGAGGCCGGCCTGTGCGAGCGCCTCCGCGATCGGCCGCCGGCTCATCTCGAGATCGCGCTCGGGTGTCTCGAGCGGCAAGCTGTCGACCTCGCCCGCCGTCGTGACCGGCAAGCCGGCTTGTACGAAGCGGGGCAGCCGCCGGATGCCGGAACGCCCGGCGGCGACGCCGGCCCAGAGGGCGGCGGCGGTTGTCCCGAGCGGCGACACCGCGCCCCGGCCGGTGACCACCACGCGCTGGTTCGACGTCGTGGTCATCGGACCTCCGCTGGGACCTCGGCGACGACCGTGATCCGATCGCGGCCGTCGCTGTCGGCGGGCGGCACGGTGTAGGCGAATGGGCCGCGCGCGCGGGCCGCGAACGACCACAGCGCATCGAGCCAACGCCGCAGCCCGGCCGCCCCGTCGGGCAGCGGCGGCGTGGCGGCGCCGTCGCGCCCGAGCGGCGCGCGCTCGACCGCGACCAGCCGGACGGCCGTCCCGTCGTCGGGTGACATGCGAAACAGCGCGGCGACGCCGAGCGCCGAGGTTCCCGTCGGCGATTGATCGCCTGCGAACAGCAAGGTCTCGCCGTCCGCCGCGTGTTCGAGGATCCATTCCAGCGCGCACCAGGCCTGTCCGGCCGCGCCGCCGAGACCGAGGCACGGCGCGTGGTTGTGGAGATCGATCGCCAGCGCGGACAGCGCGAGGTTGTCGATCGCGTGCAGCGTGTAGGTCGGGTTCACGCGCACGCGTGCAGCCTTGCCGGTGTGCGCGAGATTCGTTTCGAACGCGTGCGTCGCGCGCCAAAGCTCGGGCGAGCCCGCGTGGCAGGGCGCAAGCGAGATCAGGCGCGCCTTGGCGGCGTCGCGCGCCTGGGCCGCGACGTCGTGAGCGGCCGTCAGCGCCAGCTTCACGGGCAGGTTGAAACGCCGCGCCTGCCGCCACAGCTCCGGGTGCGTCGCCTCGGCCGCGGACGGATCGTCGGCGACCGCCGTGCAGGCGATGAAGGTCATGCCTGCTCCTCGGCCCAGGCGAGGGCGTAGTCCGCCCGGGATGCCACCTGGCAGACCGCTCCGGGCCCCAGGCCCGATACGCGTACGCGATCGGCGCCGGTCGCGGCGATCTGTAGCGGCGCGCCGAGCAACGCGGTCACGCCCAGGCCGCGGAGCTTGAGCGCGCATTCGAGCGCGGCCCAGATCGCGCATGCGTCGGGATGAGCGCCCGCGACGCGCAGCCGGGCCAGGATCGCGGGCAGGCGGCGCGCGTGCGCGCGGGAGCAGACGTCCACGGCGACACGCCCGCGTCCCGGCGCGAGCGCGACGGCGACCCGGTCCCCGTCGTGCGACAGCGAGATCGCAAACGGCGCGGTGCTGCCGGTCACCCGCGGCGCGCCCGCGGGATCCGCCACCACGTTGACGTCAGCCGCCTCGGCACCCAGCCGCCGCGTGAGCAATCGGCGTGCAGCCAGGCGTCCCGCGATCCATTCGTCGCGCCGCCGCCCGCGGTACCTCAGGCGGTCGAGCTGGTCGCGTTCCCGTCCGCTGAGCAGCTCTGGACGCGGGGCCGGCGCCATGACGATCGACAGCCACATCAGCCCACCGCCGGGGTATGAGCGCGCGCGCCATCGATCATCGCGGCGAGCCGGTTCAGCGTCGCGCCGCCTTCGAGCGCGCGTTCAAGCAGCTGGCGTGTGACGCGGACGCCGTAGCGATCCTCGACCGCGACCACCACGCCCAGCACGATCACCGACGAGAACGGGATGACGCCGTCGAGCAGATCGTCCGGACCGCAGCGTTCGACCGGACGCGCCCGCGCCGGATCCGGCGCCGCCGCGACGATCAGCGCGCGCAGATCGTCGATGTTCACGCGCTGGTTGATCATCGCGGACCCCTCTCCCCAACCCTCTCCCCGCTTCGCGGGGCGAGGGGGACGGAAAAGCTTGCCGGTGGCACGAGCTAGCTCACCAGCGGAAGCCGGACCTTGCCCGGCTTCTCCGGGACGTCGGTGCGGCCTTCACCTTCCGCGAAGCGGACCGGAGCGGGCGACACTGGCTCGGCAAGCGGGAAGAAGCGCGGATCCTTGTGGCGGTAGATGTTGTTGTACGAGCAGCCGGGCATCAGCCGGCCGTCGGGCATCACGTAGTGTGTGCAACATTTCTTCAGGCGCGCGACGTCCAGGTCCCACGCGTCCATGAATGCGTGGATGAAGATCGCCTTCGACCGCGCCTCGGTCCGGTTCTCGATCTCCGCGGCCGATAGCGGGTTGCGCGAGCTGAACGTGTCCTTCAAGAAGCCCTTCAGCGACGCGAGGATCACCTCCGAATCCTCGCCCACCTTCGTCGCCGACCACAGGTTCGTGATCGCGTCCAGGATCATGCGCTCCAGGCCCTCGTCGGTGCGGATGATCGGACGGTTCGCCATGGCGTCCAGGTACTGGCGGACGTCGACGAAGTCGGGCAGCGGCAGGTAGCGGCCGTCGTTCATCCGGAACAGGTACGTCGCCGTGTAGCAGCTGGGGTGCGAGCAGGGCACCGGATGGAAGTGCTCCTTCTTCAGCCAGCCGGTCCCCTTCTCGATCAGCTCGTGCACCTCCGGCATCGTCAGCCGGTGTCCGGCGGGATTGGCGTGGAAGCCGTCGCCGCCGTCGCCGGTGTGGGCCATCGGCTGGATGACGATGCTCGAGCACTGTGGCAGCTCGACGCCGAAGTTGATCAGCGCGCCCAGCTCGTCGGCGTTGTCGCCCTTCGACACCGTCGGCACCAGCACAGTCGGGATGTCGAGCTCGCGAATCACGTCGATCGCCCGCATCTTCATGTCGATGAGCTCGACGCCGCGCAGCTTCGGGTAGACGCCGGGGCGAAGCGAGTCGAACTGCAGCGACGCGTATGCGCCGCTCGCCTTGAAGCGCTCCGCGAACGCGCGGTCGTTCGCGATCCGGCGGCCATGCGTCGACACCAGCACGCGCTTGACGCGTCCGGCGTGCGGGCCGCGCAGGATGTAGTCGACGAAGTCGAAGAACTGCGGGTGCAGCGTCGGCTCGCCGCCGGACAGGAAGATCGTCGCCAGCTCCCCCTCCTTCGCGATCAGACGGTCGACGCCCTGCCGGAAGTCCTGCTCGGAGATCGAATAGCCCTGCTGGTTACGGACGATGCAGATCGGACAGGTGAGATCGCACTTGTCGTTGATCTCGAAGATCGGCGAGCAGGTGTGCTGCAGATGATCCTCGCAGAGCCCGCAATCCAGCGGGCAGCCGTGCTCGACCTTGGTGGCGAACGCGTAGGGCAGGGTGCCGGGCTTCGTGTAGTTCAGCGACTTGACGTAGTAGTCGATGTCGGACGACACGACGACCTCGAACACGCCGTGCGCCGCACACTTCTTCTGCATCCAGACCTGCGCGTCGCGGAACACGATGTGCGCGTCGATCACCTTGCGGCAGGTCGGGCAGAGGGAGCGCGTGAATCCGAAGAAAGCGCCGTCTCGATTCCGTTTCACTGGCAGCGGATCCATGGGGCACCTCAGGCAGGTTGTTCACCGCGTTCAACGGCGCGCGCCGCCCAGCGGCGGTTGACGGCGGGCGCCAGCGCGACCGCGACCGCGCCCACCGCCGCGCCCGCCACCAGATCGATGGCGTAATGCATGCGGAGGTAGAGCGTGGACACGATCAGGCCGAAAATGATCGGGAGCAGCGCCGCGAACAGCCAGCGCCGGAAGCGAAACGCGATCGTCGCGACGACGGTCGCGTGCGCGACGTGCAGCGACGGGAAACAGTCGCGCGCCACACCGCGCAGGTCGTCGATCCAGCGGACGAACGACGGGCAGTAGGCGTTGCCGGGCAGGCGGTGCGGATAGAGCTCGGCCTGGAACGCGTAGGGGCCGACGGCGGGGACGAGGAGGTAGCCGGCGAACGCGAGCGCCGCCGCGAACACGCCGGCCAGCATCAGATCGCGGAACAGCGCGTGCTCGCCCAGCGCGTACAGGGCGACCGCCAGGCCGGCGGGCAGCACGAAGTACGAGCCGTAGCAGGCGGCCAGCGTCCACGACAGCCAGGGCGACGCGAACCGTTCCAGCCACAACGCCGCGTCCACGCCCAGCCACGCGCGATCGAAACGAATCAGCGCGGCATCGACGACATCCGGGCGCAGCACGGGCGTCAGCTGCGCGAGCGCCTCGTACAGCACGGCGACGCCGTAGAACGGCGCGAAGTCACGCAGCATCGTCAGAACGGGGGACCGTCCGGTGGCTTGCACGAGATCTCGAGCGCCGCCTCGATGTTTGAGCGACGCGCGCGCGAACCACAGCGCGGCGCCTGCGGCGACACAGGCGACGAAGTAGACGTGAAGCCGGCGCAGCACCCGCCAGAGCGGCGGCGCGAACGTCTGCGGCAGCTTGCCGGTGATCGCGACGATGCCGATCAGTGCCAGCGCGAACGCGGCCAGCACGACCTCCTCGGGCCGGGCGATCGGACGCGCGCGGGTCGCGGCGTTCATGCCACCGTCCCGCCGTCGAGCACGATCACCGCGCCGTTCAGATAGGTGTTTCGCGGCGACCCGAGCCAGGCCACCAGCTCGCCGCATTCGGCCGGCCGCCCGATCCGCTTCAGCGCGCACGAGTCGACGTAGCGTTGCTGGTGGTGCTCCGGGATCGTCGAGCGCAGGCCGCCTTCGAAGATCCCGGCTGCGATCGTGTTCACCAGCACGCCGTACGGACCCAGCTCGTGTGCCAGGCTGCGCGTCATGCCCTCGATGGCACCCTTGCTGGTCGCGTAGTGGACCGGGCTGGCGATCGCGCGCGCTCCGGCGATCGAGCCGATATTGATGATGCGGCCCCACTTCTGTCGGACCATGCCGCGCGCGGCGGCGCGCGACAGCCGGAAGACCGCGTTCACGTTCAGCTCCATGACGTCTTCCCAGTCGTCGTCCTCGAGAAGCACGAACGGGACGGCCTCGCTGACCGCCGCGTTGTTGACCAGCACGTCGACGCCGCCCCACGCGCCCTCGACCTCGCGCACGACGGCGGCTGCGGCGGCGCGATCGCGCAGGTCTGCTTGGATCGACAGGCCCTCGCCATGCTCGCGGATCAGCGCCAGCGTCGCCGCGGCGCCGTCGGTGTTGGTCTGATAGCTGAACGCGACGCGCGCGCCCTCGCGCGCGCAGACGGCGGCGATGCCCTGGCCGATGCCGCCCGAGCCGCCGGTGACCAGCACCCGCCGGCCGTGCAGCAACCGCTGGTGCGTTTCAGGCGTCCCAGTCGACATCCCGCTCCCCACCCCGGCCGCGCACGTCGACGCGGCACACGACGTCGCCGGCCTCGCGGCACGCCGCCACGATCGCCCGCACGTCCGCCTCGGACTCGCTGGGTGCGACCAGACAGATCGAGGGACCAGGGAAGCCCCACGACCGGGTCACGAGCTGCGCGACGAAGCCGGGCGTCATCTCCAAGATGCTGCTGGGAAGCAGCCTATCACCGATCGTCGCGTCCGAAGGCGGCGCGGGCGGTGACTCGAGCCGCACCAGCAGCAGCCCTGGAGGGGACGCGGGGCGGTGGCGCGCCGCCGCGTCCGCGAGCTTGCGCAGCATCGGATCGCGCAGCGGCGGCGGTGGTGCGGGCCTGTGCCAGGCAAGCGGACGCGGGCGCTCTGGCGACGTCGGCTCGCCTCCGATCGCGAGCGCAGCGCAGGCGCCCCCGAGCGCGCGGCAGACCACGACAGCGTTGCGCGGGGCGACGGCGCCGGTGACCAGCGGCCGTCCGTCCGACGCCCGCCCGGCCGGCATCGCCAGCGCGCGCGGGATCGATCCGCGCGACGCGAGCGCCGCCAGCGCGGCGGACAGCAGCCCGGATGCGCCCAGCGTGTGGCCGAAGTGCTGCAGCGCGCTCGTGACGGGCACGTCCACTGCGACGCGCGTTCGGATCGCGTTCAGCTCCGCGCGATCGGCCGCCGCGGGCCCCGTACCTTGCGCGAGCACCAGCGACGGCGCGGGCGCCGCGAGCGCTGCGAGCACGCGGGCCAGCCCGTCGTCGTCGACGAGATCGTGGCCGAGCACTGGTCCGTCGAGCGCCGCGCCCGTGCGTCCGCGGACCAGGCGCAGGGCCACCGCCGCTTCGCCCAGCGTGAACCCGGTGCGCCGCGGCTGCCAGGGTGGCGGCTCGTCCGCCTCGCCCAGGAGGCGCAGCGTTTCGAAGCTCTCGTGGCTGGGACGCGAAACGATGTCGACCGCGAGGACGACCGCCTCCGGCGCGCCTGCCGCCAGCGCGCGCTGCGCCAGGAACAGCGCGTGGAGACCCGACGCGCACGCGGCACTCGCGACCGGCGGTGTGCGGTCCGCCCACGGCGTCCCCTCGAGTGCGCGCGCGAGGTCGAAGCTCGCGCGCCAGCTCTCCGGATCCCACGCGTCGGCGGCGCCGTTGCAAGTCGCGACGAACAGCGGCGTCGACGGAGGCGGCGTCGCGCCGGCCAAGCATTCGTCGAGCGCCGCGTGCGCGAGCGCGGCAAAGCGGGCGCCGCCCGTGAGCGCGCGATCGATCGCGCGCGCGGGCCGGTGCAGGCGCTCAGGCCCGGCGTCCCGGGCCCCGCGCGGCCACGCGACGGGGGCGGTGAGGGGCGCTTCGCCGGTGACATCCGCGGCGCCGCCCTGCGCGCTCGCGAGCCCGACGCCGGTGATCGAGACGCTCACGGCAACCACGGTAGCGGACGGACGAAGCAAATGCGATGCCTGGACGCGTGGCTGGCCAGGCGGCTGCTCGCACGGGCCTACGCCCACACGATGAGGCGTTCGCGTCGTGCAGCCGGTCCGCACGCCGGTGTCAGAAACCCAACACGTGTCACCGCGCGTGTGTCGCACGCGGCCGCGACTGGGCGGGGTTTCGATCTACTGGCCGGTGAAGCTGAACGCCGCCCCGGCGGGCGCCAAGAAGGTGGCCGCGTACTCCGAGCCGGTGACGCTGTTGTTCATCACGTCGAAGATCGACGCCGTGGTCGGGGCGAGCATCAGCCCCGTGCCGGAGTCGGCCATGAGCGTCCCGAGGTCGAGCGTGTGGCCGGCGTAGTCGTACGCGCGGTTCGGGAGCACCGCCTGCAGGATCAGCCGGAACAGGAACGGGCCGGACCCCAGCACCGCGTATGTCGGCGTGGTGGGCGCGCCCAGGCGCGACAGGCGCACGCGGGCGATGTTCTGGACGCCGTCGTCGGTCACGCAGAGCGAAGAGGTCCCAAACAGCGAGATCGGATCGTCGCCCGTGCCGACCTCGGCGACCAGGTCGGCGAACGCGGTGTTGCCGCTGGCGATCTTGGTCGTGATGTCGGTGGGAACGCAGACGGTGAACAAGTCGGTGCCCTCGCCCGCCTGACCGCCGAACTCGGCCCACGACCCGGTGACCGGGCCGCCGACCTCGACCGACAAGCCTGCCGTTCCCACCGGCGGGACCACACCGACGAGGGGACTTCCGGCGGGCAACACCGTGCTGCGGACGGTCAGCGAGGCGCTGGCGTCGAAGGCGAACGACTGCGCCTGCTGCTGGCTGACCGTCAGCGTGATGGCGACGGTGCCGCGGGCGAAGTTGATACTGCCGCCGGTCGGGACGCTGAACGCGAGCACCAGCGAGGTGGTCTGCGAGGCCGTGACGATCAAGGAGACCGGCATCGCGGTGAGCAGCGTCGCGGCGACGGTGCCGGTCACGTTCCCGGCGGCGTCGAGGCGGTCGAGGTTCCAGATGGCCGGTGTCTCGAAATTCTGATCGAACAGTGTCGCCGTGTATTGCCCCGGCGGCACCGCGACGTCGATCTCCGGCGAGTTGCCGCCGAGCTGCTGGAGCAGGTCGAACTGGCCCGAGTTGAGCTCGACCTGCGCGCCCGCCGGCAGCCGGTAAACCGTGCCGTCGGACCCGGTGGCGACGAGCGCGATGCCGACCTGACCGTACTGCTGCGGCGTCGGGTTCGTCGGGTTCGAGTTTCCACACCCCGAGAACGACACAAAAAAGAACACCGCTGCGACAACGACCACCACTTGCCTTGAAAGCGTCATGGCTCCCCCTCCCTAAAGTGAGCCCGCACCATAACACGGAGGCACCGCGCCGCTAGCGTGGTGCCCGGAACGCCTGACGCCCCTGGGGGACTCGACGCATCTGTGCGGCGCGCCGGCGCAGCGCAACCTACACCGGCTACGCGCGAACCGCCTGGCATCGTTGCCGTATCGGGCAATCTCACGACGCTGGACGCCGCACGCGCGCGGGGCGTACGATCGGGGCGGGGGATGCTGAGCCTTCGAACGCTGGTTGCCGGTGCGCTCGTGTCGCTGATCGCCTCGTGCGGCGGAAGCGGCGGCCAGCAGGCGAACAAGGACGCGACGAACGACACGCCGATCGGCGGGGGCGACGGCGCGTATGATCGTCCCGCCGACGGCGGCGCGGGCGATTCTTCCAGCGGGGACGGCGGCGGCACGCCCGGCCACCCACTCGGAACGTCCTGCCTGGCCGCGACCGAGTGCGAGAGCGGATTTTGCGTCGACGGCGTCTGCTGCGCCGGCGCATGCGCCGACGTCTGCTTCACCTGCGCCTTGCAAGGCGCGGTCGGCACCTGCATGCCCGCGGATGTCGGAACCGACCCACGCAACCAATGCGACGACATGGGCGTGCAGAGCTGTGGCAGCGACGGCGCCTGTGACGGCACGGGCGCCTGCCACAAATACCCCTCCGGCGTCATTTGCAATCCGCAGTCGTGCGCGGGAACGATGCTGAAATCTGCCGCGCGCTGCGACGGCGATGGCGCCTGCGGGGCTCCGCTCACCCAGACGTGCGCGCCGTTCATGTGCGGCAGCGACAGCAAGTGCATGGTCATCTGCGCGAACGACGGCGATTGCGTGGCGCCCAACAGCTGCATCAACGGGAGCTGCGGCAAGAAGCCGCCCGGGGCGACCTGCGGCAACGCAGCAGAGTGCAACTCGGGATTCTGCGAGCAGGGGATCTGTTGCGGCATGGCCTGTACGGGCACCTGCCGGTCGTGCGCGCTGCCCGGCAGCGCGGGCACCTGCACCGCCGTCCCCGACGGTCAGGACCCGCTCGGCCAGTGCGCGGACGCGACGGCGGCGACCTGCGACACCGACGGGTTCTGCGACGGCAAAGGCGGCTGCCGGCCGTACGCGGCGGGGACAACGTGCATCGCTCCCTCCTGCGCCGGTTCGGTCGCCACGCTCGCCGGCCGCTGCGACGGCGGCGGCGCCTGCATGGCCGGCACCCAGCAGCCGTGCGAGCCCTACCTGTGCGGCACGAACGGCCAGTGCCGGACGTCGTGCACGGGCAACGCCGACTGCAACGGCGCGAACGTGTGCATCGGCGGTGCGTGCAGCAAGCGACCGAACGGCATGGACTGCGCCAGCGGCGGCGAGTGCCAATCGGGCGCGTGCCAGCAGAGCGTCTGCTGCAACGGACCCTGCACGGGCACCTGCATGTCGTGCGCGCTGACCGGAACCCGAGGCGCCTGCACGCCGATCCCCGCGGGTCAGGACCCGTTCGCCCAGTGCGCCGACGCCGGCCAGACCAGCTGCGGCACCGACGGCAGTTGCAACGGCGCGGGCGCGTGCCGGCTCTACGCCGCGGCCAGCGCGTGCGGCAGCCAGACCTGCAGCGGCTCCACGGTCATGCTGGGTGCGCGCTGCGACGGCATGGGCAGTTGCGTCGCTGGCGCGAGCCAGAGCTGCACGCCCTACGCTTGCGGCGGGACGAGCTGTCTCACGACCTGCGCGACCAGCGCCGACTGCTCGGGCGGTAATGTGTGCACGGCGACGAGCTGCGGAAAGCAGCCGCCCGGCGCAGCCTGCGCCGCGGGTTCCGACTGCGCGAGCGGAATCTGCGCCCAGGGTGTCTGTTGCCAGACCGCGTGCACGGCGACGTGCATGTCCTGCGCGCTGGCCGGAACCGCGGGCACCTGTGCGAACGTTCCCGCGGGCGGCGATCCTCTGAATCAGTGCAATGACCAGGGGGCGGGGACCTGCGGCACCGACGGGACCTGTGACGGCGTCGGCGGCTGCCGTCTGTACGCGAGCGGCACGACCTGCGTCGCGGGGAATTGCACGCAATCGACATACACGCCGGCGCAGACGTGCAACGGCACGGGCGCTTGCCAGGCGCCGAGCCCCGTCGCCTGCGAGCCCTACCGCTGCGGCACGAACGGGACGTGCCTCGCCACCTGCGCGTCCGACGGCGATTGC
>Ga0111538_10008818_pt1 | contig 13500 bp, 9 predicted proteins | sample SoiMethybrSBSTD1_FD_79669 | JGI IMG/M metagenome (GOLD analysis project Ga0111538, IMG submission 79669) | Bulk soil microbial communities from a Populus tree surrounding site in Tennessee, USA - Soil MetaG P. TD hybrid SBSTD1 (version 2)... | ecosystem: Environmental > Terrestrial > Soil > Tree...
CGAGGCGAGCGCCGAGAGCGCCGCCGTTCCCAGCTCCAGGCCGCCGAAGGTCCGCGACCCGTCGCCCAGGCGCGAGGCGCAGAACGCTTCGGCCGCCGCCGCGTCCGCATACCGCTTCATGAGCGAGCCCTGCACGCAGAGGGCCAGGGACTCGAGCGTGGCGCGGGCCTGCGCCTCCGCCGTCGCAGGATCGCGCAGCGACTTCGCCGCGCGCGCGAAGCGCGCGCCGAGCCGTGCATCGCCCGCCGCGGCGATCTCGGCCTCGAGAGCCGCCAGCGCCTCGGGCGCGCGCGCGAAGGCACGCAGCGCGTCCAGGCAGATCACGTTGGCGCTGCCCTCCCAGATGCCGTTCAGCGGCGCCTCGCGGTACAGGCGCGCGAGCGGTTGCTCCTCGACGTAGCCGTTGCCGCCCAGGCACTCCATCGACTCGGCGGCCACCGCGGCCATGCGCTTGCACAGCCAGTACTTGGCCACCGGCGTGAGCACGCGCTGGAGCTCGCTTTCGGCGGGGTTCGACGCGGCGGCGTCGAAGGCGGCGGCGAGACGAAAGGCGAGCAGCGCGGCGGCCTCGGCCTCGAGCGCCAGGTCCGCGAGCACGTTGGCCATCAGCGGGTGCTCGAAAAGCGCCTTGCCGAAAGCCTCGCGGTGGCGAGCGTGGTGAAGCGCATGGTTCAACGCCGCGCGCATCATCCCCGCCACGCCCACCACGATGTCGAAGCGTGTGTGGTGCGCCATCGAGATGAGGGTGGCGATGCCGCGACCGGGCTCGCCGACCAACTCGCCCCAGGTGTCGCGGTATTCGATCTCGGAGGAAGCGTTGGAGCGGTTGCCGACCTTGTCCTTGAGGCGCTGGATGAGGAACGGGTTGCGCGCGCCGTCGGGCGTCGATCGCGGCACGAAGAAGCAGGTGACGCCCTCGGGCAGGCGGGCGAGCGTGAAGAACCCGTCGCTCATCGGCGCCGAGCAGAACCATTTGTGGCCGGTGAGGCGCCAGCTTGCGCCGTCGGGCACGGCAACAGTGGCCACCGCACGCAGGTCGGAGCCGCCCTGCTTCTCCGTCATCGCCATGCCGATGGTCACACCGCTCTTGCGCGCCATGGGCTCGGGCCGCGGATCGTAGGCGTCGGCGAGCACCTTGGGCCTCCAGACGCGCGACAGTGCCGGCGCCTGGTCGAACACCGCGATCGAGGCGAAGGTCATGGTGACCGGGCACGCCGTGCCCTGCTCGAGCTGGTTCCAGAGGTAGAAGAGCGTGGCCCTGCCCGAAAACCCTCCGGGCGTGCACTTCCACGCCATCGAGTGCAGCCCGGCGTTGAAGGCGCGCGACATGAGGGCGTGATACGAGGGGTGGTACTCGACCGCGTCGATGCGGTGGCCGGTAGCGTCGTGCGTGCGCAGCTCGGGCGCGTGGCGGTTGGCCTGGGCCGCGTGGTGGCGCGCCTCCGGCGAGCCTACGTACATTCCGAGCGCGTGCGCGGGCGTCTCGACCCACGGCACCTTCGCGCGAGCCACCGCGGCGCGCAGCCACGGGTCGGCGCCGTAGGCGTCGTAGCCCTCCAGCGGCGGCACCTGGTTCTCGACTTCGTGCGTCTCGATCATCGCGGCGGTCATGGCGAGCCCTTCTTGTCGTCTTGACGGTATACCCAATCGACGAGCGCATCTATCGCCGGCTGCGCGAGCCCCGAGTTGGGATGGTTCACGATCATCACCACGATCCAGCGGCGACCGCGCCGGTCGAGCACGTAGCCCGCCACGCTCTGCACGCCCGTGAGCGTGCCGCCCTTGAGGTGTGCCTGCCCGCCTGCCTGCCGTCCGCGCTGCTTGAGCGTGCCGTCGACGGCGAGCACGGGCAGCGAGGCGATGAGCTCGGGCATGAGCGGGCTTGCCCACGCCGTGCGCAGCAGCGCGGCGATGGTGGCGGCGCTCGCGCGCTCGTTGCGCGAGAGGCCCGAGCCGTTCTCCACCACGAGCTCGGGCGCGTCGATGCCGCGGCGCCTGACCCAATCCGTCACCACCCGTGCGCTCGCCTGCGCGTCGCCACCCGCGCCGCGCGGCTCGGCCGAGAGCGCGAGGAACATGTGGCGCGCCATCACGTTGTTGGAGAACTTGTTGGTGTCGCGCACGAGATTGGCCAGCGGCTCGGATTCGTGGCGGTAGACGAGGCGCGCCTCCGCGGGCGCCGCTCCCGCGCGCACCTTGCCGCGCAGGATCCCGCCCGCCTCGCTCCACACCCAGCGCCAGACCGCCTCGGTGTAGCGCGCGGGATCGAGCACGGCGAGCGGCCAGGACTTCTCGCCGCATTCCGCGGGGAAGGTGCCGCTGAAGGTGACGGTGACGAGCATTCCGTGCTCGGTCACGTCGTAGGAGAGCCCCTGTCGCCAGGCGTTGCACGCGCCCGGCACGAGGCGAATGCGGCTCGCGATCTCGACGTTCGGCAGGTCGGGCTCGCCGGTCACCCGCGCGGCCTCGCCTTCGGGCACGAAGCGGAAGTCGATCGCCTGGAAGTTCACCAGCAACGCGTCGGGCCCGACGTTGTACGCGCGCCGCGGCTCCTTGTCGAAGCTGCCCGGGTCGTGCGGGGCGGGGGCGAAGTACGAGCGATCGAAGATCACGTCACCCTGGATCTCGCGTAGCCCCCGGGAGCGCAGGTGGTGCGCGATCTGCCAGAGCCGCTCGTACGTGAGCTTGGGGTCTCCACCGCCGCGGATGACGAGGTCGCCCGCGAGCACGCCGCCCGAGAGCGTGCCCGCGGCGAGCACGTCGGTGCGGAAGGTGAACGCCGGGCCCAGCAGATCCAGCGCCGCGAAGGTCGTGAAGAGCTTCATCACCGAGGCGGGGTGCATCGGCTCCCTCGGCCGGTGCGACACCAGCACCGGGCCCGGGAGCACCGGCTCGACGATCACCGACACGGCGTCCTGCGGCACCCTCGCGCGCGCGAGCGCCTGCTCGACCGGCTCGGGCAATGCCCTCGCGTGCGCAAGTGCCGGGAGGGTCGCGACGAGAATGGCGGCGAGCCACTGCGTGGGTTTACACCTGAAGCGCAGATGCCGCAGAGAAAGACGGATGGCCGCGGAGGAAGTGCGTGCTTTCGAGTGGGTGCGGGCGGGCGCGAAACTGTTGGTGAGCAAGGGAGGAAATGCGACACCAGCACGATAAGTCTCGGAATCCTGATCGTCGCGATGGCCAGGGCTGCGAGACTTACCGGCCTGCTGTTGCACCTCCTCCACAGCTTGGCAAGAGTTTCGCAGCCGCTCGCGTCCACTCGAAAGCACGCTTTGGTTTCCTCCGCGGCCATCCGTCTTTCTCTGCGGCATCTGCGCTTCAGGTGTAAACGGAAACGAAGTCAAGGCAACTCCGCCAGGGCAAGGCCCGTTTCGACGAGCATGCCGAATTCCTCGTCGGTGAGGATGTACGGCGGCATGAAGTAGACGGTGTTCCCGATCGGGCGCAGCAGCACGCCGCGCGCGAGCGCGGCCTCGAAGGCGCGCATGGCGAAGCCGGGCCCGCTCTCGACCTCGAAGGCCCAGATCATCCCGAGGTTGCGGAAGTTGCGCACGCGCGAATGGGCGGCGAGGGGAGCGGCGAGCGCGGTGAAGCGCCGCGAGCGCTCGCGGTTCGCGGCGATCACGCCGTCACGCTCGAAGATATCCAGCACCGCGCACGCCGCGCGGCAGGCGAGCGGGTTGCCGGTGTACGAATGGGAGTGGAGGAAGCCGCGCGCCACATCGTCGTCGTAGAACGCGGCGTACACCTCGTCGGTGGACAGCACGCACGACAGGGGCAGGTATCCGCCGGTGATGCCTTTCGAGAGGCACAGCAGGTCGGGGGCGATGGCCGCCTGCTGGCACGCGAACATGGTTCCCGTGCGGCCGAACCCGGTCATGATCTCGTCGGCCACCAGCAGCACCTCGTGGCGCGTGCAGAGCTCGCGCGCGCGCTGCAGGTACGCGGCGGGATAGAACCGCATCCCGGAAGCGCCCTGCACCAGCGGTTCGACGATGAGCGCGGCAACCTCGCGGCCGTGCTTCTCGAGCAGCCGCTCGAGCGCATCGGCCGCATCGCCCGCGTCCGGCGCGGGAAATGGCGTGAGCAGCGCCTGGCGCACGAGGGGCGCATAGGCGTCGCGGAAGATCGGGACGTCGGTGACCGCGAGCGCGCCCACGGTCTCGCCGTGATAGCCGCCGCCGAGCGCCACGAACCGGTTCTTCTCCGGCCGGCCGCGGTTGGACCAGTGGTGGAACGCCATCTTGAGCGCGATCTCGGTGGCGGAGGCGCCGTCGGAAGCGAAGAACGCGTGCCCGAGCTTGCCCGGCGCGACGGCGGCCAGCCGCTCGGCCAACTCCACCGCCGGGGCGTGCGTGAACCCCGCCAGCATCACGTGCTCGAGGCTCTCCAGCTGCGCCACGAGGGCGGCGTTGATGTCCGGGTGCGAGTGCCCGAAGAGGTTGACCCACCACGAGCTCACGCCGTCCAGGTAGCGCCGGCCGTCGAAATCCGTCAGCCACGCACCTTTTGCGCGCGCCACCGGCACCAGCGGGAAGCGCTCGTGCGCCTTCATTTGCGTGCAGGGGTGCCATACGGCGGCGAGGCTGCGCCGCACCATGTCGCGGTTGCCGGCCGCGCTCATTCCGGGGCGATGCGGTTGATGTGTGCGGCGGCGACGCTGGTGGCCTCGGTGGCGAGCGACTCGAGCGCCTCGCGCGGCATCGCGGGCGACCCGGCCGAGAGGTAGCAGAGGGCGGTGAAGAGGGTCTTCACCGGCACGGCGGCGAGCGGGTCCCCGCGCTCGCCATGGTCGATCTCCACGCCGGTTCCGTGGACCACCACGCGCGTTCCGTCCACCAGCAGGGCACCAGGGCCGTTGCTGTCGAAATGAGCGCGGAGCTTTTCCAGGATGAGCTCCTCGAGCTGGCTCTTCTCGGCCTTTCCGAGCAGGGGCACGGTGTGCGCGTTCCTCGTAGGCGGGATTGCCATTCTAGCGTCGGACCGGGAGAGGGCTGTTGGCAACCGTCCCGGGTGAGTGCTAGCAACACGGTCCGTTGATTTCATGCAAGAAACGAAATGTGCACGGGAGTTGCTTCATTTGGAGCAGGCGCCCGAACCTGAGCGGCCCGGGCGCTTCTGAACCTACGGAGGAAGAACGCATGGACCTGCTGGACCGCATCGAGACGCAACTCATCTCCAACCGGCTGCCCCTCGTGGCGGTGTCGGTGGCCGCGGTGCCGTACGCCAACACCCCGGTGGTGCTCACGCTGCACTGGCACGGGTTCGTGGAGGCGCGCCTCGCGGACGTGACCGACGCCAACGTCGTCGCCTACCAGCCGGTGCCGAGCTCGGCCCTACAGCTGAACGAGCGCTGGGACCAGCTGGGCGAGCTCGAGAACGAGGTGCTCGACGTGGCCTGGGAGCTGGGCTCGTGGGACCTCGCGCGCATCGAGGCGCCGCCCTTCGTGCGGCCCGGCGCCTCCGAGCAGGAGTCGCTCGAGTGCATGGGCGCGTTCGGCACGCTGCCGATCCTGATCGACGGGCACTCCCCGATCGTCGCCGAGGTGCCCGATTCGGACGGGCTGATCGAGGCGGCATCGCGTTCGGGTTACCTGCAGTGGGTGTTCCGCCCCGTACGCGGCGGCGTTTGGGCGGAAATCGCCGACGACGTCACGCTCCAGGACGGCGGCTATCGAAATCCGCCGTGTCCCCTCATGGCCTCGCCGACCGCCGGATCGCATCCGCGCACCAGCCGTCGCCACGTCTACCAGCTCGGGCGCTGCCCGCGCCTCGTGAGGTAATCGACTATCGCCGCGGCCCAGCTCGCACGACGGTTCGCGGCCTACCTGGCGGTCCTCGCGCTGGCGGCCTGCGCGGCCTGCGCGACCATCGCGCCGATCGACCGCTTCATGCTCACGAGCGAGCGCCAGACCGCGCGCCTGTCGGACGGCAAGGGCGCGCTCTCGCACGAGCAGAGCCGGAAGGTTTTCGAGGAGCTCAAGAGTCGTTCGCCCAACACCGGCGTCCTCGGCCGCCACGTCGCCGTCGAGGAGAAGCTCTCCGGCGCGCGCCTCTCGGTCGGCAACGCCGCCGTTCCGCTCGAGGACGGGCGTGCGGCCTACCGCGCGATGCTGCAGGCCATCCGTGGCGCGCGGCATCACGTGCACATGGAGATGTATATCTTCGAGGACGACGAGGTCGGGCGGGAGTTCGCGCGGGCCATGGCCGAGCGTGCGCGCGCCGGCGTGAAGGTGCGACTGATCTACGACGCCGTGGGGTCGCTGCGCGCGCGCAAGGGTTTCTTCGAGGAGATGGAGCAGGCGGGGATCGCGGTGGCCGTCTTCAACCCCGTGGCACCGGGGCTCGTGAAGCGCGGTCCCATCGACGCCCAGGCGCGTGATCACCGCAAGCTCCTGCTCGTGGATGGCCGCGTCGCCATCCTCGGCGGCATCAACATCAGCCGCGTGTACGGCTCGAGCTCGGCGTCGGGAGGAGGCGCGAGGAGCGATGCGTCGTTCGAGGACCGGCCGTGGCGCGACCTGCAGGTGCGCATCGAGGGTCCGGCGGTCGCGGACTTCCAGCGCGCGTTCGTGGAGCAGTGGGAGCAGTGGAAGAAGGAATCGATACCGCAGGCAGGCCTCTTCCCGAAGCTCGCCAACACAGGCCCGCATCTGGTGCGCGTGGTGGCGAGCTCGCCGCGCGAGGACGGCGCCCCGGACGCGCTCTATCTCGCCCTCATCTCCGCGATCGAGTCCGCCGAAACCGAGGTCTGCATCACCAACGCGTACTTCGTGCCGCATCCGCAGCTGCTCGAGGCTCTCGCGGCGGCCGCGCGGCGCGGCGTGGACGTGAAGCTCGTGCTCCCGGGCAAGACCGACAACGCGCTCGTCTTCCACGCCGGGCGCGCGCAGTACCAGCCGCTGCTCGAGGCGGGGGTGAAGATCCACGAGCGCAAGGAGCGCCTGCTCCACACCAAGAGCGCGGTGATCGACGGCGTGTGGAGCACCGTGGGCTCGACCAACCTCGACTGGCGCAGCCTCGCCTACAACGACGAGCTGAACGCGGTGGTCATCGGCCCCGAGTTCGCCGCGCGCATGAAGGCGATCTTCGAGCGCGACATCGCGGAGTCGGAAGCGATCACCACCGAAAAGTGGGCCAAGCGGCCGTTCATGGATCGCGTCAAGGAGACGGCGGCAGTCAACTTCTCCGAGCTTCTCTGAGGGCAAGGCTCGGGCGTCAGTTGCCATACCGTGCTGTATAGTCCGGCCGTTCCCCCGGCTTGCAGAACAATGAAAACGATCCGGCTTCTCGCCTTCGTCGCTGCCCTGGCTGCGCCCGCCCTCGCGCCCGCGGCACCCTTTGCATACGTCACCAACTTCAGCTCGGCCTCCGTTGCGGTGACCGACCTGGCGACCAATACGGTGGCGGCGACGGTCCCCCTGGGCTGCGGCAGCCCTTACGGCATTGCGGTGAACTCGACCGGAACCCGGGTCTACACCAACTGCCGTACCGACGGCTCCACCCGTGTCATCGACACATCGACCAACACGGTGATCGCGACCATCCCCTCGAGCTGCACCGTGTCCAGCGATGTCGCGGTCGACAGCGCGAACTCCCGCGTCTACGTCGCGTGCGGAGGCCCCGATACGGTGCTGGTCATCGATGCGACGACCAATACCGTGCTCACGTCGGTGCCCGTCGGCCTCGATCCGACCGGACTTGCCATTCACCCGGCGAGCTCGAGGCTCTACGTGACACTCACCGCCACCGCCAACGCGGTAGCGGTCATCGACACTACGACCAATACCGTGGTCACGACCGTGCCCGTCGGCGTCAACCCCGTGTATGTGGCGGTGAATCCCGCGGGCACCCGGGTCTACGCGAGCAACAGCAGCTCCCGCAACGTCTCCGTGATCGACACCGCGACCAACACGGTCATCGCCACCTACGCGTTGACTCAACCGCCGCCGCCTCCTTCCAGCCAGGTCCACGACGCCCTGGGAATCACCGTCAGTCCCGACGGCAGCCGGCTCTACGTCTCCCATCGGCTTGCCCTGACCCAGATCATCGACGTCCTGGACGCGGCCACCGGTGCGATCCTCACCACGATTCCCGTGGCGCAGGGGCCGCGCGGTATCGGGTTCTCGGCCGATGGCACCCGCCTCCTCGTGGTGAACCAGACCGCGGAGAAGCTGCAGGTGCTGGATGCCGCGACCCATGCGATCCTCGCGACCCTTCCCATGGGCTTCCAGCCCCTCAACGTCGCGATGGCGCCTTCGACTCCGTCGACCGTCACCATCGACCAGGCGGCGGCCCAGGTCGATCCCACGAACGCCGCGACGATCAACTTCACGGTCGTATTCGACGAGGCTGTCACCGGGTTCACCGGGACGGATGTGAGCTTCGCGGGCAGCACGGCGCCCGGCACCCTCGTTGCCAACGTGACGGGTGGACCGGCGACGTACAACGTCGCCGTGACGGGCATGACAGGCGCCGGCACGGTCGTCGCGAGCGTTCCCGCAGGGAGGACCTCCGACGCGGTCGGCAGCCCGAACCTCGCCTCGACGAGCACGGACAACGCCGTCACGTTCGACAACGTGGCGCCGACGGTCACGATCGACCAGGCGATCGCGCAGACCGATCCCACGAGCGCGGCGCCCCTCCTCTTCACGGCGACCTTCAGCGAGCCCATCACGGGCTTCACCGGTACGGACGTGAGCTTCGCTGGCAGCACGGTGGGAGGCACGCTGGTGGCGAACGTGACCGGCAGCGGCGCCACCTACACCGTCTCGGTCACGGGCATGGTCGGCAGCGGCACCGTGGTCGCGAGCATTCCGGCGGGCATGGCATCCGATCTCGCGGGCAACGCGAACGTCGCCTCGACCAGCGTGGACAACACGGTCACGTTTGGCGCCGCGCCGTCGGTGACCATCAATCAGGCGGCCGGGCAGGCCGACCCCACGAACGTCGCGCCCGTCCTCTTCACCGTTACCTTCAGCGAGCCGGTCACGGGCTTCACCGCCGCCGACGTGAGCCTTTCTACCGGCACCCTTGGGGGCTCAGCCCTTGCGAGCGTGAGCGGGAGTGGCGCCGTGTACACCGTCTCGGTGGCGGGCATGGCAGGGCAGGGCACCCTCACGTTGAGCATCCCCGCAGGCGCGGCAACCAACGGAAGTTTCACCAGCCTCGCTTCGACCAGCACCGATAACTCGGTGACGTTCGACGCCCTTGCGCCCGCTGGTGTGGTCCAGCCGTTGCCGCTGCAACCGAATCCAGCGACCACCTCGCCGATTCTCTTCGCGGTCAACTTCACCGAGCCGGTCATCGGGTTCACCAGCTCGGACGTGGGATTCACCGGGAGCACCGTGGCGGGAACGCTGGTCGCAAGCGTGAGCGGGAGCGGAGCGACCTACACCGTCTCGGTCTCGGGCATGACGAGCAACGGTTTCGTGCTGTTGAGCGTGCCCGCGGGCGTTGCCACGGACCTCGCTGGCAACCTCAACCTCGCCGCGGCGGTCGTCGGCGGGGTCACGTATACGGGCGCCGGCGCGGTCGTGACCACCTTCACCGCACCCTCCGCTACCGGCGGCGGCAACATCACCGCGCAGTTCACCGGCGGCGGACCCACCTGCTCCTTCTCGGGCCCGCAATACATCGGCTCGCCGCCGGGTGCACCGCCGATCCCCCCCGTCGCTCCCCCGGGCTCGATCGGGTTCCCTCACGGCCTCTTCTCCTTCACGACGATCAACTGCACGCCGGGCGCAGCGCTCGCCTTCACGGTGACCTACCCGAGCGCGCTGCCCGCGGGCACGCAGTACTGGAAGTACGGTCCGGAGCCCGGCAACGCGACGCCGCACTGGTATGTGCTGCCGGCGACGATCACGGGCAACGTGGCGACCTTCACCATCACCGACGGCGCGCAGGGCGACGACGACCTGACGGCCAACGGCACGATCGTGGACCAGGGCGGGCCGGGCTTCCCGGTCAGCTCCGGTGCGCAGCAGACGCCGACGCTCTCCGAGTGGGCGCTGGCGCTGATGGCGCTGCTCATGGTGGTGTTCGCCGCGAAGGGGCGGCGCCGGCGCGCAACTGCGTAGAATTCCCGTCATGCGCGCGTGGTGCATCTCGGACGGCAACCTGTGGCTGATGGACGGCGAGTCGCCGCCCGAACAGCACGAATCCCCGTTCGCACGCGATCACGTCGCGCGCGCCGAGCGCGGCAAGGCCGCCGATGCCTGGAAGCACGCGCCCGGCGACGATTCCGGCGGCGGCGGCATGATCCCTCGCAGCATGCTGTGGGGCGGGCGCGGCGCCCAGGGGCCGGCGCAGCCGCCGAAGTTCAAGTACGCGGTGCGTGGCCCGGAGGCCGATGCCCTTTACTACGTGCTCGAGATGAGCGCCAGCTCGGGCCTGTTCCACTACGAGGTCTCGCAGAAGCGCGAGACGCGCATCTTCCACGCCGCCAAGTTCCGCTGCCTGGGCCTCGCCTACGACCACGACCGCGACGGCTTCATCATCGCCGCGGACAACAAGGACGGCAGCGCGCACCTCGCCGTCTACGACAAGGCGGGCAACTTCAAGGGCAACATCACCGGGGGCGACACCGTGGATGCGGCGCCCTCGTGCTCGCGCATGCACAAGAACACCGTGCTCTACCAGTCCGCCGGCGTGGCGCGCCACCCGCAGCAGGGCTACGTGATGGCGTTCAGCCCCTCGGCGATCCACCGCCTCGACTACCTGAACGGCAAGCTCGACACGCTGCTCGAGCACAAGGACTTCGACTTCCTCGCCCCGCGCGAGGATCGCCACGGCAATCTCTATTACATCCGCCGCCCGTTCGAGCGCTCGGGGCTCGAGGAGGCGGGCTCGTGGGTGAAGGACATCGTCCTCTTCCCGTGGCGCATCGTGAAGATGATCTTCGGCTACCTCGACTTCTGGTCCGCCATCTACGGCAAGGAGCGCCTGCGTTCGAGCGGCGGCCCGAAGCACCTCGGCAAGGAGCAGGACGTGGCCGCCATGTGGCTGCACGGGCGGATGATCGACCTGAACCAGGTCCAGATCGAGGACGACCGCGCGAAGGGTGGCCTCGTGCCCGCCTCGTGGCAGTTGCGCCGGCGCTCGCCCGACGGCCAGGACGTCTTCGTCGCCGACCACGTCGTGAGCTACGACCTGGGTGAGGACGGAAGCGTCGTCTACACCAACGGCTTCGCCGCCTTCCGCATCCTCAAGGGCGACCCCGTGCGGCGCCAGCACTCGGGCCTGATCGAGAGCATCAGCGCGGCCTGACGTGTCGGCATGGTCCTACAGGACTAGTTGAAATCTGCAGCAAGCCGGTAGCATTTGCGGAGAAGCAAAAAATGCCCCCGGGGTCTTTCATGACGTCGATTTACACATCGGTCCAACTCATTCGCGCGCTGAGTTGCATCAAGCGGCTCGACATTCCCCCGGCCATGGTCAAGCTCGCCGTGGCGCAGGCACCCGATGGAACCTGCGTGGTCACGCTCGCGGAAGACCGGCGCGAACCCTCCCTGAACATGGAGATGGTCGTCAAGTTGACGGCCGACGAGGTGCGCGCATGGCGCGCCGAGTGTCACGCCCTGGTCGGGGAAGATACCGCCTTGTTGAGCCTCGACTTCAACCCGCTTAGCTCGTAATCGGGTCTACCCCCTTGAAGTCCGCCCCTCCTGGGCCTATTATTAGCACTCGTCGCGAGTGAGTGCCAAAACCTCGCGATCAAAATAAACGGTGGCGGATCAAGCACTTGCAATTTGCAAGCGCTCCGACGTCGCCGCCCGGTCCCACCCAGTCATTGGAGAAGCCTATGAAACTGCGTCCCCTGCACGATCGCGTGATCATCAAGCGCCTCGAGGAAGAGCGTAAAACCGCCTCGGGCATCGTCATCCCCGACACCGCCGCCGAGAAGCCCGACCAGGGCGAAGTCCTCGCGGTCGGTCCCGGCAAGAGGAACGACGACGGCAAGGTGAGCCCTGTCGACCTCAAGGTTGGCGACAAGGTCCTGTTCGGCAAGTACTCGGGCACCACCGTGAAGGTCGACGGTGACGAGCTCCTCGTGATGCGCGAGGAAGACATCATGGCCGTCGTGGCCTGATTCCCGCCCACATTGATATAGAGGAAACACACCATGGCAGCCAAAGACGTCAAATTCAAAGAGAACGCGCGCGTTCGCATGATCGCGGGCGTGAACATCCTGGCCGATGCGGTCAAGGTCACCCTCGGCCCGAAGGGCCGCAACGTCGTGCTCGAGCGCTCGTTCGGCGCCCCCACCGTCACCAAGGACGGCGTGTCGGTCGCGAAGGAGATCGAGCTCAAGGACAAGTTCGAGAACATGGGCGCCCAGCTGGTGAAGGAAGTCGCTTCCAAGACTTCCGACGTCGCCGGTGACGGGACCACCACCGCGACCGTGCTCGCCCAGTCGATCGTCGCCGAAGGCATGAAGTACGTCGCCGCCGGCATGAACCCGATGGACCTGAAGCGCGGCATCGACAAGGCCGTGACGGCCGCCGTCGAGGAGCTGAAGAAGATCAGCAAGCCCTGCACGACCTCCAAGGAGATCGCCCAGGTCGGCGCCATCTCCGCCAACGCGGATCCCGAGATCGGCAAGACCATCTCGGAGGCGATGGACAAGGTCGGCAAGGAAGGCGTCATCACCGTGGAAGACGGCAAGGGCCTCGAGAACGAGCTCGACCTCGTCGAGGGCATGCAGTTCGACCGCGGCTACATCTCGCCGTACTTCATCAACAACCCGGACAAGCAGGTCGCCATCCTGGAAGACCCGTTCATCCTCCTGCACGACAAGAAGGTCTCGAACATCCGTGACCTGCTGCCGGTGCTCGAGCAAGTCGCCAAGGCCGGCCGTCCGCTCCTCATCGTCGCCGAAGACGTCGACGGCGAGGCGCTCGCCACCCTGGTGGTGAACAACCTGCGTGGCATCCTCAAGACCTGCGCCGTCAAGGCGCCGGGCTTCGGCGATCGCCGCAAGGCCATGCTGGAAGACATCGCGATCCTCACCAACGGCACCGTCGTCGCCGAGGAGCTGGGCCTCAAGCTCGAGAACACCGAGATCAAGGCGCTCGGCCGTGCCAAGCGTGTCGAGGTGGGCAAGGAGAACACGACCATCATCGACGGCGCCGGCAAGGAAGAGAACATCAAGGCCCGCGTCGAGACGATCCGCAAGCAGATCGAGGAAGCCACCAGCGACTACGACAAGGAAAAGCTGCAGGAGCGCGTTGCGAAACTCGCCGGCGGCGTTGCCGTGATCAAGGTCGGTGCCGCGACCGAAGTCGAGATGAAGGAGAAGAAGGCCCGCGTCGAAGACGCGCTGCACGCGACCCGTGCCGCCGTGGAAGAAGGCATCGTTCCGGGCGGTGGTGTTGCCCTGCTGCGTGCCCGTGACGCGGTCTCGAAGGTCAAGACCGACAACGAAGACCAGGCCGCGGGCGTGAAGATCGTCCTGCGCGCCCTGGAGCAGCCGATGCGCGAGATCGCCCGCAACGC
>Ga0111538_10008819_pt1 | contig 13500 bp, 12 predicted proteins | sample SoiMethybrSBSTD1_FD_79669 | JGI IMG/M metagenome (GOLD analysis project Ga0111538, IMG submission 79669) | Bulk soil microbial communities from a Populus tree surrounding site in Tennessee, USA - Soil MetaG P. TD hybrid SBSTD1 (version 2)... | ecosystem: Environmental > Terrestrial > Soil >...
GAAGCGATTCGTGTCTGGGCGGCGGGTCATCTCGAGAAGGGACGCGAAGTCACCTCGTCGGGGCCGTACCGGTGGACCGGACATCCGCTGTATGTCGGGTCGTCTATCCTCGCGCTGGGTGTCGTGATCGCGGCGTGGAGCGTGCCGCTGGCGATTCTTGCCGCGATCTATATGGGGACGACGATCACCGCGGCAATCCGCACCGAAGAGGCGTTCCTGCGGCGAACGTTCGGTGACGCATACGATCGGTACCAAGAGTCGCGCGGAACGCTGTCGTCACGGCGATTCAGCCTCGAGCGTGTGATGCGGAATCGCGAATATCGCGCCGCCGCGGGCCTCGCCGTCGGGTTCGCGCTCCTTGCCTTGAAAGTTATGGTCCCGATATAATTGCTTCTTTGTGCCTGCATCGTCGAAGCTGATGGTGTGTGGTGCAGCGAAGACGTGCGCTTGTACAGAAGCGCATCAGGGGCGAGTGCAGCGCACTTGCGGGCTTTCCCCGCCGAGCGAAGGCGACGCGGGCTTGCCCCGCCGAAGCGCGAAGCGCGAAGGCGGGCGGTTAGCTCAGTGGTAGAGCACCGGCTTTACACGCCGGCTGTCGCAGGTTCGAACCCTGCACCGCCCAGTACCAAGTTGTGAAGTGCAAAGTGAAAGGTGCAAAGTAAGCGCCCTTGCACTTTGGACTTTGCACTTCTGAAGTTCGTCCTGGGGTGGTAGTTCAGTTGGTTAGAACGCCGGCCTGTCACGCCGGAGGCCGCGGGTTCGAGTCCCGTCCACCCCGCCACAATCCCTCGCTTTGCTCGGTCTTGTGCCGGGCCGGACGTCCTCGGTCACGCCGCTGAAGCTTTCGGCTTCAGCCAGCGAGCGCGAGTCCCGTTGAGTTCCCGCGTCGCTTCGCTCGATCTTGTGTCGGGCTGGACGTTCTCAGTCAGCCCGCCGAAGCCGACGCTTAAACTAACTGGGAGGGTGCCGCAGTCGCTGGCGACACTGGAACGAGCGATGCAGTTGCGCAGCCTCCGAAGGAACGCTCCCTTCCATGACCGATAGAAATCCGTCCAACACCATCGTCGGCTATCTCTTCGCCGTGGTCGTGGTGATGACGACGTGTGCCCTCGGGTTATGGCTGATCCCGATGACCGGAAGCGGCGGTCCACTCGCGCTGTTCTTTGCGGCACTTCTGGTGATCAATCTGATGGGTGTCGTCTATCTGACGTTTCTCCTGCAGAAGGGGCGTCAGAACCCCCACGACTCCACCCGGCAACTGCGCGCGGCAAACGACGAGATCACAAAGTCAATGGCGCGGACGAAGGAGAGTGAACAGCGTCTGAATCTCGCACTCGAGTCTGCCCAGGTTGGTATGTGGGACCTCGATCTCCTGACGGATACATCGGTGCGGTCGCTCAGGCACGATCAGATCTTCGGATATTCGTCGCCCGTTCCGACGTGGGGAGCGGCGACGTTCATGACTCACGTGGTGCCCGAAGATCGAGACAATGCGAAACGCGCGTTCGACGCAGCGTTTGCGACCGACCACTTCGACATCGAATGCCGATTGCAGTGGGCGGACGGGTCTATTCACTGGATCTCCGCCAAGGGTCGCGCCTATCGGAACGCCATGGGCGATCCGGTGAGACTGACGGGCACGATCATGGACATCACCGAGCGCAAGCGGGCAGACGAAGCGCTCAAGGCTGCCAACGCATCCCTCGACGCCATCATCGACAACATTCCTCTCATGCTGTTCATCAAGGACAGCACGTCGTTGCGGTTCCTGCGGTTCAATCGCGCGGGTGAAGACCTGCTCGGCTCGCCGAGCCAAACGTTTCTCGGCAAGAGCGATGACGACTTCTGGCCACCGGAACAGGCCGCATTCTTCGTCGAAAAAGATCGCGAAACGCTGAAGAGCGGCACGATCGTCGACATCCCGGAAGAACCGATACAAACCCCGCATCAAGGCGTTCGCATCCTGCACACGAAGAAAGTTCCGATCCTCGACGCCGCAGGCAACCCGCTGTACCTGCTTGGTATCTCGGAGGACATCACCGAGCGAAGGCGTATCGAAAAGGACCAGCAGTTCCTTGCCGACGCGAGCGTCGTGCTGTCTGCGTCACTCGACTACGAGCAGACACTCGCGACCCTGGCCGGCCTTGTCGTTCAGCGGGTCGCTGACTGGTGTTGCGTCGACGTGAGGGACGAGCACGGACAGCTCCGGCGACTGAAGGTCGCAAGCGCAGACCCTGCAGGGGCGGCGCTGTGTGCGGTTCTCGAGCAGATGCCGCCCGATCGAGGCTTGCCTCACGTTATGCGGTCGGTGATTGAAAGCAAACAGCCGTTGGTGAATGCACAGGTGACGCCGGAGTACATCGAGTCGATTGCGCAGGGGCCGGCACATTCGCAGACACTCCTGGCCATGGGCCTCACGTCGCTCATCGTCGTGCCACTGTTGCTGCGGGGACAGGCCCTCGGCGCGATGGCGCTCGGGTCCTCGACCCCGTCACGCGTTTACGGACAGGACGATCTGCGTCTGGCCGAGGCCCTGGCAGACCGGGCGGCGATAGCCATCGAAAATGCCCGTCTTTACCGCGCGTCAGTCGAGGCCGCGCAGCTCCGCGATCAAGTCCTCGGTGTTGTGGCCCATGACCTGCGGAATCCACTGTCCGCGATCCAGTTGATGGCAGGGGCACTCAAGCATCTCGACCCCGAGGCGGCGGAGACGATCCGCAGCGCAGGTACTCGTATGGACCGCCTGATTCAGGATCTCCTCGACGTCGCGCTCATGGAGTCATCGCAGCTGACTATTGAACGAGCACGCGTGTCTACACGTGAGCTGATCGTCGGAGCAGTGGAGATGCAGCGGCCGCTCGCATCGTCTTCTTCTCTCGAGCTACGAGCCGACGTGGATTCTGATGTTGCCGACGTCTGGGGTGATCGGGATCGGCTCCTTCAGGTGTTCCAGAACCTCATTGGCAATGCGATCAAGTTCACGGACGCAGGCGGGCGGATCACCGTCAGGGCAGCCTCGACCGATCACGAGGTCGTCTTCCAGCTTGCGGATACGGGATGTGGCATCTCGCCCGAGGACTTGCCCCGGGTCTTTGACCGATTTTGGCAAGCCACCAGAGCTGGTTACCAAGGTGCCGGGCTCGGGCTCCCAATCACGAAGGGCATCGTCGAAACTCACGGCGGTCGAATCTGGGTCGAGAGCAGCGAGGGCCGCGGGACCACATTCTCGTTCACGATTCCGACAGTCGCCCAACGAGAGTAGTGTCCTGGCTATCGAGTAGCGGATCGAGTACAGTCAGTCACTGCTTTCCTGAACCTGCTGCCTGATTCTCGCCTGCGCAAGGCCCTCACGCATCAGCCTTCATCAAAGCCCCGGCACGACGCGGGGTGGGCGATAGGCGAGCGCAATCTCGGCTTACATCAACCAGGTATCCGACATTCGCGATCGGTCTCGTTCAACGAGCGGCCATATCGCCAGAAGCTGTGAGGAGACACATGACGCAGCCACTCCCGACGCGGCGCTTCAAGGAAGCGCTCGCACGTGTCCAGCTTCTGTTCATGGAGACAAGCGGCGTAAAGCTGACCACCGCGGACGCCGCGCTGATGGCGGGCCTCGACCAGCAGGTGTGCGGGGTCATGCTTCAGAACCTCATCGAAGCGGGTTTTCTCGAGCAGCGCCGTGGAGGCGTGTTCGTCCGCAAGTCTGACACTCCATCCATCCGTCGCTAAAGGCGCCCGCGACGGTTACCGGTATCCGGCGCTCAACAAACAAGGACGACAACATGGCATCACTCAACGGCACCATCAAGCGGCTGGTAAGCGACAAGGGCTTCGGTTTCATTCTGGCGGGCGACGGCTCCGAGTACTTCTTTCACAATTCCGCCTGCCGCCAGACCTCGTTCAATGACCTTCAAGAAGGACAGGCGGTCACGTTCGACGTGGGGCAGGGGCCGAAAGGGCCGAGGGGCGAGAACGTCAGGCTCTCCTGAGCCCAAAGCCGGGAGGGCACAACGGGGTCACCCCACGGCGGGTGATCCAGTTGCGAAACTCCTCCCACACACCCGCCAGTACCTATCGTTGTCGAATCTGCCTGATAGAATCCGTCTTCCCTCAGCAAAGCGACCCACGTTCGGATCGCGGTGATCAGCCAGCCGTCGGAGGAAACCGCGCGGCGCTGAGAAAACAAGTTGAATGGCGGGTGACGCGACTCTCAGAAAGTGCCCGCGGTGCGGGTGCGGCCTCCTCCAAACCTCCTCAATCTGCGAGTGCTGCGGCGGCGTGCTGTCTCACCTCGCGGCCGTAGGCAACGAGGTCAGCGGCGTGATCTGCGCGGAATGTGGCGCACAGAACGACCCGACGGTTGCGACGTGCGGCGGCTGTCGGAAGCCTCTCTTGCATTCCTGCCCTCGATGCGACGTGCCGCTCGCGCCTGACGCTCGTTTCTGCGCGAGCTGTGGGCTGGCGCGAGCCGACTTCTTCGGCGAGTGCGTTCAACAGGACGTGGCGGCGCGCGCGACCAAGGCTCGAACGTGGCGGCGCTTCGCCGTCGCCGACAACATCGTGGCGACCGCCCTCGTCACGATCTTCATCCTCGTCGCCTGGTGGCAGGGGTTCCGGCGCGATGCCTGGGAATGGAAGGTCTGGCTCGGCGTCACCGTGTGGCACCTCGTCATGTGGGCGTTCGCCAAGAGCAGATAGAACGGCGTCTTCACTGCTCAAAGCGGTAGACGTCCCTCATCAGCTCGAAGCGCTCCTTCGTCGACAGCTCGCTGCTGTGCACGAACCCGGCGGCGCGCTTGCCATCGCGGGGCCTGAGGATCCACGCCTTCTCGAACAGCTCGGGATAGCTCGGTAACGTCGCGTCGGAGTACTCCGAGCATTCGGTGACGACAAACGTGATCTGCGCCGAACGCCCGGGCAGCGCTTCGCAGCTGACGATCTCTTCTCCGAGTTTGCGTCCCCTGGTGATCATCGAATGCCGGCACGTCTCGCACAGACTCGGTCCGCTCTGCGAGGATGTGCCTCCATAGATCTTGATTCGCATGCATCGCTCCGCGGCGGATGTAGCAGGCACAGTGCCATGGATTGCGACGGCGGCTTTTGCAGGCGTTTCCGGTGCGAGGCGGGCGCGGGCACCGGGGAAGCGCGCGATTTCTGCCAGACGACGACCTTCATCGATGGCAGGAATCGCCACGGCTCCTGCAACTCATCCGCAGCGGACTCTACACAATCGTGTCTTGACTCGGCCGATGACGCGTGAGAAAGATCGCGTTCCCCCTGATTAGCCTGGAGGTTTCCATGGCTACTGACCGTGTGTCGTCGTCGCGCGCCGTTCCGACATTGAGCAGCCCCCTGAAGCACTACACCGGTGTGTGGTGCCTCTTCGTCTCCGCACTGCCCGTCGTCGTCACGCTGTTCGGACTCATCCCGGTGTACGAATCGCAGCGCACGCTGCTCCCAGCGTACGCCTCGTTCTTCTGCCTGCTGGCGCTCGCGTTCGTCTTCAGCCAGCGGCACCGCATGGCGCGTGCGATGTTCGCGCCCCGCTTGTTGTGGCCGGACGAGAGCGGAGCTCAGTCGAACGTTCGCCCGCGGATATCCATCAACGGCGGACTTGCCCTGATGATTTTCGGGGCGTTGGCATGTACCGCCATTTACCTGTGGGCCTTCGAGATCGGACGGTCATCGCCGACGTTTCCCCGGCTGCCACCCAACTCGGGAAACGCGGTGTTGCTGGCGTTGTCGTTCATCACGTTGTTTCTGCTGGCGTCGGCGGCGTTTGCCGTGGTCGCGGTCCGCGAGCACATTCAGAAAGTGCTCGGCCTGAGTGACGCGGAGGTGATTACCGGTATGCCGCGCCCCCCGCAGGCGCCGACCGTGGCCGTTGCGCATCATGCCGGCATCAGCGTGGTCGCGGACCGGCCGTCATCACGCGTGTCGCCGCTGTCGCTCGGGGACGAGGCATTCGGTAGCGAAGAGTTGTTCAAGCGGGAACAGACGCCACCGATGCGGGCCGGCAAGACAGAGCCCGGACGGGTCTGACCGCGCGCTATTTCTCCTGACGCAGGAACCGGCTGGCGACCTCGACGTTGCACTTCTCGCCGGATGGCTTCATCGTCGGGCGAAATTCCCATTTGCCTGACCACTCGACGGGCTTGGCGAGATAGACCGGATCTTCCAGCACGCCTGAGTAGATCAACGTCTTCCCGTCCTCGCTGAGCGCGAGCCGTTCGGTCAGCTTCTTCTGCGTGCTCGATGGAGTCGAGAGCGACAGACCCATCGGATGGTCCTTGAAGTTCGTCGTGTCGACGATGAGCGTCTTGCCTTCCCATCGGCCGACGGAGTGCCCCTGCAGTGACGTCTGCGTCGCGGGCGGATGCGCGCGTCCATCGAGATACACGATCCGCTCGGAATCCATCCAGTCGACTTTCATCACCACGCGATCGCGCTGCACGGTGATCACGTTCGCAACGGGATAGAACATCAGCGCGGGCGCGCCGACAGGGATGCAGTCCTTGAGTGCGTTCTTGGTTCGCTCGTCGGCGCCCGCGGCGGCGCCGCGGCCTTTGTCGGTGAGCGCCCATCGGCCCGAGCCGCCGAGGAAAGCGCCGAACTCCGTCCGCGGAGAGAACCACGTGCCGGCGATGCTGGTCGCCGTTGCTGTTTTCGACTCGTAGACGCTCCGCGATGCGATGTTCAGCGGTACGTAGGTGCCGTCACTCTTGTAGAGCTCTCTCCCCAGCACAAACCCGTCCGGCTTGGCGCGGGCCGGGTTGCCGACGACGGTGACGACGTCGCCGGATTTGACCGAGTCCTTCGTGAAGCCGAGTCCGTTCAACACCGCGGCCGCACCCGCCTCCACTTCCACCGTTGACACGGAGCCGTCGTCTTTTTTCACCTGCAGCGTGAGATACACGTGCGGGTTCGCGAACCGGTACTGCACGACGGTTCCGCTGATCTTCACTTGTTTCTGCGTGTCGTAGGCGGCGGCGCTGTGATGTGCGAACGCAGGAGCGGTGACGGCCAGCGTTGCGCACGACACGAGGAGTCGGACGATCGTCTTCACTGTGGACCTCGTCAGGATCGGAGACCACCTATTGTGCGCTTTTCACCACCGCCCGTCCAAAAGGATGGCGCTGCACCCGGGGGGCCTACGCCCCGGCCAACCTTCGCTGCGCCGGTTTCGTCCAAAGATTCGGCTGGAACATCAGCAGTCCTATATGATGGAATCCTGCATATGATGATGCCACTCGATTCGACCATCGACGCGGCCAAGAAAGGCAGCGCCGACCTGCTCATCCTCGCGCTGCTCGCCGAGGAACCGCTGCACGGGTACGACATCGCCGGCCGGATCGAGAGCCAGTCGGGTGGGACGCTGCGATTTACGCTGGCCTCGCTCTACGCCACGCTCTACCGCCTCGAAGATCGCGAGTTGATTCGCGGCCGGTGGGTCGAGCGAGCCGGCCAGCGGCGACGGCGCTACTACCGCATTACGAGCAAGGGGCGGACGGCACTCGCGTCGCAGCGCGACGACTGGAACCGCTTCATTGCCGCGGTGACGCAGGTGGCGGGACTGCGTCCGGCCTAGCCGGACACGACGCGAGCCAGGAGTAGAGCAATCATGGCCAGCAACATCGATTGGCGGCACGACATCGGCGTTCGCGCGCAGGCCGCTGGGCTGACGCTCCCCGAATCGACCATCGAGGAGATGGCCGAGCATCTCGACGAGATCTATCTGTCCGCGGTCCGCGACGGCGCGAGCGACGCGGAGGCACAGACGCGCGCACGAGCGGCGCTCGACGAATCAGCCTTCGACGTCCTGCCTCCGCGGCCAGCCCCGGCGGTGCGTCCAACGCCATCACCCTTCGCTGCCACCGCGCCGAATGGACGCCAGAGTCTCAACCTCGCGGGCGCTATTCGCCTTGCCGTGCGCCAGCTTCGGCTGCGTCCTGGCTTCGCCACCATCACCATCCTCGTGTTGGCCCTGGGGATCGGCGCGAGCACCACCGTGTTCACGGTTGTCGATTCAGTGCTGATGCGGCCGTTGCCGTACACCGATCCCGATCGGCTCGTGGCACTGTGGGACTCGAACCCGAGCCGCGGGCTGCCGCAGAATCCGCTCTCGCCCGTCACGTTCATGGACTACCGCTCGCTTCCCGAGTTCGAGAGCGCGGCAGCGTGGTGGCGGCCCAGCGTCAATCTGGTCGATCCCGGTCTCGAGCCGCTTCGGGTCAACACGATCGAAGTGAGCGGAAACCTATTCGATCTCCTGGGTGTACGTCCTCAGCTTGGACAAGGGTTTCCAATCGGCGGCCCGTTCTTCTCCGGTGAACAGATCGCCGTGATCAGCGATCGATTGTGGCGCACGCGCTATCACGCTGATCGCTCGATCCTTGGCAGTCAGCTGCGCTTCAACGGCCAGGCGTACACGGTGGTCGGCATCATGCCCCCGCGCTTCCACTATCCAGACGATGTGGACGTGTGGCAGCGGCTGGCGTGGGACCTGACCCAGCACTCGCGATTCGCGCACTTCATGGAAGCGATCGTGCGGGTGAAGAAGGACACCACGCTCGAACAGGCGACCGCCGCCGTTGACACCCTGCGTGCGCGGCTGGCCAGGGAGTTTCCCCAGAGCAACGGACGCTGGGTCCCGCGCCTCATTCCGCTGCTCGACGAGCAGCTCGGTTACTACCGGCCCGCATTGCTGGTGCTCATCGGCGCCGTCGGCCTCGTGCTGCTCATCGGCTGTCTGAACGTGGCGTCGCTCCTTCTCACCCGTGCGCTCTCGCGCGAACGCGAGGTCGCGGTGCGTCTGGCGATGGGCGCGTCGCCGCGGCAGCTGATCGCCCAGCTCTTTGCCGAAGGACTCGTCCTTGCCGTCGCCGGAGCGGTGCTCGGCGTGCTGGCGGCGACGGTCGCGCTGCCCGCACTCGTCGTGCTCACTCCCGTCAACATCCCTCGCCTGGATGAAGCCAGCCTGGATCTGCGCGCGCTCGGCGTTGCCTCGAGCATCGTGGCGCTGACGACGATCCTGTTTTGCCTGGTGCCGGCGATCGTGCTGCTGCGGCGCAAGATGGTCGTCGAGTTGCGGTCGGGCGAGCGGGGAAGCAGCCGCGGGGCGAGGCGCGTCTATACCGCGCTCGTTGCCGGTCAGGTCGCGCTCGCGTGCACGTTGCTGGTCAGCTCGGCGCTACTCGTGCGGACGGTCACAAAGATGATGACCACGCCAACCGGCGTCGATGCCGACGAAGTGGTGACGGTGAGCGTACAGCTCAGCGCGCCCAACGGCGCAGACTTCTCCCCCGACTCTCAGTGGCGCACGTTTGTCGATCAGCATGAGGCCATCCTCGACGAAATACGTCGTGAATCCGGCATCGAAGCCGTCGGGGCAACCAGCACTCTGCCCCTGCAGATCGCCGCGCGCTTTCCCTACCAAATCGACGGTGATGCGCCGCAGCGCACCGACGACCGGCCAGTCGGCCAGTTCCATACAGTGTCCGACGGGTATTTCGAATCAATGAGGGCCCCGCTCGTGATGGGCCGTGGGTTCACAGCGTTCGATACCTACACCTCGGCGCCGGTGGTGATCGTCAACGAGACGTTCCTGAATCGTCATCGCGACAGCGGCAGTCCGGTGATTGGTCGCCGCCTGATGATCAACTCCCCGACCGTCGGTCCGCGTGCCAGGAACCTCATGGTGCTGTTTCGACCGTTTCAATCGAACGCGAACCCGCCACTGGTTGCCTTCGAGGTGATCGGCGTCGTCAAGGACGTCCGAAACGCGCCGCTCGGTCAGCCCATGGAACCGACCGTCTATTTCAGCGCGAAACAGTTTCCGTATCGCGAGATGTTTCTCACCGTGCGCGCAACGGATACCGGGACAGGCGTACGGGCGATTCGGCGTGCGGTGAACGCCGTTACTCCAAGCACGCCGATCGGCATGGTGCAAACGTGGGGTGAGCGCATGGCGGCGCACACGGCGGAGCAGCGTCTGCTCATGACGCTGCTCGTCGTGTTTGGTGCCGCGGCGGGTTTGTTGGCCGCGCTGGGTGTGTACGGATTGTTCTCGTGGTCAGTGGCGCTGCGCACGCGCGAGCTCGCGATTCGGCTGACGCTCGGGGCCAGACCAGTCAGCGTGGGCATCCGTGTGATTCGTCAGAGCGTCGTATTGATTGCCGCTGGCTTGATCGTTGGACTCGCGATCATTTGGCTCGCGGAGGCGGCACTCAGACGCGTGCTCTTCGACATGTCGCCCCGTGATCCGGCATCGCTTGCCGCGGCGTGTACGCTGCTCGTCACGGTCGCGCTGATCGCGTGTGTGCCGCCAGCGCTTCGCGCGCTGCGCGTCGATCCGGTAGACGGGCTGCGCGCAGAGTAGACCGCGTCAGCGGCCGGTGCTCGTACGTCGGCGCGCCGGGCGTTTCTGTTGGCGATCCTCAGCGATGGCACGCTCTTGTGCGAGCTGTTCCTGTTTCTCTGGCGGCATCGTGCATTCCTTGCGTGCGCGTTCCACCGACGGCGTCTCGCCTGGCGTCGCCGCGACATCGCATGCCGGATCGTCCTTCTGGAAATCCGGCAAGTTGTCCTTTCTGAACGGCGCGTCCGGCTTCAGTCCGATCTCCAGTTTGTCTTTCAGTGACATCAGCACCTCTGCAGTCGTTGAGTAGGAAGGTGCAAAAGGAGGACCGGCAAATTCCCAATATCATTCACGCTCGAGTGGTAGCGCTCGTCACATTCGAGGCACGTCTGTTGCACACCTCACAAGCCCAAGCGCTGCACAGGCTCTCCTGAGCTGTGTACGGTCGAGGCTTCGAGCTCTTCGACTGAGGTGCGAGTTATTTCGAGCAGGAAGGGTGACCCCGGTGGCAACGATCCAATCGGCAGACGTGATTTCCCCCTCGTTTTCGACACGGTCATCGCTGCGCATCGCTCAGGTCGCGCCGCTCAGTGAGAGCGTGCCGCCGAAACTCTACGGCGGAACGGAGCGCGTCGTCGCGACACTGACCGACGAGCTCGTGCGGCAAGGTCACGACGTGACGTTGTTTGCCAGCGGTGATTCACGGACCGATGCGACGTTAGTCGCGCCGGTGCCTCGCGCGCTGCGTCTGGCGAAGTCCGTCGATCCGCTCGCGTGGCACCTGCTCATGGTCGAACAGGTCGCGCAGCGCGCGGACGAGTTCGATATCATCCACTTTCACATTGCGCCGCTGCATTTCTCGATCGCCAGGCGCCTGTCGATTCCGCACGTGACGACGCTGCACGGACGGCTCGATCTGCCAGAAGTGGTCATGCTCTACAGCGAGTTCAACGATCTGCCGCTCATCTCCGTGTCCGACGCGCAGCGCGGTCCGATTCCCGATCAGAATTGGGTCGGCACCGTCTATCATGGCTTGCCGAACCGCGAGCTGCAGTTCAACGCGGGCGCAGGTGGATATCTGGCATTCCTCGGCCGTATTTCGCCAGAGAAACGTGTCGATCGCGCCATCGATATCGCGAAAGCGTGCGGCTGTCCGCTCAAGATCGCGGCCAAAGTGGATCCGGCCGATCAGCGGTACTTCGAGCAGCAGATTGAGCCGCTCCTCGATCATCCGCTCATCGAGTACCGCGGAGAGATCACCGAGGGACAGAAGGGGGCGTTTCTCGGCGGTGCGACGGCGTTGCTGTTCCCGATCGACTGGCCCGAGCCATTCGGTCTGGTCATGATCGAGTCACTTGCGTGCGGCACACCGGTGGTGGCCATTCGCGGCGGATCGGTTCCGGAGATCATCGACCACGGCGTCACGGGGTTCATCTGCGATAACCTGGACGAGGCGATCGCCGCCACCAGGCGCGTGCACACGCTCGACCGGCGCGCGTGCCGTCGCGTCTTCGAGCGCCGCTTCACGGCGACGCGCATGGCGGAGGAGTACGTGCAGCTCTATCGGCGGCTTGCTGCGGACGCCGCCCTCTACGCCGATTGATTCGTCCGCCTGGAGCCGTAGCGTCCATGCTCGACGAACAATTTCCCATCATCGCCGGCCCGGAACGGCCGGCCGTCCCGCTCAGCGTACTCAAGCACGGCGACTGCTTCGGTGTGTTCGATCCGCGCGGCAACATCGTGCCCGGCGATGCCAGCGAGGAAGGCATTTACCACGACGGCACGCGCTTCCTGTCACGGTTCGAACTGCTGCTGTTCGGCAACCGACCGCTGCTCCTCAGTTCAACGGTCAGTGTTGACGATGCGGTGTTCGACGCGGATTTGACCAACCCGGACGTGCTGCGCGATGGGCACATCGCGATCGAACGCGGAGAAATCAACGTGCATCGGTCGCGTGTGCTGTGGGAAGGGTCGTGCGTGGAGCGGATCCGCGTCACGAATTTCCGGTTGAATCGCATCGACGTGCCGCTGGCGATTCGCTTCGACGCCGACTTCGCCGACGTCTTCGAAGTGCGCGGCACGCAGCGCGCGAAGAGGGGACAACGGCTCCCCGACCAGAACGGCGACGACTACGTGATGTGCTATCGCGGTCTCGACGAGCGTGAACGCCGGTCGCGCGTGCGGTGGAGCCGTCACCCGGACAAAGTGGACGCCGGACGCGCGGCGTTTCTGCTGCGGCTCGAGTCCAAGGAATCCGCGACGATCGTGATCAGCGTCTCGTACGAGACAGATGCGGAAGCACCACGGTCGCCAGCACCGATCGAGAAGGCGTTCGACCACGCGCTGTCGTCCACGCGCGCGCGCCGAGTGTCGCACGCGGCGTCGAGCGGCCGCGTGCTCAGCTCCAGCGCCATGTTCAACCGCTGGCTCGTGCGCTCGAGCGCCGACCTGCAGATCATGCTGACCGACACGCCGCACGGGTGTTATCCCTATGCGGGCATCCCGTGGTTCAGCACGCCGTTCGGCCGCGACGGATTGATCACGGCGTACGAACTGTTGTGGGTGAATCCCGGCATCGCCCGCGGCGTGCTGTCGTTTCTCGCCGAAACGCAGGCCACGTCCTACGACGATGCGCACGACGCGCAGCCGGGAAAAATTCTTCACGAGATGCGCGGCGGCGAGATGGCGGCGCTCGGTGAGGTGCCGTTCGGGCGCTATTACGGCAGCGTCGATTCCACACCGCTGTTCGTGATGCTGGCGTACGCGTACTACGAGCGCACCGCCGACCGGGAGTTCATCGACCGCATCTGGCCGAACATCGGCGCCGCGCTGCAGTGGATGGAAACGAGCGGCGATCCGGACGGCGACGACTTCCTGGACTACGCGCGAAAGACCGACGCCGGGCTGCTCAATCAGGGATGGAAAGATTCACACGATTCCATCTTCCACAGCGACGGCCGAACCGCGGACGGTCCGATCGCGCTGTGCGAGGTGCAAGGCTATGCCTACGCGGCGTGGAAAGGTGCGGCGCGCCTGGCTGCGCTGCGCGGGGACGGGCGACATGCCGAGCAATGGTCGGAACGGGCGGAGCGGCTGCGCGATCGCTTCGAGCTCACCTACTGGTGCGAGGATCTCGACACCTA